>Ga0213835_101813_pt1 | contig 11607 bp, 11 predicted proteins | sample SWPATP01_FD_160576 | JGI IMG/M metagenome (GOLD analysis project Ga0213835, IMG submission 160576) | Coastal seawater microbial communities from Marineland, Florida, United States - SWPA TP0 #1 | ecosystem: Environmental > Aquatic > Marine > Coastal | place: USA: Florida | collected 2016-08-05
ACGCTTGCGAGCGGCGATCCGGCTTTCGATCTTGCCTGCGCGCTCGCGCATATCCACAATTTTGCCCTGACCGAAGATGCCGGCTCGAGGCTGCAGCTGGGGCATCTCGTCGCGCCTGGGGCGTTGTTCGATGTCTTCATGAGCCGGCTTGAGGAAGAGTTCGAGGAAGGCATGGTCCATCCCGGCCAGCTCGTGTTGGAACTCTCCGTGCGTGATGATGCCAGGCAAAATCGTCGGATCGCCGAGCGACTTCGAGAATTCGGCGTTGGCCTCTGCCTGACCGATTTCGGTGAGGCTGGTGCTGCCAGCGCGCTGGTCGAAGGCCTGCGGCCCTCCCTCGTGCAGTTTGGTATCGGCTGGGTGCGCCGCGCCGCCGGATTTGATCCTGCTCGACGGCTCTTGGGAAGTCTCGTCGGTCTGCTGCGCGAAAAAGGCATCGTGGCCATTCTGGAGGGAATTTCAAACGAAGCAGAACTCGACGTCGCTCGGAGTGCCGCCATCGGGCTCGGCAGTGGACCTTTCCTGGCGCCGGCCTTTGCAGCAGGCATTGCCGAGTGCCACCGCCACGGCCCCGGGCGGCTTACCGCTATTGCTCCACAGGAAGCCACAATTATCCGGCTTACGGGCTGATACCATTCAGCAAGTCTGGTGATCTCTGCCATCAAGCATTCTGACTGGCGCTATGCGCGCCGGGGCTTCAAGATGGCGGCTCGCGAAAGGGCCATGATCATGATGATTGTCTACGGGATGACTGACAGCGGCAATTGCTACAAGCCGCGGCTGCTGCTGTCCTTGCTTGGCATCCCCTTTCGTCATGTCGAGGTGAGCACGCAAGACGGCGGCACGCGCGATCCGGCCTTCCGCCAGAAGAACCCCAACGGCAAGGTACCTCTCCTTGAGCTGGAAGACGGTCGCCTGCTGGCGGAGTCGAATGCGATCCTCTGTTATCTTGCCGACGGTACGCGCTTCCTGCCGACAGATCGATACGAACGCGCCGTCGCTTTTCAATGGATGTTTTTCGAGCAATACAGTCACGAGCCCTATGTGGCTGTGCGGCGCTCGCTGCTGCGTTATCCGCGGCTTGCGGCAGATGTGACGCCTGAGCGTCTGGATGCTCTCCTCAAGGAGGGGAACCGTGCCCTCGGCGTGATGGAGCAGAGATTGGCCGCGTCGCCCTATCTGGCCGGCGCACAGCCGAGCGTGGCTGATATCGCGCTCTATGCCTACACGCATTGCGCCGCCGATGGCGGTTTCGACCTTGGTGATTTTCCCGCGACATGTCGGTGGCTCGAGAGCATTCGGGCCCTGCCGGGCTATTCTCCCATGATAGGCTGACAACAGCTCAACTCGGCGTTTAACAGCCGTTGCCACCCTGGTCCATGTGGACAGGCAGCGGTGGCATTGCGCAATTCGTTTGCTTTTTTCATCATTTGCCGGCATTTCCGTTTTCGATATCGTTTCATACGCCAGCAAAACGAAAGCGTTCGCCGGTGTACGAATACGGTCTCGACATTCGTTTGTAGCGGTGCTGTCATGCGCCCGTTACAATTACTGGTCAGAAGAACGACCACCGACCAACCGGTGGCAACAAGGGAGATACGATCATGAAGTTGCGCAAACTGCTGACCGCGACCAGCGTTGCGGCGCTGATGCTGCCCGCAATGGCGACGATGGCCAGCGCGCAGACCACCGTCACATGGTGGCACGCGATGGGCGGCGAACTGGGCGAACTGCTCGAGGGCGTTGCCGAAGCCTTCAACGAGAGCCAGGAAGATTATCGCGTCGTGCCCAGCTATCGTGGCACCTATACCGAGACGATGACCGGCGCCATCGCCGCCTTCCGCGCTGGTGAACAGCCGCACATCCTGCAGGTCTTCGAGGTCGGCACCGGCACCATGATGGCAGCCGAAGGCGCGATCTACCCGATCTACCAGCTGATGGCCGATACCGGCAAGGCGTTCGACCCGGACGCTTATCTCGACACCGTCGTCAGCTACTACACGGATCCCGATGGCAATATGTTGTCGTTCCCGTTCAACTCCTCGACTCCGATTATGTACTACAACAAGGAGATCTTCGAGGCAGCCGGGCTTGATCCCGAGACGCCGCCCGCAACTTGGGCCGAGGCCGAAGAGGCAGCTCGCGCCATCGTGGAATCGGGTGCCGCTCCTTGCGGTTTCACCACCTCATGGCCGAGCTGGGTCATGCTGGAGAATTTCTCCGCCTGGCACAACATTCCGCTCGGTACCCTGGCCAACGGCTTCGAAGGCTTCGAGACCGAGTTCGTGTTCAACAACGAGCATGTTGCCCGTCATTGGGACAACCTGGCCAGCTGGCAGGACGATAACCTGTTCCGCTGGGGTGGCCCCGGACCTGGCCCAGACGCCTTCCCGGCTTTCTATGCTGCCGAGTGCGGCTTCGTGTTCGGTTCTTCAGCCAGCCGCGCCGGCGTTCTGCGTAACTCCGATTTCGAAGTCGGCTATGGTTTCCAGCCGCACTACGACGACATCGAAGGCGCGCCGCAAAACACCATCATCGGTGGCGCCACGCTGTGGGTCCTGACGGGTCATTCCGACGAGGAGTATGAGGCCGTCGCAGCGTTCTTCGAGTATCTCTCGCAGCCCGAGGTCCAGGCCCAGTGGCATCAGGACACCGGCTACCTGCCGATCACCCAGGCCTCGTTCGATCTGACCCAGGAACAGGGTTACTATGACGAGAACCCGGGTGCCGACACCTCGATCCGTCAGATGACGCTCAACCCGCCGACCGAGAATTCCCGCGGTCTGCGCTTCGGCAACTTCGTCCAGATCCGCGATGTGATCTCCGAAGAGATGGAAGCGGTAATGGCAGGCAGCAAGACCGGCCAGCAGGCCGCCGATGACGCGGTGCGTCGTGGCAACGCCCTGCTGCGCGAGTTCGAAGCCTCCATGAACTAAATTCCGACAGTACGACCCGCCCCAAGATCAATCTCGGGCGGGTCGTTTCCTTTTGGCGGACCGGACGCTATGCAAACCAAACGAACTACCTTCGTCAGCTGGTGGCTGCCCTATGCGCTGCTTGCTCCGCAAGTGATCATCACCCTGATCTTCTTCATCTGGCCGGCAAGTCAGGCGCTTCTGCAGTCCGTCTACCGCCAGGGCGATGCGTTCGGGATCAGGCCGCCGACCTTCGTATGGTTCCAGAACTTCCAGACGCTTCTGTCAGACCCGCTCTATCTGAACTCGCTGCAGGTCACCTTCATCTTTTCCGTCGGTACCACGCTCCTGTCGATGGGCGTCGCGCTGCTCTTCGCGGTGATGGTCAACCGGATGATCCGCTCGCGCGACAGCTACACCACCTTGCTGGTCTGGCCCTACGCCGTAGCTCCCGCAATCGCCGGCGTGCTTTGGTGGTTCATCTTCAATCCGACGCTGGGCATCCTGCCCTATGTTCTCGACATGATGGGCTATAACTGGAACCATCGCCGCAGCAGCTCGGATGCGATGATCATGGTCATCATCGCTGCGGCATGGAAGCAGATCAGCTACAATTTCTTGTTCTTCCTGGCAGGGCTGCAATCGATACCGAATTCATTGCTCGAGGCGGCTGCCATCGATGGCGCCAGCCGCATGAAGCGGTTCTGGACGATCGTGTTCCCGCTTCTGTCGCCGATCACCTTCTTCCTGCTGGTGGTCAACATCGTCTATGCCATGTTCGACACGTTCGGCGTCATCCACGCCACGACCGAGGGCGGTCCGGCCCAGGCGACCAACATCCTGGTCTACAAGGTCTATCGCGACGGCTTCGTCAATCTGAACATCGGCTCATCCGCGGCCCAGTCGGTGATCCTGATGTCGATCGTCATCATCCTGACCGTGATCCAGTTCCGCTATATCGAGCGGCGCGTGAACTACTGAGGGGCGAGACATGGTCGAGAATAATCGCTGGGGCAACATATTCGCCCATCTCGTGCTGATCTTCGGCGTCGCGATCGTCGTCTTTCCGGTCTATGTGGCCCTGATCGCGTCGACCCATCCGCCCGGCACTTTCGTGCGTGGCGTCATGCCGCTTTGGCCCGGCACGCATGGCTGGGAAAACTACATGACGGTGATCAACGAAGGTCGCTCGCGCGCTGGCACGCCGCCGATTGGCGGCATGATGTGGAACAGCTTCATCATGGCGATGGCCATCACGATCGGCAAATTGTCGATCTCGATCCTGTCGGCCTTCGCGATCGTCTATTTCCGCTTTCCGTTCCGCATCTTCTTCTTCTGGGTCATCTTCCTGACGCTGATGCTGCCGGTGGAAGTGCGTATCGTGCCGACCTTCGAGGTCGTGGCAAATCTCGGGATGCTCAACAGCTTCGCGGGTCTGTCCATTCCGCTCATTGCGTCGGCCACCGCCACGTTCCTTTTCCGGCAGTTCTTCATGACCGTGCCGGAGGAATTGATGGAGGCCGCGCGCGTCGACGGCGCCGGACCGATGAAGTTCTTCAAGGACATTCTGCTGCCGCTGTCCGTCACCAATATCGCGGCGCTCTTCGTCATCATGTTCATCTATGGCTGGAACCAGTATCTCTGGCCCCTGCTGATCACGACCGACCCGGAATATTACACCATCGTCATGGGTATCCAGCGCATGGTCACGGGCGGTGATTCCGAACCTCTATGGCATCTGGTCATGGCCACGGTCGTTCTGGCCGCGCTGCCGCCAGTGCTGGTGATCCTGTTTATGCAAAGGCTCTTCGTGAAGGGCCTCACCGAAACGGAGAAATAGGTATGGCAACCGTCAAGCTTGATGGGGTCCGCAAGGTCTATGCAGGCGGCGTGGAGGCCGTGAAGGGCGTTTCCATCGATATCGAGGACGGCCAGCTTTGTGTGCTGGTGGGGCCTTCCGGCTGCGGCAAGTCCACTTTGCTGCGCATGATCGCGGGATTGGAGGTCATCACCGACGGTGAGATCTCCATCGACGATCGGGTCGTGAACAAGCTCGAGCCGGCCGAGCGCGACATCGCGATGGTGTTCCAGAACTATGCGCTTTACCCGCATATGAAGGTCTACGACAACATGGCCTATGGCCTGCGCAATCGCGGCCAGTCGAAGGAAGAGATCGATCGGCGTGTGCGTGAGGCCGCCCGGATCCTCGAACTTGGCGAACTCCTCGAGCGCAAGCCGCGCGAACTGTCCGGCGGTCAACGCCAGCGCGTCGCGATGGGCCGGGCAATCGTGCGCCATCCCAAGGCGTTTCTTTTCGACGAGCCGCTGTCGAACCTGGACGCCAAGCTGCGGGTCCACATGCGCGTCGAGATCAAGAACCTGCAGCGGTCGCTCGGCGTCACCAGCGTGTACGTCACCCACGATCAGGTCGAGGCGATGACGCTGGCCGACAAGCTGGTTGTGATGAATGGCGGCGTTGCCGAACAGATCGATACGCCGATCAACGTCTACGAAAAGCCCGCCACGACCTTCGTGGCCAGCTTCATCGGTTCACCCGCAATGAACCTTCTCAAGGGTGCGTCGGCCGGCACCAAGGGCATCAGCCTTGCGGGCGGCCAGACGGTCAAGCCACGCGACGCCACCATGCCCGATACCGGACGGGAGGTCTTGCTTGGGGTGCGCCCGGAGCACATGACGCTGGTTAATGGCGGCAATGCGGACCTGGAACTGTCGGTCGTCGGTGTGGAGACGCTGGGCGCGGACACGATGGCGCATGGTGTCCTGGCTGGATCGAACGGTCATGCCGAGAAGATCATCGCGCGATTGCCGGGCAATGCCCGGATCGCCGAGGGCGATGTCCTGCCGCTGGCCATCAATCCCGGCATGTCGCATCTGTTCGACCCCTCGACGGGGCGCCGCATCTGATTGCGGGGAACGCGGCGGTCGCCGGTCAGGCGACCTGCCGCATGTCGGCATGATGGGCAGCGAGCGATTCCGACATGAGGGCGGCTAGCTCCTCGTTCAGCGCGTCGATATCCACGTAATAATGGCGCGAGAGCTTCGGCGCGATATCGGAGTCGTCGTATCCGTGCTCTAGCAGCAAACGGACGGCGACCCTGATCTCATCGCGATCCACCAGGCGGCGTTTGCCGTAGTCGTCATTGGAAGCATACATCGTTTTCTCTTCACCCTCGATTCGGGCAAAACCGGGGCACGCCCCGATGCCGTTGCGGAAACGCGGGACAAGGAAATCAGAACCCGGGGAGCGGCCCCCTGAAGAGGCCAAAACGAATCAGTGCATCGCAGTATGGCCTCGAAAGAAAAGCTACGCAAAACTTCTTGCGTGAACCTTACGATGCATGACTTTCAACGTGTTGCGGGCGGCCTGAAGACCGCCCGCAAACCTATACTTCAGTCGATGCTTCCGGCTGCATGTCAACCGTAGGGCGAACGACATGCCCGACGTGGCCCCTGGTAGGGCTGGAACGTGTTGTCCGACGAGCGGTACGAACGGTAGCGGTCGTAGCACCAGTTGACATGGGCCTGGCTAAGGCTTCCACGCCGGGGCTGAGGCGCCCGATGCTGCTGTGGCTGGGCGATCGCGCCCCCGATGATGGCACCGGCGACAAAGGCGGCTGGCGGGAACCACCAACCCTGATGCTGGCGCCATCCGGGACGTGCGTGTCGATAGCCGCGATGGCCGCGATAGTAGGCCCGGTCACCGCGCCGCTCGAAGCCCCGATGTCGTTGGCGCTCGCCTCGACGCTGGACCTGGATGATGTCCGCATAAAGTCCGGGCGCCTGGATGTTGGTGGGAACCGGCAAAGGCTGGGCGTTGGCGCCTACCACGCCGAAGCTGGCGGCGCTTACGGCCATGGCCGCAGCACACAGATAGGATGTCAGTCGTTTCATGGTTCAACTCCATCAACTCATTGGTTTCACGCACCAATTTGACGGTGCGGTAAACGATCCCTTCCATGGGACCAATGCGTTGCGGAGCCGATTGTTCCGGTAACGGCTCGTTGAGCGCTCAGCGTTCCGCCAGAGCCGGTTCGCCTCGCCGCTCGCGGATCAGGTTGGCGAAACGCCGGAAGAGATAATGCGAATCCTGTGGGCCGGGGGAGGCTTCGGGGTGGTGCTGAACCGAGAAAACCGGCTTGCCGGCAAGCATGATGCCGCAGTTGGTGCCATCGAAGAGCGACACGTGCGTTTCCTCGACACCTGTGGGCAGCGAACCGGAATCGACGGCGAAACCGTGATTCATAGACACGATCTCAACCTTGCCGGTGGTGTGATCCTTGACCGGGTGATTTGCACCATGATGGCCTTGATGCATCTTGGTCGTGCGCGCGCCCAGCGCCAGCGCGAGGAGCTGGTGGCCAAGGCAGATGCCAAAGACCGGGATGCCCGAATCGACCAGCTTGCGGATGATCGGAACCGCGTACTCGCCGGTCGCGGCCGGGTCGCCCGGGCCGTTGGAGAGAAAGATGCCGTCGGGCTTCAGCGCCAGGATGTCCTCGGCCGGCATGCGCGCGGGCACGATCGTGACCTTGGCGCCAAGGCCGGCCAAAAGGCGCAGGATGTTGCGCTTCACGCCGTAATCGATCGCCACGATGTGCATCGTCGGTTCGGATTGCGTGCCGCTGCCCTCGTTCCACACCCAGGGCGTTTCGGTCCAGACCGAGGACTGCCCCGAGCTGGCGGCGTCGGCGAGGTCGAGTCCGACCAGGCCCGGCCATTCGCGTGCCTTCTTCTTCAGCGCCTCGATGTCGAAGCGCCCCGAGGGCTCATGCGCGATGACGGCGTTCGGCATGCCGCCTTCGCGAATCAGCGCAGCCAGCGCACGCGTATCGACGCCGAAGATGGCAACCATGCCGCGCTGCTTGAGCCATTGGTCGAGATGGTCGGCCGAACGGTAATTGGAGGGGTTGGTCACCTCGGAACGGAACACCGCGCCCACCGCGCCCGTGCGGGCCGCCGGGTTCAGGTCCTCGATGTCTTCGTCGTTGGCGCCGACATTGCCGATATGCGGGAAGGTGAAGGTCACGATCTGCGAGGCATAGGACGGGTCGGTCAGGATTTCCTGATAGCCTGTGAGCGCGGTGTTGAAGCAGACCTCGCCGGTTGCTTCGCCCGTTGCGCCAAGGCCCTGGCCTTCGATGACCGTTCCATCGGCCAGAACCAGCAAGGCAGTCGCGGTGATGGGTGCCCAAGGGGCTGGTGCGTCGGCCATTCGAGGTCTCCGTAATGTGAGCGGCCGGCCCTTGATTCGACGAGGGACCTGGGCCACATGCCACGCCTGAAGTGGGAAATGCGCCTCAAAAACGCAATCCCGAAACGTTCAAGCAGGTCGAGCAGGCGGCGGACAATAGGCCAGGCCGAAGCAAGGGTCAACGCCCCAATTTGCTGTACCGGTCAACAGATTTGTAAAGCTAAATCAACGCCTTACTGCTAAAGAAACGGTTTGCAAGGCTGTTGCTGTGAAGCTATTGTTCGTCCCTGCGACGGGAGACTCAGGCCAATGCGCGACAAAATCGCCGAGGCACTCAAGGAAGCGATCAAGGACGGGCGCAAGCGTTGCGTGTCGACGCTCAGGCTGATTCAGGCGGCGATCACCGATCGCGATATCGCCAATCGCGGTGCCGGGAAGGATCCCGTCAGCGACGAAGAGATCCTCGCCATCCTGTCGAAAATGGTCAAGCAGCGCGAGGAATCGGCCGATGCCTTCGAGGAAGGCAGCCGGCTGGAGCTCGCCGAGCAGGAGCGCGAGGAGATTGAGATCATTCGCGCTTTCATGCCCAAACAGCTCGGCGAGGAAGAGGTGCGCCGTGTCTGTGCCCAGGTAGTCGACGAGGTCGGCGCCGACGGTTTGCGTGACATGGGCCGCTGCATGAACGCGCTGAAGGAAAAATACCCCGGCAAGATGGATTTTTCCAAGGCCAGCGGCATCGTCAAGACATTGCTGCGCTAGCGTTACCAGCGCTCGCAGAGTTTGCCCTAGGCGTTGAACCCCAACTCGTTGACAGTGAGTTTCAGAGATATCACGGTGCCCGGACGGTCGGATCGGTAGACGATCTCGGTGCCGAGATTGACTGCCATCGACCGCACGATGCGGGTCCCAAGACCGGTGCCCTGCGGCTTGCCGTCACCGGACCAGCCGACGCCATCATCTTCCACCACCAGCTCCGCCTCGGTGTGGGTTTCGCGCCGCACGATGACGCGAACTTCACCCTCGCGGCCGTCCGGGTAGGCGTATTTATAGGCGTTGGTCAAAAGCTCGGTCACGATCATGCCGATGGAAACCGCTTTGTCCGGCGGCACATCCACACGCTCGAGGCAAAGCCTGGTCCGGCTGCGATGGCCCGCTGCGCGCATCGAATTGTCGAGCTCGGTGACGAGGGCGGACAGATACTCGTCCAGTGCCACCGAGCGGACGTCGCTGGATGTGTAGAGCTTGCGGTGCAGTCCGGCGATGGCGGAGATGCGCGCTTCGGTTTCGGCCAGCGCGTCCTTGGCGCCGGGATCCTTGATTGAGCCGGCCTGCATGCGCACCAAAGCGGCGACGAGCGCCAGCGAATTGGCGACGCGGTGGTTGACTTCGGTGAGCAGCAATTCGGCCCGGTCGCGGGCTGCGCGCACCTCGGCCTCTGCCTGCTCCTTGGCGCGCTGCAGCCGGGATTTGTGAAGCGACTGCTCGATGGCGCTAGCCAGGAGCATGACGAACTCTTCGCCGACGGTCTTCAACACGTAATCGGCCGCACCAGCCTTGAGCGCGTCGATGGCGATGTTCGCGTCGGAAGAGCCTGTCACATAGACGACGGGCGGCGGGGCAGGGGTCTGTCCCAGCCGCTCCAGCAGTTCCAGGCCCGTCTGGCCTGCGAGATAGTGGTCCAGCACCACGACATCGACCTCGCCCGCTTCGATGCGCGCGGCAGCGATCTCGATATCGGCCACGTTCTCGAGCGCGAATCCGCGACGCCCCAGCGCCCTCTCGAGCAGCCTGGCCAGAGCCAGATCGTCATCAACGTGGAGAACGCGGACGGAGCTTTCGGTCACCTAATCGGTCTCCGGCACCTGGATGACCGAGAAGAACAGGCCCAACTGCCGGATGGCGTTGGCAAAGCTCTCATACTCGACCGGCTTGGTGATGTAGACATTGGCGCCGAGGTCGTAGCAGCGCTGTATCTCGCGTTCGTCGTCGGTCGTCGTCAGGACCACGACCGGGGAGCGCTTGGTGTGCGCGTTGGTCTTGACCTTCTCCAGGATGTCGACGCCGGTCATGTCCGGCAAGTTCAAGTCCAAAAGCACCAGAAGGTGGCGCCCGGCGCTGACCTCGCCCGAGCCATCCGACCCCATGAGATACTGCATGGCGTCGGTGCCGTTGGTGAAGGGAATGATCTGGTTGTTGACGCCGGCGCGACGGATGTTCTTCTCGATGAGGCGCGCGTGGCCTTCGTCATCCTCGATCATGATGATCGTGACCGGCTTTCCGTCCTTGTTCAACTCGATTTACTCCTGATGACGTTCCGGGAGTCCTCGGGTAGGACTACCGTGAACGTGGTGCCTTTGTCCGGTTCGGAGGCCAACAGCACATCGCCGCCCAGACCGCGTACGAGCGTTCGCACATGAGCCAGTCCGATCCCTTCTCCGGGCTGGTCTTGTGATCCGGCACGTCTGAACAAATCAAATACACGCTGATGGTCCTGGGGTGCAATCCCGCGGCCGTTGTCGGTAACGTCCACCGCGACCCGTCGCCCGGGCAGGGGGCGGGTCTTAATGAGGATGTGAAGCGGGCGATCCTTGGCACGGTATTTGACCGCATTGTCGAGAAGGTTGCCGAATGCCTGGTCGAGCGACAGGCGATCCGAGATGATCGGTGGCACGTCCGCCTCCACCGTGATCTCGCCTTCCGTTTCGCTGACCTGGTGGTTCACCGTGTCGGCCGTTGCCTGAAGGAGTTCCTTGAGGTCGATCTTTTCCGGCTTCAGCGGCCGGCGGCCATCGCGCGAAATCTTCAGGATCGCGTTGATGAGGCCGTCCATCTTCTTGGTCGACGAGCGGATGAAGCCGATTGCTTCGGGAAGATCCTCGCTGGCCGCCAGTCGTGCCTCGTGAATCTCGTGCTCTTCCAGCGGCTCGCCTTCGGCCAGAACATATTTCTGGATCGAGCGCATGGTCTCGTCGAGTTCGCTGGTGAAGCCCATGATGTTGACCAGTGGCGCGCGCAAATCGTGGGTGACGATATAGGCGAAGCGTTGAATCTCCTCGTTGGCGCGCACAAGCTCCTCCGTGCGCTCGGCAACCCGTTCCTCGAGATCGGCGTTGAGCGCCTCCACTTCCTCGCGTGCGGCGACGAGATCACGGGTGTAGTTGAAGGCTGTCCAAACCGATGTGCTCATGACCGATATGACGATGATGCCGCCGATGACGGTAATGAGCCGCAATATGTCGGCGGTCCGCCTCTGGTCCTCGATACCGTCGGTCAAGCGATCGTCGGCCTCGGAAATGATGTCGTTGAGAATGCCGCGCGCATCGCGCAGCATGTCCCGATCCATTTCCTCGGTGAAAACCGCGATTGCCTCTGCCAGTTGGCCCTGCCGGCGAAGGTCGATCGATCGGGAGGCCGTTTCGACCTTGTGGTCGATGGCATCGCGCAATTGCTGCATGGACGCTGATGCATCTTCATCCGGCT
>Ga0213835_101815_pt1 | contig 11580 bp, 11 predicted proteins | sample SWPATP01_FD_160576 | JGI IMG/M metagenome (GOLD analysis project Ga0213835, IMG submission 160576) | Coastal seawater microbial communities from Marineland, Florida, United States - SWPA TP0 #1 | ecosystem: Environmental > Aquatic > Marine > Coastal | place: USA: Florida | collected 2016-08-05
GGGGGCGCCGCCGGCCGGCGCGGCCATCTCCTTCCAGCGGCGATGCACCCAGAACCACTGGTCCATGTGGGTGCGTACCTGCGCCTCGAGGCTGTCGTTGAGGGCCTGGGTCATCGCCTCGGGCGTGCCGTGCGGCACCGGGGGTTCGACGATCAGTTCGAAGCTGATGCCGTCGGCGCGACGCCGGCCATAGACCGGCACCACCAGCGCGTCGAACTTCAAGGCCATCTCGGCCGCCGACAGCGCCGTCCACGCCGTGCGCCCGAAGAACCGCAGCGGCGCGCCGTTGTCCATGTGCTGGTCGATCAGCATGCCGAGGATGCCGCCGCCGCGCAGGAAGCGCACCATGTCGGCCAGCCCGCGCCGGCCGCGCGGGAACACCGGCTGCGAGATCGCGCCGATGGCGGCGACATAGCGGGCGTTGAAATGCGGGTTGCTCATGGGGTTGTACAGCCCGCCCACGCGCAGCCCGCGCGCCGCGAGCACCGCGCGCGCGACATCGTAGTTGCCGAAATGGCCCGAGATCAGGATCACCGGGCGGCCGGCCGCCTGCGCCGCCTCGATCGCCGCCAGCCCTTCGGCGCCGCTGACCTCGGCGTTGCAGGCGACGCGCGCGAACTCGGCCCCCGAGAATATCTCGACCAGCGTGCGCACGGCGTTGTCGGGCACCGCGCGGGTCAGGCGGCGCACCTCGGCCCGTGGCAGGTCGGGGCAGACCAGCGCGAGGTTCTCGCGGATGCGACGGCGGTAGCCGGCCAGCGGGGCGAACAGGTGCGACCCCACCCAGCCCATCGCCCGCACCCGAACCCGATAGGGCACCCGCATGCCGACCCCGAAGAAGGCGCGCACGACAAGGTCGAGCGCGCGGTCACGGAGGCGTTTGCGAAACGGCTTCATCGGCGGGCGGTCCGGCACCGGGGAGGGGCGCGGCAGGGTTAGCCCGCGCGCGACGGGGGCGCAACCGGCCCGGCGGCCTCAGGCGCGCAGCAGGACGCGCAGGTCGGTGGCCGGATCGGCGATCGCCGCCGGCTCGGGGCTGCGCCCTTCGGCCAGAAGGCGCTTGGCGACCATGAAGGCGCGGGCATCGTTCATGGCGTCGACGGCGAGCAACCGCGGCCCGGCAAAGTACCAGTGCGAGCGCGCGCCCTCGGCACCGGCGTCCGGGGCAACGCGTACCACGACACGGTCATGGGCGCCGCACAGCCCGGCGATCTGGAGCTTGACGTCGTACTGGTCCGACCAGAACCAGGGCTGCGGCACATAGGGCCGCCCGGCCCCGAGCATGTTGGCCGCCACCGCCTCGGCCATGTCGATGGCGTTCTGCACCGACTCGAGCCGCAGCCGTCCGCCGGGAACCGGAAAGGACGCGCAGTCGCCAGCAGCCCAGATGCACGGGTCGGTCGTCCGGCCTTCGGCATCGCAGGCGATCCCGTTGTCCAGCGCAAGGCCCGCCGCCGCCGCCAGCCCGACAGACGGCGCGATGCCGATGCCGATGACCGCGACATCCGCGGCAATGCGGGTCCCGTCGGCCAGCTCGGCCGCCTCGACACGGCCCGCGCCGACCAGCCGGGCGCCACCCGCGCCCTCGATCACGCGGACGCCGCGCGCGCTGTGCAGGTTGCGAAAATAGTCCGACGTCTCAGGCGCGGCGACCCGTTGCAGGATGCGCGGCGCGGCCTCGATCAGCGTGACATCAAGGCCGCGACCCGCGGCGACGGCGGCCACCTCCAGCCCGACGTAGCCGCCGCCGATCACGACCATCCGCGCCCCGGCCACCAATGCGGGCCCCAGCGCGTCGGCATCAGCGATCCCGCGCAGCACATGCACGCCCGCCAGATCGCCCCCCGCCGCCGCCGGCAGCCGTCGCGGCGCACCGCCCGTGGTCAGCGCGAGCCGGTCGTAGGCCAGGTCCGACCCGTCGGCCAGCCGAAGCCGCCGTGCCTGCGGGTCTATGTCGGTAACCGCGACGCCCGTGCGCAGGTCGATCCCCTGCTCGGCGTAGAATTCGGCGGGGCGCAGGAACAGCCGCTCACGCGCGAGATCGCCCAGCAGATAGGCCTTGGACAGCGGCGGACGCTGGTAGGGCGGCGCGGGCTCGTCCCCGATCAGGGTCAGGGGGCCGTCGTGGCCAAGGGCCCGCAGCCGCGCCGCCAGCGCCGCCCCGGCCTGCCCCGCACCAATCACGACGGTGGCGGTCATCCGATTTCCCCCAAACCCGTCCGGCGCCTAATGCCCCTCGCCGAACAGCCCCTCGACCAGTTCGGTCAGCGCGGCCATCAGCGCCTCGGCCTCGGGGCCGTCGCAGGTGACATCGATGGTGGTGCCACGCGCCGCGCCCAGCATCAGCAGCCCCATGATCGAATCGCCCGGTACCTGCATCCTGTCGCGCGCGACCTCGGCCGAGGCGTCGAAGCGCTCTACCACCTCGGCGAACTTGGCCGAGGCGCGGGCGTGCAGCCCCTTTTCGTTGGTGATGGTCAGGGTGCGCTCGATCATTCCGGCGCCTGCAACCTGCCCGCGTCGACCGCGTCGATATACTTCCGCCCGGCCTGGAGGCCCGCGGCAACGGCATCGGCGACGCTGAGGTGGCGCGACTTGGTCAGCTTGATCAGCATCGGCAAGTTGGCGCCATACATGATGCGCCGGTCGGGGGCAAAGCACGCCCGCAACGCCAGGTTGGAAGGCGAGCCACCGAACATGTCGGTCACGATCACCACCCCGTGCCCGGTATCCACCGAATCGGCCACGGCGCAGATTTCCGCCTGCTTGGCCGAACGATTGCAGCCGTCCTCGATGGTGACATAGCGCATGCCGGTCTGGCGGCCCATCACATGCTCGACCGCGGCGAGGTATTCGCGCGCCAGCCCCCCGTGGGCGACGATGACGATCCCGATCTTGCCAGCCATTGCCCTTCAGCGATGCGCGGCAGCGGCGCCGCGCCCTTCGAGTTCCCTGTGGCGTATAGACACCTGCCAACCCGCATCCGCAAGGGTCTGCGCCAGCGTCTCGGCAACGAACACCGATCTGTGTCGTCCCCCGGTGCAGCCCAGCGCGATGCCGAGGTGGCTTTTGCCCTCGTCGGCATGGGCGGGCAGCACAAGCATCACCAGCGCCGTCAGCCGCTCCATGAAGGCGGCGAAGCGGTCGTCGCTGCGGATATGCGCGGCGACCGGCGCGTCGCGGCCGTCGAGCGGGCGCAGGTCGGGTTGCCAGTGCGGATTGCGCAGGAAGCGGCAGTCGAAAACCAGATCTGCCCCCGCCGGCAGGCCGTGGCGATAGGAGAACGATGTCAGCATCACCGACAACCGGTTTCCGCCCGGTCCGAAGCGGTCCACCATCTGTGCCCTCAGATCGTGAAGCGTCATGTCCGAGGTATCGATGAGGATGCTCGCGCGCTCGCGCAGCGGGGCCAGAAGGGCGGCCTCGCGGGCGATGCCGGCGGCGGGATCGGCGCCGGCTGCGGCCGGGTGGCGGCGGCGCGTCTCAGAATAGCGGCGCAACAGGACCGCGGGCGAGGCCTCGAGGAACACCACCTCCACGTCGAGGTGATGCAGGCCGGACAGCTCGGACAGCAGCGCCTCCATCGCCGCGGCCGAGAACCCCCGGGTGCGCGGGTCAAGCGCGAGTGCCAGCGGTTGCGGCGCCTCTGCCGGCACCATGTCGACGTCCGGAGCGGCCGGTGCGGCGACAAGCTGCGGGATCAGCGCAAGCGGCATCCCGTCGATGACCTCGAAGCCGATGTCCTCGAGCGCGGCAAGCGCGGTGCTGCGACCCGCACCTGACAGGCCCGTCAGAAGCACCAGCTTCTGAAGCGCGCCGGCGCGATGGCCGGAACGGGCGGGGTCGTCGGCGTCATGCATCGACCGATCCAACACAGCTATGGCGAAGATAGAGTGACAGCGCTGCGGGAAAAGAGCGGTTCGCCACCGCGTGAAGCAAGGGCAGCCGGACGCCGGCGAACTCGATCGTGCGGGGATGCGGCAGGCGTTCAGCCTCGGTGCGGCCCAGGTCGACCGCCACCCGCAACGGCGCCTCATCCATCACGGGAAGCCGCAGGATGCCCATCCCGCGCGCCTCGATCAGGCCGCGCAGGCGATCCGGGGCGCTGGCAACAAGGCGCCCGTCGGGGCCTGGCACCAGCCGTGTGCGGTCGTCGGCCACCAGCACCGCGCCCAGCGCGATCAGTTCGAGCGCCAGTTCCGACTTGCCGCTGCCGGAGGGTCCGAACAGCAGCGCCGCGGCCGGCGGACCGTCCGCCGCGGCAGCCGGAAAGGCCACGGTCGTGGCATGCACGTCAAGCGTGCCGTCCGGGTGGCGGAACATCTGGGGAAGGCCGCCAGTCATCGCCTGCGCCGCCCAGCGGCACGTCTGCCCATCCCCGCCTCAGACCGGCAGGCCGACCACGAACCGGGCCCCGAGCGGCGGCGAGTCCCTCTCGGCGTCGGGCTTGCGGATGTTCTCGGCCCAGATCGCCCCGCCGTGGGCCTCGACGATCTGCTTCGAGATCGCCAGCCCGAGACCGGAGTGATTGCCGAACTGCTTGACGGGGCGTTCGGAATAGAACCGTTTGAAAATCTTCTCGAGCGCCTGGTCGGGGATGCCGGGGCCGGTATCTTCGACCACGACCAGCACGCGGTTCTCGCGCGAGCGGGCCCAGACCCGGACGGCGTCGCCCTCCTCGCAGAAGGACAGGGCGTTGGTGATCAGGTTGACGAACACCTGCGCCAGCCGCGCCTCCAGCCCCTGGACGACCAGTTCACCCTCGGGCAGGTCGACGATGAAATCTATCCCCCGCTCCTCGGCCTCGCGACCCAGATACTCGGTCAGGTTACGCAGCGTCCGCAGCAGGTCGAACGGCTCTTCCTGCTCGCGCACCAGTTCGGTGTCCAGCCGCGAGGCGTTGGAGATGTCCGAGACCAGCCGGTCGAGCCGCCGCACGTCGTGGTCGATGACGTTCAGCAGCGTCTCGCGCTGGTCGTCGCGCCGCGCCACCCGCAGCGTGCCCACGGCCGACCGCAGGCTGGCGAGCGGGTTCTTGATTTCGTGCGCGACGTCGGCGGCGAACTGTTCGTTCGACTCCAGCCGGTCATAAAGCGCCGCGAGCATGCCCCGCAGCGCGATCGACAGGCGGCCGATCTCGTCCGGGCGGGCGGACAGGTCGGGCAGGCGCACGCGCCCTTGCCTGGCCTGCCGGCTATTGCGGTCGCGCCCCAGTTCGGCCGCGGCGGCCAGCTCGGCAAGCGGGTTGGCGATGGTGGAGGCCAGAACCAGCGAAAGGCCGATCGACACCAGCAGCGCGATGACGAAGAACTGCAACACCTGCTCGCGTTCGTCGCGGACCAGCGCGTCGATCTCGCCGGCGGCCGAGGACAGTGCCACGACCGCGATCACCGGACCGTCCGCCGCGCCGCCCGCATGGACCGGGGCGGTCACCGAGACGAGCGTGTCACCGCGTGCCGTGCGCCAGACGCGCGCGCCCCCGTGCCCTTGCAGCGCCGCCGGCACCAGCCCGCGCTCGACCGCTGCAACGTCGTCGGGGCCGTCCGGTGCGGTGCCGGTTCCGAAGACCCGGGCAAGTCCGTCCCAGACGGCATTCAGAAAACCGGTGATGACATTGCCGCCCCGCCCGCCGTCCGGGCCGGCCGCGTTCCCCGCGCCCAGTCGCGCAGCGATCTCGGCGCCGTCGGGGTCGAGCACACGCAGCCGGATGCCCGGCCGCAGCGGCACCGTCGCGAGCACGGTTTCGGCCGTTGTCGCCAGCGCCGACACCGGAGAGATGCCCGCTTCGGGGTCGGCGGCGATCGTCGCTTCGACGCGGGCGGCCAGCACCTGCCCGGTCAGCACGGCCTGCGTGACCAGCGCCGCCTGCCGCTGGGCGACAAGGCTGTCGCGGATCGGGTTGAGGAACAGCACGCCGGCGATCAGCACCACCAGCGCGATGAGATTGAAGAAGATGATCTTGCGCGCCAGCGGCGAGCGGTTCAGCAGGATCGGCGCGCGCCGGGCGCGCCGGGCGCGCAACTCGGGCTCGGCCGCCTCGTCCGGGCGGACCCAGTCGTCCCCGAGCACCACCTCCGCCTCGCGCCGGCGGGGTGGCGTTGCGGGCTCGTTCGGTCGCATCCGGACCTCGGCGGCGAGTGTCATTCTTCGTTGTAGCGATAACCGATGCCGTAGAGCGTCTCGATCGCCGAAAACTCGGAATCGACGGCGCGCAGTTTCTTGCGAAGGCGCTTGATGTGGCTGTCGATCGTGCGGTCGTCGACATAGACCTGATCGTCGTAGGCCACGTCCATCAGCTGGTCGCGACTTTTCACGAAGCCGGGACGCTGGGCCAGCGCCTGCAGCAGCAGGAACTCGGTCACGGTCAGCGACACCTCGTTGCCGCGCCAGGTCACCGCGTGGCGCAGCGGGTCCATGGTCAGCTGGCCGCGGGTCATGACCTTCTGTTCTTCGGGGCGCACGCCCGCGTCGCCCGCGCTGATCACTTCCTGCCGGCGAAGCAGGGCGCGGATACGCTCGACCAGCAGGCGCTGCGAGAAGGGTTTCTTGACGTAATCGTCGGCACCCATGCGCAGGCCGAGCACCTCGTCGATCTCGTCGTCCTTGGAGGTGAGGAAGATCACCGGCATCGACGTCTTCTGCCGCAGCCGCTGCAGCAGGTCCATGCCGTCCATCCGCGGCATCTTGATGTCGAGCACCGCCATGTCGGGCAGTTTCTTGTTGAAGGCGTCAAGCGCCGTCTGGCCGTCGTTATAGGTGTCCACCTCGAAGCCCTCGGCCTCGAGCGTCATGGCCACCGAAGTCAGAATGTTACGGTCGTCATCGACCAGCGCAATACGCGACATGCTGCCGTTCCTCACTCGTGTTATTGGTTGATTTTTGCCCATTCTCCGGTTTTCCGACCACGGAATCAATAAAATAGTGTCCTTCCGCGCAGTGATTCGCCCGATCATCGCGCACGGGTCACAACATCGGCTTAGCGACGGGCGGGATCGGCGGGCTTTCGCCGCCCCCGGACGCGGCAACCGGGGGGTGCCCGGCCGCCACCGCCCCCGCCGGTCGAAGATCGGTTTCGACACGAAACATCGTCTACCGAAATCTTGCTTGAATCTTTTTCACGCAAATCCTAGCCTGTGTCACGGGAGGATCGCGCGTGAAGGACACCACCAGCTTGACCGGGGCTCACGCCCTTGTTGCGACGTTGCAGGCCGCCGGCACGCGCGTCATCTTCAGCCTTTCCGGAAACCAGATCATGCCGGTCTACGATGCCCTGCTCGGCAGCGGCATCCGGATCGTGCATACCCGGCACGAGGCCGCTGCCGTCTACATGGCCGAGGCCTGGGCGCAACTGACCGGTCAGGTCGGGGTCGCGCTGGTCACCGCCGGGGCCGGGCTGGGCAACGCGCTGGGCGCGCTGATCTCGGCGCGCGCATCCGAGACGCCGGTGCTGCTGCTCAGCGGCGATTCGCCGCGCGGCCAGGACGGAATGGGCGCGTTCCAGGAGCTTGACCAGGCGGCCATGGCGGCGCCGGCGGCAAAGGCTGCAAGCCGCGCCGCACGCGCCGGCACGCTGGGCGCCGAGGTTGCGGCGGCGCTGAGGATGGCGCGCGCAGGGCGGCCGGGGCCGGTGCACCTGGCGCTGCCGGCCGACGTGCTGACCGATGCGGTGACGGCGCTCGACCCGCCCGCCGCGGACAGCCTGATGCCGCGAACACAGGCCCTCGATGCCACCGCTGCGGCGGCGATCGCGGCCTTCCTGCACGGCGCGGAACGTCCGCTGGTCCTGACCGGGCCGGCGCTGTCGACCACCCGCACCGGGGATGCCGGGGCGCGGCTGCAGGCGGCCCTCGCCGCACCCGTGCTGTGCATGGAAAGCCCGCGCGGGCTGCGCGACCCGGCGCTGGGCGCGCTGGTGGAAGTGACGCGCCGGGCCGACCGCATCCTGATGCTGGGCAAGGCATCGGATTTCACGACCGGTTTCCTTGGCGCCGACATGGGCGCACCCGGCGCACGCTTTGCGGTCGTCGACCCCGAGGCCGCGATGATCGACCGTGCGCGGGCGCGACTGGGCGACCGGGTGCAGCATGCCGTGCGCGCCGACGCGCTGCCGGCGCTCGAGGCACTGGCCGCTGCCGCCGGCACCCCGACCGACCGGGCCGGCTGGCTGTCGGAGGCGACCGAGGCCCTCGGCCGCCGTGCGCCCGCCGACGATGCCGGCACCGGCGGGCTGCATCCCGCCATCGTCTGTGCCGCCGTGCAGGCACGGCTGGCACGGGCGCCGGGCGCGGTGCTGGTCGCCGACGGGGGCGAGTTCGGGCAGTGGGCGCAGGCGATGCACCATGACGGGCCGCGGGTGATCAACGGCGTCTCGGGCGCAATCGGCGGCGCGCCGGCCTATGCCATCGCCGCCAGCCTTGCCCGCCCCGGTGTCCCGGTCTTTGCCATGATGGGCGACGGCACGGCGGGGTTCCTGCTGGCCGAATACGAGACCGCCGCGCGCGAGGGCGCCGCCTTTGTCGCGGTGATCGGCAACGACAACCTCTGGAACGCCGAGCACCAGATCCAGATCCGCGAGTTCGGCGCCGACCGTACGCACGGCTGCGGTATGTCGCCCGCCGCGCGCTATGACGCGGCGGCGGCGGCGCTGGGCGCGCACGGCGAGTTCGTCGCCGACGGCGCGGCGGCAGCCCTCGATGCCGCGCTCGAGCGGGCACAGGCCTCGGGCGGGCCGGCCTGCGTGAACGTCCGCATCCGCCCGGTTCCGGCACCGGTGGTGCCCAGCAAGCAACGCGCAGCGGAGGCCGTGCATTGACCGCAACCGACACGACAGCACCCGTCCCCGCGACGCCCCGTGGCGGCACCCTGACCGTGCGCCTGTGGCGCGGCGATGCCTCGGGGGGGGACTACCAGACCTATTCGGTGCCCCGGCGCGACAACCAGACGGTGCTCGACGTCGTGACCGAGGTGCAGCGCCGGCAGGCGCCCGACCTGGCCTATCGCTTCGCCTGCCGGGTGGGGGTGTGCGGGTCGTGCGCGATGATGGTCAACGACACCCCGCGCTGGACCTGCCGTACCCATGTCAGCAAGGTCGCCGAGGGCGGAACCATCACCGTGGCGCCACTGCGGAACCTGCCGGTGATCCGCGACCTTGCCACCGACATGACCGATTTCTTCGACAAGTGGCAGAAGGCCGGCGGACGCTTTCAGGGCTCCGCCACCCGGGACGAGCCGATGGCGCAGGTCGATCCGTCGAGCAAGGCGCGGCGGATGGCCGATGCCGGCATCGAGTGCATCAACTGCGGCGTCTGCTATTCCGCCTGCGACGTGGTGGCCTGGGACAAGGACTATCTCGGCCCCGCCGCACTGAACCGGGCCTGGACGCTGCTGAACGACGTGCGCCACGCCGACCAGAAGGGCACGCTGGACAAGGCCATGGCGCAGGGCGGCTGCGGATCGTGCCACACGCAGGGCAACTGCATGCGCGCTTGCCCCGTCGGTATCAGCCCGACCCGTGCCATCGCCGGCATCAAGCGAATGAGCCTGCTGGACTTCATCGGGATGCGCGGGCGATGAGCGAGCGGCAGCTTTTCGTCCTGCAGCGCCTGTCGGCGCTGGTGATGGCGCCGATGGTGCTGCTGCATCTGGGCGTGATCCTCTATGCCACCCGCACGGGCCTGAGCGCCGAAGCGATCCTGACGCGCACCGGCTCGACGTGGCTGTGGCCGGCGTTCTACGCGGCCTTCGTGCTGGCGGTGACGGTGCATGTGCCGATCGGGGTCCGCAACGTGCTGCGGGAATGGACGCCCCTGTCGCGCGGCGCGGTCAACGGGATCGCGATCGCCGCGGCCGCGGCCTGCCTGATCCTGGGGCTGCGCGCGGTCTGGGCGATCTCGGGGTGGGCGGCATGAGCGCGCGGCGTCACGGATCCTACGCCGCGCATCTGGGCCACCGGTTGTCGGGGCTGGCGCTGGCACTGTTCCTGCCGGCGCATTTCCTGGCGCTGGGACTGGCGCTGGAGGGGGCCGACACCTTCGACGCCTTCCTCGCCTTTGCCGAGATGCCGCTGGTCAAGGCCGCCGAATGGGGCCTCGTGGTGCTGCTGGGCCTGCACCTGTTCTTCGGGCTGCGGCTGCTGCTTCTGGAAATGCTGCCGTGGCGCGACCCGTCCGACGACCGGCCGGCGCTGATCGGCTGGGGGGCTGCGGCGGCGCTGGTGCTGGGCGGCGTTTTCCTCTGGGGGGTGATCTGAGCCATGCGGATAGATCGGGCCGAAACCGACATCCTGATCCTGGGCACCGGCGGTGCTGGACTGTTCGCCGCGCTGCACGCCAAGCAGGCCAATCCCGACCTGCGCGTGACGCTCGCGGTCAAGGGGCTGACCGGCAAGTGCGGCTGCACGCGGATGGTGCAGGGCGGCTACAACGTTGCGCTGGCCGCAGGCGACAGCGTCGAGCGGCATTTCATGGACACCATCGAGGGCGGCAAGTGGCTGCCCCGTCAGGATCTGGCCTGGCGCCTTGTGACCGGCGCGGTGGAGCGCATCCGCGAGCTGGAGAACGAGGTCGGCTGCTTCTTCGACCGCAACCCCGACGGCACGCTGCACCAGAAGGCCTTTGCCGGCCAGACCTTCGACCGGACCGTGCACAAGGGCGACCTGACCGGCATCGAGATCATCAACCGGCTGATGGAGCAGGTGATGGCCCTCGATGTCGCGCGACTGGAAGAGCATCGCGCGATCGAACTGATCCCGGCCGCCGACGGCTCGGGCCTGTCGGGCGTGCTGCTGATCGACATGCGCACGGGCAGCTACCGCTTCGTGAAGGCGCGCGCTGTGCTGCTGGCGACCGGGGCCGGGCCGACGATGTATCGCTATCACACCCCCTCGGGCGACAAGACCTGCGACGGGCTGGCGATGGCGCTGCGGCTGGGGCTGGCGTTGCGCGACATGGAGATGGTGCAGTTCCACCCCACCGGCCTGCTTGGAGGGCCGGACACGCGGATGACCGGCACGGTGCTCGAGGAAGGGCTGCGCGGCGCCGGCGGGCATCTGCTGAACGGCGACGGCGAGCGGTTCATGGCCAACTACGACCCGCGGGGTGAACGCGCCACGCGCGATATCGTCAGCCGCTCGATCTATGCCGAAATGCGCGCGGGGCGGACGACGCCGATGGGCGGTGTCTACATCTCGATGGGGCACCTCGGGCGCGATCATGTCGCGCGCACCTTCCCCGGCATGGTCAAGCGTTGCGCCGACTGCGGCTTCGACCTTGCCGGCGGGAGGGTCGAGGTGGTGCCGACCGCGCATTACCTGATGGGCGGGCTCGAGTTCGAGGTGGACTGCTCCACCGCCCTGCCCGGCCTGTTCGCGGCGGGCGAGGATTGCGGCGGCGTCCACGGCGCGAACCGCCTGGGCGGCAACGGCGTGGCGAACTCCACCGTCTTCGGCGGTATCGCCGGCGAAAGCATGGCCGCCTTCATCGCCAAGGGTGCACCGCTGCGCGACCCCGATGCTTCGGCGCTCGAGGCGGGCGTGGCGCGGGCCGAACGCCCCTTCGGACTGCCGGCGGGAGACCTGCACGG
>Ga0213835_101822_pt1 | contig 11561 bp, 7 predicted proteins | sample SWPATP01_FD_160576 | JGI IMG/M metagenome (GOLD analysis project Ga0213835, IMG submission 160576) | Coastal seawater microbial communities from Marineland, Florida, United States - SWPA TP0 #1 | ecosystem: Environmental > Aquatic > Marine > Coastal | place: USA: Florida | collected 2016-08-05
CGGGTGAGGCGGGAATAATCTCCCGCTTCGATGGTAGCTGCTTCTTTTTCATATATATCCTTTTCGGGGCGTATTGTCCCCTATTTGGATGTCCATGAAAACCGGACTACCTCAACCTGACCCCAGCTCTTCGATTACATATCCAGGTGCGAAATCAGCAGCTTGCGTGCCTCGATATCCCCATCCTGCTCCGCCTGCGCGCCCAGCGAAATCCCGACCGCCATGATGTCGATCAGGAGCAGCTGCAGGATGCGCGAAATCATCGACAGGAAGGTGGTGCTGTCTTCGGCATGGTCGACCGCCAGGCAAACGTCGGCCTTCTTCGCCAGCGCCGATTTGCTGCTGGTGATGGCGATCACGCTGGCGCCAACGCGGCGCGCGGCGTCGACCGCCGACAGCAGTTCGGGCGCCTGCCCTGCCGTCGAAATGGCGATCACGACGTCGTTCGGTTTGAGCAGTTCGGCGGCCAGCTGGAACAGGTGGGCGTCGCCGTGGGCCGTGGTCGGAATGCGGAAGCGGAAGAACTTGTGCTGGCCGTCGAGGGCGACGACGCGGGCATTGCCCATCGCGTAGAACTCGACCTTGCCGGCACTGCGCAGCATGGCGATGGCGCGGTCGATCGCGTGCACGTCGAGGCTGTCGCGGAATTTCAGGATGGCCGACACCGTGTTGTCGATCACCTTGGCCGACAGGTCGTGGGTGCTGTCGCTCATGCGCACCTGGCTGTGGCGCACAGGGATCGAACCGGTCAGGCTGCCGGCGAATTTCAGCTTGAATTCGGCCAGGCCCTGGAAGCCGAGCGAGCGGCAGAAACGGATCACGGTCGGCTGGCTGACGTCGGCCAGGCGCGCGATCTCGGCGATCGGCTCGGACAGCACTTTTCTCGGATGCTCGAGCACCAGCGCGGCGACGCGCTGCTCGGCCGGCGAGAGTTCGTGCTGCAGGTGCTGGACGCGCTCCATCAGGGTGTTGGCGCCGCTGCGCCCGCGCAGGTGTTCGGACAAAATCGTCGACACGCCGCGCAGGGCGGGATTCGGCGTCATGATCACATAGGTCGGGATCTGCGCCAGGTAGTCCGTAAAACGCCCTTTCGCTTCGAAGCGCGCGCGGAACGGCGATGTGGCAAACCACTGCGCAATGCGCGGCACGATGCCGCCGCCGATGAAGATTCCGCCGAAGGCGCCCAGCGTCACCGCCAGGTTGGCCGCCGCGCTGCCGAGCATGCCAGCGAAGCATTCGAGCACTTCCAGGCAGAGCGCATCGTGCTGCTCCAGGGCGCAGGCGACGATCTCGGCGGCCGTGCGCGCCGGGGCCTGCACGCCGTTCCGTTCGGCCAGCGCGCGATACACCAGTTCCATGCCGGGACCGGACAGGATGCGTTCGTTCGACACGTGCGGCCACTCGCGCCAGGCGTACTGCAGGATCGCGAACTCGCGTTCGTCGCTCGGCGCGAAGTTGACGTGGCCGCCTTCGCTGCCGAGGGTGACGAAACCGTCGGCGGTCGGGATCACGCCCGACACGCCAAGACCGGTGCCGGCGCCGAGCACGCCCGACACCGCATGCGGCGCCGGCTTGCCGCCGCCGATCTGCAGCAGGTCGGCGGCGCCGAGTCCCGGCAGCGCCATGGCGAGGGCCGTGAAGTCGTTGACCACGACCAGCGTCGACCAGCCCATCGTGCGCCGCACTTCGTCGGTCGAGAACTGCCAGTCGCGGTTCGTCATGCGCACCAGGTCGCCGCTGACCGGATTGGCCATGGCGAAGGCCGCGTGCGTGATGCGCTCGCCCTTCTGCTCGGCCAGGTAGGTGTTCAGCAGCTGCACGATGCCGCTGTAGTCGTCGCAGCGCAGCACCGCCGTCTGGCGGAACACGCCGGGCGCCGTCTCGAGCGTGAAGCGGGCGTGGGTGGCGCCGATATCGGCCAGCAGGCGCGGGCCATCGGCGTAGGAGGCACGGCTGGATTTTTGTTCGGTGTCTGGTTCGGTGATCATCGTGCTTACGGCCGGGATGCGTCTGGAGGCGAACAGGATAGCATTGTTTGATTGCTACCAAACCTCCCAACTTCCTATCATTCGTTACCGGCGCCGAATCGGCGCCATGGTTGAGTGATACGATGCCCCCTTTTGCACCATCCGGCAGGAACCGGCTGCGTTGCCCACCCGCCGCGACGAAAGCGCATGAAGACACGAACTTATTTACTGCTGATGCTGGCGGCGATCCTGATCCCGGTCGCCTTCCTGTCGTTTTCGGGCCTGTACATGCTGCTGCAGTCGGAGCGCGAATCGCGCATCCAGCGCGTCGCCGAGATCGCCCATTCCACTTCCCTGCTGATCGACAGCGAAATCATGGCAGCGGAGGCATCACTGCGCAACGTGGCGAACTCGCCCAGCATGCAGGCCGAAGATTTCGCCGGGCTGCACCGGCTGCTGTCGGCGACGCGAACCTCGCCCTTGAGCTGGACTATGATTGCGAACTACGCCGGCAGCGGCATGATGAATACGCTCGTCCCCTACGGCACGCCCCTGGCCGTCAAGTCGGGACCATGGGCGGCCAAGGCCTACGATGCCCAGGCAACGCAGGTCGGCGGCTACTTCCTGGGCACGACGTCGAAACGCGGCGTCGTTGCGGTCAACGTGCCGGTCCCGGCGGCGCTCGGGAAAAAATATGTGATCGCGCAGATTTTCGACCCCCGGTATTTCGACAAGATTTTTCACAAAAATACCCTGCAGCCCGGCTGGATCATCGGCGTGTTCGATACCAACGGCATTTCCATCGCGCGCAACGTGCATGCGGCCAGGCTGGTCGGCCGCAAGGTCAACCCCTCCCTGTACGCCGCCACCCGCCAGGAGGCCGGTGGCATGGTGCGGCACACGACGCGCGATGGCATCGATGTCTACGACGTCTTCGTGCGCTCCGAGCTGACCGGCTGGACGGTGGCGATCGGCATGCCGGTGGCGGAAGTCGAGCAGGCCGCGCGGGTGACCACCTTCTACGCCGCCCTGTCCTTGCTGAGCGTGCTCGGCGCCGCGGTCGGTATCGCGGTATTTTTTGGCCGCCGCATCGACAACTCGCTGCGCGAGGCCACCTCGGCGGCGCAAGCGCTGGCGCACGACAAGATGGTGCCGGTGGCGCCCTCGCGTTTAAAGGAAGTCAATGCGCTGCTGGCCGTGTTGCATGGCACCGGCCTGGCGCTCACGCGGGAAAATGCGGCCCGGCTCGCGCTCGAAGCGGAACGCGAAAAACTGCTGGCCAACGAACGCGCGGCCAGGCAGCAGGCGGAAGCCCAGAGCGAGGCGAAGGACCATTTCGTTTCCATGCTCAGCCACGAGCTGCGCAATCCCCTGGCGGCCATCAGCGGGGCCGCCTCGGTCGTGCGCCTGCCGAATTTAGCGCCCGCGCGCAAGGAAAAAGCCTGGGAAATCGTCGACCGCCAGCTGCGCCACCTGACCCATATCCTGGACGACCTGCTCGACGTCCGGCGCGTCATGACGGGCAAGGTCACGCTGCAACGCCTGCCCGTCAACGTCGGCGAAATCCTGGGCTTGTGCTGCCAGTCCCGGATGATGTCGGACACCGGCCAGCATACCTGGTCGGTCGCCACGCAAGAGGCCTGGGTATTGGGCGACCGCACCCGGCTCGAGCAGGTCTTCGACAACCTCCTGACGAACGCGATGAAATATACGGCGCCCGGCGGCACGATCAGCGTCGGCAACACCATCGCCGGCAGCATGGTCGTGATCGAGGTCGTCGATACGGGCGCGGGCATCGAGCCGGAAGTCTTGCCGTTCATCTTCGACTCGCTGACTCAAGGGCCGACGACGATCGACCGCGCCCAGGGCGGCCTGGGCCTGGGCTTGTCGATTGCAAAAGGCCTGGTGCACCTGCACGACGGGACCATCGGCGCGACCAGCAGCGGCCTGGGTACGGGAAGCCTGTTCCGGGTCGAACTGCCGCTGGCCGATGCGCCGGGCGGCTGATCGTCGACGGCGTTATTGACCGATCAACACCACCGGATTGCGCGCCTCGAACTGCACCTTGCCGTCCTTGACGATGGCCGTCGTTCCCGAATACCAGTCGCGCACGGTCTGGCCGTCCATGAAGACGCCCGATACCAGCACCGCGGTCGGCTTGTCGGTGGGCAGGCCGAGCGCGACCACCACGCGGTCGGTCACGCCGCCGTGCTCCCAGGTGCGCTTGAAGGTGTAGGGATAGCTCTGGATCATGCGGTGCACGCCGGCGCCCACGGCCGGATGGTCCTGGCGGAAGCGGCCGAGCCGGGCCCAGTGCTCGCGCACGTCGCGCACGCGGTTCACGCCGCGCTGGGCGTTCGATGCCAGCTCGTCCCAGTTCATGAAGGAGCGCAGCGTGGCGTCGCCCTCTGCGCCCTCCACCTTCAGCAGGCGCGCGGTTTCGTCGCCGTAGTAAATTTGTGCCGCGCCCGGCGCGAGCAGCAGCTTGTTGGCGCTCTCGTAGGGACGCTGGCGCAGCGCATCGTAGGGCTGGCCGTCGTCGTGCGAGCTGAGGTAGTTCAGCACCGAATAGCCCTTCATCGGTCCCTGCAGCGCCTGCGAATACTCGCTGAACAGCTTCTCGTAACCTTCGGCCGCATCGGACTTCATCGTGAAGTTGATCAGGCTGTCGAAGCCCTCGGCCGGATAGTCGGCCGTCAAGCCGCCCAGGTCGAACGCGCGGCCATGCCGGATGCCGTAGTTATAGACCTCGGCCGTCATGTAGAAAGGCGTATCGTCCAGCTTCTTCGAAGGATTCGCCTTCTTCCAGTCCTCGAAGGCGCCGCCGGCCACCTTTTTCAACTCCTTCCACACGCCGGGCTCGGTGTGCTTGACGGTGTCGGCGCGGAAGCCGTCGAAGCCGTACTTGCGCACCCAGTCGGCATGCCATTTCATCAGGTAGTAGCGCGGCGCGCGCGGGTAGCCGGTGCGCTTGAAGAAGGCGTCGAGCTCCTTGACTTCGCGCTCGTAGCGCCCTTCCTTCTTCCACTTGGCCGCCAGCAGCGGCGGCAGCGCGACCGGCTTGTCGCTGCCGGTCAGGAAGTCGGGCAGGTTCTTCACCAGCGTGCAGTCCATCGTCGTGCGCGCATCCTTATACGTGCAGGTGGGGCCGGTGCGCACCCAGTCCGCCGGCCACACGGGATCGCTTTCCGTGACCGGACCCGTATGGTTCATCACCACGTCGAGCAGCACGCGCAGGCCGTTGGCATGGGCGGTGTCGACCAGCGTGCGCAATTCCTCTTCGGTGCCGAGGTTGGCGTCGATCGCCGTGAAGTCGCGCGCCCAGTAGCCATGGAAGCCATAGCTCTTGCCGGTGCCTTCGTCGGTGCCGGCGTGGATCTGCTCGACCGGCGGCGTGATCCAGATGGCGGTCACGCCCAGCTCCTTGAAATAACCCTCCTTGATCTTCGCAGTGACGCCGGCGAAATCGCCTCCCATGAACCCGCGCAGCTTGGCCGCGTCGTCCTTGCGCCCGTAGGCGTGGTCGTTACCCGGATTGCCATTATTAAAACGGTCCGTCAACAGGAAATAGACGGTCGCGTTCTCCCAGACGAAGGGTTTGGCGGGCGCCGCCCAGGGCGCGGGTGCGGCGTGGGCGGCGCCAAACGCGAACAGCAGGGAGGCGGCAAGTGCGGGTAGTTTCATGCGGGGTTCCGGTAAAGGTGGATCAAGTGATGACGCTCGGCTGCTGGCGGCCGGTGCGCTGGCGTAGTTCGGACAGGCCATCGGCGATCGCAACCAGGCCTGACAAGGCTTGCTGGGTGTCGAGGCCGTGGCGGCTCGGGTCGGCCTCAAAGCGTTCGAGGTAGAGACGGATGGTGGCGCCTTCGGTGCCGGTACCGGACAGGCGGAACACGATGCGCGAACCGTCGCTCATGATGATGCGCACGCCCTGCTTCGATGCGACCGAGCCGTCGACCGGGTCGGTGTAGACGAAATCGTCGGCCAGCGCGACGGTGTACTCGCCAAGCGTCTGGCCGGCGAGCTTTGGCAGCTTGGCGCGCAAGGCCGTCATCATGGCGTCGGCGGCGGCGGCATCCACCGCTTCGTAATCGTGGCGCGAATAGTAGTTGCGCCCGAAGCGCGCCCAGTGTTCGCCCACCAGCTGCTCGGCCGATTTGCCGGTCGCAGCCAGCATGTTCAGCCAGAAGAGCACGGCCCAGAGGCCGTCCTTTTCGCGCACGTGGTCGGAACCAGTACCGTAGCTCTCTTCGCCGCACAGGGTCACCATGCCGGCATCCATCAGGTTGCCGAAATACTTCCAGCCGGTGGGGGTCTCGAAGCATGCGATGCCGAGCGCTTCGGCCACGCGGTCGGCGGCCATCGAGGTCGGCATCGAACGGGCGATGCCCTTGATGCCGGCCGCGTAGCCCGGCGCCAGTGTGGCGTTGGCGGCGATGATGGCCAGGCTGTCGGACGGTGTGACGGCCAGGCCGCGGCCGACGATCATGTTGCGGTCACCGTCGCCATCCGACGCGGCGCCGAAGTCCGGCGCATCCGGTCCGTTCATGAGCGCGATCAGTTCGGCGGCGTTGACGGGGTTCGGGTCGGGATGATGGCCGCCGAAGTCTTCGAGCGGCTCGCCGTTAATCACGGTGCCGGCAGGCGCACCGAGCATGCCTTCGATGATCGCCTTGGCGTAGGGGCCGGAGACGGCGCACATGCCGTCGAATTTCATGCGGAAACCGCCCTGGAACAGCGCGCGGATCGCGCCGAAATCGAACAGGCGTCCCATCAGTTCGGCGTAGTCGGCGACCGGGTCAATGACTTCGACCTGCATGCCGTCCAGCGTGGTGGCGCCGAGATCGTCGAGGTTGACGGGCGGCGCATCGCTGATGCGGTAGCTGGACAGGGTCTGCGTCTGCGCGTAGATCGCGTCGGTGATTTTTTCGGGCGCCGGGCCGCCGTTGTCGGTGTTGTACTTGATGCCGAAGTCGCCGTCCGGGCCACCCGGATTGTGGCTGGCCGAGAGCACGATGCCGCCAAAGGCGCCGTGCTTGCGGATCACGCAGCTCACCGCCGGGGTAGAGAGGATGCCGCCACGCCCGACCAGCATGCGCGCCACGCCGTGGGCGGCGGCCATGTGCAGGATCGTCTGGATCGCCTCGCGGTTGAAGTAGCGGCCATCGCCGCCCACCACCAGGGTGCGCCCGCTGCAGTCGCCCAGCGTCAGGAAAATCGCTTCGACAAAATTCTCGAGGTAGCCCGGCTGCTGGAACTCGGTCACCTTCTTGCGCAGGCCCGATGTTCCCGGACGCTGTCCGGCAAATGGCGTCGTTGCCACGGTCTGAATCGTCATGCTTCGCTCCCGATGAATGCGTTGTCGTTTGTTGATAAAACGTTACGATACTTCAGGAGCGAAAAGGATGTCGCCGTATTAGTTGGCCTTGTCCGTCACCGCGAGCGTCAGCAGCGCGGCCAGCAGCATGCAGCCGCCGCCCAGCGCCAGGGTTTGCACCGTGTGACCATGGAAGAACTCGCGCGTGACAAAACCGAGCAGCAGGCCGCTGACGATCTGCGGGATCACGACGAAGAAGTTAAACAGGCCCATGAAATAGCCCATGCGCTTGGCCGGCAGCGCGCCCGCCAGGATCGCATACGGCATCGTCAGGATGCTGGCCCAGGCAATCCCGACGCCGACCATCGGCAGCATCAGCATTTCCTTGCTGTCGATGGCGACGATGCTGGCCAGGCTGATGCCGCCGATCGCCAGGCAGGTCGCGTGCACGATCTTGCGGCTGGTGGCGCGGGCGAAGACCGGCAGGATGAAGGCGGCCAGCGCCGACACGCCGCTATACACCGCGAACATGACGCCGACATAGTTGCCTGCATCCTGGAAGGCGGCCGACTGGGCGTCGCGGGTGCCGTAGACCGAATCGGCGATCGCGCTGCCGGTATAGATCCACATCGCGAACAGGGCGATCCAGGTGAAGAACTGGACGAAGGCCAGCTGCACCATCGTCTTGGGCATCTTGGCGAAGCCGCTCAGGATCTCGGCGAAGGCGACGCCCGGCTTGCGTGCGTGTTTGCGCTCGCTCTCGAAGGCGGCCATGTCGGGCGGCGGCAGTTCGTCGGCGGAGAACACGGTCCAGCTGACCGCACCCATGAAGACCAGCGCGCCGGCATAGAAGGCATAGCGCACGGTCTCGGGAATGCTGCCGTCGACCGGCACGTTCGACACGCCCATGCTGGTGAAGATGGTCGGCAGCAGCGAGGCGATCACCGCGCCGCAGCCGATGAAGAAGGTCTGCATCGCGTATCCCGCGGTCTGCTGCGAGACGTCGAGCTTGTCGCCGACGAAAGCGCGGAAGGGCTCCATCGAGACGTTGATCGCCGCGTCCAGCATCCACAGCATGGCCACGGCCATCCACAGCGCCGAGGAATTCGGCATCAGGAACATGGCGATCATCGCCAGCAACGCGCCCACGAAGAAGAAGGGACGGCGGCGGCCCCATTTCGGGTGCCAGGTGTTGTCGCTCATGTAGCCGATGATCGGCTGCACCAGCAGGCCCGTGACGGGCGCCGCGAGCCAGAACAAGGCCAGGTCGTCGGGGTTGGCGCCGAGCGTCGAGAAGATGCGGCTGGTATTGGCGTTCTGCAGCGCGAAGCCGAACTGGATGCCGAAGAAGCCGAAGCTCATGTTCCATAACTGCCAGAACGACAGGCGCGGTTTGTTGAGCGCCTTGGTATGCATGTCCATCTGTGTGTCCCCATTGGCCCGGGTTCGAATCGGGCTCTAGTATGTGTGGCGAACGCGCCACGTGCCGCCGTCGTTGCCGCGCTGGATGCGGGGCGGAAGAAAGTAGCTGGGGAGCGTTCCCGTCCAAGGCCAGGAGGACGGGCTGTTACGAGGTGAATTTGTAGCAAAATAACATGGCGTTTTCCGAGTGTCAATTCGAAAGAGGCGTAGTAAAATCGCCACGCCCGCCGTGTTTCGGACGGGCTTTGTAGTCAAATAACATATAACGAGACGGAGACAACCATGCTCGACATGCAGCGCCGGCTGAGCAATTCCTTTTACGCCCTGACCAGCCTGCCGGCCACGGCCATGGGCTTCGCCCTGTGCATCCAGATTTCGGCCCTCAGCTGGCTGCTGAGCACCAAATACCACCTCGACATCCACGAGATCGGCATCGTCTGGGCCGCCGGTCCCCTGGCCGGCATCCTGGGCCAGGTGATCATCGGCTTCATCAGCGACAAGACCTGGTTCTGGGGCGGACGCCGGCGGCCCTTCATCCTGATCGGCGGCGTGCTGGCCGCCTTGTCCGTGTTCCTGCTGCCGCGCATCGAGATCGTCGCCGACCTGCTCGGCATCGGCAACCTCGTGATCGTCGCCGTCATCATCGCGCTGACGCTCGACCTGTCGATCAACATCGGCTTCAACCCGACGCGCTCCATCATCGCCGACGTGACCCCGGACGGCGATGCCCGCACCCGCGGCTACACCTGGATGCAGACCATCTCCGGCTTCTGGGGCGTGATGGCCTACTTGATCGGCGCCTTCATCGACAACTACACGCTCATTTCGGTGGGCGTGCTGCTGGTGCTGGTGTTCTCGATCCTGCCGGTGCTGCTGATCGAAGAGCCGCGCGCGCTGGCCGCTTCCACGCAGGAAGCCGCCACCACAACCGACTGGCCGCAGCTGTGGCGCCTGTGGGCGGCGCACGCCTTCACCTGGTTCGGGGTGCAGGCGATGTTCGTCTACATCATCTCCTTCATCCAGCAGCACGTGGTCACGCCCGGCGCCAGCGTCGAGCAGGCAGCGGCGCAGTCGGGCCATGTGATCGCGATTTCGTTTGCCGTCATGAACGTGGTCGGCTTCCTGCTGCCGGCGCTGGTGCTGGCGCCGCTGGTGACGCGCTTCGGGCGCGTGCGCACGCAGGCGGCCTGCATCGGCATCATGGCGCTGGCCTATTTCGCGATCGCCCTGTTCGCACGCACCCCGGGCACGCTGTACGTGCTGATGGGCGTGGTCGGCATCGGCTGGGCAGCGGTGGTCAGCCTGCCGTTCGCGATCATGAGCGAAAAGGTCGACAAGAGCCGCATGGGATATTTCATGGGCCTGTTCAACCTCTCGGTGGTGCTGCCGCAGCTGGCCACCACCGTCGTCGGCTTCGTGCTCAACGGCGCAGCGGACAAAAGCGTCCTGTTCCTGATCTGCGGCGGCTGCCTGGCCGTGTCGAGCGTGTTGTGGCTGCTTGTGCGCGACAGCAAGACTCTGCCTGTCGCTGCGCCGGCGCTCGCCGCTTCCCACTAATAACCAGGAGACCATCCATATGCCATCGATCCGCCCCTTCGTTCTCCTGACCGCCCTGCTGGCCGCGCCAGCCTTTGCGGCCGACGTCGCGCCTGCGACGAAGCCCTCGACCGCCCTGCCCGGCGTGCGCCTCCTGCCGGAGCAGCTCGAGATTCCCGGTTTGAACCGCAAGCGCCAGGTACGCATGTACCTGCCGCCGGGTTACGCCAGCTCCGGCAAGCGCTATCCGGTGCTGTACATGCATGACGCCCAGAACCTGTTCGACGACGCCACGGCCTACGCCGGCGAGTGGAAGGTCGACGAAACGCTGGACGCGCTGAGTAAAGTGGGCAAGCTGGAACTGATCGTGGTCGGCATCGACAACGGCGGCGACAAGCGCATGACGGAACTGAACGCCTGGGACAGCGCGCGCTTCGGCCAGGCCGAGGGCAAGCAATACACGGACTTCGTCGTCAAGACCTTGAAGCCCATGATCGACAGCCAGTACCGCACCCTGCCCGACCGCGCCAATACGGCCATCATGGGCAGCTCGATGGGCGGGCTGGCCTCGCATTATGCGATTGCGCAGTACCCGCAAGTGTTCAGCAAGGCCGGCGTGTTTTCGCCCGCTTACTGGACGGCGCCGGCCTCCTTCGACTTCGTCGGCGCCCACCCGCTGCCGAAGGATGCACGGGTTTATTTGCTGATGGGCGAGAAGGAAGGCGATTCGATGGTGCCGGACGTGGAGCGCATGGCGGGCGTGGTGCGCGCCAGCGGGCATCCTGTTGACGCGACGGTATTGAAGATCGTGCCGGGCGCGAAGCACAACGAGGGATTCTGGAGCAGCGAGTTGCGCGAGGCGCTGCTGTGGATGTTCAAGCCGGGCGCGCCACGTACGTAAATCCAATTCCGCGACCGGGGAACACCCGACGACAAACGGGGAGCCAGTTCGATGAACTGGCTCCCCGTTTTTTCACCTGATGGCGGCGTTAGCCGCCACTATCAAGCTTTTGGCTTGGCTTTCTTGAACGGCGGCTTGTCCGACTTGAACCCCGGCTTCTTGAAAGCAGCAGCCTTCTTCGGCGGCGGCGTTTCGCCGTCGCGCGTGATGTTGAGCTGCTGGCCGGCCACCCACACGGTCTTCAGGTGGTCGATCAGGTCCGGCGGCATGTCGGCCGGCAGGTCGAGCGTGCTGAAATCGTCGTAGATTTCGATGCGGCCGATGTGCTTGGCGTCGATATTGGCTTCGTTGGCGATCGCGCCGACGATGTTGCCCGGCTTGACGCCGTTGGCGTGGCCGACTTCGATGCGGAAGGTCG
>Ga0213835_101825_pt1 | contig 11535 bp, 10 predicted proteins | sample SWPATP01_FD_160576 | JGI IMG/M metagenome (GOLD analysis project Ga0213835, IMG submission 160576) | Coastal seawater microbial communities from Marineland, Florida, United States - SWPA TP0 #1 | ecosystem: Environmental > Aquatic > Marine > Coastal | place: USA: Florida | collected 2016-08-05
GTTTTTGCGGAAAAATTGCACCGTCAGCAAGTGCGTAAAGGTTCTGGCGTTCCCTATGTGGCCCATCTCCTGGGGGTTGCCAGTTTAGTGCTCGAAGCTGGGGGTGATGAAGACGAGGCGATCGCCGCCCTGCTCCATGATGCCATTGAAGACCAAGGGGGAGGGGAAACCAGAGCTTTAATCTGTGAAAAATTTGGCGAGCGGGTGGCAACCATTGTCGAAGGCTGTTCCGATAGTTTTGATGGTGAAAAAAAGAGGCCTTGGCGGGAACGCAAAGAAGCTTACCTCCAGCATCTACAAACAGCTTCAGCCTCAGTGCACCTGGTTGCCATGGCCGATAAACTCTACAATGCCCAATCTATTTTGCGGGATTACCAACGGATCGGTGAAGCCCTCTGGCCCCGTTTTAAAGGTGAAAAAGAGGGCACCCTTTGGTATTACAACTCACTTTTGAAAATCTTCGATTTATCCCATCCCCTCGCCCAGGAACTGCACCGCACGATGGAAACTTTGAAAACATTGATGGCGGCAAATCAAGCACATCAGCAATAAAAAAGACAGACCGGAGTCTGCCTTCGCACAATTTTAAATTTCTTGTAATTTAGAAGTCGAGTTGGCCAGCGGCTTGAACCCGTTCTACCTGTTTCTTCTTCAGAACGAGGAAGATTTGAGTCAACATAATCCCAGCAACAAAGGCCATGTAGCCATAGATGCGAGCGGGATTCTGGAGGACAACTTCTGTATCTTTTTGGCCAAATCCACCGACGTTGGGGTTGTTCGTGAGGGCTTCACCAGCGGCGATCGCCTGACCTTCAGAAACAATCACTTCGGGGCCAGCCGGGATCGTATCGATCACTTCGCCCGCTTCAGTGGAAATGGTGATATCAGTGCCCGCAGCCTCATTCACCGCAATATTGGTGATGGTGCCGGTAGCGGACGCTTTAAATTGATTGTTATTGCTTAGTTCACCAGTGGGATAAACTTGACCACGGCCACGGTTCGCACCGAGGTGGACTGCATATTTACCGTAGTTGATGTTCTTATCGGTTTTCGGATCGGGGGAGAGTACTGGGAAAACGATCTCTTCGTATTGATCACCGGAAATCGGCCCAATGATCACAACGTTTTCTTGATCCGGAGCGTAGGACTGGAAGTAGAGACCTTCGGTTTTTTCCTTCAGTTCGTCAGAGAGACGATCAGCGGGCGCAATTTTGAAACCGTCAGGAAGCATCAAAACAGCACCAACGTTGAGGCCACCCTTTGAGCCGTCCCCTAGAACCTGCTGTTGGCTATGGTCATAGGGAATTTTGACAACGGCTTCAAAAACTTGATCGGGTAAAACGGACTGGGGAATTTCCACCTCGGCTTCTTTGGCAGCGAGGTGACAGTTGGCACAGACGATCCGGCCTGTTGCTTCACGGGGCGTTTCTGGGGCGGTTTGCTGGGCCCAAAAAGGATAGGCGGCAGCGGCTTGGGGGAAAAGGACGTCACTGGCGAAAAATAAACCAAAGGTGGCGATCGCCACGAGGCAGGCGGTCTTTAGCCGTTGCCAGATTGCCATCAGTTCAGGTGTTTTCATCGTAAATTTTTACAAGCGTTTTCTCTAATGGATGAACCCGTATGGGGTTTTTAGGCCCACCAAGGAGCTTCGTCAGTACGGAAATCAGTTTCTGTCCAGTCGGTGAAGGAGATCTTGTCATCTTCAGTCACTTCCGCATGGACAAGGGCCAAGGATAAGGGGGCTGGGCCGCGGACAACTTTCCCGGTTTCGTCATACTGAGAACCGTGGCAAGGACACATGAATTTATTTTCAGCGGTATTCCAAGGGACGACACAACCAAGGTGGGTACAGATGGCGTTGATCCCATAGCTGGAGATGGTGTTATCCCCTTCGACAACCACATAGGTGGGATCCCCTTTGAGGCCTTGGGCCAAGGAGCGATCGCCTGCGGTGTGGGTTTGGAGATAGTCGCTCACGATAATGTCATTACCGAGGGCATCTTTAGCAATCACGCCACCACCAGCGCCACCACTAGAAGGAGGAATAAAATATTTAATAACGGGATATAAACCACCGAGAGCCGTTCCCGCCGCCGTCCCCACCCAGAGGAGGTTCAAAAATTGGCGACGACCTAGATCTGGAACATCGGAGGAACCTGATAATTGAGTCATAATCAGAGCCTTTTTGTATAGTTATGTAAGCGTTTCTACAATACTTCCTATGAAGAATATCATCCAAATGGCGAGCAAAGATGGCGTTTTACCTGAGCTTGAGCCTTAGTTGGTTGCCGGATAGCCTTTAAAAAGGTTAACAAAGTTTTGTAGATAAATTATTACAGATCGGCTGAGATTAGGCTTTTGGCCACAGAAATGTCAATGAACCGCAGGAGGAGTGGGCGATGAATGGTGGAGAACTACGGGAACTTTTGTGGCGTAAATGGGGACGATCCTATGACATCCAACTGCGACAAATTAAGGGGGAATGGTATCTCCAGGTGATGTGGAAATATTTGGAACAGGTTTCTTTTCCCCTCTCGGAGGCTCAATATGAGGAACATCTCCAGGCGATCGCCACTTATTTAGGGGAATGGGGTGTGAGTCAACAAGTTCATACTTACCTCGAAGAAACCACAGAACGCCCCAGGGTCGGCAAAGCAATTAGTATTCGTTTGGAATTGGGAGAACGGGCCTCAGAATGGCTGTTGGGTTAATCCAAAAATATTTTAATCAGAGTGTCTGTGTAGTGCTGGTGTTGGTAGCCGGACTGAGCCACAGCCCCAAGGCGATCGCCGATCCGCCGTCAGAGTTGCCCTCCCTCCAAGATTGGGCCTTTGACCCCCAAGCGCAGCAACTCCGCCTCCAAACCGCTCCAACGACGATTCCCCAATATTCTCGCCTCAGTAACCCGACTCGTCTGATCATTGACCTGACCGATACCCGCTGGCCCGCTGCTACCTTGACCCAGGCCTACGACGGCACCATTCGTCAACTGCGCATTGGCCAATTTAATGACCGCACCACTCGAATCGTTTTAACCTGGGCTGGGGAAATTCCGCCCACTTGGTCGCCCACCTTTCAACGTTTGCCCCAAGCTGATGGTTCTGTGGTGTGGCGCTTTGAATTTCAAGGGGCGATCGCCAGTGCAGATCTCCCCTTCACATTTCCCCCGGCCCTCTTGCCCCCCACCCAGGCGATACCGATCCAACTCCCCCCATTGCCAGAACTTCCTTAACGGTTTGTGGCGATCGCCACTATCTTTAGACAGAAAAATATCCTCCTTGGGCTACACTCAGGGATGAATCTCCGCTTCGAGCGCTGACTTTTTATGACAAGCCGAGCAAAATTTCCCCTTGCTTTTTGAACTTCCGTGGGCAGAGTTATCCTGGCATCGCTTTGACTATTTAAATTCAGCAATTTTTTTCGCAGGCCACTGGCACGTGTTATTTCCCGTGAAACTCCTATGACTGATCTGCAACTCCGCATCCAAGCTGAGGGCTACCCAGAACGTATTGTGGTGGTCGATCAAGGGGAGTTTGTGATCGGTCGCTTGCCTGAATGTAGTCTCTCGCTACAGATGACCCAAATTTCCCGGTACCACGCCCGGATCAAACGGCGGCAACAGGCTTGGATTTTAGAGGACTTGGGCAGCACCAATGGCACATATCTCAATCACGTCCGGATTACTGAGCCCCAAACGATCCGCCAAGGAGATCTAATTCGTCTTGGCCATGCCTCAATTTTAGTCACGTTCCAGAATGTGACCCTCGATGAAACGACAGATCTACAGGCTGACCAATGGGGATCGGGGCGCACCATTCTCCGTAACGCCGAAGATCTCAAGGAGCAATGGCTACAGGGGGAAGAAGGCTATGGTCATCAGCCCCACACGGAAACGGCGATCGCCCGCCTTAAGGAGTTGGTGGACATTGTGAAACAACTTAGTTCTGCCGAATCCATTGAAGCTATTTTTCGCCTGACCCGGAATGTTATTTTTCAGGAATTGCCAGGCTTAGAACGGCTGGCGCTGCTCATTGATATTCGGGGCAATGGCAAATTAGAACTCCTCAGTGCTGCGGCCCAGAGTCTCCCGGATAATCACCCGGCCATTCGCACCAGTGCTTGGATTAGTCAATCGGTCTGCCAAAAGGTTTTTAAAGAAAGGGTTGCCCTCAAATCCGTAGATGCCCAGAGCGACCAGCGCTTTGCAGGGGAAGATAGCATTTTGGCAAAGGGGATTCGAGGAGTGTTGGCGGTGCCCCTATGGGATCAAACAAAAGTGGTGGGGGTTCTGTATGGTGATGCCCACTTGAAGTTAGATGAATCAGAACCATTAACCGATGATGATTTAAGTTTTTTTTCGACCATTGGTCATCTGTTGGCGGCCAGTGTGCAACGGTGGTTGCTGAGCCGTCGTCTCCAGGAACAGGCTCAAATTCGCCAAAAACTAGAGCGTTACCATTCGCCTGCGGTGGTACATCAATTAATTTCGGTGGGGGCGTTAAAAAATGGGCGACTCCCCCCTAGGGAAGCGGAAATCAGTATTTTATTTGCAGATATCGTTAATTTTACGCCCATTGCGGAGCAGTCTTCCCCCAGTGCCATTGCGGATTTGCTGAACGTTTTTTTTGAGGAGATGCTCCATTCGGTGTTTGCCCAAGGGGGAACCCTCGATAAGTTTATTGGCGACTGCATTATGGCGTTTTTTGGGGCACCAGAACCCCAGATCGATCATGCTGAACGGGCGATCGCCACCGCCATGGGCATGCTCAACCGCCTTGATCAACTAAATTTACAAAATATTTGGCCCCAACCGATTCAACTGCGGGTTGCGGTAAATAGCGGCAAGGCTTTTGTGGGCGATGTGGGCAGCTCCCAGCGGGTAGACTACACGGTTCTGGGGGGAACGGTGAATCTTGCGGCCCGCCTTGAGACCATTTGTCCACCAGGGGAATGTGTGATCACCGATGCGACATATCAAGCGATTGGCGATCGCCACCAGGATTTATTTATTCCCATGGGGGCCGGGCGATTTAAAGGCATTGACCGCCCCATCCAGGTTTACCGTACCCAACGGCACCGCCACCCCAAACCGCTACCGTTAAAAAGCACCGAGGTTTCCAGCTCCTAGGTTTTTGGCATTTCATCACGGCTCTGCAAAATAAATTCGGCGATCGCCAAATCTCCTGGCGTCGTAATTTTGAGGTTTGTTTCTTCCCCAGAGACAATTTTCACAGGCAGACCACAACGCTCGAACAAAGCCGCATCATCGGTCACTTCCCAACCCAGGGTTTTGCCTTTTTCGTGGCAATCCTTGAGGCGCTGCACCGTAAACCCCTGGGGCGTCTGGGCAGCCCAAAGCTTCGCCCGCTCCGGCGTCTCTTTGACCCAACCTTGTTCATCTACTACCTTAATGGTGTCCTTGACGGGAATCGCCGCAATTAAGCCCTCACAGGTTTCTAGGGCCGCTGCACAGCGATTAAATAGCGCCGGGGTGGCCAAACACCTTGCCCCATCGTGGATCAGCACCTGGGTTGCCTCTGGGGGAAGGGCTTGTAGACCGTTATAAACTGATTCTTGGCGAGTTTTGCCACCTCGAATCAGTTGGACAGGCTTAGAAAGCTTTAAATCGGCCAAAATTGCCTCAAAGTCCGGAAAATCTAAGGGCTGTCCCATGATGCCAATCCAGGCCACTGAATCCGCCGCCGCTGCTGCCTGGAGCGTCCAACTAAAGAGCGGTTTATCCTGTAGTGTCATCAGCAGTTTGTTGCGATCGCCGCCCATCCGTTTGCCGACGCCCGCCGCAGGCAATAACAAGTGCACCATGGCTTTTCCCTAAGTTACTAAACGTTTCCGCCTATTCTCTTCTAAAATGATGCTGGATACGTAAGTTTATACCCCCAAGATGCGCATACTAGCCCTAGTTCCCGGAGGAGTTGGCGACCAAATCCTCTTCTTCCCGACCCTCGCTGATCTCAAGGAACGTTATCCCGAAGCCATGATTGACGTTCTGGTCGAACCCCGTGCCAAGGCAGCCTATCGCGTCTGTCCCCAGGTTCATGAAGTGCTGACCTTCGACTTTAAAGATCGTAATGGCCCCGCTGACTATCTCAATATTCTCGGCACCATCCGCGATCGCGAATACGAAATTGCCCTCTCCCTCGGCAAAAATTGGGCTGTGGGCTTCCTGCTCTGGCTGAATGGAATTCCCACCCGCGTGGGCTACAAAACCGCAACATCTTGGTTTATCTCCAATCCAGCCCCCCTCAACGAAAACCAATACGCAGCGGCCCTCTACCACGATCTCCTCAAAGGCTTAGGCATTGACACCGATTGTCCATCCCCCAGTATCACAGTGCCCAATGGGGACATTCAGTGGGCTGAAGGGGAACAAAAACGCCTGGACTTAACCGAGGGGTATATCCTGATTCACGGTGGTGCCAGTCAACTCTCCCAAGCCAAGGGCATCAACAAACTCTACCCTGTGGCAAATTGGCAACCGATCATTGAAGATATCCAGAGCAAGCAGCCAAACCTCCCGATTGTCTTGCTCCAAGGCCCCGACGATGCCCCTTGGGTCACGGAACTCATTGCCCTTTATCCAGCGCTCAAGGTGACACGGCCTGAGGATATTGGTAAAGCAGCAGCCATGATTGCCGGGGCCAACTTGATGGTTTGTACAGATAGTGCGCCGATGCACCTGGCCGCCGCCGTGGGGACTTACACCATTGCTCTCTTTGGTGCGACCCACGCCGAAAAGCTCTTACCGCCAAAGAATGATAAATTGATTGGCATCCAGTCTCCCACTGGAGAAATGGCAGATATTCAACCCAAAGACGTATTGGCTCAAATTTGGCGTGGCTAAACCAGCAGTTTTCCTTGATCGTGATGGTGTCCTTAACATCGAAGCAGGATATATTCACACCCTCGAAGACCTGAATCTAATTCCAGGGGTGGCGGCGGCTGTGCGATCGCTCAACGATCAAGGAATTTTTTGTTGCTTGGTTTCCAACCAATCGGGGCCAGCCCGGGACTACTACGGCATTGACCATGTAGAAGCCCTCCACACCAGACTGCGTACCCTCCTAAACCAAGAAGCGGCGGCCCACCTCGATGCGCTGTATTATTGCCCTTATTTAAGCCAGTCAGCCGGGGGCACCCACCCAGACTTTACCCAGTGGGGCACCTGGCGTAAGCCGAATACGGGAATGTTGGTGACAGCGGCCTGGGAACATGATTTAGATTTACGCCGTAGTTTTATGGTGGGGGACAAAGCGACGGATATTGACCTCGCCCACAACGCTGGCCTCCGGGGGATTTTGGTCCAAACAGGCTACGGTAAACAAGTCCTCAGCGGCAAATATCAACACCACACCAAGCCCGATTATGTCGCCAAGGATCTCCAAGATGGGGTGAATTGGGTATTACAACAGCTCCAAAAGAAGCCATAGGAATCAAGAAAATACGGAAATCCGCATCTGGGGATGGGGGCGATCGCCGCCTTGAGGTTTTTCCAAGTTCCGGCAAAATAGAGGACGAATCCTTAGACCAAGTTGGAAGCATACGACCTATGGCAGTCCTCGAAAAAGGTAATATTACAATCCATACCGAGAATATTTTCCCGATAATCAAAAAATCTCTGTATACCGACCACGAGATCTTTTTACGGGAACTCATCTCCAATGCCGCCGATGCGATCACCAAGCGCAAAATGGCAAAAATGGCCGGTGAAAGTAGCGTTGATGTGCCCGATGGAGAAATCATTATTGACGTTAACAAGGAGAAAAAACAACTCTCCATCACCGATAACGGCATTGGGATGACCGCCGACGAAATCAAAAAATATATTAACCAAGTTGCCTTTTCGAGTGCCGAAGAATTTATTCAAAAATATGGCAAAGATGCGAACGATTTAATCGGGCATTTTGGTTTAGGGTTTTATTCCGCCTTTATGGTGGCCACCCAAGTAGAAATTAATACCCTTTCCTGCAAAGATGGTGCGGAAGCGGTTCATTGGAGCTGTGATGGTTCCCCCGAATTTCAACTGAGTGCCAGTGACAAAACCAGCATCGGCACAACCATTACCCTCACCATGATGGATGAGGAAACAGAATATTTAGAATCCCAACGGATTCGCCAATTGGTCAAAACCTATTCTGATTTTATGCCCGTTGCCATTCGCTTTGAAGGGGAACAAATCAACAAACAGCGGGCCATTTGGAAGGAATCTCCCCAGAATTTAACCGACGAAGATTACCTCGAATTTTATCGCTATCTTTATCCTTTCCAAGAAGACCCATTACTGTGGGTTCACTTGAATACGGACTATCCTTTCTTGCTCAATGGCATTCTCTATTTTCCGAAATTGCGCCCGGACATTGATGTTACTAAAGGACAAATTAAGCTGTTCTGTAATCAGGTTTTCGTCAGTGACCATTGCGAAGAAGTCATTCCTGAATTTCTGATGCCGTTGCGGGGCGTTGTGGACAGCACCGACATTCCCCTCAATGTTTCCCGCAGTGCCTTAACAAACCACCGGACAGTGCGCCGCATCTCCGATTACATCGCCAAAAAAGTTGGCGATCGCCTGAAGTCTCTCTACAACGAAAGCTATAGTGACTACGTTAAAAGTTGGGAAGATGTCGGCACCTTTGTAAAGTACGGTAGTATCCGCGATGAGAAGTTTAAAAAACAAGTCGAAGACATTCTCATTTACCGCACAACCCACCAACCGGAAACAGCAGCGACAACGCCGAAAGTAGAAGTACAGGGCAATGACGGTGATGTGTGGGAAGACGTGAAATCCGAAGACACCCAGGCAACGTCTACGGCCCCCTACACAACCCTCAAAGATTATTTAGAACGCAATAAAGAGAAGCACGAAAATCGCGTTTTTTATTGCACCGATCCCAGCACCCAGGGCACTTACATTGAACTGTACAAAAACCAAGGTTTAGAAGTCCTTTACATGGACTCCTTTATTGATACCAATTACTTCATTCCTTTCCTAGAACAGGAATACAGCGATGTGAAGTTTTCACGGGTGGACTCGGAGCTAGATCAAAGCCTCGTAGAAGACGATAAGGCCAGTGAAATTGTTGACCCGAATACCAACAAAACCCGTGGCGACGTCGTTAAAGAGTTGTTTGAAAAGGCAATTGGGAAACCAAAGGTCAACATCAAAACCCAATCGATTAAATCCGCAGAAACAGCAGCAACGCCCCCGGCAATGGTGCTTTTACCAGAGGCCATGCGGCGTCTGCAAGAGATGACGGCGATGATGCAACAAACGGCAATGCAATTCCCAGAAGATCATGTGTTGATGATTAATTTGTCGCATCCCTTGATCGAAAATATTTACCAACTCAGCCAGGGTTCGATTATCCAAGCAGATGGCAAAGCCTCCAACCAGGAAACCATCGATATGATGTGTCAACACGTCTATGATTTGGCATTGATGGCCCAGAAGGCCTTTGATGCGGAGGGGATGAAAGCGTTTGTGGAACGTTCGAACCAAGTGTTGACCCGTTTAACCCAGAAGTAAGCCTTCATTTAATTTGCCCGATGATCTCCCCCCCCGGTGGGGAGATTTTTTTGTAAACACAATTAACGGACGGGCATTGCGCTATGCTCAGTAGCTGTCCCTCTGCGTAACATTTGGCTATGGCTCGCCTCTCCCAAGAATTGCACCGTTATTTTTTTGAAGAAGACCGTGGTGAAACCGTTAGTTTAGCCCAGGCGATCGCCCTCGCAGAGGAAAAAGTCTTTGGGGTCATTTTGCTGCTGTTGGCCTTTCCGTCGGCCCTGCCAATTCCGGCCCCAGGCTATTCGACGCCCTTTGGGATTTTAATTTTTGCGATCGCCCTCCAGTTGATTTTTGGGCGGAAAAAACTCTGGCTTCCGGTTGCTTGGCAACGAAAAACCGTCAAAACGACCATGGCCCAGGGCATCCTGAAAAAAGGTCTCCCTTGGCTCAAAAAAATTGAGGCGATCGCCCATCCCCGGTTTCCCATCGTTTGCCAGAGTCGCCTGGGTCGCACTGTCATGGGTTGTACCATTGCCCTGATGGCTACCTCCATGATGATCCCCATTCCCGGCACCAATACCCTCCCGGCCATGGCGATCTTCCTCACCGCCTTTGGCCTCCAAGAGGACGATGGCTTGATCAGTGGCGCTGGGGTTGTTTTCTCCATTGTCATTGCTGTGCTGATGGTGTCTGTGATTTATGTGTTCTTCAACGGTGGCCTCAGCCTATTGGATCTGCTCAAAGACTGGGTCACGGTACGATTAGGGGGCTAGTTGTTTTCGTTTTGTTGCCGCCATGTCCCAGTTCCCATCCCTAGAAGCCGCCCTCAAACACTTCTTTGGATATGACAATTTTCGCCATGGCCAAAAGGCGGTCATTACCGCTGCCCTGGAAAATCGCGACATCCTCGCCCTGATGCCAACAGGAGCGGGCAAGTCCCTTTGTTTCCAACTGCCCGCCCTGCTGAAACCGGGGTTGACGGTGGTGATTTCTCCCTTGATTGCCCTAATGCAGGATCAAGTCGATGCCCTGACGGACAATGGCATTGGTGCAACTTTCCTAAACAGTACCCTCAACCTCGACCAAGCGCGATCGCGGATTCAGGCAATTTTTAACGGCAACATTAAACTGCTCTATGTTGCCCCAGAACGGCTGTTTAACGAGGGCTTCCAGCAACTGCTCACAGATGTGGATCAGACCATTGGCCTGACTGGATTTGTGGTGGATGAAGCCCACTGTGTTTCAGAGTGGGGCCATGATTTTCGCCCAGAATATCGTCAACTGAGTCGCATCCGGAGACGCTACCCCCGGACTCCTTGCCAGGCCTTTACTGCTACCGCCACCCAGCGCGTCCGGGAAGATATTATTGATCAACTTGCCCTACAGAACCCCAGCTTTCACTGCACCAGCTTTAATCGCCCCAACCTTTACTACGAGGTTCTTCCCAAAGTCCGGAAAAGTTATACGCAACTGCTGTGCTATGTCCGTCAACGGCGTGGGCAGCCAGGAATTATCTACTGTTCTAGCCGCAAAAAAGTAGACGAGTTGGCCGATCGCCTCAAACAAGATGGCGTTAAAGCCTTGCCCTACCATGCAGGCTTGGCGGATCGTTTACGAGCGGATTATCAAGAGCAATTTATCCGGGATGATGTGCCTGTGATGGTCGCCACCGTTGCCTTTGGCATGGGCATCAACAAACCCGACGTGCGCTTTGTGGTGCATTACGATTTACCGACCAATTTAGAACGCTATTACCAAGAGTCGGGTCGTGCGGGTCGGGACGGAGAGCCTGCCCACTGTACTCTGTTCTATCGGGCAGGGGATATTAAAAGGGCCGAATATTTCATTGAACTCAAGGAAGACGAACAGGAAAAACGCATCGCCTACCAGCAACTGCAAAAGATGATCGACTATGCCGAGGGGATCGATTGTCGGCGGACGATCCAACTGAGCTATTTTGGGGAGCAATTTCCGGGGGACTGTGGCGGTTGCGATAATTGTCAGAATCCTCG
>Ga0213835_101827_pt1 | contig 11499 bp, 8 predicted proteins | sample SWPATP01_FD_160576 | JGI IMG/M metagenome (GOLD analysis project Ga0213835, IMG submission 160576) | Coastal seawater microbial communities from Marineland, Florida, United States - SWPA TP0 #1 | ecosystem: Environmental > Aquatic > Marine > Coastal | place: USA: Florida | collected 2016-08-05
ACACCGCCAGGTAGCTGCGCGCCATCGCCGGCAGGCTGTGCTGGGCGATGACCTGGCCGCGCGCGCGGGCGCCATGGCGCGCGCCCATTTCCGGGATGCGGCAATAGTCGGCGATCGCCGCCGCCATCACGTCGGGCGACAGCGGCGGCACCAGGATGCCGGTCAGTCCGGGCTGCACCAGTTCCTTGTGCGCCCCGATCGAGGTGGCCACCACCGGCAGTCCGGTCGCCATCGCCTCGAGCAGCACGTTGCCGCCGCCTTCGGCCAGCGCCGGCAGCACCATCAGGTCCATGGCGCGCATCAGGCGCGCGGTGTCGAGCCGCTCGCCCGGCAGCCAGGCGCGCGCACCGGCCCCGGCGCGCTCCAGCATCGCCTGGCATTCGGCGCGCATCGGCCCGTCGCCAACCATCAGCAGGCGCAGGCGGCTGTGCGAAGCGTGGGGCGAGGAAATCAGGCGCAGGAAGGCTTCGACCAGGGTCGCGTCGTTGTTGGCCTCGTCCATGCGCCCGACGCTGCCGATCACGAAGGCGTCGTCGCGCATGAAGCCGTCGGGGCCGACTGCGGCATGCGGTCCCAGGCGCGGATGGAATTCGAGGCTGTCGACGCCGTTCGAAATGTGCGACACGCGCGACGGCTCGGCCCCTACCTGTTCGATCAGCCAGCGCTCCTGCTCGGCGCTGACCGCGATGTAATGGCCGACCAGCGGTCGCAGCATGCGGCGCAGGAAATTCGGTGGACGCGTGCGGCCGGGCTCGGCCGGATCGCGCCCGTATTCGCCATGCACGCGCAGCCGCACGCCCGCCAGCGCCGCCGCCAGCTGGCCCTCGAGCCCGCCGAGGTTGCGCGTGTGGACGACGTCGGGCCGCAAGGCGCGCAGCACGCGCACCATGCGCAGGATGCGCACGATGTTACCGGGGCCGGAATCGGCGCCGCCGCGGCCGTGGAGGTCGATGACGTCGACCCCAAGCTCGCGCAGCGCGTCGTGGAAGCTGCCCTGGTCACGCAGGCAGACTACGGCATGCCGATAGCGGTCGCCCGGCATGTGGGCGATCAGGTCGAGCAGGCCGTTGCCGGGGCCGCCGGTGTCGAGCCCGCCGACGACATGGGCGACCAGCCGCGGCGGCGCGAAGGCCGGCGCCAGGGCGGCGACGGGACGGTTACCCATGGCAGGCGACGCATGGAACATGCGGCATTGAGCGGTCTCCGGTGAATGCCTGGGCGGCGCGGTTCGGCAGGTCTGTCGATTATATGGCTGCGCCGAACATGCACTTGCTAACCCTTTTTTCAGTTGATACCGGTCAAACAGTTTCCGTGCCGTTACGTGGAACGGTCCAGCATCCTTTTCGTCGCATGCTTGCGGCAAATTTCTTACAAGCTTGATGCATATCCAGATAGCAAAGAACTGCCCACAACGGCGGGAACCCGATTCCTGCCGACCTTGTCTGAAAGGCAGTCATGACGATTTCGCCACGACGGCGGAACGCTTTTTCAGGAGACAAGCATGGTGGTAGACGAAATGCCGATCGCATCGTTCCAGGCGCCGCACGCGGAAGCGCCGCGCGCCCTCCGCAGCACTACAAGCAGCCAGCTGCCGGCCCCGCCCGCCGCGCAGTTGTTCAACATCCGTGTCGCCCTGTCGAGCGACGCCCACGCCGACAGCGGCGCCCTGGTACGCCGCATGTACGCCTGGCGCGGCTACAGCTTCGAAAACAGCGCCGTTGGCGCGCCCGGCAAGCTCACCCTGTACGCCGAGACCGGCGGCGAACTGGTCGGCACCATGAGCCTCTGTCTCGACCACGGGAAATCGCTCCCGGCCGACGAGAATTTCCGCGACCGGCTCGACATCCTGCGGCGCCAGGGCCGGCGCCTGGCCGAACCTTCGCGCCTGGCGATCGATGCCGGCATGTCGAAACGCGTGTTCGCCTCCCTGATCCACATCTCCTTCCTGTACGCCCACCGGCTGCATGGCTACACCGATTATGTCATCGAGGTCAACCCGCGCCATGTGGCCTTCTACCAGCGCATGCTCGGCTTCGCCGATTGTGGCGGCGAGCGCGCCTGCAGCCGGGTCGGCGCGCCGGCGGTCCTGCTGCGCCTGCCGCTCGACGAGATGGGCACGCGCATCCGGCGCTGGGGTGGCAGCTTCGAACAGCACGCGGGCGAACGCTCCTTCTATCCGTATTTCTTCTCCGCCTGGGACGAACCGGCCATCAGCGCGCGCCTGGTTGCGCTGTGCCGGGCAGGGGAGCGCGCATGAGCCGGCTCGATGACCTGCGTGACGAGGCAGCCCTGTTCGACGCCCTGGGCGCGATGGCGGCCGTGGTCGGCGCCGCCAATGTCAAGGCCGACGATGCCACGCGCGAGCGGTATGCGCGCAGTACGGCGGCGCGCCCGGTGCGCCCGCTGGCCCTGGTGCGTCCGGCCGACGCGGCCGACGTGGCGCGGCTGGTGAAGATCGCCGCCGGCGCGCGCCTGGCGGTCTACCCGATCAGCACCGGCAAGAACTGGGGCTATGGCGATGCCTGCGCCGTCGGCGCCGGCCAGGTGATCCTCGACTTGTCGCGCATGAACCGCATCATCCACGTCGACCCCGAGCTGGCCTATGCGGTGATCGAGCCGGGCGTCACCCAGCGCCAGCTGTCGGATTTCCTGCGTGAGCGCGGCTACCCGCTGTGGGCCGATTGCACCGGCGCCGGGCCCGATACCAGCTATATCGGGAATATCATGGAACGCGGCTTCGGCCACTCGCCCTACGGCAACCGCTTGCAGCACGTGGCCGGGATGCAGGTGGTGCTGGCCAGCGGCGAGCTGCTGGAAACCGGTTTCGGACACTACCGCCAGGCGCGCGCGGCGCATCTGTTCCCGTATGGGGTCGGGCCTTTCCTGGACGGCCTGTTTACCCAGTCGAACATGGGCATCGTCACCCGCCTCGGTATCTGGCTGATGCCGCACAGCGAATGCGTCAACCACTTCCTGTGCAGCGTGCCGGACCACGCCGATATCGCATCGGTGGTGGACGCCTTGCGGCCGCTGCGCCTGGACGGCACCTTGCGCAGCATCCTCCACATCGGGAACGACATGCGCGTGTTCTCCGGCGGCGGCCTGTTTCCGCGCGCGGCCGTCCCCGACGGTGCGCGCCTGCCCGCCGCGCTGCGCACGCAGATGCGCGCCAACAGCGGCGTCGGCGCCTGGACCGTCTCCGGCGCGCTCTACGGCTCGACGGCGCAGGTGGCGCTGGCGCGTACGGCGCTGCGCCGCGCGCTGCGCGGCACCCGCGCGCGTTCCACTTTCGTCAGCGAGCGCAGCCTGCGGGCCGGCGACCTGGCTGCACGCCTGCTGGGCGACACCGCCGTCGGCCGGCGCCTGCGCGCGCGGGTGGCGCTCGGCCGGTCGCTGTTCGCGATGAACCGCGGCGTGCCCGACGGGCGCTTCCTGGCCGGTGCCTACTGGCGCCGCCGTACGGGCTTGCCGGCCGGTTTTCCGCTTCATGCCGACCCGGCGCGCGACCGCTGCGGCCTGCTCTGGGTCTCGCCCGTGCTGCCGCTGCGCGGCGCGGACATGCTGGCCGTGCACGACCTGGCCGAAGCGGCTTTTCACAAATATGGCTTCGACCTCTTCGCGACCTTCAGCATGATCAACGAGCGCGCGCTGGGCGGCGTGCTGACGATCGCTTACGACCAGGACGACGCCGGCGAGACCGCCCGCGCCAAGGCCTGCCACGACGAGGTGTTCGCGAACCTGTTCGAGGCCGGCTACATCCCTTACCGCGTCGGCAACCATGCGATGGCAAGGCTCGACCCGGAAGGCGACAGCTACTGGAGAACGGTGGAGGCGATCAAGGCCGCGCTCGATCCGGCCGGGATCCTGGCGCCGGGGCGCTATCAGCCGGGCGTGGCGGCGGGCCTGGATTGACCGCCGGCCCATCGGCGCATGCGTTCGGCGCCGCACGGAAGCATGCCGCGGCGCGCACTAACATGGGGTTTTACCTAAACAAGGAAACGCCATGTCCATGACGAATGCGTCCACCCAGGCTGCTGCGCTGAAAGACAAGATCAGCTCGATGCGCTTTGCGATGTTCACCACGGTCGACGAGCACGGCCACCTGATCAGCCATCCGATGACCAACCAGGAAACGGACGAGCAGGGCGGCCTGTGGTTCTACACCTCGATCCACGCGCCGCTGTGGCTGAACATTGCGCAGCAGCCGGAAGTGAACGTCAGTTTCGCCCAGCCGGAGGAGAGCCTGTATGTATCGATCAGCGGCACCGCCGAGCGCGTGGTCGACCGCGAACGCATCCGCGCCCTGTGGAATCCGATGGTCCAGGCCTGGTTCCCGCACGGGCCGGACGACGAACACGTGGTGCTGGTGCGCGTCGCGCCGCATGGCGCCGAATACTGGGATTCGAACGACAGCAAGATGGTGCGCCTGTTCCAGATGGCCAAGGCGGCGATGACCGGCACCACGCCGGATGTCGATCCGGGCGAGCACGGCACGATCAAGATCAACCCCTGAGGTTGATTGTGGCGGTCCCGCAGCGGACCGCCCCGACCGCCGGACTCAACGCGCCGGCGGTAAATCCTTCTCCGATTGGTTGGCGCCCGTTTCGCGCGCACCCAGTCCCGTCCCCGTACCGCCCGCCTGCTGGGCAGTGGTGTCGAGCGCGCCACGGGCGTGGCTCATCATGGCGCTGGTGTCCGCTTCCGCGCTGGCGTCGACCGGGTCGGCCCCTTCATCGGCCGCCGTCAGCTGCGCCTTGTCGATCTCTCCGGTGCTGTGGGTCAGCTGCGCGCCGCCGCTGCCGCCGGTCTCCTGCTGGGTTTCGTGGGTCGGCGTGGCGCCTGCCTGGCCGCTGGTGGCGCCGCCGATGCCGACCGTGGCCGATCCCGCATCCGGTCCCGCATCCGGTCCATTGGTCGTGTTTGCTGCCATGGTGTTCTCCCTTGGTAGGTTGTCGATCAGTGGCTTCATTATGCCTTCGGATGCGACATGCATGCGCCCGGCAGGCGCGCACGCCATGCAGGGCGGATGACCCGCCAATGCACAGCGTATTTCAGTCCCCGAATCAAGTCATGACGACACTCTTCGTGTATCGTCGCCGTCTGGATGCATGCAAGCTTTCTTACGCCGAGGAGACAGCAGATGCCAGTCTTGCCACCCGATGCCGTCGCGCCGCCCCACGAACCGGTCCACGAGGCCCTGGTCATCGGCGCCGGCTTTGGCGGCATCTGCATGGGGGTGGCGCTGCGCCGCGCCGGCGTCGAACACTTCCTCATCCTCGAGAAAAGCGGCGGCCTGGGCGGCGTCTGGCGCGACAACACCTATCCCGGCGCTGCCTGCGACGTGCCCTCGCACCTGTATTCGTTTTCCTTCGCACCGAACCCCGACTGGTCGCACACCTTCGCCCGCCAGGCCGAGATCCACGGCTACCTGCACGACTGCGCGCGCCGTTTCGACATCGAACGCCACATCCGGCACCACGCCACGGTCGCCTGCGCCGACTGGATCGAGGCGCGTTCGCTGTGGGAAGTGCGCCTGGCAAGCGGCGAGCGCCTGCTGGCGCGCCTGCTGGTGAGCGCCACCGGCCTGCTCGGCCGGCCGGTGTTGCCGCGCCTGCCCGGGATCGACACCTTCGCCGGCCCGGCCTTTCATTCGGCGCACTGGGACCATGGCTGTTCGCTGGCCGGCAAGCGGGTCGGCGTCATCGGCACCGGCGCCTCCGCGACCCAGTTCATTCCGGCGATTGTCGGCCAGGTGGCGCAGCTGACGGTCTTCCAGCGCTCGCCTGCCTGGATCAAGCCGCGCGGCGACCGTCCTTACCCGGGCTGGCGCAAAGCCCTGTTCCGCCGCCTGCCGGCCTTGATGCGCCTGCACCGCGGCCTGATCTACCTCGCCTACGAGTCCCGCGCCCTGGCGTTCACGCGAATGCAAAACATGATGTGGCTGGCGGTCGGCAAGCCCTTCCGCCAGATGCTGGCGCGCGAAGTCCCGGACCCTGCCTTGCGCGCACGCCTGACGCCAGACTACCCGATCGGCTGCAAGCGCATCCTGCTCAGCGACGATTTCCTGGCCGTGTTCCGCAAACCCGGGGTCCGCCTCGTCGCCGAACCGATTGCCCGCGTCACTCCTGTCGGAATCGAAACGGCGGACGGCGTCCAGCACGCCTGCGACGTGATCATCTACGGTACCGGCTTTGCCGCGACCGAGTTCCTGGCGCCGATGACGATCCGCGGCCGCCATGGGCGCGCGCTCAACGAAGCGTGGCGCGCGGGCGCCGACGCTTACCTCGGCATGAGCGTGCCCGGTTTCCCGAACTTTTTCATGCTGTACGGGCCGAATACGAACCTGGGCCACAATTCGATCATCTACATGCTGGAGAGCCAGGTGGCGCACATCATGCGCTGCCGCGGCGCGCTGCTGGCCAGCGGGGCGGCAGCGGTCGAGGTCGAGGCCGCGCCGCACGGCCGCTTCAACGCGCGCCTGCACCGGCGCCTGGCAGGCGCCGTCTGGCAGGGCTGCTCCAGCTGGTATCTCGACCGCCATGGACGCAACAGCGCCAACTGGCCGGGCTTCACGTTTACCTACCGCTACCTGACCCGGTTCGCGAGCCTGCTGGCCTACCGTTTTACGACGCCGTTGCCGGAACATCCGGGCGGCGTGGCCGTGCACGCGCCGCGATCGCTGGCCGAGCGCTTCAGCGCACTGTTCCAGCGCGCCTTCCTGCGCTGCTGCTTCAAGCCATTCATCGGCCCTCCCTTCAGCGCGCGCACCCAGCGCCGCATCGTGAATCTGCTTGCGCCCCTGATGCCGGGCGTGGGTGGCCTGGCCTATCGCCGGCTGCAGGCAGGCCGGCTGGCGGTGGAGATCGTCACGCCGGAGGAAGCAGGCGAGGGCGCCATCCTGTATCTGCATGGCGGCGCCTTCTGCCTGGCCAGCCCGCGCACCCATCGCAGCATCACCTCGCGCCTGGCGCGCGGCGCCGGCATGCCGGTCTGGGCGCCCGACTACCGCCTGGCGCCGGAGCATCCCTGTCCGGCCGCGCTCGACGATGCGCTCGCATGCTACGACGCCATGCTGGCCGCGCTCATTCCGGCACGGCGCATCGTGCTGGCGGGGGATTCGGCCGGTGCATCGCTGGCGCTGGCGCTGGCGATCCGCCTGCGCGACCGTGGCGATGCACTGCCGGCGGCGCTGGCGCTGATTTCTCCGGTGACGCAGCTGCCGCCGCCTGCCGGCTACCCGAATATCGCCATCGACCCGATGGTGCGCGCCGACTGGGTCAGGACCGGGGTGGCCTGGTACGCCTGTCCGGTCGATGATGCGGCCCACCATCCGCTACGCACAGACCTGCGCGGCCTGCCGCCAATGCTGGTGCAAGCCGGAGAGCAGGAAATTTTGCTGGCCGATGCGACGCGGCTGGCCTTTCACGCGCGGGCCTGCGGCGTCGCCTGCCGCTTCGAGCTGCACCGGGCGCGCTGGCACGTGTTTCACCTGCAGGCCTTCTACCTGCGCTCGGCCGCGAATGCCATCGGCGCGCTGGCCCACTTCGCGCGCGAACACGTGGCGCTTCCCGCGTCGGCGCCAGTCCCCGAAGCGCAAGCGGCCGGCAGCCACTGATGGCGTATGCGTTCGCGGCCGTGCTGGTGCTGGCGTTTCACCTCGGCTTCGTCCTGTTCGTCGTCTTCGGCGCGGTACTCGTGCTGCGCCGGCCGCGCCTGGCCTGGCTGCACCTGCCGGCCGCGGCCTGGGGCGTCTTCATCGAGCTCACCGGACGCGGTTGCCCGTTGACGCTGCTGGAAAACCTGCTGCGCCTGCGCGCCGGACTGGAAGGCTATGCCGGGGGCTTCCTCGAACACTACATCCTGTGGCTGCTGTATCCGCACGGCCTGACGCGCACGGTGCAGTTTGTCCTCGCAGGCGCTGTCCTCGCCATCAACGGCGTGCTCTACGCACGGATCTGGCGCATGCGCAGCAAGCGCACGTGAAGCCAGCGCTTGCTCAACAAGGGTTGCCGGAGCAATAATGCGGATGTGCTGGCTGATGGATCACGCAGTTTGCATATGCGCGTAAAGACATCGGCCGGCAAAAAAATAGCAGGACAGTAGAAAATAAGCGCAAGAGACGACCGGAGACTTGAACACCGGCGGCTTCGAGGAGGAGACAGATAATGCATAACAGGAGAATACGTAGTGAGTCTTTTTAGAACCAAGAATCTCGATACCATGGTCGCGGCCAGCCGCGTCCCGGGCGGGTTGAAAAAGGTCCTCGGACCGATGGACCTGATCCTGATGGGTATCGGCGCAATCGTCGGCACCGGTATTTTCGTCCTGACCGGCACCGGTGCGGTGACGGCCGGCCCGGCCCTGACTCTGGCCTTCGTCATCGCCGCCGTGGCCTGCGGCTTTGCAGCGCTGTGCTATGCGGAGTTCGCGTCGACCGTGCCGGTGGCCGGTTCGATCTACACCTATTCGTACGCCACCCTCGGCGAAATCGTCGCGTGGATGATCGGCTGGGACCTGCTGCTCGAATACGGCCTGGCCACGTCGACCGTCGCCGTGGGCTGGTCGGGTTACTTCCAGTCGCTGCTCAAGGGCTTCGGCATGGTGCTGCCGGAAGCGCTGCGCGCCGCCCCCGGCGCCGTGCCCGGCCTGCACACCGTCTTCAACCTGCCAGCCTTCCTGATCATGATGGTGCTGACCTTCATGCTCTCGCTGGGCGTGCGCGAATCGGCGCGCCTTAACAACGTGATGGTGCTGATCAAGACCGGCGTCGTCCTGTTGTTTATCGTGGTCGGCGTGAATTACGTGAAACCGGAAAACTGGCAGCCCTTCATGCCATTCGGCGCCGGCAGCGTGATGAGCGCCGCCGCACTGGTGTTCTTCGCCTTCATCGGCTTCGACGCCGTGACCTCGGCCGCCGAGGAAGTCAAGAATCCGACCAAGGACCTGCCGATCGGTATCATCGGTTCGCTGGCCATTTGCACCGTGCTCTACGTGGCGGTGGCCGCCATCATGACCGGCATCGTCCCGTTCATGAACTTCAAGGGCGTCGACCACCCGGTCTCGCTGGCGCTGCAATACGCCGGCCAGGACTGGATTGCCGGCCTGGTCGACCTGGCTGCGATCCTGGGCATGAGCACCGTGATCCTGGTGATGGCGTATGGCCAGACCCGTATCCTGTTCGCCATGTCGCGCGACGGCCTGCTGCCGAAGAAGCTGTCGGAAGTGCACCCGAAGTACGGCACGCCGTTCTTCGCCACCTGGATGGTCGGCATCATCTTCGGCCTGATCGCCGCCGTCGTCCCGCTCGACGTGCTGGCCGAACTGGTCAACATCGGCACGCTGGCCGCATTCTCGCTGGTGTCGCTGGCCGTCATCATCCTGCGCAAGAAGCGTCCCGACCTGCACCGCGCCTTCCGTTGCCCGGGCGTGCCGGTGATCCCGGCCCTGGCGATCATCTTCTGCATCACGCTGATGACCTTCCTGAGCTGGCACACCTGGGTCGCCTTCGTCATCTGGCTGGTGATCGGCCTGGCTGTCTACTTCGGCTACGCGCGTTCGCGCTCGCTCCTGAACGGCAAGCAGCACTGATCCCATCCGTTCCGGCTGCCGCCGGAGCGTGGGAATGAAAAACCTGGCCCCGGCCAGGTTTTTTTACGCCGCCAGTTCGTCCAGCGCGACCGGTTCGGCGCCCAGGCCGGTCATGCGCGCCAGCGCGCGTTCGCCATCTCCCGGCGCGACATCGACGGCGCGCATCGCTTCCGGCACGACCAGCACCTCGAAGCCGTTTTCGCGCGCATCGATGACGGTGTTGAGCACGCAGTAATCGGTGGCCAGGCCGCAGACCACGACCCGGCGCACGCCGCGTTCGCGCAATTGGGCCGCAAGATGCGTCCCGTTGAAAGCGGAGTAGGCATCGAGGTCGGCGGTGTCGGCCTTTGACACCACGATCGCGCCGGCGGGCAGGTCGAGCTGGTTCGGGAAGGCGGCGCCCGGCGTGCCGGCCACGCAGTGGGGCGGCCAGGGGCCGCCGCGCGCCGCGAACGAACAGTGGTTCTCCGGATGCCAGTCGCGCGAGGCGTAAACCGGCAGTCCCTGCTTGCTGAACAGCCGCAGCAGCCGGTTCACCGGCGCCAGCACCTCATCTCCTTGGGGAACGCCGAGCGCGCCGCCGGGCAGGAAATCGCGCTGCATGTCGATGATGAGGAGGGCGTCCTCCGGGGTGAACGCAATCGGCCTCATAATTTCCCCTAAGAATTATTTGATGAAAACAGCTTAGCACGTCGGTGCGGAGCAGGTATTCGTGGGACGGCATGCTATACTGTATAAAAACACAGTATTCTATCCGAGTCCCCATGACCAAGTTTGTCCCCATCGATCTCGCGCCACGCCTTCCTGGCCAGCTGGACGCGCCCAGCGGCCGGATCGATGTCAAGATGTTCCGCGTCGCCGACGACCCGATCACCGAAGCCCAGAACGATGCCGAGATCGCGCGCGAATTCATCGGCAACGGGGACCTCGGTCCCAAGTCGATCGCCAACAGCCAGAAGGAATTATTCCGCTTTCTCACCTGGTGCCGGGAAGAAGCGAAGAAGACCCTGTCCCAGCTCAACGTCGCCGACCTCAACGCCTATAAGGAATTCCTGCGCGATCCGCCGCCGGACTGGATCTGCACCACCAAATGGCCGCGCAACGACCCGCGCTACCGTCCCTTTACCGGCCCCTTGTCCGATCCCAGCCGGCGCCAGGCGATGATCGCGGTCAAGGGCCTGCTCGCGTTCGCCGAACAAACCGGTTACTTGCGGCGCAACCCGGCCGCGCTGGTGCGCAACGTGCGCACGCCCGTGTCGAGCCGGATCACGCGCTACCTCACGCAGGAGGCGATCGCCCTGGCCATCGACACGGTCTCGCGCCGCGTGCCCGATTTGCCGGCGGCGGCGCGCCGGCGCGAACGCGACCGCTTCCTGCTGATCGCCTTCGCCCATACCGGCGCACGCCTGAACGAAATCGTCGGCGCCAGCATGGGCGCCATCTATACCGAGGGAAACGGGCGCTGGTGGCTCGACGTCCTCGGCAAAGGCAACAAGCCGCGCCGCCTGCCGGTGCCCGAAGACATGCTCGACGCCTTGCGCCGCTACCGCGACGCCTTCGGCCTGCCGCCGCTGGCCTCGCGCGCCGACCGCACGCCGCTGGTGCTGTCGAGCCGCAGCAAGGCGGTGACCCGCCTGACCGATGAAGCGGCCTCCGAGGCGATCAAGGGTATCTTCACGGAAGCGGCCGTAGCGGCCGTGCAGGCTGGCCAGCCGGACATCGCCGACAGCCTGCGCCACGCCTCGGCCCACTGGCTGCGCCACAGCATGCTGACCAACCACGCCAATAACGGCGTGCAGTTGAAGACCCTGCAGGACACGGCGGGGCACGCGAGTATCGCCACCACGGCGGGGTATTTGCACAAGACGGATAACGAGCGGCATGACGAAATCATCTCGTCGAATGCCGGCA
>Ga0213835_101830_pt1 | contig 11492 bp, 10 predicted proteins | sample SWPATP01_FD_160576 | JGI IMG/M metagenome (GOLD analysis project Ga0213835, IMG submission 160576) | Coastal seawater microbial communities from Marineland, Florida, United States - SWPA TP0 #1 | ecosystem: Environmental > Aquatic > Marine > Coastal | place: USA: Florida | collected 2016-08-05
TGAGCAGCTCGCGGAAGAGCGAAGTGTGAACGGCGTCGATCTCCTCATCGCGGTCGCGTATCTTGCTGATCGCGTCGACCCGCCGCGAGGCGTAGACGTCGAGCACGTCCTTGAGCTGGGTAAGCGCGAGATTGGAAAGCGCTTCCAGTCCCCGGAAAATCTGGCGTGGCTGGCGCGCCTCGGCGATGGCCGCCACGCGCTTGGCATTGCTCTTGGCGAGATCGCCCACCCGCTCGAGTTCGGCCGCGATGCGGATCGTGCCGATGATCTCGCGCAGGTCTTCGGCCATGGGCTGGCGCCGCGCGATGATGACGATGACCCGATCGTCGACTTCGCGCTGCAGCGCATCGAGCACGGCATCGTCGCCCACCACCTTGGCCGCCAGGGCAACGTCGCCATTCACGAGCGCGGCTACCGATTCATCCACCATGCGCTCGGCATGGCCGCCCATCGCCGCGATGCGGTTACCGAGATAAGCGAGTTCTTCATCGAACGCGCGAACGATGTGGTGCGAGGGCATGAAGCCTCCTGTCTGCCGCCGGGGAGCGAATCCTCAACTGGCAAGACTACGCTAACCACATGACAGGAAAAAGAAAGCGTCGACAGGCGTCGATCCGGCCCATTCAACCGCCTATCGGGCGGAACAGGGTCATTACAGGCTGCCACCTCCAGCCGGCGCCGGTCACAGTCTCGACGAGTGGTTTGCGAATCTCCGACGCGTCGAAGCGATAGGGATAGTCGGCATCGGCAATGAGCCCCCTCTCCGGCTCGAATGAGACGCCGAGCCGGGCGCCCCCGTCCAGCGCCTTGAAATTGATGCCCTGGAAAAAGGCAACACGGCCGCTGGCCGGGTTGATCGCGCCATTCCAGCCGATCCGGTAGGTCTTCTCCAGCACGCGGACCCTCTTCTCCGCATCGTCGAGTTCGATGTAGAATCGATGCGCTCGACGCAATCCGCTCACCGCCATGACCTGCATCCAGTCGGGATCGCCGAGCCGCCACTCGGCCACCAGCCGGCCCGGCCTTTCCTCGTGGACATGGAAGGGATGTTTCAGGTCGCTGATCGACAAAAGCGTGCGCCGCAAATCCTCGGCCGGCGACGGCGCGATACCTGGTACCGGTTCGATCCGCCCCGCCCAGGCGCCGCCGCGCGCCAGAAGCACGAAAAGCAGGGCGACGTAGAGCCCAACCAGCGCAAGCGAAAGGCCGGCATGGTCCGTCATCGCCGCCCACAGAACGTTGCGCTCGGGATTGCCGGTAATGAAATCGAGCTGGGCAAAGCGCGCCTCGACTAGGTCGGGCGTCGGCGCTTCCACCTCGACCACATAGCGGTCGACCGGCAGGATCAGGCCGTACAGCTCGGTGTCGGAGCGAAGGTAGCGTGCCACTTCCAATGTGCGGTGGATATAGGAGGTTGGCACCTCGTCTAGCCGGACACGGGCCGTTTCAGTAGCGTCCTCATAGCTGCCACGGTCGATCAGTTGCACCCGAGAACCGTCGTCGAAAACCTGCTGCTCCAACCATTCGGGACCCGGACCGCCAGCGGTCACGATGTAGGGCGGCGGGCCGCTGACGGCCATATAGGCGATCAGCCCGACCGGCACGGCAATGGCAGCGAAGTAGATAAAAAGAAATGTCAGGCTGCGTTTCATCAGCGGACGCTCACTTGGCCAACACTCTTCGGAAGATGGACGGTGAAGGCCGCGCCCTCGCCCGGCTGAGAACGGATCGACAGCCGCGCGTCATGCCGGGTCAGGATATGCTTCACGATGGCCAGGCCAAGTCCCGTCCCCTTCTGCGAACGGCTGGTCTCGACATCGACCCGATAGAAGCGCTCGGTAATGCGCGGAATGTGTTCCTCCGCAATTCCCGGCCCAAAATCGCGTATTGTCACCCTTGCCTCTCCCTCGCTTCCCGTTTCGCCGCCGTCCAGTTCGATTTCCACCCGTTCGCCCGAAGCTCCGTATTTGCAGGCATTCTCGAGCAGGTTCTGGAACACCTGATACAGTTCGTCGCGATTGCCCGGCACCTCGACCGGCCCTTCGCCCAGACGCGTCTCGATGGTGACACCCGATTCCCGCGCCATGTGGCCAAGCGCCTCGACGACCTGCCTCAGCAATGCATGCAGTTCCACCGGCGTGGTCGGACGCACATAGGTGCGCATTTCCAGCCGTGACAGCGACAGGAGGTCATCGATCAGCCGCGCCATGCGTTCGGTCTGCCCCTGCATGATCTGCAGGAAATTCTCCCGCGCCTGCTCATCATCGCGGGCAGGGCCACGCAAGGTTTCGATGAAGCCAGAGATCGAGGCAAGCGGCGTGCGTAGTTCGTGGCTGGCATTGGCAATGAAATCGGCCCGCATGCGATCGATGCGGCGCGATTCGCTCTGATCCTTGAAAATAAGCGCGAATACACCGCTGCCGATCGGCATGGCGGCAACCCGGTAAGCCCTCTCGACCGGCACGCGCTCGGCATACTCGATCGCCGGCGGCGTTTCTCCAGCCAGCGTCCGGGCAACGAGATCGCGCATTTCCGGTGCGCGGAAACGCATCTGCAGGAGCAGGCCCTCCGGCACCTGCCCGAAGGCGGATTGCGCAGCCGCATTGGCATGCAGGACCGCGCCCGAACGGTCGAAGATCATCAGCGCGTCCGGCACCGCCGCCGCGAGGTCAATGGCCGTCAGGCGGTCGAGTTCGGCGTGGCCTGTCGCGACAGCGGGCGCAGTCGATTGTCGGGCGCGACCGCGCCTTGGTGCCAGTGCCGTCACCAACGCGACGACGACCCATGCGCTCAATACCAGCCACCAGCCTGCACCGACCATCCAGGCCAACGCCAGCAGCGCCAGCGCGGTGGCAGCCAGCGTCCATCTGCCGTTGTGAAGACGGGCTCTCGCCAACCCGGCCATCCTGGTTTCGTCCATCGGTTCGAGGCCTCGATCGTCGCGCCTGAAGGGCGCAGCGGTCGATGCTGGAGCGGCGCGCCCGTTTCCCATACCATGAATGCAGGCGTGGACAAGGCTCGCCGGCAAGGCAGCAGTGATGTCCTTCGCCCTGTTCCAGCGGACGTCAGCAATGGCGGTCTTCGGCAAGCTGCGATAGGAATACTGCCGATATTTGGGAGAAGGCTGCAGCCATGCGAAATGTCCCCGTCGGCCCCATCGACATCAAGGTTGCCGGCAAGCAACGGGTCTTTGACATCGACGATCCCGTCCTGCCCGATTGGATCGGGAAAAACCATCTGAGCGCTGGAGGCTATCCCTACGAGGCGCGGCTGAAACGGACGGCCTACGAGGCAGCTTTACGCGATCTGCAGATCGAGCTGGTCAAGCTGCAATACTGGCTACAAGAGACTGGGGAGCGTGTTCTCGCACTTTTTGAAGGACGAGATGCCGCCGGCAAGGGCGGAACCATTTTCGTGTTGCGCCAGTTCATGAACCCACGCTCTGCACGTGATGTGGCGCTCACCAAGCCGACGGAAACCGAACGAGGGCAATGGTATTTCCAGCGGCATGTCGCCCATTTCCCGACCTCCGGCGAGTTCGTGACCTTTGATCGCTCCTGGTACAACCGCGCTGTGGTCGAGCCGGTGATGGGCTTTTGCACGCCTGAGCAAACCGAAAAGTTCCTCGTCGAGACCCCTGGTTTCGAACAGTCGATAACCGACGAAGGAATCCGGTTCTTCAAGTTCTGGCTCAATATCGGTCAGGAGACGCAACTCAAGCGCTTTCACGATCGCAGGCATGATCCGCTGAAGACATGGAAATTTTCGCCGATCGACGTCGCCGGCATGACCCGCTGGGAAGCCTACACCGAGGCACGCGATCAGATGCTGGCGCGGACTCACACGGATCACGCTCCCTGGACGGTGATCCGCGCCAATGACAAGCGGCGCGCGCGGCTTGAGGCGATGCGGCACGTCCTTCTGGCAATACCTTATGAGGGGCGCGACCTTGAGGCCATCGGCAAGCCGGACGACAAGATCATCGCCAATGATCCGGCGCTGATCACCGGGACGGCTTCTGCCTAAGTGGGTGGTCGGTCTTTTCCCAATGGTGGGGACGCCGGTAGAGTTCCCAGATGGCACGCCATGCCGCCAGCGAAATCGCCAGCCAATAGGCAGGTATCCAGAGCATTGCGCGCCGGGACCAAGCGCGCTCGCCTGGCTTCAAAGTGCGCCAGCCTAGAATGAGAAAGGCGGTATAGCCGATCAGGATGTTGAACGCATCGATGAACAGCAAGGCAACGTGGTAGGACCCGATCGCAGCGCCGCCAGCGGCCAGAACGGCAATCCAGACCAGGGTTCCGACAAAGACGATCTGCGCCAGCGCCGACACGATCATGCCTCCCAAAAGGAGTTGTGCGACGGCAAAACGCATCATGCCGACTTCCTCAAGAAGCCGGCGAGGGTAACGCATGTGGACGAGCCAGGTTTGCATCCAGCCTTTGAACCAGCGCGTGCGCTGGCGACCCCAGTTGAGCAGTTTCTCCGGCGCGTCCTCCAGCGTGGGCCGTGTGATCGTTTCGCTTCGATAGCCATGCCGGGCAAGGCGCAATCCCAGATCCGCGTCCTCGGTCACATTGCACGGATCCCAGGCCCCTACCTTCTCCAAAGCCCTGCGGCGAAAGTGGTTCGATGTGCCGCCCAGCGGCAGGATCAGCCGGTGGCGCGACAGCCATGGCAGCAGCCCGCGAAACAGACCCGCATACTCGAAGGCGAAGAGGCGCGGCAGCAGACCGGTCTGGGATGGCACAACGCCGAGAGGCGCCTGCAGGCAGGCCAGTCGGTCATCGGAAGCGCGAAAGCGTTGCCAGGCCTCGATCAGTTGCTGGGGATGCGGATGATCCTCTGCATCGTAAAGGGTGACGAACTCGCCGGAGCATAGAGGCAGCGCATAGGCGAGTGCCTTCGGCTTGGTGCGCGGCTCCCCAGGCGGCACCTCGATGATCTCCACGCAGGGCCGCAGGCGCATCGCCCGCAGAACCTGTAGTGTCTCGTGGTCGTCGGCTTCGCAGACAAGCTTGATCTCGAGCTTGCTGCGGGGCCACTGCAGCCGCGACAGCGCTGCGATCAGTTGCGGTGCGATCCGCGCTTCCCTGTAGAGCGCGACCAGCACTGTGTAGACGGGCAACTCGCTGTTGCGAATGGCGTGAAGCGGTGCCGGCGGGAGAGGACGTGCAGATAGCGCGGCCGCCAAGCGCAACCACACGCAGGCAAGAAAAAAGCCGGAAAAAACAACGTGGATCGCGAGCCAGGTGGCTGGCCAGTCAAGCCACAAGCACACGGGTAGCCCAGCCGCGAGGATGCCAATCAGGGCACCCTGCCAGCCGTGGAGCACAATCCGCGCCGACAGATGGGCTCTTTCGACGAAGAGGGAAGACCGGGCGGACAGGTCGAGGTCGTTGCGGCTTGCCTCGATCATAGCCGTTCGCAGTGCAGAAGGAACAACGACCCGCACGCGACCGAGAAGGCCAGGCCATTTCGCCACAATGCGATGCAGTTCGGCCAGATCCAGTGCCGCAGGCGACAGGAGCAGCACCGTCAGCCCACCTGGTTCACGCAGCATCGTGTGCGGTAGCCCGTGTCGGGTCCGCAGTCCCAATCGCATATCGGCGGGCTGCATGATGAGCCGATCGGCACGCACGATTTGGGTCAATTGCAGCCCGACTTCTCTAGCTATCTCGCGACATATGACGGATTCCGGGACCAGCCCGCTACTGAAAAGCTCGATCTGGAAGGTGGTCGCGTTGACGATGGAACGACGCAGAAGCATGCCCATGATCGGGTGAGTCAAACCCAACCGCGTGACGATCGGCAGCCATTCAGCCGGCACGCTCGAATCGACGCCACGATGTACCACAAGACGCGGGCGTCCATGTTCGACCGCGCCGGATGGCCTTGCGGCCTCCATCGTGCTTGTCGTCGATGTCGTGGCTCGAACGGTCTCGTCGCCTCTCATGGCGTCCCCCGTGTACGGCGCCATTCCCCAACGTCATGCAAGATCAAGAAAGCAAATTCGTCAACCAGAATTTGCATTCGGGTTCACGATTCGCGCGTATGCTGACGTTGACAGGCCAGCGCGCCGGACCGAAAACACTTGTCAACAATCGCACCTTCACCCAGTCGGGACAGGCCCCTTGCCCCTCCGCACAGTCCTCGCCGCCTTGATGCTTATTCTCGTTTCGGTGCCGCCGGGGGCCGCACAGGACGGGCCGATAATTCCCCAGTACTGGGACGAGCGCGAACGCCTGCCCGCCTCTGACATATCGTCGTTCGAACGGGTGCGTTTCCTCATCACCAACGACTTTCCACCCTTCAACTATCTGGATGCGCTGGGCCGGCCGGCTGGCTTTCACGTCGACTTGGCACGGGCGATCTGTGCTGAGCTGAACATCAGTGAAATCTGCCAGATCCAGACGCTGCCCTGGGAAGAACTTGAAACGGCGCTGCAGGCCGGGGATGGCGAGGCGATCATTGCCGGCCTCGCGGTAACGCCGGAATCACGCCAGAGGTTGGCCTTCACCAGACCGTATCTTCGCTTCCCCGCTCGTTTCGTCGCCCAGCGCAATGCCGCATTCGCCGAACCCATGCACGAGACTGTCTCCGGCCGCAGGATCGGCGTCATGTCGGGTTCGGCGCATGAAGCGATGCTGCGCGACTACTTCCCCGAAGCGCGACCGGTCACCTATGCCCGCCAGGCGTGGATGATGCGCGATCTGCGCGAAGGAAAGGTGGATGCCGTCTTCGGGGACGGCATGCGGCTGGCCTTCTGGCTGGGCGGACCGGAAGCGGAGAATTGCTGCCGTTTCGCCGGCGGGCCCTATCTTTCAGCCGATTATCTGGGCGTTGGACTGGCAATCGCCACCCGCCTCGACCATGAACCGCTGGCGCGCGCCTTCGATTTCGCGCTACGCGAGATCAGCGTGTCCGGACGGTTTGCCGAACTCTATCTGCGCCACTTCCCGATCGGCTTCTACTGATCAAGGTCATGCCTTGCGATGGCGGATGCTGGCGGCGCGTTCGATGGCGTTGACGACCGGGCGCTCCATGTCGAACCGCTCCTTCACGATGTTGAGCATGCGGTGTTCCTCGGGGCTGATGGAACGGTCTGCGACGGCCACATCCACGGCCAGCGCATAGGCGGTCTCGCGCAGCTCGGGCGACAGAGCATCGTGGATCATGGACAGGATGCCCTCAAGCCCGACAGCTTCGTCCGCGAGCAATTTCTGACAATCCTGGGCGACAGCCAGAATCTTTGCATGCTCGAATCCGGAAAAGACGGGCAGCGTGCGCACTATGGCCCCGATGCGGGCGAGTTCGTGATCCCCCATATCGCGATCGGAGGCCGAGACGATGACCATGAGATAGATGAGCGCATCCTGCGCGGTGGGCTTGGACATTTGGAGAATCCCCTTGGATACGAGTTGGCGCGAAAGTAGGAACCCCGACGCTGCTTCGCAATCGAAAAGGGCGCACATGATTGACGCGGAAGGCCCGCAGTCCTAGACGAAGGCGCGCTTGCACCGACCGGCGCCAGATGCAGCCACTGCCGAAAAGACATCAGCCATGAACGCCCCCGCATTCCCGCCCGTTGACCTGTCGCCCGAAATCGTGGCGGCCGCATCCGAAAGCAAGGCCTGGCCGTTCGAAGAGGCGCGCAAGATCGTCATGCGCTACGAAGGCCGCGACTGGCCCGACGCAGTGCTGTTCGAGACCGGCTACGGCCCTTCGGGACTGCCCCATATCGGGACCTTCGGCGAAGTGGCGCGCACCACCATGGTACGCCACGCCTTCCGCATACTGACCGAAGACAAGGTGGCGACCCGCCTCCTCTGCTTTTCCGACGACATGGACGGGATGCGCAAGATTCCCGACAACGTCCCCGACCGCAGCGCGCTCGAGCCCTATCTGCATCAGCCGCTGACGGTGGTCCCAAACCCGTTCGGCGGTGACTACGAGAGCTTCGGCCACCACAACAATGCGATGCTGCGCCGCTTCCTCGACACGTTCGGCTTCGACTACGAATTCGCCAGCGCGACCGATTATTACAAGTCCGGTCGTTTCGACGAGATCCTCAAGCTCGTGGCCGAGCGCTACGACGCGATCATGGACATCATGCTGCCGACACTGGGCGAAGAGCGCCGCGCGACCTACTCGCCCTTCCTGCCGATTTCGCCGAAGACCGGCCGCGTGCTCTACGTACCGATGAAGAAGGTCGATGCGGCAAACGCCACCATCACCTTCGACGACGAGGACGGCGATGAAATCACCCTGCCGGTGACTGGCGGCAATGTGAAGCTTCAGTGGAAGCCCGATTTCGGTGCACGCTGGGCCGCACTCGGCGTCGACTTCGAGATGTTCGGCAAGGATCATGGGCCGAACATGAGCGTCTACGACAATATCTGCGAAGCGCTTGGCGGACGGGCACCGGAGCATTTCGTCTACGAACTGTTCCTCGACGAAAATGGACAGAAGATTTCCAAGTCCAAGGGCAACGGGCTCACCATCGACGAATGGCTGACCTATGCGCCGACCGAGAGCCTGGCACTCTACATGTTCCAGCGTCCCCGCCAGGCCAAGAAGCTCTATTTCGACGTGATCCCGCGCGCCGTCGACGAATATTACCAGTTCCTCGCCGCCTATCCGAAGCAGGACTGGAAGGAGCGGCTTGGCAATCCGGTCTGGCATATCCATTCGGGCAATCCGCCGGCCATAGAGCTGCCGGTTTCCTTCGCGCTGTTGCTCAATCTCGTCAGTGCCTCCAACGCGCATGAGAAGGGCGTGCTGTGGGGCTTCATCTCGCGCCACGCGCCGGGCGTGACGCCGGAAAGCCATCCCGAGCTCGACCGTCTGACCGGATACGCGATCCGCTATTTCGACGATTTCGTGAAGCCGACCAAGGTGTTCCGTGCGCCCGACGCCGAGGAAGCCGCCGCGCTCCAGGCCCTTTCGGCCTCGCTTGGCGCGCTGCCGGCAGATGCCGATGGCGAGGCGATCCAGAATGCAGCCCTCGACGTTGCCCGCGGGATCGAACGCTATCAGGATCACAAGAAGAAGAGCCCGACCGGCGGCCCTGGCGTCTCCGTCGCCTTCTTCCAGATGATCTACCAGGTGCTGATCGGCCAGGAACGTGGACCGCGCTTCGGCTCGTTCGCCGCTCTCTACGGCATCGACAACACGCGCGCGCTGATCGACAAGGCGCTGAAGGGCGAACTGGCCGGCTAGACGATCACCCCCCGGGCGGTAGGCCGAAAAGGCCCCGCCCTGCTTCTCGTGCTGCCGCAATCGCGTCCTCGTATTCGGCCGTGCCCTCGCGCACCCAGCCGTTTTCGGCCAGCCAGAGTGCCGGATCGCGTCCACCCACGGTGCAGCCGACGGAAATCGTCTCGCGCAGCGGGGCGGCAGGCACCACGCAGGACAGCGCACGCGCTCGCAAGTAGTTGCGGAAGGCGGTACGCGCATGGGCGCCACAGGGCCAATCCCGCCCGCCATGCTCGCAGAGTTCTTCCGGATCCACGGGCTTGATACCCGCCAGCGCAATCACGTGCCCCTGCGCCTCGACAAGCCCCGCCGCAAGCGCCACCGGGCGGTGGAGTACGCGGGCGCGCGGCGGCAGGTCGGCGGGATCGGGTGCAGTGCCAAGCGGGCTCAACGGTGCCCGCGGCTCCAGCCGGGTGAGTTCCATCGCGTCGATCTCCGGCACGGCAACGGCTTCCGGCGCAATCAAGCGGGCGGACTGCACTCTAGCCGGGTTACGGTGATCGTCCGGTTCGACCGCATCTGCCTCGGGTTCATGGGTTTCTGTCCCGAGCGGCTCCTGCAGCGAAGGCCGCAGCCACAGAAGCCCCACGACGACACCGAACAGGACCAGGAAAGCAAGCGTCGAGCGCAGCACCTACTGGCTCGCCCATACTATTCGGGCAACCCAATCGACATCGGCGGCCGGGATGGACCTTTCGCCATGCTCGGGATTCACCGACAGCAGTTCGAGCCCTTTCTGACCGCGCTTGACCAGTATCTTTGCCATCACCTCGCCGCCATGGGTTCTGACGACGACCCGGTCGCCCTTGCGCACCGTAGCGGCAGGATCGACGATGAGGACGTCGCCATCACGGTACAGCGGCAGCATGGAATCGCCCTGCACCTGCAGTGCATAACTGCCCTCGCGCTGGCCGGCGGGCAGTTCGACCATCTCCCAACCATGGCCGACGGGAAAACCGGCATCGTCGAAAAAGCCGCCCGTGCCAGCCTGCGCAAAGCCGATCAGCGGCACCCGGGACCCGGAGGACGGCCGCCGTTCCTCGATCAGGTTCAGCATGTCGTCGAGGCTGGCGCCTGTCGCCTGCATGATCTTGGCCAGTGATTCCGTCGACGGCCAGCGCGGGCGCCCATCTGCCGAGCACCGCTTGGACTTGTTGAAGGCGGTCGAGTCGAGGCCTGCCCGACGAGCAAGTCCCGACGGGGAAAGCGAGTGGCGCGCTGCAAGCGCGTCTATGGCCGCCCAGATTCGGGCGTGGGAAAGCATTGCCGCACCTGCTTTTGCAGGAAAATATACCTTGCCAGACTAGGCCTCTGGCCCGCACGAGTCCAGTGCCTGAGGCCGGCTTGGCTACCGGCGGGCAGGAAGAGTTGATCGAATGCAGCGGTTTGTAACGATTTCGGGGTGTTCGGGCGGCGGCAAGTCGACGCTGCTGGCTGAACTTGCACGGCGCGGCCATTCAGTGGTCGAGGAGCCGGGCCGGCGTATCGTGCGCGAGGAACTGGCCGGCGACGGCAGTGCCCTTCCCTGGGTCGACGGCGCAGCCTTCGCCCGCCGTGCCATCGCCATGGCGCTGGAGGACCTGGAGAGAGCCCAGGCCCTGCCCGGCCCCGTCTTCTTCGACCGCGGTCTGGTGGATGCGGCCGTGGCGCTTGCGCACCTGACGGGCGAGCCAGTCCTCGACATCATCGCAGGGCCGCACGGGACCAACCGCAAGGTCTTCATGGCGCCGCCCTGGCCGGAGATTTTCGCGAGCGACCCCGAACGGCGGCATGGCTTCGACGAGGCGGTCGCCGAGCATGAACGGCTGGAGAAAGCCTATTCGGGGCTGGGCTGCGAGCTGGTGGAGTTGCCGCGCGTTTCGGCGGCCGAGAGGGCAGAGTTTGTGCTGAAGAGGGTGTGAAGCAAACCTCTATTCAGTCGATACCGCTCGCATCATACAGCCTGTGGTCGTCGAGCTGTCGAGCGCCATGCAGGATTCGGACTATTTCCAGCGTGTCCTCAGCCGCGAAATAGAAGACTACGTAAGGCGGAACGGGAAGCCGACGCATGCCGGTCTGCCCAGTCTCAGGTGCGGGGCGCCCCAAATGCGGTCGCTCTGCCAGCAACCTGATCGTCTGCTCGATACGTCCTGCCATACTCTCGGCAGCCACCGGATTGTCGATCGAAATGTAGTCGATCGTTTCATCAACATCCTTCTCCGCAGTCGCGGTAAAGACGATCCTAAGCGGCAAAA
>Ga0213835_101832_pt1 | contig 11491 bp, 12 predicted proteins | sample SWPATP01_FD_160576 | JGI IMG/M metagenome (GOLD analysis project Ga0213835, IMG submission 160576) | Coastal seawater microbial communities from Marineland, Florida, United States - SWPA TP0 #1 | ecosystem: Environmental > Aquatic > Marine > Coastal | place: USA: Florida | collected 2016-08-05
CCAGCGCCGCGCGGTCCAGTTCGACCCAGGTCGGACGGCCGTGGATGCATTGACCCGAGCGGGGCGTCGCCTCCATCCGGCGCAGGAGGGCGTCCATCTCGTCGGGGCGCAGCGTTCGTCCGGCGCGGACCGAGCCGTGGCAGGCCATGCGCCCCAGCACCGCGTCAAGGCGCGCGCCCAACCCTTCGGCGGTGCCGCCCTCGGCGATCTCGTCGGCGATGTCGGCGACGAGGGCGGCGGCATCGACCGGGCCGAGCGGCGCGGGCGTCGCGCGCACCGCGACCGCGCCGGGGCCGAAGGGTTCCAGCGCCAGCCCCAGCCGCGCGAGGGCGTCGGCATGGGTCAGCAGGCGTTCGGCCTCGTCCTGCGGCAGGGTGACGATCTCGGGCACCAGCAGGGCCTGGGCGGGGATGCCGGCTGCGGCCGCCTGTGCCTTCATCGCCTCGTAGACCAGCCGCTCATGCGCGGCGTGGGCATCGACCAGGATCATGCCGCGCGGGGTCTCGGCGACGATGTAGGTGGCGAACAGCTGCGCGCGGGCGGTGCCGAGGGGGCGATCGGCGACGGCGGGCGGTGGCGAAGGTTCCGCGGCAGGCGCCGGGGGCCACGGGGCGGGGGCCTCGGCCAGCCCGGGCATCGGCGCCTGCGCGCCCGCGGCCTCGGCCAGGGCGGGGGCGGAGGGGCGCACGGGCGGCAGGCCGGTGCCGCCGGGCCGCATCGCACCCAGGGCAAAGCCGCTGTGCCAGGTGCCCGAGCGGTGCCCGGCCTCGGCCAGGGCATGCCGCAGCGCGCCCACCACCAGCCCGCGCACGAGGCCGGGATCGCGAAACCGCACCTCGGCCTTGGCGGGGTGCACGTTGACGTCCACCCGCACCGGGTCGCAATCGAGGTTCAGCACCGCCGCCGGGTGGCGGTCGCGCGCCAGAACGTCGGCATAGCCTGCCCGCAGCGCGCCCAGCAGCATGCGGTCGCGCACCGGCCGGCCGTTGACGGCCCAGAACTGCGCCACCGCCGCCCCCCGCGCCGCCGTCGGCAGCCCTGCGAGACCGTGCAGCCGCAGCCCGTCGCGCGCGGCCTCCAGCGGCAGGGCGTCGGCCACAAACTCGCGTCCCAGCAGCCGGGCGGCACGGGCGGCCAGCGCCTCGGCCTCGTCGCCGCCCTCGGGGTCGCAGCGCAGCACGACGCGGCCCGCGCCGCCGTCGGTGACGTCGCGCAGCAGAAAGCCGGTCGCGGGGGCGGCCAGCGCCAGCCGTCGCAGCGTGTCGGCGATGGCCAGCGCCTCGGCCCGGTCGCCGCGCAGGAACTTGAGCCGCGCGGGCGTGGCAAAGAACAGGTCGCGCACCTCGACCACCGTGCCGGCGCCCAGCGCGGCGGGGCGCACCGCCGACAGCCGCCCGCCCTCGGCCTCGATCGCCGCCGCCTCGGCCGCCCCCTGTGCGCGTGAGGTCAGGCGCAGCCGCGCCACCGCGCCGAGCGAGGCCAGCGCCTCGCCCCGGAAGCCGAAGCTGGCGATGCGCGTCAGGTCGCTGCCGTCGATCTTGGAGGTCGCGTGCCGCGCCAGCGCCAGCGGCAGTTCCCCTGCCGGGATGCCGTGGCCGTCGTCGCTGACGCGGATCAGCCGGCGGCCGCCGTCGGCATAAGCCACCTCGATCCGCCGCGCGCCGGCGTCGAGCGCGTTCTCGACCAGTTCCTTGACCGCCGAGGCCGGGCGCTCCACGACCTCACCGGCGGCGATGCGGTTGATCGCCCCCTCGTCCAGCGCGCGAATCGCCGGGGGGGATGGGCGCATGTTGGGGTTGGGCGCGTTCATGCCACCAAACCTAGCACGTCGCGCCCGCCCCGGCAAAGCCCGTCTCAGCCGCCGGCGCGGCGCAGCCGGTTCAGCAGCTCAAGCGAGACATAGCCGTCCGGGGTCAGTCCCGCAGCGACCTGGTACTGGCGCACCGCCTCGACCGTCATCGGGCCGACGCGGCCGTCCACCCCGCCGGTGTCGAAGCCGCGCGCGACCAGCAGGCGCTGCAGTTCCATCCGCTCGTCGATGTTCAGCGGCCGGTCGCCGCGCGGCCACGCGGTCACGAAGGGGCCCGCCCCCCGCAGCCGGTCCGACAGGTGGCCCACCGCGATGACGTAGGCGTCCGAGTTGTTGTAGCGCTTGATGGTGCGGAAGTTGTCGAAGGCCAGCAGCGCCGGCCCCTGCGCGCCCGCCGGGAACATCAGCGACGCATTGCCCTGCGCGGGCAGGCTGGCGCCCGGCACCGCCTGCACCCCCAGCGCGCGCCATTCGCCGACGCTGCGCCGTTGCGCGGCCGCCCGGCGGTCGAAGTTCGCGGGCAGACGCACCTCCACCCCCCAGGGCTGGCCGCGGGTCCAGCCATGGCGCGCGAGGTATGCGGCGGTGGAGGCGAGCGCGTCGGTCGGATCGTCCGACCAGATGTCGCGCCGCCCGTCGCCGCGGAAATCCACCGCATAGGCAAGGTAGCTGGTGGGAATGAACTGCGTGTGCCCCATCGCCCCGGCCCAGGAACCGCGCATTCCGTCGGGGTCCACGTCGCCGGCCTGGATGATCCGAAGCGCGCCGATCAACTGGCTTTCGAAAAACGCCCCCCGGCGCCCGTCATAGGCCAGCGTCGCCAGCGCGCTGATGATCGGGGTGTTGCCGCGCATCGACCCGTAGGAGCTTTCAAGCCCCCAGACGGCGACGACCACCTCCTTTTCCACGCCGAAGCGGGCCTCGATCTCGTCCAGCACGCGGGCATGATCGCGCAGGGCGCGGCGGCCGTTCTCGATCCTGGTGTCCGAGACGGCGCCGTCCAGGTACTGCCAGATCGGGCGCGTGAATTCGGCCTGGGCGCGGTCGCGGCGGATCACGTCCTCCAGGTAGCCGGCGTTGCGAAAGGCCCGGTCGAAGGTGGCGGGCGTGATGCCGGCGGCCAGCGCGCGGGGCCGGAACCCCGCGATCCAGCGGTCGAGGCCCTGATGACGGGTCACTTGCGGCACCTCCTGCACGGCGCGGCTGGCGCGGACCTCGGGGACGGGCGAGCGGTCGGGCGCGTTGGCGCCAAGGCAACCGGGCAAAAGCGTCAGCGTCAGGCCGATCGCTGCAAGGGGTCGGGACATGGATTCACCTGCTCGGGCGTTGTTGTTTGGCGCAGGATAGCCGTTTCGCGCGATCGCACAAAGCGGCGATCACCGCCTCGGCGGAGCACCGCGGATCACGGAACGGCGAGCGGCGCGACCGGATCAGTCGTGCGCGGCCAGCGCGGCCAGGTGGGCCTCGAACATGTCCAGCCGGTCCTGCCCCCAGAACGCCTCGTCGCCGACCAGGAAGAACGGAAAGCCGAAGGCGCCGCGCAGGACCGCCTGTTCGGTGTTGCGCCCGTATTCCTCGGCCCCCGCCAGCAGGCCCTTGTCGGCCAGCGCGGGATCGAAGCCCGCCGCGGACAGGCAGTCGCGAATCACCGCGTCCTCGGCCAGGTTACGTTCCTCGGCCCAGACGGCGCGGCCCATCGCGGCCAGCAGTTCCGCCAGATCGCCGCCGCCCGCCGCCTGCGCGGCGATCAGCGCATAGGAGGCCGGCGCCGGGTTGGTCGGGAAATGTCGCGGCTTGAGGTTCAGCGGCATGCCCAGCGCGGCAGACCAGCGCCGCAGCTCCTGCAGGCGGTAAGCCTGCCGGCTCGGGTGACGGTCGGGCAGCGCCAGCCCGCCGGTGCGCGAGAACACCCCGCCCGGATCGACCGGCCGGTAGACCAGCGTCGCCCCGTGCCGCGCCGCGATCCGTGCGGGTCGGGTGCCGGCCATGTAGACCCACGGACTGACCGGAGTCAGGAAGTAATCGACCGAAATCATCCGCTCCCCCCTTGCGATCCGCGGCCCGGCCGCAGTTTGCAAGACCGTATCCCGGTGCTAAGCGGTGTCAACGCCGCGATTCCCCCCCCTCCCGCGCCGCGGCGCGCGCTGCCCACGGAACCCCGCACATGGCCCTGATTTCCGAACCCAAGCTGATCGCCGGCAATGCCAATCGCAGCCTTGCCGCCGCCATCGCCCGGCGCATGTCGCTGCACCGGGGCATGACCGTCGGCCTTGTCGATGCGCGGGTGGAGCGGTTCAACGACCAGGAAATCTTCGTCGAGGTCTACGAGAACGTCCGCGGCGAGGACATGTTCATCCTGCAATCGACCTCGCGGCCGGCGAACGACAACCTGATGGAGCTGCTGATCATCGCCGATGCGCTGCGCCGGTCGTCGGCCTCGCGCATCACGGCGGTGATTCCCTATTTCGGCTATGCCCGGCAGGACCGGCGCACCAAGGCCCGCACGCCGATCTCGGCCAAGCTGGTCGCGAACCTGATCGTCGAGGCCGGGATCGAGCGGGTGCTCACGCTGGACCTGCACGCGGCGCAGATCCAGGGGTTCTTCGACATCCCCGTCGACAACCTCTATGCCGCGCCGCTGTTCGCGATGGACCTGCGCCACCAGTTCCGCGACCGCATGAACGAGGTGATCGTGGTCTCGCCCGACGTGGGCGGGGTGGCGCGGGCGCGCGAACTGGCCAAGCGGGTGGAATGCGGGCTGGCCATCGTGGACAAGCGGCGCAACCAGCCCGGCGAGATCGCCGAGATGACCGTGATCGGCGAGGTCGCGGACCGCATCTGCATCATCGTGGACGACATCTGCGACACCGCCGGCACGCTGGTTAAGGCCGCCGACCTGCTGCTGAGCCAAGGCGCGCGCGAGGTGCATGCCTATATCACGCATGGCGTGCTGTCCGATCCGGCGGTGGAGCGTGTGACCAACTCGCGCATGAGCAGCCTGGTGATCACCGATTCGATCGAGCCGACCGAGTCGATCCGCAACGCCGCGAAAATCAGGGTCGTGCCCACGGCGCCGATGTTCGCGCAGGCGATCCTGAACACCTGGAGCGGGACGTCGGTGTCGTCGCTGTTCGACGACGCGACCCTGATGCCGATCTACGAGGGCATCTTCCGCCACGTCTGACCGGCGGCGGCCTCGACCGTGACGGGGCGGTCGAGCCGGTGTTCCTCAAGGTTCGCGCCCGGCCCGATCCGGTCGAGCACCGCAAACAGCCCCGGCGGGGACAGGGGCGTCAGCACCCCGTGCCAGGTGCCGCGCAGCAGGTTCACCCCCTGGCCCGGCGCGGTCAGGAAGGCTTGCGGCGCGCCCGGCCTGCCGCCCGCGTCGGGGGCGACGATCACCAGGAACGGCGCCTCGGACAGCGGCAGGAAGGCCTGGCTGCCGTCCGGGTGGCGCTCCAGCAGGTCGAAGCGGTAGGGCAGTTCGCGCGGGACCGCGCGAAAGATCGACAGCCCCGCCCGCCCGTCCGGCCCGAAATCGAGCCGCGCGCGGTCGTGGAACCGCTCGCACATGCCCTCGTTGATCAGCCGGTCGGGGTCGCCCGTCGCCTCGAGCACGTCGCCGAAGGGGGCGAAGGCGCCGGCGGTCAGCGGCCGGGTCACAAGGCGGTGGTCCGGCGGGGTCATTCCGCCGACGGGTGCACCGGGCCGAGGCGCGGATGGCGGTTGACATCCTTGTAAAGCAGATAGCGGAACGGCCCCGGCCCGCCGGCATAGCAGGCCTGCGGGCAAAAGGCGCGAAGCCACAGGAAATCGCCCGCTTCCACCTCCACCCAGTCGCGGTTCAGCCGGTAGACCCCCTTGCCCTCGAGGACGAGGATGCCGTGCTCCATGACATGCGTCTCCTCGAAGGGGATGCAGGCGCCCGGCTCGAAACGGACGATGTTGACGTGCATGTCGTGGCGCAGATCCTCGGCATCGACGAAACGCTGGGTGGACCAGCGGCCGTCGGTGCCGGGCATCGGATGGGCCGCGACATCGGCGGTGTCGGTGATGAAGGCCTCGGGCGCCTCGAGGTCGTCGGCCGGTTCCCACCGCTTGCGGACCCAGTGGAAGCGCGCCGGATGGTCGGTGCCGTTGTGCAGCCGCCAGGACTGGCCGGGCGGGATATAGGCATAGCCGCCGGGGCCGAGGTTGTATTCGGTGCCGTTCAGGCCCAGCCAGATTTCGCCGGACACGACGTGGATCACGCATTGGGCCTGCGGATCGGGCTCGGGCGTGCGGCTGCCGCCATGGGGGGCGACCTCCACCGTCAGCATGGCGAAGGTCTCGGCAAACCCGGACAGCGGCCGGGCGTGAATCCAGGCCCGCGTGCCGGTCCAGCCGGGCAGCAGGCTTGCCACGATCTCGCGCTGCACGGCGTGGGGGATCACGGCATAGGCCTCGGTAAAGACGGCGCGTCCGGTGTGCAGGGCGGTCTGGTCCGGCAGGCCGCCGGGGGCGGGGGGAAAGGCGTTCATGGCAGCATGTCCTTCAGGCGCGGCGCCGCGATCGGTTCGACCCGCGCGCCGGCGGTGGCAAGTTCGGTGCCGGTGTCGTCGGCCGTCCGCGTACCGAAGTCGCGCGGGATGCCGGTGCCGTCCGGCCCGGCGGCCCGGGTGCCGGCAAGGTCGCGGGGATTGCGGGGCGGGGCGGTCATGGCGGCACTCTGGCGCGCGGCCTGCGGCCTTGCAAGCGGCGCGTGGGCGGGCAAGGATGGCGGCGCATCCGGCGGAGGGACCGATGGCGCAGGGCTGGCTGACCACCCATGTTCTGGATACCGCCCGCGGCTGCCCGGCGGCGGGTCTGAAGATCGCGCTGTATCGCCTGGCCGACGCGGACCGCAGCCCGGTCGCCGAGGCGGTTACCAACGCCGACGGCCGCACCGATGCGCCGATCCTGCCGCGGGAGCGCTTCGCCGCCGGCACGTATGAGCTGGTGTTCTTCGCCGGCGACTATCTGCGCGCGACCGGGCAGGCCGGGGCCGAGCCGCTGTTTCTCGATCAGGTGCCGATCCGCTTCGGCATGGCCGACCCGGAGGCGCATTATCACGTGCCGCTGCTGCTGTCGCCCTACGGCTATTCGACCTATCGCGGCAGCTGAGGCGACGCCCCGGATGGTCGGACCGATCCTGCGACGGATCCTGCAAGAACCTTGGGCGCCGCCTTGCGTCAGATGTACCGCCGCCATGACCGGCGCCGCCGCCCTTGCAGGTTTGCGGTTGCATCCGGGTGGCTTTCGTCCCTGAACATGGGGCAGGTGCGACAAGGGGACGGGCGATGCACGATCTGACGGTGATGGTCGACTGGCTGGAGTTCGCGGTGCGCTGGCTGCACGTGATCACCGCGATCGCGTGGATCGGCTCGTCGTTCTATTTCATCGCGCTCGACCTCGGCCTGCGCAAGGCGCCCGATCTGCCCCCCGGCGCCTATGGCGAGGAATGGCAGGTCCACGGCGGCGGGTTCTACCACATCCGGAAGTACACCGTCGCGCCCGAGCGGCTGCCCGAGCACCTGATCTGGCACAAGTGGCAAAGCTACTGGACCTGGCTGTCGGGCTTCGCGCTGCTGGTGCTGGTCTATTACCTCGGCGCCGAGTTCTACCTGATCGACCCGAACGTGATGGACCTGGAGGTGTGGCAGGCGGTGGCGATCTCGGTCGTGTCGCTGGGGCTGGGCTGGGTGCTGTATGACGGGCTCTGCCGCTCGGCGCTGGGGCACCGGCCGCAGGTGTTGATGCTGGTGCTGTTCGCGATCCTGGTCGTGTTCAGCTGGGGCTATGCGCAGGTGTTCTCGGGGCGCGCGGCGCTGCTGCACCTGGGCGCCTTCACCGCCACGATCATGTCGGCGAACGTGTTCCTGATCATCATCCCCAACCAGAAGATCGTCGTCGCCGACCTTATCGCCGGCCGCACCCCCAGCCCGGAGTACGGCCGAATTGCCAAGCTGCGCTCGACCCACAACAACTATCTGACGCTGCCGGTCCTGTTCCTGATGCTGTCGAATCACTACCCGCTCGCCTTCGCGACCGAGTGGAACTGGGTGATCGCCAGCCTAGTGTTCCTGATGGGCGTGACGATCCGGCATTTCTTCAACACCATGCATGCCACGGGGCGGATGCCGTGGTGGACCTGGGCGGCCACCGCGGCGATCTTCGTCGCGATCATGTGGCTGTCCACGGCGCCGATGCGGCCGGGGCAGGCCGAGGGGGCGGAACTGCGCGGGGCGGCGGCGCGGTTCGCCGCCGCGGACGGGTTCGAGGACGCCTACTGGATCGTCTTCGGGCGTTGTTCGATGTGCCACGCTGCCGAGCCGGCCTGGCAGGGGGTGCATTGGCCCCCCGGCGGCGTGGTGCTGGAGACGCCCGCCGACATCGCCCGGCAGGCGCGGGCAATCTATCTGCAGTCGGGCGTCACCCATGCGATGCCGCCCGCCAACATCACCTGGATGGACGACGCCGAGCGCCGCGCCATCGTCGAGTGGTACCGGGCGGCGACGCGGGGCTAGGGGACGGTCAGGCCTTGGGCTTGCCGCCCTTGGTGGCTGCGGCGGCTTCCAGCGCGGCGACGCGGGCGGTCAGCGCCTCGTTCTCCTCGCGGGCCTTCTGGGCCATCGCGCGGACGGCGTCGAATTCCTCGCGCGAGACGAAGTCGCGGTCGGCCACCCATCGGTCGATCATGCCGCGAAAGGCGTTCTCGGCCTCTTCGCGGGCGCCCTGGGCCACGCCCATGGCGTTGCTGACGAGTTTCGCCATGTCGTCAAGCAGTCGGTTGCGGGTCTGCATCACGGGCCTCCGTTGGGTTCCCCATGGATATGGCGCAGGGTCGGCCCAACCTCAAGGTTGACTTCGCCGCACCCGCGCCCGAAGGACGGCCCGATGCAGCGTGTCATTCCCTTTCCCGACATCTCGCCCGAGGTCTTCTCGATCGCCCTCGGCCCGGTCGAGTTCGCGCTGCGCTGGTATGCGCTGGCCTATATCGCGGGCTTCCTGCTGGCCTGGGCGCTGGTGGTGGCGCTGGTGAAGCGGCCGGCGCTGTGGCCGGGCGGGCAGGCGCCCATGACACCCGTCCAGGTCGAGGGGCTGGTGACCTGGATCGTGATCGGCGTGATCCTGGGCGGGCGGCTGGGCTTCGTGCTGTTCTACCAGCCCGGCTATTACCTGAGCCGCCCGCACGAGGTGCTGTTCATCTGGCAGGGCGGCATGGCCTTTCACGGCGGGCTGGCGGGCGCGGCGCTGGGCGGTTGGCTGTTCGCGCGCCGCCAGCAGGTGCCGCCGCTGTCGCTGGGCGACGCGATGGCGCTGGCCGCGCCGATCGGCATCTTCCTGGGCCGGATCGCCAATTTCATCAATGCCGAGCTGTGGGGGCGGCCGTCGACCGTGCCCTGGGCGGTGGTCTTTCCCGGCCCGGCCGCGCAGGACTGCCCGTGGGACTGGATCGGTCCCTGCGCGCGCCATCCCAGCCAGCTTTACGAAGCCGCGCTTGAGGGGCTGGTGCTGGGGCTGGTGCTGGCGTGGCTCGTGTGGCGGCGCGGTGCGCTGCGGCGGCCGGGTCTGGTGACGGGGGTGTTCCTGGCCGGCTACGGGCTGGCCCGCTTCGTGGTGGAGTTCTGGCGCATGGCCGATCCGCAGTTCATCACCCCCGACAACCCCGCCGGGCATGTGCTGCGGCTGGGGGCGGCGGGCCTCAGCATGGGGCAGCTTCTGTCGCTGCCGCTGGTGGCGCTGGGCGGCTGGCTGGTGTGGCGGGCCGCGCGCGGTGCCGGCGGCGGGGGGACGCCGCGCGCGGGATGACGCCGCTTGCGCAGCTTCTGGCGCGGCGTATCGCCGCGACGGGGCCCGTCGGGCTGGATGCCTTCATGGCCGAATGCCTGCTGCATCCGCAGCACGGCTATTACACCACCCGCGATCCGCTGGGGGCGGCGGGCGACTTCACCACCGCGCCCGAGATCAGCCAGATGTTCGGCGAGCTGCTGGGCCTGTGCCTGGCGCAATCCTGGCTTGACCAGGGCGCGCCGGCGCCCTTTGCGCTGGCCGAGCCGGGGCCGGGGCGTGGCACGCTGATGGCCGACATCCTGCGCGCCGCCGCGCGGGTGCCGGGCTTTGCCGAAGGGCTGCGGCTGCATCTGGTCGAGGCCTCGCCCACCCTGCGTGCGGCGCAGGCGGCGCGGCTGCGGGGGGTGCGGCCTGCCTGGCGCGACAACGTCGACGACCTGCCCGACGACCTGCCGCTGTGGCTGGTCGCCAACGAGTTCTTCGACGCGCTGCCGATCCGCCAGTTCGTCCGGCGCGGCGACGGATGGGCCGAGCGGCAGGTGGGGCTTGCGGGCGACCGCCTGGCCTTCGGGCTTGCGCCGCCGGTCGCGGTGCCGGGGCTGGCGCATCGGCTGTCGGACACCGCGGACGGCGACGTGGTCGAGGATCGCCCCGCCGCCGCCCCGGTCATGGCCGCGATCGCGCGGCGAATCGCGGCAAACGGGGGCGCCGCGGTGATCGTGGACTATGGCGACCTGCGGTCGCGGGGCGACACGTTTCAGGCGGTGCGGGCGCATGCCTTCGACGATCCGCTGGCGCATCCGGGCGAGGCCGACCTGACCGCGCATGTCGATTTCGGGGCGCTTGCGCAGGCCGCTGCGGCCGTGCCGGGCGTGACGGTGGGCCCCCTCGTCCCGCAGGGCGTGCTGCTGGAACGCCTTGGCATCGGGCTGAGGGCAGGGGCGCTGGCGGCCCGGCTTTCGGGGCCGGCGCTCGCGGCGCACGGGGCGGCCACGCGCCGCTTGACCGACCCGGCGGAAATGGGAACGCTGTTCAAGGCGCTGGCGGTCGTTCGGGCCGGCGCCCCTTTGCCACCGGGGTTCGGCGCATGACGGCAAACGCCCAGCTCGAAATCCTGCGCGCGCCGGCGCTGCGGTCGCTGGCGCACGGCTTCTTCACCCGCAAGGGCGGGGCGTCGTCGGGCATCTTCGCCGGGCTGAACTGCGGCGGCGGTTCCTCGGACCAAAGCCAGGCCGTGCGCATCAACCGCGACCGCGTGGCCGAGGCGATGGCGCTGCCGTCCGAGGCCCTGGTCAGCGTGCACCAGGTCCATTCGGCGCGGGTGCAGGTGGTCGATGCGCCCTTTGGCGCCCGCCCCAAGGCCGACGCGATGGTGACGGCAACCCCGGGGCTGGCGCTGGCGATCCTGACCGCCGATTGCCAGCCGGTGCTTCTGGCCGATGCCGGGGCCGGCGTGATCGGCGCCGCGCACGCCGGCTGGCGCGGGGCGCTTGACGGGATCCTGGGCAACACCGTCGCCGCGATGGAGGCGCTGGGGGCCGAGCGGTCGCGCATCCGCGCGGTGATCGGCCCGACGATCAGCCAGCGCCACTACGAGGTCGGGCCCGAGTTCTTTGACCGGTTCATGCAGGTCGACCCCGCCCATGCCCGCTTTTTCGCGAACGGGACCGGCGACCGGATGCTGTTCGACCTGCCGGGTTTCGGCCTGGCCTGCCTGCGCGAGGCCGGGGTGGGCCATGCCGAATGGATCGGGCATTGCACCTATGGCGACGCAGCCCGGTTCTTTTCCTATCGCCGGTCGGTGCATCGGGGCGAGGTCGATTATGGCCGCCTGGTGTCGGTGATCCGCCTGTAGGCCTGCGCGGCCCG
>Ga0213835_101833_pt1 | contig 11476 bp, 8 predicted proteins | sample SWPATP01_FD_160576 | JGI IMG/M metagenome (GOLD analysis project Ga0213835, IMG submission 160576) | Coastal seawater microbial communities from Marineland, Florida, United States - SWPA TP0 #1 | ecosystem: Environmental > Aquatic > Marine > Coastal | place: USA: Florida | collected 2016-08-05
TGGACGGAACGTCATGATGTTCTCCTTCGAAGGACAAACAGTTGTTCGAGAGGTTCCTCCGCACGGCCCGTAGGCACATGCGGGGCGCGGCCCGCGAGCGGCGCCGCGGCGATGATCTGGGTGTGGAAAAATCGCTCTTCAAGAGGGCGATCTTGAAAATTTTGGCACTCTCCTGAAGAGAGTGCCAGCATCGATCGGGGACAAATCCGTCCCGCGTGGGCGCCTTGACATATGTAATAACATTACAGTATCGACGGGCGAATAGATCACCCGTCGGAGTCGCAGCATGCGCCAGTTCACAAGATCCGCCCTCGCCGCTTCCATGGCCGTTCTGCTCTCGGGCACGGCCTCGTGGGCGGACGATCAGGTCACCGCATGGCGGTTGTTCGTCTCCGATCATGCCGAGCCCACGGTCACCGTCATCGACGCGCTGGACGGCGACGTTCTCGATCGATTCACCCTTTCGGGACCGGCCGCACTACATCGCAGCCATGATGGCGAGGCGGTCTATGCGGTTCAGGGCGCAGCGGGCGTGGTGACGGTCATTTCCTCCGGTATCTCGTTCGACGATCATGGGGACCATGCCGACATCGACATCGATCCGCCCAGCCTGACCGGCGCCCAGTTTACGGGCGAGCGTCCCTCGCACTTCGTCCAGAATCGGGGGGAGATCGCCGCCTTCTTCGACGGCGAAGGCATCGCGCGGGTCTTCACCGCGCGTGCCGCGCTGGATGGCGAGGGCTCCTATCGCGAGGTCGCCGCCGATGCGCCCCACCACGGCGTCGTCATTCCCTTCGGTGAATACGACATCGTTTCGGTCCCCAACCCCGAGGACGCATCAAAGCCCCCCGTCGGCGTCCGCATCGTCGATCGCGACGGCAACAAGGTCGGCGACGACGTGGACTGCGTCGGCCTGCACGGCGAGGCGACATCCGGCAACCTCGTTGTGATTGGCGGATGCGCCAACGGGATCCTGGTCGTCCGCTCCGACCGTGGCACACCTGTCGTGGAGCCGCTCGCCTTCACCGACGGCCTGCCGGAGGGCAGGGTCTCGACGCTTCTCGGCGGGCGGGGCATGCAGTATTTCCTCGGCAATCACGGCCCGAGCGCCGTGGTGCTCATCGATCCCGCCGACGCCGAGGCCTATCGCCGGATCGAGCTGCCGATGCGCAGGGTGCATTTCGCGGTCGATCCGATCCGCGCCCGCTATGCCTATGTCATCACCGAGGACGGTCAGCTTCACCGCATCGACGTCATTCGTGGCGAGATCGATCGATCGGTCGGCCTGACGGACCCCTATTCGATGGACGGCCACTGGTCGGACCCGCGCCCGCGCGTGGCGGTGGCCGGCGACAGCATTGTCGTGACCGATCCGCTGAACGCCCGCCTGATCCTGGTGGATGCCGAGACATTCGAGCAGGCTGGCGAGATCGGCTTCGACGGCAGGCCGTTCAACATCGTCGCGGTCGGCGGTTCCGGCATGGTCCACGGTAACGACCATGCACACGCCCACAGCCATGGCGACGACCAGATCTATCGTGGCTATTTCGAAGACCACCAGATCGCCGATCGGGACCTGTCTGATTGGGAGGGCGACTGGCAATCGGTCTATCCCTATCTTCAGGACGGTACTCTCGATCCCGTGATGGCGCACAAGGCCGAACACGGCGACATGAGTGCCGAGGAATACAAGGCCTATTACCAGATCGGCTATGAAACCGATGTGGAGCGGATCGTCATAGACGGCGACAGCGTCACCTTCTTCGAGAACGGTAAGCCTTTGACAGCCCGCTATGCCAGCGACGGCCATGAAATCCTTACCTACGCGAGGGGCAATCGCGGTGTCCGCTTCATCTTCGAGAAGGTCGAGGGCGACGAAGCTGCCCCTCAATATATCCAGTTCAGCGACCACCGCATTGCGCCGGCCGTGGCGGACCACTTCCACCTTTACTGGGGCGATGATCGCGCCGCCTTGCTGGAGGAAGTGACCAACTGGCCCACCTACTATCCCTCGTCGCTGAGCGCCGAAAGCATCGTCCGCGAGATGATTGCCCACTGATCGGGAGACGCCCGCAACTTGCGTCCGGCCGTTCGGGTCGGACGTTCCCGAATTCCGCAGAAAGACAGAGGCTCGCCATGCTCGATACCAACAGATCGCCCAAACGCCTGCCCGTCACCGTGCTTTCCGGGTTCCTCGGCGCGGGCAAGACGACGCTCCTGAACCACGTGCTCAACAACCGCGAGGGTCGCCGCGTGGCGGTCATCGTCAACGACATGAGCGAGGTGAACATCGACGCCGCGCTGGTGCGCGAGGGCGGCGCCAACCTCTCGCGCACCGACGAGCAACTAGTGGAGATGACCAATGGATGCATCTGCTGCACCTTGCGGGACGATCTTCTGCAGGAGGTACGCCAGCTCTGCGAGCAGGGCCGGTTCGATCATCTGCTGATCGAATCCACCGGCATAGCCGAACCGCTGCCGGTGGCCTCGACCTTTGCGTTTCGCGACGAGGACGGTGCAAGCCTCTCCGACGTCGCGCATCTCGACACGATGGTTACGGTCGTCGATGCTGCCAACCTGCTGAAGGATTATGCCTCGCACGACTTCCTACGCGACCGGGGCGAGACGGCCGGGGAAGACGACGATCGCACGCTGGTCGATCTCCTGGTCGAGCAGATCGAGTTTGCCGATGTCATCGTGCTCAACAAGGTCTCCGATGCCACACCGCATGACCGCGATCTGGCGCGCAAGATCATCCGCTCCCTGAATGCGGATGCCGAGATCGTGGAGACCGATTTCGCCCGCGTGCCGCTCGACAAGGTGCTCGATACGGGTCGTTTCGATTTCGACCGGGCCGCCCTGCACCCGCTGTGGTACAAGGAGATGTATGGCTTCAAGGATCATGTGCCGGAGACCGAGGAATACGGTATCACCTCCTTTGTCTATCGCGAGCGCCGGCCTTTCGACCCGATGAAGCTGCAGGCTTTCGTCGACCGATCCTGGCCGGGCGTGATCCGCGCCAAGGGTTTTTTCTGGCTGGCCACGCGCCCGCATCATGTCGGCGAGATCAGCCAGGCGGGCGCCCTGGTGCGCACGGCCAAGCGCGGGCTTTGGTGGTCCTCCGTGCCACGTTCGCGCTGGCCCGACGATGCCGAATGGCGCCAGGCCATGGAACCCTATCTCGATCCGGTCTGGGGAGACCGTCGTCAGGAGATCGTCTTCATCGGCTCCCATCCCATGAACGAGATCCGCATCCGCGCCGAACTCGACGCATGCCTCGTGGATTCACCGGTGTTCGTGCCGGACCTGTGGAAGAACCTGCCCGACCCGTTTCCGAGCTGGGAGCGGCGGGCGGCATGAAACTCGCGGATCTGAAATGGGCGGCCGGCGTATTTGTGTCTGCCGCGCTGCGCCCCGCCGGGCACGAGGATTGCGAGTGCCATCCGAAGCTTGGCTACCGGGGGCCGAGATCGGAGAGTGAACCACAGGAAGGTCAGGAGAAGGGCGAAGGCGAGACAAGCCGTAACAGCGACAGCTAGAAGGCTTTTCTTCCGCTTCCCGACGTGATACCTGCCAGCGCCAATCTCCAATCGGGACCCGCATGCGAGTCGCCGCCAACCCTGAAGGGTTCTGCGGGCGCATTGCGCTTACCGTTTCGAAAGGCTGGCCCGCCATGGCAAGAATTATCGAATCCGCGACCGGCGCGATGGCGCTGACCTTCGACGACGTGCTGCTGCAGCCCGGCCATTCGACCGTGATGCCGGGCCAGACCGACGTGCGTACGCGCATCGCCCGCGACATCGACCTCAATGTTCCGATCCTCTCGGCGGCGATGGACACCGTCACCGACGCCCGCCTTGCCATCGCCATGGCCCAGGCCGGCGGCATTGGCGTCGTCCACCGCAACTTCACGCCGGAAGAGCAGGCCGAGGAAGTCCGCCAGGTCAAGAAGTTCGAGAGCGGCATGGTGGTCAATCCGGTCACCATCGGCCCCGAGGCGACGCTGGGCGACGCGCAGTCGCTGATGCGGGCGCACGGCATCTCCGGCATTCCCGTGGTCGAGCAGGGCGGCACCGGCGGCCACACGACCGGCAAGCTGGTGGGCATCCTCACCAACCGCGACGTGCGCTTCGCCTCCGACCCGGCGCAGAAGGTCAGCGAACTGATGACAAAGGAACGGCTCGTCACCGTCTCCGAATCTGTCGAGCAGGACGAGGCCAAGCGGCTCCTTCACCAGCATCGCATCGAAAAACTGCTTGTGGTCGATCCAGACGGGCGCTGCGTCGGCCTCGTCACCGTCAAGGACATCGAGAAGACGCAGCTCAACCCCAATGCGTCCAAGGACGCCCAGGGCCGCCTGCGCGTGGCCGCAGCCACCAGCGTCGGCGATGACGGTTTTGAGCGCGCCGAGCGCCTGATCGACGCCGGCGTCGACCTGCTCGTCATCGACACCGCGCACGGCCATTCGCAGCGCGTGCTGGAAGCGGTCGAGCGCGCCAAGAAGCTGTCCAATTCGGTGCGCATCGTTGCCGGTAATGTCGCCACCGCCGAGGGTACGCGCGCCCTGATCGATGCCGGTGCCGATGCCGTCAAGATCGGCATTGGGCCGGGCTCGATCTGTACCACGCGCATCGTCGCCGGTGTGGGCGTGCCGCAGCTTACCGCGATCATGGCAGCCGTCGAGGAGGCCGACAAATCGGGCGTCGGCGTGATTGCCGATGGCGGCATCAAGTTTTCCGGCGATCTCGCCAAGGCATTGGCTGCCGGCGCATCGGCGGCCATGGTTGGCTCGCTGCTCGCCGGCACCGACGAGAGCCCGGGCGAGGTCTATCTGCACCAGGGACGATCCTACAAGGCCTATCGCGGCATGGGGTCCGTGGGGGCCATGGCGCGCGGTTCGGCGGACCGCTATTTCCAGGCCGAGGTGCGTGACACGCTCAAGCTGGTGCCGGAAGGCATCGAGGGCCAGGTGCCCTACAAGGGCCCGGTCTCGGGCGTGCTCCACCAGCTCGTCGGCGGGCTGAAGGCGGCGATGGGCTATGTCGGCGCCGCCAACCTGACCGAACTGCGCGACAAGGCGACCTTCGTGCGCATCTCCAATGCCGGGCTGCGCGAGAGCCATACCCATGACGTCACGATTACGCGGGAAAGCCCGAATTATCCCGGCGTGATCTGACACTCAGCCGGTAGGTCGAGATCTGCCATCTGGACTGCGATGGCAGGCAGCACCACAGGTGAGAGCGGCTTGAAGGCCGCGATCTTGAAGGGTTCGGCAGGTCCTTCTCGTAGACGCGAGGATATCACAGCTCAGCCTGCCTGCGTCGTACGGCGTCGCCGACTTGGGCTTCTGCTTTGACTTCGATCAAGAGTGACATCGACCGGCAGTTGTATGTTGCGTTGCAACAAGTGCCGGGGGGCCGGCATTGCAACCAAGGAGAGAGATCATGTCGCGGATGGGACGCAGTCTGCAACGAGCAGTGATGGGGGCAGCGGTCTTGGTCCTGGCCGGCACCGCTTCCGCCTTTGCCGATTATTCGGAGTACAGGGCCTTTTTCGAGCCGATCCCGGCCATTCCGCCGATCCCGGCTCACAACTCCATGACGCCCGAGAAGATCGAGCTTGGAAAATTCCTGTTCTTCGAGCCGCGCATCTCCGCCAGCGGGGTCATTTCCTGCGCCACCTGCCACAATCCCGCTCTTGGCTATACCGATCGCATTCCGCGCGCCACCGGCCATGACGGCCAGGTCGGCGAGCGCAACACGCCGACCGTTCTCAACTCGGGCTTCTTCGGCGCGCAGTTCTGGGATGGCCGAGCCGATACACTCGAAGACCAGGCGCTGGGGCCGATCGAGGCCGAGATCGAAATGGCCATGCCGCTGGACGAGGCTGTCGAACGGCTGCGGGAGTTTGCCCTGTATCACGAGATGTTCGAAGCCGCCTTCCCCGGCGACGCCGACCCGATCCGCGACGAGAACATGGCGCTGGCGCTGGCTGCCTTCCAGCGGACGCTGACGACGCCTGGCTCGCCGCTCGACCTGTGGCTGGCCGGCGACGAAGGCGCCATGAGCGAGCAGCAGAAGCGGGGCATGGCCGCCTTCGTGGAGCGCGGCTGTGTCGCCTGCCATGGTGGGCCGGCACTGACCGACAGCTTCTTCCATACCATCCAGGTACCTGGCTCCACCGACCTGGGCCGCTATCTGGTGACGGGTGAGGAGTATGACCGTCATGCGTTCAAAACGCCGACCCTGCGCAACGTGGCGCTGACCTATCCCTACTTCAACAATGGCAATGTTGCCACGCTGGAGGAGGCCATCCGCGTGATGGCGCAGGAGATGCTCGGTCTCGACCTGCCGGACGACGAGGTTGCCGACATGGAAGCATTTCTCGAAGCGCTGACTGGCCAGATCCCGCAGTTCCCGGTGCCGTCGCTACCCTGACGGGCGGCTTCGGCGGGAACGACGGAAGGGCGCAGGCGAGGGCGGGATTTCCCGTCCTCGTCTTTTTTTGAATCATGCGTGGACGAGAAGTTGGGGAGACTTGCAATCCAGAGCGGTTCGTGGCGCGTAACGTCACATACCGTTCCACAGGACCTCCCATGACACAAACTGCAATTATCTGGCCGATGATCGCTCATGTCGCGCTCGTCTTCTTCGTTTACGTCTTGCTCGGCATGCGTCGGCGACAGGCAGTTATGTCTGGCGAAACAAGGATTTCGAGCTTCCGCGAGAACCAGAACGAGCCGCCCTCAAGCCTGTTCGCCCGCAACAACCTCGAAAACCAGTTCGAGCTACCGGTCCTTTTCCACGCCTGCTGCCTGGCGATGTTCGTCACCGGCGCGGCGGGCATGTGGGCGGTCGTCGTCGCCTGGCTGTTCGTTGTCTCGCGTGTCGCCCATACCGCCATCCATGTTACGTCCAACCGCGTTCGCTTCCGTCAGCCGGCCTTTCTTGCCGGGTTTCTATTGCTGGGCGTGATGTGGGGCATGCTGGCCATCCACCTCTTGACCAGCTGATCGACCGCCGACATCTGCAAGAAAGCGGGCCAGCGCCTGGCAATCCTTCTGGCGGCTGGAATTGCGCCGCCAGGCCATGCCGATGGCCCGCGCCGGCTCTGGCTTGGCAAAGGGTACGACCCTGATGCCGTCCATGCCGCCCGAGGCAGCAGCCATCTCGGGGATCAGCGTGATGCCCTGACCATGGGCCACCATCTGCAGAAGTGTCGTCAGGCTGGTGGCGCCGAAACTGGCCATCGCCTTCGGCCGAACCGCGCCGCAGATCGCCAGTGCCTGATCGCGCAGGCAATGGCCCTCTTCCAGCAGCATCAACCGCTCCAGTTCCGGGCTCTCCGGCGCCACCGGCGGTGCGATGAAATTCTTGTCGGCTGCCGGTACGGCAAGGAAAAAACGGTCGGGGAAGAGTTGCTCCACGGTAAGTGCACCATGATGGAGTGGCAGCGCCGCGACGATCGCGTCGAGCTGCCCGGCAACCGTCTCCTCGACCAAGGTCTGTGTGACAGATTCGCGCAGTTCGACCGACAGCATGGGAAAGCGCGCCTTGAGCGCCGGTAGCACAGACGGCAGGAAATACGGGGCGATCGTCGGGATGACGCCGAGCCGGAAGCGCCCCTGCATTGCCTCCCGCTCGCCGCCCGCCTTGGCTTCCAGCTCACGGATATCGGCAAGAAGACGTTCGATGCGAGGGCGGATCGAAAGTGCATGTTCCGTCAGCCTCACCGTACGGGCATCCCGCTCGAAAAGCCGGCACCCCAGCCGCCGTTCGAGTTCGGCGATCTGGGCCGACAGGGCAGGTTGGGTCACGCCGACCAGGCGCGCCGCGCGGCCAAAATGCAGCGTCTCGGCCAGCGCCTCGAAATATTCCATCTGGCGAATGGTGAGATGTATCATAACGCAAAGTTATCATTAGAAACAGAATTGGCAATTTGAATCTATGAGCGATAGGGGCTAGTCTGGAATCATTCCAATTCGGAACAGGCAGGCGTGTACGATGGGAAATGCCCTTGCGCGCCTTTCGACAGCGATCGGGGAGTGATCATGGACGCCAAGACAGACGACAATTCCGGCAAATGCCCATTCGGTGGTGGCGGGCGTGGCCCGCGCAACCGGGACTGGTGGCCGGAGCAACTCGACATTGAAGTGCTGCACCGCAACTCGGGCCTGTCAGACCCGATGGGTGAGGATTTCGATTATGCCGAGGAGTTCAAGAGCCTTGATCTCGACGCCGTCATGGCGGACCTCAAGGCCCTGATGACCGATTCCAAGGAATGGTGGCCGGCCGATTTCGGCCATTATGGCGGGTTGATGGTGCGCATGGCCTGGCACTCGGCCGGAACCTATCGCATCACCGACGGTCGCGGTGGTGCCGGTGCCGGACAGCAGCGCTTTGCGCCGCTCAATTCCTGGCCGGACAACGCCAATCTCGACAAGGCCCGCCGGCTCCTGTGGCCGGTCAAGCAGAAATACGGCCGCAAGCTCTCCTGGGCCGATCTGATGATCCTGGCCGGCAATGCCGCACTTGAATCGATGGACTTCAAGACCTTCGGTTTCGCTGGCGGGCGCAAGGACGTCTGGGAGCCCGAGGAGCTGTATTGGGGCCCCGAGGGAACATGGCTCGGCGATTCCCGCTATAGCGGCGAGCGCCAGCTCGAGGAGCCGCTGGCCGCCGTGCAGATGGGCCTCATCTACGTCAATCCGGAAGGCCCGGGCGGCAATCCCGACCCGGTCGCCGCGGCCAAGGACATTCGCGAGACCTTCTACCGCATGGGCATGAATGACGAGGAGACCGTCGCGCTGATCGCGGGCGGTCACACCTTCGGCAAGACCCATGGTGCCGGCGATCCCTCGCTGATCGGTCCCGACCCGGAAGGTGCGGCCGTCGAGGATCAAGGGCTGGGCTGGAAGAGCAGCCACGGCACCGGCATTGGCGCCGACACCATCACTGGCGGCCCGGAAGTCACCTGGACCACGACGCCGACCAAGTGGAGCGGCAACTTCTTCTGGAACCTGTTCGGCTACGAATACGAGCTGGAGACGAGCCCGGCCGGCGCCAAGCAGTGGCGCGCCAAGGGCGCCGGCGCCACCGTGCCGGATGCCTTCGATCCGGAAAAGCGCCACGTGCCGAAGATGCTGACCACGGATCTCTCGCTGCGCTACGATCCGATCTACGAAAAGATCTCGCGCCGCTTCATGGACAATCCGGACGAGTTCGCCGACGCCTTTGCCCGCGCCTGGTACAAGCTTACCCACCGCGACATGGGTCCGAAGGCGCGTTACCTTGGCAAGCTGGTGCCGGAGGAGACGCTGATCTGGCAGGACCCGCTTCCCGAGGTCGACCACGAACTGGTCAGCCACGAGGACATCGCCGATCTGAAGAAGAATATCCTCGCCTCGGGCCTGTCCGTGTCGGAACTCGTGTCGACCGCCTGGGCCTCGGCCGCCACTTTCCGCCGCTCCGACAAGCGCGGCGGCGCCAATGGCGCGCGCATCCGGCTTGCCCCCCAGAAGGACTGGGAGGTCAACGATCCGGCCCAGCTCGCCAGGGTGCTGGAGAAGCTGGAAGCGATCCAGGCGGAGTACAATGCCGCCCAGACCGGCGAGAAGAAGGTGTCGCTTGCCGACCTGATCGTCCTGGCTGGCTCCGCTGCCGTCGAGAAGGCGGCCAAGGATGCTGGCGTCGAGGTCTCGGTGCCCTTCACGCCGGGCCGCATGGACGCCTCGCAGGAGCAGACGGATGTCGATTCCTTCCGTGCGCTGGAGCCGCGGGCGGACGCTTTCCGCAACTACCTGTCCGGCAAGCAGTTCATGCAGCCCGAGGAAGCCATGGTCGACCGTGCGCATCTTCTGTCCCTGACCGGGCCGGAAATGACGGTACTCATCGGCGGTCTTCGGGTACTCGGCACCAATAGTGGCGGTTCGCAGCACGGCGTCTTCACCGACAGGGTGGGCGTGTTGTCGAACGACTTCTTCACCAACCTGCTGACCATGGACACGGTGTGGAACGAGCTTTCCGACGGCACCTATGAAGGCCGTGACCGCAAGCATGGCACCCGCAAGTGGACGGCAACCCGCGTGGACCTGATCTTCGGTGCGCACTCGCAGCTGCGAGCCTTTGCCGAGGTCTATGCCTGCGCGGACTCGAAGGAGAAGTTCGTCAAGGACTTCGCCGCCGCCTGGGTCAAGGTGATGAACAACGACCGTTTCGACCTGCACGGGGTCTGATCCCCGGTCGGTCCAGCTGAATGAAGCTGAAAGGCCGGGCCTCGTGCCCGGCCTTTTTCGTTTTGTCGCATTTGACCAGGCGCCTTTTGCTTGCCTTGGCATGCGCAGCCCGTTAGCAAGCCGGCATTCGGGTTAACCGGCAAGGAGTGACGACATGCGTCTGGGCGGCAGGCTTTCCGCGGCAATCGAGGTCCTGGACGATATGGAGGCACGCCACAGGCCGGCGTCCGAGGCATTGCGCGACTGGGGCCTGTCCCATCGCTTTGCCGGGGCGGGGGATCGCGCTGCCATCGGCAACATCGTCTACGACGCGCTGCGCCGCAAACGTTCTGCAGCCTGGCTGCTTGACGCGGAAACCTCGCGCGCCCTTGCGCTTGGGGCGCTGGTCCTGGAATGGGGACTGACCCCTGATGGCATCATGGCCGAGCTGGACGGCGATCGTTTTGCGCCAGCGCCGCTGGACGACGCCGAGCGTGCCGCGATTGCCGGACGCGATCTGGCCGATGCGCCCGATGCGGTTCGTGCCGACTGTCCGGCTTGGTGCATCCCGCAACTGGAGGAGGCCTTCGGTGCCGACTGGGTCGCCGAAGCCGCAGCACTCGCTTCCCGGCCACCCCTCGATCTCCGGGTCAACACGCTCGCGGCCTCTCGTGACAAGGTTCTGGCTGAACTTGCTTCCACGGGCGCCGCACTTTCGCCGCTGGCAAGGAACGGCATTCGCATCCCGCCCATCGAGGGCAGCGGCCGACATCCCAATGTGCAGGCCGAACCGGCTTTTCGAAAGGGCTGGTTCGAGGTTCAGGACGAAGGATCGCAACTGGCTGCCGAACTTGCGGGTTCCGCGCCGGCCATGCAGGTGCTCGACTATTGCGCTGGCGCGGGCGGCAAGACGCTTGCGATGGCGGCGACGATGGAGAATCGAGGCCAGCTATTTGCCTTCGATGCCGACAAGCAGCGGCTGGCGCCGATCTTCGACCGGCTGAAGCGCGCCGGTACCCGCAACGTGCAGGCTTTTGTCGACCCCGCCAGGCTGGAGGCCGTTGCCGGCCAATGCGAACTTGTAATGGTCGATGCGCCATGCACCGGATCGGGCACCTGGCGGCGCCGTCCCGATGCCAAGTGGCGCCTGACCGATCGGCAGCTTGAGCTGCGGCAGGCAGAGCAGTCCGACATTCTTGGCCGGGCAGCGCGTTTCGTGAAGCCGGGCGGGCGGCTGGCCTATGTAACCTGTTCGGTCTTTCC
>Ga0213835_101834_pt1 | contig 11475 bp, 8 predicted proteins | sample SWPATP01_FD_160576 | JGI IMG/M metagenome (GOLD analysis project Ga0213835, IMG submission 160576) | Coastal seawater microbial communities from Marineland, Florida, United States - SWPA TP0 #1 | ecosystem: Environmental > Aquatic > Marine > Coastal | place: USA: Florida | collected 2016-08-05
GCCAACGAGGCGGACCCGATCGCGGCGCTGGAGAACATCCGCAGCACCTACAAGGCCGGCGACACTGACCTTGCCTGGACCCGGCTGACCAACTGGCGGATCCAGCTCGCCGCTGTCCTGGACCAGACCGACGGCACACCCGTCACCGCAGTGACCGTCGAGGGCGCCTCGGACTCCCCGTCCACGATCCTGCTCGCGGCCTGGCTCACGCTGGCGCTGGACGCTCCCGTGACGATCGTTGCTGACCCCGCAGGGACCGGGATCCGGCGCGTGCGCCTCAGCCGCAGCAGCGACGGCGGCGACGTCCAGCTCTTCCGGCCCGGGCTGACCATCGCGGAACTGACGCAGCCCGGCCAGCCCGCCCAGCGGATCTCCCTGCCGCGCCGCAGCCTCAAGGACTGCCTCGCCGAAGAACTCCGCCGCCTCGACCCCGACGAAGTCTTCGGCGAAACCGTTCGCAGTCTTGATACCTCCAAAATGCACCAGGAAACCGACATGACGTTCACGTGCCACGGGGAACCGAGGCGTGACCGGGATCTTCAGTCACTGATCGCCGTCTAGGGGGACCGCGCAACCGAGGACCAGGAACCCCAACGCGATAGTTAGATTGGCACCTGGTGCCGATACACCGGATCCGGCCGGATCCGGGAAGGGAACACAGGAATAATGGTCCACAAAGTACAGGCAGTCATCGCCAGGGAGAAGAATGCCCCGGTTTCGCTGGAGACAATCCTGGTCCCGGATCCGGGGCCGGGGGAGGCCCTGGTGGATATTCTCACGTGCGGGGTCTGCCACACGGACCTGCATTACAAGCAGGGCGGTATCGGCGATGACTTCCCTTACCTGCTGGGCCATGAGGCCACGGGTGTGGTCAGCGCGGTGGGTCCCGCCGTCACGCAGGTGGCGCCGGGTGACCGGGTGATCCTGAACTGGCGCGCTGTCTGTGGGGAATGCCGTGCCTGTGCCAAGGGCCAGCCGCAGTACTGCTTTAGCACGCGCAATGCGACGCAGAAGATGACCCTCGAGGACGGTACGGAGCTCTCTCCCGCGCTGGGCGTTGGCGCCTTCGCGGAGAAGACGCTCGTTGCCGCCGGGCAGTGCACCAGGATTGACGACGAAGCTGATCCCGCCGCCGTCGGGCTGCTCGGCTGCGGTGTGATGGCCGGTATCGGTGCCGCTATTAACACGGGCGAGGTCAGGCGCGGCGAATCCGTGGCCGTGATCGGCTGCGGCGGCGTGGGTATCGCCGCGATCGCCGGCGCGAAGCTCGCGGGCGCCACCACCATCATTGCGGTGGATATCGACGCCAACAAGGTGGAGATGGCCAAGTCCTTTGGGGCCACCCACGGGGTGGATTCCGGCAAGGAAGACCCCATCGAGGCTATCCGGGCCCTCGCGGGAGGCAACGGAGCGGACGTGGTGATTGACGCCGTCGGCCGTCCTGAAACCTACAAGCAGGCGTTCTACGCCCGCGACCTCGCCGGCCGCGTGGTGCTGGTGGGTGTCCCGACGCCGGCCATGACGCTTGAGTTGCCCCTGCTGGACGTCTTTGGGCGGGGCGGATCGCTGAAGTCGTCCTGGTACGGGGACTGCCTGCCCTCCCGTGATTTCCCCATGCTCGTGGCGCACTACAAGCAGGGCAACCTGGACCTGGACGCCTTCGTCACCGAGCGGATCACCATTGACCAGGTGGAGGAAGCCTTCGCCAAAATGCATGACGGCAAGGTCCTGCGCTCGGTCGTTGAAATACAGTCTCTGAAGGAGTTCTCATGACAGTCACCATCGAAAACCTTGTCACGTCGGGCACTTTTTCGCTCGACGGCGGCACCTGGGACGTGGACAACAACGTCTGGATTGTGGGCAACGACTATGAGTGCGTGATCATCGATTCCCCGCATGATGCGGCAGCCATCATTACCCAGGTGCGCGGCCGGAAGGTCTTGGCCATCCTGCTGACCCACGCGCACAACGACCACATCGGTGCGGCGCGGGAGGTCGCGGACGCTGTCGGCGCCCCGATCGTCCTGAACCCGGAAGATCTGGACCTGTGGAAGCAGGTTTACCCGGATTCGGACCCGGACCGGTACCACGGCGACGGTGACGTGTTCGAGGTGGGTGGCACCGCGCTGTTGGCCCTCCACACCCCGGGCCATTCCCCGGGCTCCACCTGCTTTTACCTCGAAAGTGAGGGTACGGTCTTCACCGGCGACACCCTCTTTAGCGGTGGACCGGGTGCGACGGGACGCTCGTACAGCGACTACCCCACCATACTGACGTCCATCCGCGAACGTCTGCTGACGCTGCCCGCCGAAACCGTGGTCCGCACCGGCCACGGAGACAACACTACGATCGGAGCTGAACGGGAAACGCTGGCTAAGGTTTCCCAGTAGAGCAAGGTCTTCAAGAGCAGGTTGCCGTTGAGACGCGCCAGGAGAGCTGGCGCGCCTCAACGGGCGTTGTGAATTTGAACCGCGTGAGCCGCAAAGGAAGTTGGAACAATGAAGTTCGGCAAGCAGCCTGCCCCCGTTGCGGACATCAATGAGGACAACCTCGCAGTCCACAAGCCCAAAACGGAAGCGGCCGGGGTGAAGGCCGTGATGGTGGCCCTCGAACGCGCCGTGGCGCAGGCCGGGGTAACCCGGACGGCGCAGTCCCTGCTGCGGTTGAACCAGCAGGGCGGTTTCGACTGCCCCGGCTGCGCGTGGCCGGAATCGGCCACGAAGCGGAAGGCGGCCGAGTTCTGCGAGAATGGCGCCAAGGCGGTGGCCGAGGAAAACACCCTCCGGACGGTAGGGGCGGATTTCTGGGCGCGTCACTCGATCGCCGAACTCGCCGGGAAGACGGAGTACTGGCTGGGTAACCAGGGCAGGCTGAGCGAACCGGTGGTCATCAGGGAGGGGGAGACACATTATTCGCCGATTTCCTGGGCGGAGGCATTCGACCTCATTGGTGAACACATCCGGGCCTCCACTCCGGACCGCTGTGTCTTCTACACCTCCGGCCGCACCGCGAACGAGACCGCGTTTATGTACCAGCTGTTCGCGCGGGCCCTGGGCACCAACAACCTGCCGGACTGCTCGAACATGTGCCACGAGTCCTCAGGTTCGGCGTTGAACCCGACCATCGGCATCGGCAAGGGCACTGTGTCCCTGGAGGACATCCACGACTCCGAGCTGATCTTCGTGGTGGGCCAGAACCCCGGAACGAACCATCCCCGGATGCTTTCGGCCCTGAAGGAGTGCAAGGACAAGGGCGGCAAGGTAGTGGCGGTCAACCCGCTTCCGGAGGCAGGGCTCTTCAACTTCAAGGATCCGCAGACCGTCTCGGGCGTGGTGGGCGGCGGCACGCCGCTGGCCGATGAGTACTTGCAGATCAAGGTGGGCGGTGACCTGGCACTGTTCCAGACACTGGGCCACCTGCTCCTGGTGGAGGAGGAACGCAACCCGGGCACCGTCGTCGACCGTTCCTTTATAGAGGCGGAGACCGACGGGTTCGATGCCTACCGCGACGCCCGTGGCGAGCTGGACTGGGCGGAGACTGAGAAGGCTACCGGCCTGACCCGTGAACAGATCGAAACCGTGGCCGGGATGCTCATCAGGTCCAAGGCCACCATCTTCTGCTGGGCCCTGGGCGTAACGCAGCAGCCGCACTCGGTGGACACCATTAAGGAAATGGTCAACGTCCTGCTCCTGCAGGGGAACTTCGGCAAGCCCGGCGCGGGCGCCTGCCCGGTCCGCGGACACTCGAACGTCCAGGGTGACAGGACCATGGGCATCTGGGAAAAGCCCAAGGAATGGCTCCTCGAAGCACTGGACAATGAGTTCGGGATCGAGTCCCCGCGGGATCACGGCTATGACGCGGTTGAAGCCGTGGAGGCGTTCGAGCGTGACGAGGTGGACGTTTTTGTGTCCATGGGCGGCAACTTCTCGCTCGCCTGCTCGGACACCGAAACCCTGGAAGCCGGCATGCAGCGGATCGGCCTGACCGTGCACATCTCCACAAAGCCCAACCGGTCCCACGTGGTGCACGGCCGCACGTCCCTGATCCTGCCCACGCTGGGCCGGACCGACAAGGATGACAAGCACCCCAAGGGCGCGCAGTTCCTGTCCGTGGAGGACTCCATGTCCGTGGTCCACTCCACCCAGGGCCGGCTGCAGCCGGTGTCCGGGCACCTGCTCGCCGAACCGGTCATCGTGGCGCGGATGGCCGAAGCGACCTTCGGGCCGGACCACCTTGTGGACTGGAAGGGCATGGCCGAGGACTATGACCTGGTCCGGGACCACATTTCCCGCGTCCTGCCCGGATTCGAGGACTTCAACGCCAGGGTGCGGACCAAAAACGGCTTTGTGCTGCCGAACCCGCCGCGCGACACACGCTCCTTCAAAACGGACATCGGCCGCGGCCGCTTCACCGTCAGCCCGCTGGAATACCTGACCCCTCCCGCCGGCCACCTGGTCCTCCAGACCATCCGCAGCCACGACCAGTACAACACCACGTTTTACGGGCTGGACGACCGGTACCGCGGCATCTCGGGCGGCCGGCGCGTGATTCTGGTGCACCCCGAGGACCTGACGGAACTCGGTTTCAAGGACCGGGACCTCGTGGACGTGGTCAGCACTTTCCGCGGGCACGACAGGCAGGCGGACAAGTTCCGGCTGGTGGCCTACCCGACGGCGAAGGGCTGCGCCGCCGCGTACTTCCCCGAAGCCAACGCGCTGGTCCACAAAGAGAACGTCGCAAGGGAATCCAACACCCCCGGCTTCAAGGCAATGTTCGTCCGGTTTGTACCGCATGAAGCGGAGCCCGAATCAGGCGAAGAGTCCCCGTCGCTTGCGGCGGCCACTGCCGGCTGACCCGGGAAAACAGCGGCCCCGTTTCCGGGGGAGGCGGGGACGTGCTCCTTGCGTCAGCCAGTCAGCGGAGTTCGTGCGCCGTCACCGGAGTCCGTGGCTGTGCGCCAGCGCGATCGCCTCGGTGCGTGAACCGACGTCGAGCTTCCTGAACAGGTTCCGCACGTGAAACTTGACCGTGTTCTCGCTGATGCCCAGCGTTGAGGCGATGGTCCGGTTTCGATGCCCTGCAACGAGGTGCTGGAGGACCTCGAGTTCCCGGGCGGCAAGGTCCCAGCCGGTGACATCCCCCGCCGGGCGTGACGCTTGCAGGTCCAGGGGGAGGGTGACAAAAACGTCCGCGCCCCAACCCGGCATAACATCGATCCGTAGTGTTCCCGTGAGCGCCTGGACCCGGCGGTCCAGACGGGCGATGCTCGGGGCATCGGCTTTGAGGGCACCCCGGCCGTCGTCGCGGACGTTGATCAGCAGGTTTTCGCCGTCGCAGTCCCACTGCGTCCGTACCCTGCTGACATCCGGTTGTTCCGTCATGGCCAGCACAAGTCCGCGGACGATGGCCCGGGCCGCGTGGGCAACTTCGCCGGGTAAGGCCCTTCCATTCAGCGGTGGTTCGATAAATTCGATCTCGATGCCGCTGTAGCGGGTGAGCGGCCGCAGGTCCTCCCGCAGGCGTTCGAAGGCCTTGGCGACGGGCTCTTTTACCAGGTCTGTTGTGCGGTCGCTGTGGGTCCGGAGCCCGATCAAAGCCTTGGCGGTGAGATCGGTGACGGTTGTGCGTGCTGCCGCATCATCCAGGGAGGATGAACGCAGGGCGGCCAGGAGGGTTTCCAGGGTGGTGGAGTGCAGGTCGGTCAGTTCCGCCGTTACACGGAGGCGTTCAGCGGAGGCCGCCCGCGATTCCAGCAGGTACGCCGGCGGCGCATCAGCCACTTTTTCCCGGATCCGCCGCGCCGTGAGCCGCCACAGATACGTCACCAGGTCCAGGCCGGCGCTGCGCCCCGGCTCGGCAGGGGGATCGGTGAGGACCAGGAGGGCGTTGCTGGAGGCATGCTTCAGGGCGAGCACGGGGCGCGTCTGGCCGGCGAGCTCGGCGTCCCCGAACCAGGGTCCCTCATCCTTAAGGGTGGCACGGAGCGTGTCCAGCTCGGTGATGGAGACCCGGGAAATGATGTCCTCATCGCCGGCCTTCTTCTGTGGCCGCCCGGTGCAGTCTTCGGTGAAGATGACCAGCGCGCTGCTTCCCATGTAGGGGAGTGTGGCATCCCGCAGCCGCTCCGCTATCTGGGCCAAGGGGGCATCGGCAAGTACTGCCACGCTCTGCAAAAGCGGCCACGGCAGGTCTGGAAGCGGCACGGTGAACTCCTTCAGGGAATGGTCGGCGGCTGTGCTCATCCGGACAGCCTACCGGGGCGGAAACGTCTTTCCAACCCAAAAGGGTAGTAAGAACCGTCAGAAAACAGTGTTACCCCTGCCCTTTTGGTTCGCGATCATGGATATCAACCAGAAAGCATCCGTCCGGCCGCTACGGGCCGACCAGATCCAAGAGGACAAACCGTGAACCCGACAACAAATGTGATGCTCCCCGGCACCACCAATTCAGAAGCAGCAACGCTCAACTGGACGCCCGAGGACCAGCGCGCCGTGGACACGGCCCGTGTTTTGGCCGCCGACGCCGTCGAGAAGGTCGGAAACGGCCACCCCGGCACGGCCATGAGCCTGGCACCGGCCGCCTACCTTCTCTTCCAGAAGCTCATGCGCCACGACCCCCGCGACCCGGACTGGCTGGGACGTGACCGTTTCATCCTGTCACCCGGCCACTCCTCGCTGACCCTGTACATCCAGCTGTTCCTCTCCGGCTACGGCCTGGAAATGGACGACCTTAAGGCGTTGCGCACCTGGGATTCCCTCACGCCGGGCCATCCCGAGTACAAGCACACCGCCGGCGTCGAAATCACCACCGGCCCGCTGGGCCAGGGCCTGGCCTCCTCGGTGGGCTTCGCCTACTCACAGCGCCGGATGCGCGGCCTGTTCGACCCCGCTGCTGCCGAGGGCACGTCCCCGTTTGACCACACCATCTGGGTCATCGCCTCCGACGGCGATATCCAAGAAGGCGTGACCTCCGAGGCGTCCTCGCTCGCCGGGCACCAGGAACTGGGCAACCTCGTGGTGATCTACGACGAGAACCACATCTCCATCGAGGACGACACCGACATCGCCTTCACCGAAGACGTCCTGGCCCGCTACGAGGCCTACGGCTGGCACACCCAGCGCGTCGACTGGACCGAGACGGGCGAATACGTCGAAGACGTCCAGGAGCTCTACTCCGCGCTGCTGGCCGCGAAGGCCGAGACCTCCAAGCCGTCCATCATCTCGCTGCGCACCATTATCGGCTACCCCGCACCGAAGAAGCAGAACACCGGCAAGATCCACGGCTCAGCCTTGGGCGCAGATGAAGTCGCCGGCCTCAAGTCCGTGCTCGGCTTTGATCCGGCCAAGTCCTTCGAAGTCGACCAGGACGTCCTGGCCCACGCCCGCGCCGTCGTCGAACGCGGTGCCGCTGCCCGCACCGCATGGGATTCCTCGTTCGAGGCGTGGCAGTCGGCCAACCCCGAGGGCGCTGCCCTGTTGGAACGGATCGAGGCCCACGAACTGCCCGCAGGCCTGGACGCCGTCCTGCCGGTCTTCGAAGCAGGCAAGGACGTCTCCACCCGCGCAGCGTCCGGCAAGGTCCTGAACGCTCTCGGTCCGGTCATGCCGGAACTGTGGGGCGGTTCGGCCGACCTCGCGGAGTCCAACAACACCACCATCGAAGGATCCCCGTCGTTCATCCCGGTCTCCCGCTCCACGGATGCATGGAAGGGCAACCCGTACGGCCGGGTCCTGCACTTCGGCATCCGCGAGCACGCCGCGGCGTCGATCGTGAACGGCATTTCGCTGCACGGCCGCACCCGCGCTTTCTCCGGCACGTTCCTGATCTTCAGCGACTACCAGCGCCCCGCTATCCGCCTCTCCGCCCTCATGGGTGTCCCGTCCATCTACGTGTGGTCGCACGACTCCATCGGCCTGGGCGAAGACGGCCCCACCCACCAGCCGGTGGAACAGCTCGCCACCCTGCGCGCCATCGTGGGCCTGGACGTTGTCCGTCCCGGTGACGCGAACGAGGTGGGCATGGCGTGGAAGACCATGCTGGAGAACCATTCAAACCCGGCAGGCATCATCCTGACCCGCCAGAATGTCCCCACCTTCGCCCGCGGCGAGGGTGCAGCCGAGGGCGACACCTTTGCTTCCCCTGCCGGGGTCGCCAAGGGTGGCTATGTGCTGGCCGAGGCCTCAAGGGACGGCGCCACCGTCCCGGCACAGGTGCTGCTGATCGCCACGGGTTCTGAGGTGCAGCTGGCCGTCCAGGCCCGCGAAGCACTTCAGGCCGAAGGCATCGCCGCCCGCGTGGTCTCCATGCCGTGTGTTGAGTGGTTCAACAAGCAGGACCCGGCCTACCGGGAGTCCGTGCTACCCGCCGCCGTCAAGGCCCGCGTTTCCGTCGAGGCCGGCCTGGCCCTGGGCTGGCTGGAGTTCGTCGGCGACGCCGGCCGCTCCGTGAGCCTGGAGCACTACGGTGCCTCGGCAGACTACAAGCGCCTGTTCCAGGAGTTCGGCATCACAGCGACGGCTGTCGTCTCCGCGGCCAAGGATTCCCTCGCGGCTGCCCGCAACTAACCTCTCAACTGCACGGCGGTCGGCGCCGCGGGACGGCCAACAAGCGTCCGGCGGCGCCGCCGCAAGCTGTCCACTGTTCATAATTTCTTGAAGGAAGCAAAAGCCATGACCAACGCAACACCCACCGCGCAGCTTTCGGACGCCGGTGTCTCCATCTGGCTGGATGACCTGTCCCGCGAACGGCTCTCCAGCGGCAGCCTGCAGAAGCTCATCGACCAAAAGAGCGTCGTTGGTGTGACCACCAACCCGTCCATCTTCCAGGCCGCGATCACCTCCGGCTCGGACTACGACGCAAAGATCGCCGAACTCGCCGCGCGGGGCGCCGGCCTCGAGGAGACCATCTTCGAAATCACTACCGCCGACGTCGCCGACGCCTGCGACCTCTTCGCCCCGATCGCCGCCGCCACCAACGGCGTCGACGGCCGCGTCTCCATCGAAGTGGACCCGCGCCTGGCCTGGGACACCGAGGGCACGATCGCCGAGGCCAAACAACTGTTCAAGAAGGTCGACAAGGACAACGTCCTGATCAAGATCCCGGCAACGCTCGAAGGCCTCAGGGCGATCACCGCCGTCCTGGCCGAAGGCATCAGCGTCAACGTGACCCTGATCTTCTCGCTGGAACGTTACCGCGCCGTGATCAACGCCTTCCAGGCAGGCCTGAAGCAGGCGAAGGAAAACGGACACGACCTCACCACAATCCACTCCGTGGCATCATTCTTCGTCTCCCGCGTGGACACCGAGATCGACAAGCGCCTCGACGCCATCGGCACCGACGCAGCCAAGGCACTCAAAGGCAAGGCAGGCCTGGCCAACGCCCGCCTGGCCTACCAGGTCTACGAAGAGCTCTTCTCCACCGAACGCTGGGCCGTCCTGGCCGAAGCAGGCGCACTCCCGCAGCGCCCGCTGTGGGCCTCCACCGGCGTCAAGGACCCCGCCTACCCGGACACCCTCTACGTCACCGAACTCGCCGCCGCCGGCGTGGTGAACACCATGCCCGAGAAAACCCTCGACGCGACCTTCGACCACGGCGTCGTCACCGGCGACACCATCACGGGCACGTACACCGAAGCGAACACCGTCCTCAGTGCCCTCGAAAACCTCGGCATCTCCTACAACAACGTAGTCGCCCTCCTGGAATCCGAAGGCCTGGACAAATTCGTAGCCAGCTGGAAGGAACTCCTCACCGACGTCAACGACGCCCTCGCCACCGCACGGAAGGCACCCTAACCACTGAGCAATCCGCCATCCGACCCTGGGTGACCACTACCGAAAGGCAGACACTATGTCCATTTCACCCCTCAACTGCTGCATCCACCCCAGCATCCTCTCGGCAGACTTCGTCAACCTCGAGCCCGAGCTGGCCCGCATCAGCAACGCCGATGCCGTACACGTGGACGTCATGGACAACCACTTCGTGCCGAACCTGACCATCGGCCTGCCTGTCGTGGAACGGCTGCAAAAGGTCAGCCCCGTGCCGCTGGACGCCCACCTGATGATTTCCAATGTGGACCGCTGGGCTCCGCAGTTCGCCGACGCCGGCTTGCACTCGGTGACATTCCACGTCGAGGCGTCCGACGCCCCCATCAAGCTAGCCCGTGAACTTCGCGTGCGGGGAGCCAAGGCGGGCATGGCACTGCGCCCGGCCACCCCGGTGGAACCGTACCTGGACATGCTCCCCGAACTGGACATGCTCTTGATCATGACGGTGGAGCCGGGCTTTGGAGGCCAGGCATTCCTGGACGTCATGTTGCCCAAGATCCGCCGTGCCCGCGCGGCGGTGGACGGTTCGGGGGTGAACGTGGCCATCCAAGTCGACGGCGGCATCACCGAGGAAACCATTACCCGCGCCGCGGAGGCCGGTGCCAACGTCTTCGTGGCCGGATCCGCCGTTTACGGCAAGCCGTCGCCTGAGGAGGCCATCGACTCGCTGCGCGCCAACGGCCGGCTCGCTTTCGCCCCCCGCCCCAACAACGTCGTATTCCAACAAGCCTGAAGGACCAATCATGCGCGTTCACATCGCAACCGACCACGCCGGCATGGAGCTCAGCTCGCACCTCATCACCGCCCTGTCCGCCAGCGGCTACGAGATGGTGGACCACGGGCCTGCGGTCTACGACGCCGAGGACGACTATCCGGCCTTCTGCATCAAGGCTGCCTCCGCCGTCGTGGCCGACCAGGCCGCCGGCGTGGACGCCCTTGGGATAGTGCTGGGTGGGTCCGGCAATGGCGAGCAGATCGCCGCGAATAAGGTCAAAGGTGTGCGTGCGGCCCTGGCATGGAACCTCGACACCGCCAAACTGGCCCGCGAACACAACAACGCCAACGTCGTGGCAGTGGGTGGCCGCCAGCACACCGTTCAGGAAGCCACGGAACTGATCGAAGCCTTCCTGGCCGAACCGTTCAGCAACGCCGAGCGCCACGAGCGCCGCATCGGCAAGATCGCCACCTATGAAACTACCGGCGAGGTTGCCGAGTAGCTTCACTAGGGCCCCGCGCAATCCCTTCGAAGGATTGCGCGGGGCCTGGGGGGGCTGTCTGGCACGTGCTTGTGGCAGGTGTGGCCAAAAATTAAATTCACTTGAGGAGTCAGCATGCCCATTGCAACCCCAGAGATCTACTCTGAGATGATCGACCGCGCAAAGACGGGCGGCTTCGCATTCCCGGCTGTCAACGTCACGTCCTCCCAGACCCTGAACGCCGCCCTGCGCGGCTTCGCCGAGGCCGAGTCCGACGGCATCGTCCAGGTCTCCACCGGCGGTGCGGCCTACTGGTCCGGCGCCTCCACCAAGGACATGGTTGCCGGGTCCCTGGGCTTTGCCGCGTTCGCCCGCGAGGTCGCCAAGAACTACGGCGTCAACATCGCCCTGCACACGGACCACTGCCCCAAGGACAAGCTGGACGGCTTTGTGCT
>Ga0213835_101835_pt1 | contig 11467 bp, 10 predicted proteins | sample SWPATP01_FD_160576 | JGI IMG/M metagenome (GOLD analysis project Ga0213835, IMG submission 160576) | Coastal seawater microbial communities from Marineland, Florida, United States - SWPA TP0 #1 | ecosystem: Environmental > Aquatic > Marine > Coastal | place: USA: Florida | collected 2016-08-05
CCCCCAACCTCCCCCCACCCCCGACAGGGAGAGCCGTCATGAACCGTCCCCGACTGATCTTCGGCCTGATCGGCGCGGCGGCGCTGATGGGGGGGCTCGTCTGGGCGTTCTGGCCCGAGCCGGTGCCGGTGGACATGGCCGAGGCCCGCCTCGCGCCGATGCAGGTGACGGTCGCGGCCGAGGGCGTCAGCCGCGTGCGCGAGCCCTATCTCGTCACCGCCCCGATCACCGGCACGGCGGCGCGCAGCCCGGTCGGGGTGGGCGATGCCGTGACCCGGGGGCAGACCGTGCTGGCGGTGATCACCCCGGCCGCGCCTGCGCTTCTCGACGCGCGCAGCCGGGCCGAGGCCGAGGCCGTGCTGCGCGAGGCCCGCGCGGCGCTCGAACTGACGCGGGTGAACCTCGCCCGGGCCGAGACCGACCTCGCCCATGCCGAGGCCAATCTCGCGCGCAACCGCGAGCTGGCCGGGCGCGGCGTCATCCCGCAGCGGATGCTGGAGGACAGCCTGCAGATGGTCGAGACCCATCGTGCCGCGGTCGAGGCCGGGCTCTCCGAGATCGCGATGCGCGAGGCGACGCTGGCGCGGGCGCAGGCGGTGCTGATGGGCCCCGAGGCCCGCCCCAACGACCTGCCCGCCGAGGAGGCGGTGCAGATCCGCGCGCCGCAGTCGGGCACGGTGCTGTGGCTCGAGGACGAGAGCGCGCGGCTGGTACAGGCCGGGGCGTCGCTGATGGCCATCGGCGACCTCGCCGATCTGGAGATCGAGGTCGACCTGCTGTCGGCCGATGCGGTGCGGCTGGTGCCCGGGGCGGCCGCCACCGTCGAGCGCTGGGGCGGCGAGGCGGATCTGGAGGCGCGGGTGCGCCGGATCGACCCGCGCGGCTTCACCCGGGTCTCGGCGCTGGGGATCGAGGAGCAGCGCGTGCGGGTCTTTCTCGACCTCGTCAGCCCGCCCGAGGCGCGCCCCGGGCTGGGCGATGCCTTTCGCGTCTTCGTCCGCATCGTGGTGTGGGAGACGGACGCGGCGCTTCAGGTGCCGATCAGCGCGCTGTTCCGCTCGGACGGCGGCTGGGCGGTGTTCCGGGTCGAGGAGGGGCGCGCGCGCCTCACCCCGGTCGAGATCGGGCGGCGCACCCAGACCACGGCGCAGGTGCTGTCGGGGCTGGGCGAGGGCGACCCTGTCGTCGCCTTCCCCGGCGACCGTGTGACCGATGGCGGGAGGGTGGTCCCGCGCGAGCTGCGCTGAGCGCTGCGGGCGGGGCAGGGGGCCGGTCCGCGGCCTTCGCCGCGCGTCCGCGGACTGCGTCCGGCCGGGCCACGGGGGGCCTCAGGCCCCCCGGGCGCGGTCGTTCAGATCGAGGCCCAGTCGCGAAAGCGCGGCGGCTGCTGGGGCTGGGTGCCCGATTGCATCTGTGGGGTCTGCTCGTCCTGACCCTGCTGCTGCTGTTGTTGCTGTTGTGCGGGCTGCGGGTCGGTGCCGCGCTGCGGCGGCTGCTGGCGGGCCATGTTCTGCTCCTGTCTGGCCGATTCCCGATGGGTCCTCAGGATCCCACGCAAATCCGGCATACACAAGCATACCGCTCACAACAGACTGTGATCGCACCGGAAACATGCAGATCGGCCACAGGGTCTGCACCCCTGGGGCGAGCGGCACAGCCTAGAAGTGAACCGCGCGGCCCCAGGCATCCAGCACCGACTCGTGCATCATCTCCGACAGGGTGGGATGCGGAAACACCGTCTCCATCAGCTCGGCCTCGGTCGATTCCAGCGTCCGCGCCACGGCATAGCCCTGGATCAGCTCGGTCACCTCGGCGCCGACCATGTGCGCGCCCAGCAGCTCGCCCGTCTCGGCGTCGAAGACGGTCTTGACCATGCCCTCCGGCTCGCCCAGCGCGATGGCCTTGCCATTGCCGATGAAGGGGAAGCGGCCGACGCGCACCTTGTGGCCGCGCTCCTTCGCCTTCGCCTCGGTCAGGCCGACGCTGGCCACCTGCGGGTGACAATAGGTGCAGCCGGGGATCGCCTCGGGCTTCACCGCATGGGGCTGGCCGCCGGCGATCAGCTCGGCCACCATCACGCCCTCGTGGCTGGCCTTGTGCGCGAGCCAGGGCGCCCCGGCCAGATCGCCGATGGCCCAGAGGCCGGCAACGCCGGTGCGGCAGTGTGCATCCGTCACCACATGGGTGCGCTCGACCTTCACCCCGGCCTCCTCCAGCCCCAGCCCCTCGGTGTTGCCGACGATGCCCACGGCCGAGATGACGGTGTCGAAGACGCGCGTCTCGGTCTTGCCGCCGGTCTCGATATGCGCCGTCACCTTGCCGCCGGCGCGGTCGAGCTTTTTCACCGTCGCCTTTTCGAGGATGGTCATGCCCTGTTTGGCGAACTGTTTCCGGGCAAAGGCGGAGATCTCGGCATCCTCGACCGGCAGGATGCGGTCCATCACCTCCACCACCGTGGTCTTCGCCCCCAGCGTGTTGAAGAAACTCGCAAACTCGATCCCGATGGCGCCCGAGCCGATGACCAGCAGCTCCTTCGGCATGCGTTTGGGCTGCAGCGCATGGCGATAGGTCCAGACGAGGTCGCCGTCGGCCTCCAGACCCGGCAGCTCGCGCGCCCGCGCGCCGGTGGCGAGCACGATGTTGGCGGCCGTCAGCTCCTGCGCGCCCGTCTCGCCGGTGACGGCGACCTTGCCCGGGCCCGCCAGCCGCGCCTCGCCCATCACCACGGTGACCTTGTTCTTCTTCAACAGATGCCCGACGCCCGAGGTCAGCTGCTTGGCCACCCCGCGCGAGCGCTTGACCACCGCATCGAGGTCATAGCCCAGCCCCTCGGCCTTCAGCCCGAATTCCCTTGCCCGGTGCATCAGGTGAAAGACCTCGGCCGAGCGCAGCATCGCCTTGGTCGGGATGCAGCCCCAGTTCAGACAGATGCCGCCGAGGTTCTCGCGCTCGACCACCGCCACCTTGAGACCCAGCTGCGCGGCCCGGATGGCGCAGACATAGCCCCCGGGCCCTGCGCCGATCACCACCACGTCGAAGCGTTCCGCCGCCATCCGAAGCCTCCCTCCAAAGATGGTTCAACGTTAAACCATTGTCTCGAAGGCTTCAACGCAGGCGGCCTGCGGCGCAGTCGCAGGGCGTGCGACGGCCGGCCCGGTCAGGCCGCCTGCAGCTCGTTCACCAGCGCGGGGTATCCGCCCGCCCCGAGGAACGCGCGCTCCGCCGGGGTCGAGACGCGGCCCAGCGCGCCGTTGCGATGGGGGAACCGGCCAAAGCGGCGAATCACCTCGCGGTGGGCGCGGGCGTGCAGCAGGTTGGGCATCCCGGTCTCGGGCATCCGGGTCAGCATCAGCCGCACGCAGCGGTCCTGATCGGACTGGCTCTCGGAATGCATGAGGGGGAGGTAGAAGAACTGCCGCCCCGGCTCGGGCAGGCGCATGTCCCAGCGATGATGGATCGCCTTGCCCGCCGCCCTGAGCGCCAGATGATCGGTGGCGAAGGCGCGCGCCTCGTCGCGGAACATGTTGCGCGGGAACTGGTCGGTGAGGATGATGTAGGCCATCGTCCCCTCGGGCGTGGTCTGCCAGCCCTCCAGCCCGTCGGTGAGCGCACGCTCCCATGTCGGCTGCCAGTCGGCCCGGATGCGCGCGTCGAGGTCGGCCGAGACCTTGTACCAGCCCTCGGGCCCGACCTCCTCGAACCAGAAGGACAGGATGCGGGTCGCCTCGGGCGTGAGCGGGATGATCGGGGTCATGGGGGCGTTCTCCTCGTCCTCCTCCGGACCATGACGGTGTCAGGCGGGGGCGGGACTGTCCAGCATCCTGCGCCGCGGCGCCCGCGGCACCGGCGGAGGCTCGCCGATCGGGGCCGGCATCCGGCACTCAGGCCTGTTGCGGCGCGTCCTCCATCCCGGTCTCGGCGGCCGCGCCCACGGCCACGACCGAGGCCGCCGGCGTGACCGCGGTGAAGGGGGCGGTATCCTCCACCGCCGGGGCCGGCCGGCGCGTCATCCGCCACACGGCATAGGACGCGATCAGCCCCATCAGCACCGCGATCAGCACGAAGAACCCCCCGGGCCCCGCCCGCTCCATCATCCAGCCCACCACCAGCGGCCCCGAGATCGCCCCGAGCCCGTTGATGAACAGAAGCCCGCCCGAGGCCGCCGCCATGTCCTCGCGCTGCATGAAGTCGCCGGTGTGGGCGAGCAGCAGCGCATAGAGAGGGTTCGAGATGCCGCCCACCACGAAGCCGACCGTCAGCAAGCCCCACAGCCCGAGGTCGAGCGCCAGCGGCACCAGCGCCGCGAGCATGCAGACGGCCGCGATCATGGCGATCAGCCGGCGCCGGTCCATCCGGTCCGACACCCAGCCGATGGGGTATTGCAGCACCAGCCCGCCGGCAAAGATGGACGACACGAAGAGCGAGATCTCGAACACCGACAGCCCCGCCAGCGTGCCCCACACCGAGGCCATCCCGAACAGCGCCGAGAACACGCCGCCGATCAGGAACATCCCCACGCAGCCCAGCGGCGACAGCCGGAAGAGCTGGCCGAGGCTCATCGCCTTGGTGGTGTCGAACACCGGCGCCGGCGTGATCGACAGGAGGATCGGCGCAAAGGCGAGCGAGACCAGCACCGAGGGGATGATGAACAGCATGAAGCCCGCGGGGTCGGCAAAGTTCATCAGCCCCTGCGCGGCGATGATGCCCAGCATCTGCACGATCATGTAGAGCGACAGCGCCTGTCCCCGCGTCTCGTTGGTGGAGGCGTTGTTGAGCCAGCTCTCGGCGGTGACGTAGACGCCGGAAAAGCAGAAGCCCACGACGACCCGCAGCAGCGTCCAGGCGATCCAGTCCGGCATGGCAGGATACAGCACCAGCACCGCCGAGATCAGCGAGCCCAGCGCGGCGAAGACCCGCACATGCCCGACCCGGCGGATGAGCTCGGGCGCCAGCCGCGAGCCGCCGAGGAAGCCCACGAAATAGGCCGACATCACCAGCGACATCTCGAAGGTCGAGAACCCCTCGATCGCGCCGCGCACGCCCAGCAGCGTGCCCTGCACCCCGTTGCCCACCATCAACAGCCCGATCCCGAGCAGCAGCGCCCAGGAGGTGCCAAGAACCTGCAACATGTCCTGTCCCCTTGCCCAGGCGCCCCTCGTGACCCTGATCGCCGCCGCCGTCCGTCCCGTTTGCGACGCCTCACCGCCCCGCGGCGCCCTCGGGGATCAACAGCGAGGCATCGCCATAGGAAAAGAACCGATACCCCGCCGCCACGGCATGGGCATAGATCTCCATGATCCGCTCGCGCCCCATCAGCGCCGCCACCAGCATCATCAGCGTCGATTTCGGCAGGTGGAAGTTGGTCATCAGCGCATCCGTCACCCGAAAGCGATAGCCGGGATAGATGAAGATATCCGTCTCGCCCGACCAGGGTGCGAGGCGCCCCTCCGGATCCGCGGCACTCTCCAGCAGGCGCAGCGCGGTGGTGCCGACGGGGATGATCCGCCCGCCGGCCGCGCGCGTGGCGTTGATCTCGGCCGCCGCCTGCGCGCCGATCTCGCCCCATTCGGCGTGCATGCGGTGGGTGGTGACATCCTCGACCTTGACCGGCAGGAACGTGCCGGCGCCCACATGCAGCGTCACCTCCGAGCGCTCGATCCCCGCCGCCGCCAGCCGCTCCATCAGCTCGGCATCGAAATGCAGCGAGGCCGTGGGCGCGGCCACCGCCCCGGGCCGGCGGGCAAAGATGGTCTGGTAATCCTCGGCGTCCTGCGCATCCGGCGCCCGGCGCGCCGCGATATAGGGCGGCAGCGGCATCGCCCCCGCCGCCGCCAGCGCCGCCTCGAAGGCCTCGCCCGTCAGCGCAAAGGCCAGCTCCACCCGGTCCTCGGCCCGCCCCCGCACCTCGGCCGCGAGCCCCGCGGCAAACTCCAGCCGGTCGCCCGGCCGCAGCTTCTTCAGCGGCTTCGCCATGGCCGTCCAGCCGCCGCCCGGCAGCGCCTCCATCAGCGTCACCTCGACGCGCGCGCCCGCGCCCCCGGGGCGCTGCCGCACCCCCTCCAGCCGCGCCGGGATCACCTTCGTGTCGTTGAAGACCAGCCGGTCGCCCGGCCGCAACAGCCCGGGCAGGTCGCGCACATGGGCATCCGCCATCCCCCCGCCCTCGGCCACCAGCAGCCGCGCCGCCGGCCGCGGCCGAACGGGGCGCACCGCGATCAGCCCCTCGGGCAGGTCGAAATCGAAATCCTCCAGCCGCATCCCGCTCCCCGAACCGCCCCCGCGGCCCTGCCTTTCATCTTTCCTCAAATATCCTCGGGGGGAGTCCCGCGTCAGCGGGACGGGGGGCAGACGGCCCCCCTGCACGGCCGCCACAGGCGCCCCCGCCCGGCACTCTGTCCCGCCGCCTCAACCCCTCGCCGCCTCACTCCGCCGCGTCCAGCGCCTGCCGCAGATCGCCCAGCAGGTCCTCCACATCCTCCAGCCCGACCGACAGCCGCACCAGCCCCGGCGTGATCCCCAGCCGCGCCTTCTGCGCCTCGGGCAGGCGCTGGTGGGTGGTGGTGGCGGGATGGGTCACGAGGCTCCTGGCGTCGCCGAGGTTGTTGGTGATCTTCCACAGCCTGAGCGCGTCGAGAAAGCGGAACGCCGCCGCCTTGCCGCCTGCGAGGTCCACCGCCAGCAGCGTCCCGCCCGAACCCATCTGCGCCATGGCGAGGGCGTGCTGCGGATGGCTCGCAAGGCCCGGATAGATCACGCGCGAAAGCCGCCCGTCCCCTTCCAGCGCGTGTGCGATCGCCGCCGCCGCCTCGGCCTGCGCCCGCACCCGCAGCTCCAGCGTCTCCAGCCCCTTCAGCATCACCCAGGCGTTGAACGGGCTCATCGCTCCGCCGGTGTGCTTGAGATACGGCTCCACCGTCTTGCGCACGAAGGCCCGCGAGCCCAGGATCACGCCGCCCAGACAGCGGCCCTGCCCGTCGACATGCTTGGTGGTGGAGTAGATCACCACATCCGCCCCCTGTGCCAGCGCCTGCGAGAACACCGGCGTGGCGAAGACGTTGTCCACCATCACCAGCGCGCCCACGGCATGGGCGAGGCGGGCGACGGCGGCGATGTCCACCAGCTCCAGCCCCGGGTTCGAGACGGATTCGAAGAAGGCCGCCCGCGTCCCCGGCGTGAGCGCCGCCTGCCACTGGTCGAGGTCGGCGCCATCGACGAACACCACCTCGACGCCGAAGCGCACCAGAACCTCCTCGAGCACATAGAGGCAGGAGCCGAAGAGCGCCCGCGCCGCCACCACCCGGTCGCCTGCGCGCAGGCTCGCCATCAGCGCCCCCGACACCGCCGCCATGCCCGAAGCGGTCGCAAAGCCGTCCTCGGCGCCCTCGAGGCTCGCCATCCGGTCCTCGAACATGCGCACGGTGGGGTTGCCGTAGCGGGCATAGATGAACTCGTCGGGCCCGGCCTCGAGAAAGCGCGCCTCGGCCGCGGCGGCGCTGTCGTAGACGAAGCCCTGGGTCAGGAACAGCGCCTCGGCCATCTCGCCGTACTGGCTGCGCCGGGTGCCTGCGTGCACTGCCCGCGTGCGCGGATGCCACTCGTCGCTCATGCGCCGTCCCTCCATGCCCGCACCGAAAGGGAGAGCGCCCGCGGCGCCGACCTCTTTAGCGGTTTCTTTACCGTGGCCCGCAATCCGGTGAACAAATCGCCACACGGTGGCGGGTAGCGGGCGCCGCGGCCGGCGTCAAGGCGCGGCGGGGCGCGGGGGTTGCCCCTGCGGGTGCCTGTGCCATCTTGCCGCGCGACAGACAGCAAGGAGTCGCCCATGCCCGCCGCCATCGACCTCTACTACTGGCCCACGCCGAACGGCTGGAAGATCACCATCGCACTGGAGGAGATGGGGCTGCCCCATGCCGTCCACCTCGTTGACATCGGCAAGGGCGAGCAGTTCGACCCGGAGTTCCTGAAGATCGCGCCGAACAACCGGATGCCGGCGATCGTGGACCCCGAGGGGCCGGACGGGGCGCCGGTGGCGATCTTCGAATCAGGCGCGATCCTGCAGTATCTCGCGCGCAAGACCGGGCAGTTCCACGGTGCGACCGAGCGTGACCGCATCGCGGTGGACCAGTGGCTGATGTGGCAGATGGGCGGCGTCGGGCCGATGGCGGGGCAGGCGCATCATTTCCTGAAATACGCGCCGGGGCTGGAGCCGCCGCAGGTGCTGCCCTATGCGCAGGACCGCTATCGGCGCGAGGTGGCGCGGCTTTATGGCGTGCTCGACCGGCAGCTGGCGGGGAACGCCTTCGTGGCGGGCGATTTCTATTCCATCGCCGACATGGCGATCTGGCCCTGGGCCGTGCTGTGGGAGGGCCAGGAGCAGACGCTGGAGGACAAGCCCAACCTCGCCCGCTGGCTCGGGACCGTCGGCGCCCGTCCGGCGGTGCAGCGCGGCCGCGCGGTGGCCGCAGACCGCCGCAGCGGCGGGCAGATGAGCCGCGAGGCGCAGAAGGTGCTGTTCGGTCAGGGTCGGTAAGCGGACGCGGGGCGGCACCGGAGGCGCTGGCGGCAGGGTGCGGAGGTCGCCGGCGTCGGGGGGATTGACCCCCCTCGCCGGCGGCGCGCCCCGCGGGGCGCGCGGGCCCGGTCCCTTGCGGCGGGACCGGGACGTCCTTGCATGGGGTCAGCCGACGATCTCGATGCCGGCGAAGAAGAAGGCGATCTCCTCGGCCGCGGTTTCGGCCGCGTCCGACCCATGGACCGAGTTCTCGCCCACCGAGACGGCGAATTCGGCGCGGATGGTGCCGGGGGCCGCCGCCGAGGGGTTGGTCGCGCCCATCACCTCGCGGTTCTTCGCGATGGCGCCCTCGCCCTCGAGCACCTGCACCACCACCGGGCCCGAGGCCATGAAGCTTGTGAGCTCGTCGAAGAAGGGCCGCTCGCGGTGCACGGCGTAGAACGCCTCGGCCTGCGCCTTGGTCAGGTGGATCCGCTTCTGGGCGACGATGCGCAGGCCCGCCTCCTCGAACTTGGCGTTGATCTTGCCGGTGAGGTTGCGCGCGGTCGCGTCGGGCTTGATGATGGAGAGGGTGCGTTCGGTGGCCATGGTCCTGCCTTCGGGAAAAAGGGGCGGCCTGTGCCGCCCCGAGTGAAACCGCGCGTCCCCTAGCATGGGGCACCCGGCTTGAAAAGTCGCCGGGACGGGCAGGGGCCCGGGCTGGAGGCGGGGCAGGGGCTGAGCGCCGCGGCCCCGGGAGGGGCGCCGCGGCGGCATCGAGCATTGACCTTTTGGTCGCGGGACGGCAAGCGACCGGCATGCTCGTGATCTCGGACCTCTCCTTTTCGCTGGCCGGCCAGCCGCTGTTTCAGGGCGCCTCGGCCACGCTCCCGGCCGGGCACAAGGTCGGGCTGGTCGGGCGCAACGGCGCCGGCAAGACCACGCTCTTTCGCCTCATCCGGGGCGAGCTGACGCCGGAGGGGGGCAGCATCACCCTCCCGCAGCGGGCGCGGATCGGCGGTGTGGCGCAGGAGGTGCCGGCCTCCGCCACCTCGCTGCTCGACACGGTGCTCGCCGCCGATGCCGAGCGGGCGGCGCTGATGGCCGAGGCCGAGACCGCGCAGGACGCGCACCGGATCGCCGAGATCCAGACGCGGCTCGCCGACATCGACGCCTGGTCGGCCGAGGGGCGGGCGGCGGCGATCCTGCGCGGGCTCGGCTTCTCGGAGGAGGAGATCCGCCGCCCCTGCGCCGAGTTCTCGGGCGGCTGGCGGATGCGCGTGGCGCTGGCCGGCGTGCTGTTCGCGCAGCCCGACCTGCTGCTGCTGGACGAGCCGACCAATTACCTCGACCTCGAGGGGGCGCTCTGGCTCGAGGCCTATCTCGCGCGCTATCCGCACACGGTGATGGTGATCAGCCACGACCGCGGGCTTCTGAACCGGGCGGTGGGGCATATCCTGCATCTGGAGGACCGCCGCCTGACCCTCTATGCCGGCGGTTACGACGCCTTCGCCCGCCTGCGGGCCGAGCGTCGGGCGCTTCAGGCCGCCGAGGCCAAGAAGCAGGAGACCCGCCGCGCCCATCTGCAGAAATTCGTCGACCGGTTCCGCGCCAAGGCCTCGAAGGCGGTGCAGGCGCAGAGCCGGATCAAGATGCTGGAGCGGATGACGCCCATCGCCGCGCCGGAAGAGGCCGCGCGCGCGGTCTTCACCTTTCCGCCGCCCGAGGCGCTGGCGCCGCCGATCGTGGCGCTCGACGGGGTGGCGGTGGGCTATGACGGCCCGCCGGTGCTGCGCCGGCTCACGCTGCGGATCGACCAGGACGACCGCATCGCGCTGCTGGGCCGCAACGGCGAGGGGAAATCGACGCTGGCCAAGCTGCTCGCGGGCCGGCTCGCCCCCTGCGAGGGCCGCGTCACCCGGGCGGCGAAGCTCAGGGTGGGGTATTTCGCACAGCACCAGCTCGACGAGCTAGACCCCGCCGCAAGCCCGCTCGCCCATCTGCAGCGCGAGCGCCCGGCCGAGGGGCAGGCGCGGCTGCGCGCCCGGCTGGCGGGCTTCGGGCTGATGGCCGATCAGGCCGAGACGCCGGCGGCGCAGCTCTCGGGCGGGCAGAAGGCGCGGCTGTCGCTGCTGCTTGCGACGCTCGATGCGCCGCACATGCTCATCCTCGACGAGCCGACCAACCATCTCGACATCGAGAGCCGCGAGGCGCTGGTCGAGGCGCTGACGGCCTATGACGGCGCGGTGGTGCTGGTCAGCCACGACATGCATCTGCTGGGGCTGGTGGCCGACCGGCTGTGGCTGGTCCGGGGCGGGCAGGTCGCGCCCTATGCCGGCGATCTGGAGGCCTATCGGCGCGAGCTGCTGGCGGGAGACGCCGAGACGCGCGCGCGCCCGGCCGCGCCCGGCAACGGTTCCGCCCCCCGCCCGGCGCCGCCGCGCCCCGACCGCGACACGCTCCTCGCCCTGCGCGCCGAGGTCCGGCGCTGCGAGGCCCGCATCGACAAGCTGGCCGAGATGCGCGACCGGCTCGCCACCCGCCTCGCCGACCCCGAACTCTACGAGCCGGGCCGGGCCGGCGAGGCCACCGTCTGGCAGAAGAAATACGCCGAGGTGATGGAAGGCATGGACCGCGCCGAGGCCCTCTGGCTCGCCGCGCAGGAACGTCTTGACCGCGCCGAGGGCGGCTGACCGCCCGCCGTCCCGCCGCAGTCCGGTGGCGCTCGCCCTCGGCCCGCCGCCACCGCGCCCCGGCCTTGTCCCCACCCGACCACGGAAGTTCGACAGCAACGGGTGGGAATTGGCCTTCCCCCGCGTGGGCGGCCTGATGTTTTTCAATGAGCTGGTGGCGTAGCGGCGGCGGTTCCGGCGTGATCTCGTTGTAACGCGCCTGCCGGATTTCAGGCTTTCAAATCGAGTGCCAGAAGGTACATTGTTCGTCCAATGTACACGCGCATCACGACATCGGGCGGAG
>Ga0213835_101839_pt1 | contig 11435 bp, 14 predicted proteins | sample SWPATP01_FD_160576 | JGI IMG/M metagenome (GOLD analysis project Ga0213835, IMG submission 160576) | Coastal seawater microbial communities from Marineland, Florida, United States - SWPA TP0 #1 | ecosystem: Environmental > Aquatic > Marine > Coastal | place: USA: Florida | collected 2016-08-05
CGACCATGCTTTGACTTGAAACGGGGCAATTGCGCCCGCTTCTCAAAGAAGTTTTTGTAGGCAGTGGAAAGATTGAGAGCAACAACTTGCAAAGACTGGGAATAGGCATCCGTTAGCCAAGGGTATTTCTTTTTTAACCCTGGTAACAGACCCTGGATATATCCACGAGATAATCCTTTGCCTGTCTTGAGATATGTTTCTTGGCATAGGTTGAGTGCCAAATTCCAATACCAACGACAGCATCCAAACGCCTTGGCGAGAGATGCTTTTTGGTCGTCGGTTGGGTAGATGCGATACTTGTACGCCTTATACATTATCTTTATTTGCTGTTGCCGATAACATTGTAGCTGATCATCCGAGGATTCGCTATCGCTCAGTTTGTTTATTGGTTGCTATTCATCCCCTCCCTGCAAGCGAGGAAGGGGAATTCCGCAACATTTTGTTAAAGTTCTGCTAACCAGGTTGCAATGGCGGATATCAGATTCGCGCTTATTGGGGGGAAAGCCTTTTAAGGGCGCGTCTAGGGGGTCCTCGGTGAGGATGGCAATGGCAATGACCCCGGTGAGTTTTGCGCAGAAGCTGATGAGTTCCGGGGTGGGATGTTCGCAGTCGGTGAGGAGGAGGGCGCGGTGGGGGAGGAGTTGGCGGCGTTGCAGTTGTTTAAGGGCGCGGCGCAGTTGGGCGGGGGTTGTGGGTTCCGGGGGGTCTTCGTCGGGACAGGTGGTATCCCAGATGAGTTCGCTGAGGGTGAGGGCGATTTCCCCTTCCCGGGTTTCGTTGGCGAGGGGTTGGGCGTTGAGGATGAGGATGGGCTGGTGTTGTAGGGCTTGGGGGAGGTTGATGGGGGCGAAGGTTGTTTCGCTGTTATGGGGGGTTTGTTCGGTGATTTCGGGATGGGGGGTGGTGGGGGGATGATGCCAGGCTTGATAAAAATCGGGATAGGGGAGGTTTTCGGCACAGTTCCAGATGAGTTCGTAGCATTCATTAAATTGCTTAAAGTTGTTTTGATAAACTTCATCGCTGAGGCAGTCTTTTAAGGCGGAGACGACTCCTGCATAGTGTTGCGTGTGGTGAGTATTTTCTCTAAACTCTCGGCTGCTAGCCAACGGGTGTCATCATCAGCTCCAGCATCCCGTAAGATTTCCTCTAATGCGGCGATCGCCTGCTGATTCCCTGGGGCGATTTCCCCTAAACTCCAAGCTGCTCGGCTACGGATGTCATTATCAGCACCAGCATCCCGTAAGATTTCCTCTAATGCGGCGATCGCCTGCGGGTTCCCTGGGGCGATTGTTTCTAAACTATTGGCTGCTCGCCAACGGGTGAAATCATCAGCACCAGCATCCCGTAAGATTTCCTCTAAGACAGCGATCGCCTCTGGATTTCCCGGGTCGATTTCCCCTAAACTCTCGGCTGCTTGCCTACGGGTGGAATCATCAGCACCAGCATCCCGTAAGATTTCCACTAAGGCGGCGATCGCCTGCGGGTTCCCTGGGGCGATTTCCCCTAAACTCTCGGCTGCTCGCCCACGGGTGTACTTATCAGCCCCAGCATCCCATAAGATTTCTTCTAAGGCCGCGATCGCCTCTGGATTTCCCGGGTCGATTTTCCCTAAACTATTAGCCGCCTGACAACGAATATAGTCATCTTCAGTGGTGTTGCGGATAATCTCGATCAACTGACCGATGGACTCGGAATTTCCTTGTACGATTTGCCCTAAACTATTAGCCGCTTCCCCACTGGCCCATTCATCTTGAGTGGTGTGGATAAATTTGACTAACCCAGTGATGAGCTCAGGATTTCCTTTTATGATTCCGTGTAAATCAATCAATCTCAAAAAATCCTTAGTCGTGCGAATAAATTGGAAAAACCCAGCAATCACCTCGGCATTTCCAGGGTCGATTTTCCCCAAAATTTCTGCCGACTTCCAACGGGTATCTTCATTCTCAGTGGTGCGGATAATGTCGAGCAATACAGCGATCGCCTGCGGGTTCCCTGTTCCCGGGTCGATTTTATCTAAACTCTCTATCACCTGGTACTGGGTATATTTAGAATCAGTGGTGCGGATAACTTCGAGCAATCCAGCGATCGCCTTGGGATTTCCCTGTCCGATTTTTCCTAAACTCTCTACTGCCTCCCTACAGGTTCATTCATCCTCAGTAGTGCGGATAATTTCAAGCAAGCGAGCGATCGCATCGGGATTTCCTTGTCCGATTCCCCCTAAACCATCTACTGCCTGCCTACGGGTCCATTCATCCTCAGTAGTGCGGATAATTTCAAGCAAGCCAGCGATCGCCTCTGGATGTCCTTGTCCAATTTCTCTTAAAGTCCATGTCGCCCCCGAACGGGTCAATTCATCCTTAGTAGGGCGCCGGATAATTTCAAGCAACACAGCGATTGCCTCTGGATTTCCCGGGTCGATTTTATCTAAACTCTCTATCACCTGGTACTGGGTATATTTAGAATCAGTTGTGCGGATAACTTCGAGCAATCCAGCGATCGCCTTGGGATTTCCCGGGTCGATTTGCTCTAAACTCTCTACCGCCTTCCTACGGGTATCTTCATTCTTAGTCATGCGGATAATTTCGATCAATACAGCGATCGCCAAGGGTCTAATGGTTTGTGGTATCACCTCTCTCGCCGCTTCTTTGATCGGATCTAAAAAAGTCCGCCATTCTTGTTTTTCAGTATTAAAATAACCGAATCCCCACCTCACAACCTGCCGCACAATCTCATCTGCCCGGGAACAAGCCTTAAATTCATTAATTGCAGCAGCAGCTATGAAATTTGCTTGGTATTCATAAAATCCTCTATCTACTTTGTCAAAGTTCCACTCTCCACAAGCATCCTCAAACTCAACCAACGCACGAATAAACTCCTCCTTCTCCTTCTCATTCTCCTCAGCCTTAGCCTTAATATCCTCACGTCCGAACCACAACAAAATCACCTGCTTCCACTGCGGTTCAAAAATCCGATACCGCTTCCCCTCCACCGGACGATCGCAATGATCCTTCGGCAGAAAATAATCCCAATCCTCCACCGCCAACGCTGCAAAATACTCCTGAAACGTCGCATGATAAAACCCATAGACCTTCTCACGGGGCTTTTCCGCTGCCACCCCCACCTCATTCAACCAACCCAACTTTAACGCTCTGTTTAACAGAGAACTTTTAGCCTCCCGTTTACCCAAGTATTGACGTACCAACCGATGGGTTAACCGAAAGCGGCTTACTTCACCATCGAGGGATACTTTTTCCAACTTTCCTAAAGTTGCATTCAAATCATTTTTTATCTTATCTAGTAATTTATCTTTTTGCTCATTTGTTAATTTATCCTTTTCCTCATCTGTCAATAAAAATTATTCTCCCTTCCAGTTATAAATAAAGTTCACAAAAATCTCATACAACTCCGCCATCGTTTCCGGTAGCGCATTCTCCACCTTCCAAGTCGCACATAACAAGGTTAACCGCAGGGGATTGCGGCATAAATCCTTAATCCGTTCCTTCCCTGTCGCCTGCAACTGTGACCACAACGACTCCGCGTCAGCTTCCACCGGAAACCACCTCCGGATAAACTGCGGCTACATAGCCTACAACTCCTATTCTACCGTTACTTAGGTGTTACTCAAAACCATAGCAGGATCTATCAATCTGTAGCCATAAAATAACCCCTAGGGGTTTAATCTAGGGGCATTAATTTATGAAAGGTTGACGATTAGATTAATCTATCTGATAGATAACTCAAAGGAATAATTTAGCTTCAGAGCTATCAAGATCAACCCCTAACGCTGCTAACCGTTCTATGGCTACGTTCAACGGTATAGGTAACTTAGAGCATCCTTCGATAACTTCTAAGGTAGCGTCAATCCCTTTTGTTTTATAGTTACTCTCATTGACGATTGTGCTATGACCCATAAGTCTAGCTCGCAACTCGATAGGTAATCCATACTTTTCACCTAACAGGTTGTACAGTCTACGAAAAGCATATTTCTGGGTTACCGGGCATTTCATAGAGGAAATTTTTTGAGTAAACCTTGTGTCAAAACCTCCGGTTATGGTTCTGGGTTGAACGCCTTTTTTAGGGCTATATTCTGGTAACAACGGCTGTTTCAATTCCAGAAGTTTAAACATTTCAGGACTGGGAATTGGAGCTACAACCCTTCCTCCTATTTTAATACTCACTTTCCGACCTTCTGAGTCAGTAAAGTAAACATAGTCACCTAGCACCAAGTAATTATCCTGATTATCAGGGTCTGACAGTGCTTTGATAGTGATACCATCATCCGTTACAAATGGCTTAGTTAGATTAACGGCCGCAGCTATCTCGGTAGGCCTTAACCCATACATTACTGCCATACCCGTCACCCATAACCAACTATGGCGGTTATTGCTTACTGTATTGCTTTTAATGGTATAGGCTTTTTGTTTAGCGCTATACCACCAATCTTTAAAGGCATCGATGCCTATCCGTTGTTTCTTTTTGAATTGTGTTTGTTTGGCGTTAATAGGCTCAAGCTGTTTAAGCAAGTGTTCTTTGTTAGGTGATTTCTCAGCTATGGCTTTTAAGATGTAGTAACGTTCCTTGAAGGTTTTGGAGCCTACTAATTGTTCTCCATTCTGCAAGGGAGTGTATAGCATAGCCTTGAAACTCTCCCAGCTAGGATATTCATCCCAGTTAGGGAACAGCCTGAAATATATTCCTTTAGTAGCCTCGTAAGATGATAGGTCACTGACAATATCGCGAGAACGCGGTCGTCCTGTGTTGCGGTTGTACCCGGCAAAATACCCATCTTCCAGTTGTTGAAATATTTCCCGGTAGGTTATCAGATTATCCTCAATCTGATTTTTCCCTAGGATGGTTTTATCGTACCAATCCCAGAACTCACTAGCGCTGCTGATAGTTCCCAGGGCTTCAGATACCAACTTAGCTTTCTTAACGCCGTCTATCACCCCTTCTGGAGTACACTCAAGGTTAGCCGTTTTGGGTAGTCGTTTTCCGGTTGGTGGTTGCTTAAACTGCAATAAGAGATTGTACCTAACCCCGGTCTTTTGAAGTTTGAGAGTTACCCCCCTAGGACACTCACCCTTAAAATCCTGATAGGCCTTGAGGAACCTAGCATAGCCCCCGTCATAGTTACCCTTTCCCCCTACTGTAGGGGTATTGATATCGTTACTCATTTTTTACTCACTTGTTACTCTGCTATGGTTTTGAGTAACACCTAAGTAACGGTAGAATAGGAGTTGTAGGCTATGTAGCCGCAGTTTATCCGGCGCTGGTTTCGGGGGTTGGTGGCGGCGGGTGAGGATGTCCAGTTAGCGGAATCCTTGTGGTCAGAATTGCAAGAGTCGGGGAAGGAACGGATTAAGGATTTATGCCGCAATCCCCTGCGGTTAACATTGTTATGTGCGACTTGGACAGGAAAAAAGGGAAATTTGCCGGATACGACAGCTAAGTTGTATGAAAAGTTTGTGGACTATATTTATAAGTGGAAGAAAAAAGAGTTTCCGGTGAAGAGTGAGAAAAGAAAACAGTTAAATGCAGCATTAGGAGAGTTAGCAAAAGTATCCCTTGATGGGGAGAGGAGTCGGTTTCGGTTAAGTCATCGGTTGGTCTGTGAATATTTGGGAGAACCCGACGAGGATTCTCTATTAGATACGGCGTTAAAGTTGGGTTGGTTGAATGAGGTGGGAGTTGATGCGGATGAACCGGAAGACCCGGTTTATGTTTTTTATCATGCGACGTTTCCGGAGTATTTCGCGGCGTTGGCGGTGGAGGATTGGGATTATTTTCTGCCGAAGGATCATTGCGATCGTCCTGTGGAGGGGAAGCGATATCATATTTTTGAACCGCAGTGGAAGCAGGTAATTTTGTTGTGGTTGGGGCGTGAGGATGTTGGGGATGAGGAGAAGGAGGGGTTTATTCGGGGGTTGATTGAGTTTAAGGATGGCTGTGGAGAATGGAACTTTGAGAAAGTAGATAGAGGATTTTATGAAGAGAAAGTAGATAGAGGATTTTATGAAGAGAAAGCCTATTTTCTAGCAGCAGCAGGAATTAATGAGTTTAAGGCTTGTTCCCTGGCTACTGATATTGTGCAGCAGGTGGTGAAGTGCGGGTGTGGTGAGTTTGATATTCAGAAACAGAAATGGACAATTTTTCCCAATCTGATTCAAGAATGGGCAAGAAAGGCGATATCTGAAACCATTAGATGGCTTGCGATTTCAGAACTGAGTGCAATTCTTGAGAATTGCCTAGATGAAGATATCATGGACGAAGCGGCATTAAGTTTAGGGGCAATCGGACAAGGAAATCCCGATGCCATCGCTGGGTTACTCCAAATTATCCGCACCACTGAGGATGGACTTACCGGTTGGCTTGCGGCAGAGAATTTAGAGAAAATCGGACAAGGAAATCCCGATGCCATCGCTGGGTTGCTCCAAATTATCCGCACTACTGAGGATGACGATACCCGTATGAAGGCGGCAGAGAGTTTAGGGAAAATCGCTCCAGGAAATCCCGATGCTATCGCTGAATTGCTCCAAATTATCCGCACTACTGAGAATAAATATATCCGTATGAAGGCGGCAGAGAGTTTAGGGAAAATCGCTCCAGGAAATCCCGATGCTATCGCTGAATTGCTCGAAGTAATCCGCACTACTGAGGATGACGATACCCGTGAGGATGCGGCTAAGAGCATGGGTAAAATTGCTCAGGGAAATCCTGATGCAATCATCACTTTAGTTGAACTAATGGAAACCTCTAAGAATGAATCGACTCGTAGTAGTGCAGTGTATGCTTTAAGATATATTCCCCAGGGAAATCTTGTTGCAATAGCAGCATTAATCAGGGTTATCAACAATACTAAGAACAATGAGCATATCTGGAGGCGAGCGGTATTTAGTTTAAGTACAATTGCTCAAGGAAATCGTGATGCAATAGCAGCATTAATCAGGGTTTTGGAAAATACTGATAATGATGAGAATATCCGTGGTAGTGCGGTAGAGGCATTGGGTGAAATTGGTCAAGGAAATTTTGATGCAATAGCAGCATTAATCAGGGTTCTGGAAAATACTGATAATGATGAGAATATCCGTGGTAGTGCGGTAGAGGCATTGGGTGAAATTGGTCAAGGAAATTCTAATGCAATCATGAGTTTAGTCAAGATTATTGAAAACAAGGCTGAACATGAAAATATTCGGTCTCATGCTGCTAAAGATTTGGCTCGAATTGATGCCAAAAACTATAAAATTATTCCTACCTTAATTTCTCTTGTAAAAACATTCAGGCATGATTTTTATTTTGGAAGATTAGTGTATGCTTTAGGTATAATCGGAAAAGATAATCGTCAAGTCATTAAGATTCTTTCTGAGCTTATTACAAACGACAATTTTTTGGTCTCTCGCACAAGACAATTTGTATTGGCTCTTGCTCTAAACAAGGTTGACTCAGAAAATTTTCAAGCAATTGATGTTTTTATTAATCTCATTAACACTGAGAGATTGACATATGGACAGGCAAAAGTGAGAGGAATGCTCACCACACCAAAACAATCTGTACGGTTCGTCTCAGCCTTAAAACACAACCTCAGCGATGAAGTTTACCAAAACAACTTTAAACGATTCGAGGCATCCTACGAAGTCCTTTGGAATTGTGCCGAAAATCTCCCCTATCCCGAATTTTATCAAGCATGGCACCATCCCCCCACCACTCCCCATCCCGAAGTCACCGAACAAACCCCCCATAGCGGCGAACCCTCTTTCGCCTCTCCCCTCACCTGGGAATCCCTGCAACACCTGCCCCTGTATTGCCTCAACGCCGACCTCCTCGCCAACGAAACCCGTGAAGGGGAAATCGCCCTCACCGTCATCGAACTGATTTGGGAAATCACCTGTCCCGACGAAGACCCCCCGGAACCCGCCACCCCCGCTGAACTGCGCCGCCACCTCAAAAGCCTAAAACGCGCCCCACCTCCTCCCCCACCGTGCCATCCTCTTCGGTAGCGAAACGGTTTCCACCCCGACCCAACCCACCCCAGAACTCATGGCCTTTTGCCAAAAACTGACGGGGGTAATTGCGATCGCATTTCTCACCTCAGAACCCCTAGAAGCGCAGTTAAAAGGCTTTCCCCCCAATCAACCGAATCTGATATCGGCGATCGAAACCTGGTTAGAGGAGATTTGAGAATATTGGTTTCTATAACGCTCGATTTTAGAGCATCTCGTTTACCCTGATGCCTTGCCAGCCCAGCTATAATTTCTACAACAACGACAGAGGTAAAATTGTGTCCGACCTGAAAGAAATTGAACAAGCAATTCTCTCCCTGCCATCCCATGAGTTTGAAAAACTAAAACAATGGTTCTTTGATTTGGATTATCAACGGTGGGATGAACAGATAGAACAGGATATTGCCGAGGGTCGTTTAGAAGCCCTCGCTCAAGAGGCGATCGCGGAGTTTGTATCTGGACATTGCCGAGAACTCTGATGCACTATACCACTCGACGATTTTGGCAATGTTACCATGCTTTACCGGAAGCTGTACAAACAACTGCCGATGAATGCTACAACTTACTCAAATCTGACCCGTCTCATCCGTCTCTCCATTTCAAAAAACTGGGGAAAAGGTATTGGTCGGTTAGAGTAGGGTTAAATTATCGTGCTTTGGGTGTTGAAGTAGAGAACGGCATTTCTTGGTTTTGGATTGGAACCCATGCCGAGTATGACCGATTGATTAGCAAATAACCTGGAAGCGTTTACCTTTGTCTTGGAATTGTAGAAGTCCAGATTGGTGTCAAGGGACTTAATGTGATCGCTTTTTTGTCCTAACTGGGAATTTGTACTTATTTTGTCCATTTTCCCAGTAGGCTGCCTTCCATTGGGTCAGTCTGATAACTCACTCCTTGCTTTCTGCCCTGGGACGGTTAATCCGGCTAGTGCGATCGCGTTTACTTCTTGTACCTGGCTGTTCAGTGCTAAGTATTTTGTAAATCAACTTCATCAATTCATTGTCTCTTGAGTTAACCTCTGCTATCAACTTTTGGTTTTGCTTCATCAAAGACCACACTAAAAATATTACTACCCCATCACTTCCTACCCGTAATAATTCCGGCAAAACTTCAGTCGTCATAATTTTTGTATTTATCGCCTTGGATATTTAACGGAAAATAATCTTGATTTTTGGTTAAGTATTTTTCCATGTGGTTGATGTTTATCCATATAAGTTTATTATGGTCTTCTATTTCTCGCCTAAGCGTTGATGATATTCTGTTTAGCTCTTCTCTGTTTCTGTTGACTTGTACTCTAATTATTGTGTATTGAACTGATACATACCAGACCGTACTAATGAGTGAAAGTATCCAACTTATAATTACCGTAATTTTCTCAATTTCAATATCCACGACGGAATTAACTCCTCTGTTGATGTGGATTTTTAATCACATTTTACTTGGGTTAATTTCAAGACTTTGACCAGATAACGCAGATAGAATCCGAATTATCTGGCAGCTTTAAATTTTCGACCAACTAACTTTTGACGTTCGGGACAATTATACTATTTTCATACTTTTCAAAAAAAGCTAGAGTTCTTTCTAACCTCCTAAAAAATGTCCCGTCTAAACTTTCTATTACCGGCCCAATACTTACTGCTGAGACCACATTAATTGCTTTATTTCCTGGTTGTTGGTTGTATACTTACTGTGCTTGATATAATGCCCCTACTAAATGACAAAATTCTACGGTAGCGTCCACACTATCACCGCTTGCCCCCAATGTTTCTAGTAAGGTTTTAAACTGTGAATCATCTGGGAGATGGTCGATTAATTGATTAAGAGAGATGTCCATGTTAACTTACAAAAGCCTCAATTGTTACGTCAAACTTTAGATCCATTGTAGGATGATTTTCGATCCATGTTGCGTTTTTGAAAAAACGGCGGCGGACTCCCAACCTTCTAATCACCGAGGGGTTGTCTGTAAATTCTTGAACTGGTGGATAGTTAATCAGTTGCGGTTCTTCTGTAACGTATACAGTCCTTTGCCCTGTTATCCAGTCAGAATTTTCAGAATCATTATAATAATGCCCTCGAATAAGCAGCATTGACCTATAGCCATCATAGGGATTTGTCCACCGCCCCCAATCAGTTGAAAATTTAAACCTCAACAATGAGTATTGAGTAACTGGGGGGCTGTGAATTATCCACTCTTGACTTGGCTGATAGCTTGAAGCTATCACCTCCCATGTGCCATAAGCATCAGTAAAACTCATGCTTTACTTGATAACTTGACGACGGTCTAGACTAGCTCTCAATACTGGTTTCCCGTTTAGGGTTTTACCGCCACTATTATAATGATGTAAAGCAGCGTTTACGTTTTCTACGTCGCAAAATATTCTATATGTAATTGGTGGTCTATTAACTCCATTGTTGCAACTAACGCAAAGTCTCACCAATACACCAGCTCGCATTAATTCCCCAGTATCATAAACTGGCTCCTTCTTATTCGCATCAGCGACTGGACCTATTCCCAAATGTGTTACAGTGTTATCGTCATACATCACACTACTAGCTCTAAATACTCGAACCTTAGTGTCATCTACTAATTGACACAGTTTCGTTCTAGCCATTGATATATTTTCCTTTCTCTATTAACGGTAATCAACTCGTACACGATCGCGACATGAAGTTATCACTCCCGTACCATCCCAGGGCTTGTTAGGTAGTATCTGGATGGCTTCAGTAACCTTGTCTGTAGGCACATAAATATCAGCACCATAATACTTATTGTCTTTTCGGTAGTTAATTCGCATCTTCATTAAGAAACCCTCCTGCACAGCTTTATTTGGCTTAAGCATATGTGCATTTACATTTGTTGGATCTGTGTGGGCGGTCATTCCGAGATGTGTAGCAATGCCATTGTACCGATTAGAAAGCCGGGCAGCTACTTTAATGGTTCCCGTACCCCCTGGCGAGGGTGCATCCCAGCTATAAATTGTTGAACTATTTAGAGGGGGCATAGAATACCTGCCTTGTTGCTTTAAAACTGATTACCACTACATTCATAACAGGTATTTTTAGAGCGTGGAACAGTTACGGAAACCTATAGGGTTTCCGAACATACAAGGGAGTTTGTTTGATCTAAAAAAAATATTGGGGTTGTCTTCTAATCGGGATTCCTGTATATATGCCCGTTGTAGTCACAGAGAAGGATAGGCTCGTTGAGCATCTCTAAAAACAATTTCGCCTCTCTAAAATAGACGTGCCCGACCGGACGGCGGCGGGGTGGTTTAATTTTGTTACCCAATATCGTCACTTCTGGGGGCGTGATAGGAAACGCTTGGGTTGGATTTTGGTTGCTCGATGTAAAGACCTTTGAGTTATCAAATTCTATTTCCATCACCCGACAGATTCGCTGATAAAGATTAATCCCCTCTGATGCGCTAGTTGCAAAAA
>Ga0213835_101840_pt1 | contig 11434 bp, 6 predicted proteins | sample SWPATP01_FD_160576 | JGI IMG/M metagenome (GOLD analysis project Ga0213835, IMG submission 160576) | Coastal seawater microbial communities from Marineland, Florida, United States - SWPA TP0 #1 | ecosystem: Environmental > Aquatic > Marine > Coastal | place: USA: Florida | collected 2016-08-05
CGCTGCTCGGGCTGGACGGCGAGCGCCTGGGCGGGGCGATGGCGGGGGTGGCGGCTCGTCTTCAGGGGCTCGCGGAGGGGGACGAGGACGGGACGGTGCGTGCGCGGGCCGAGCGCGTTGCGACGCTTGCGACGCGTGGCGTGCGCGCGGGGTGGGGCGAGTCGGTTCGTTGAGTGTGTCGGAATCGGGGCGTGCGCCGTGTGCGGTTAGCCGCCGAGGCTGGAGCCGCGGGCCCCGGCGTCGGACGCGCCGACGCCTCGGACGCGGAGCCCCGGTCGGCGTGTGCCCATCGAGGGGCTGAAGCTGAAGCCGAAGCTGGTTTCGCTGGTGATGTTGTTGTAGTTGATCGACGCGCCGAGCACGGCGTTGGGGAACTCTCGCGCCAGTTCGCCCCCGACGCGCTGCACCTCGTTCAGGTCTGTGTCGTAGCTGACGAAGGCGTTGAGGCGGTACTTCGGCGTCAGCTCGTAGAACGCCGAGAGGTCGAGGTAGGTCGCGTTCTGGGCGTTGAGGAACCGGAGTTCGGTAAGCGTCTGGAACCGCGGCGTGTGGCGGACCAGGAGCCCGACGCTCGTCCGCGCGTTCTGCCCGAAATCGATATCGAAGATGTTCTGCCCGGTGATCGCGAAGACGTCGGTGAGCTGCCACGCGGCGCCGACGGTCCAGTACTCGCCGGGGGTGGTCAGCTCGGGGCGTGATTCGACGTAACGCCCGATGGGGCTGGCGTAGCCGTCGTCATCGGTGGTGAGGACGAGTTCGTTGTCGAGGATGAGGACGTCCACGTCGCGCCAGCGTCCGGGGCCGCCGCGTTTGGTTTGGAAGGTCTGGTCGAGGGCGAGTCGGACCATGCCGCCGGCGAAGATGTTCTCGACGTCCTCGTCGTAGACGGGGAGATCTTCGCGTTCGATGCTGGTGCCGGCGAGCATGACGGTGGCGCTGGGCTCGATGACGTGTCGGAGTCGGTGGAGATCGAACAGGGCGCTGCGGACGCCGTTGTAGACGCGCTGGATTTCGGTCGCGGCGCGCATGCCGACGGCGCCCCAGACGCGGATCTGGTCGTTTTCTTCGGGGCTGAACTCGTCGAAGTCGTAGTCCCACGCGGTGACGCGCCCGATGAGGAAAGGCGTGAGTCGCCACGGGCCGGACGCGAGCTGGGCCGAGAGCTCGTGGCGCGTGTCGAAGCGGACGATCTCGCGTTCGGTGTACCCGGCGGCTCGGAGCCGATCGCCGGGGCTCTCGTCGGGCTCGACGCCCAGAGCCGTCTGGCTGCGCAGGGGCGTGTTGAAGCCCAGCTCGCGCGCGCTCGGCTCGGTGAAGCTCATGCGGACGACGCCGAGGCGCGTGTCGCTCGAGTAGCTGATCAACCCCGGTGCGGACTGCTGGAGCAGGTCGTCGGCGATGCGCTGGTACCGCGCCTCGGGCAGGCGATCGACCACGTACCCGCGGCTTTGCAGGATCGAATGGTTCGGTGTGAAGTCGTTGAACGTGCCCTTGAGCTCGACGCTGAACGCTTCGTTCGCCTCGGTCCGTTGGGCCATCAGGCGGTTGGTGAACTCGCGCCGGGAGCGGGCGTCGTCGCGGAACAGCGCCTCGACGAGGCGCTCGTCGGAGATGTAGCTGCCCTCGGCGATCACGCCCCAGCGTTCGCTCAGACGCCACCGCTGCGCGAAGCTCACCAGCCCGCGGACCTCGCCGTCGTTCTCGACCTCGAACCCGGTCGAGAGCACGTCCGTCCCGCGGTCGTCGGGGACGAGGTACCCGTAGAGCTCGCCGCGAGAGTCCGGCTCGTCCCAACTCAGCTCCAGCCCGATCGCGGGCCCGCGCTTGCCGAAGTAGTCGAGCTGCAGCTCGGCGTCGAAGTTCTCCGGGCGTTCGAGACCCAGGAGCCCGAAGAGGCCCCACGTCGTCCGCACGCCCTCGCCGCTGCCGCTGCTGCTCTCGAAGCTCACGTCGCGGAGCGGGATCTCCGACGGATCGCCCTTGAACAGCGGGAGGTAGAAGAACGGCACGCGCCCGGCGCGCAGCGTGATGTTCCTTGCGTCCACCAGCGTCCGGTCCTCACGCCCCGGGCGTTCGTCGCGCGTCACCGTGATCGAGGACGCGCCGATCGAGAAGTGGGGGCGGGCGAAGCTGGTGTTCGCGAGGGTCGCGCGCTCGGCGGCGAACTGGCTGGCCGAGGTCTGGCGCACCGCGTCGGCCCGCAGGTACAGCGGCATGCGCACGCGCTCGTCGTACGTCCAGAACACAGCATCGAGCACCACCGCCCGGTCGCTCCGCAGGTCGTAGAACACCCGCGCCCCGCGCAGGGTGTACTGCCCGTCGGTCGCCACCACGCCGCCTTCGAGATAGAGCCCGCGGACGTCGGCGATCTCGAAACGCTCGAACCGTTCGATCGGCCCGGGCTCCAGGAAGACGACGGCCCGCTCAGCCTCGATCTGGAGCGAGCGGCGCGAGCCCGGCTCCCACGCCTGCATCGTCACCCCGCCGGTCACGATCAGCGCGTTCTCTTCCTCGGTCGGCACGAACGCGACGTCGCCCGCCGAGACGTTCAGCACGCCGTCGGGCGCGAAGATCGGCTCGGTCACGCTCGTGCGCGGGAGGCGGGCGATGAGGTCGGCGACCGCGAGCAGGTCGGGATCTTCCGCCGGGGCGCCGGCTTCCTGGGTGAAGGTTCCGACGGGGGCGAGGGGGGGGTCTTCGGGCCGCCCGGCACGCCGGGCGGCGAGAGCTTCGTACCGGGCGGCCCAAGCCGGGCCTCCGACCAGGGCGCGGAGATACGCCGCCAGATCGCGCTCGCCCTCCGTGAGCAGTTGGTCGGTCGGCCGCCCGGGTTCAACGACGTCGTAGCGGAGCGCGACGCCCTCGGGCAGGCGGAGGAGCGCCTGCACCGGGACGCGCGGGCCGGCGAGCCCGCTCGACGCGGCCGACGTCGCGTTCTCCAGACGATCGAAGTACACCCAGACCTGCCAGACCGGCTCGGGCTCGTCCACCAGTTCGCCCGGGAGGCGTTGGAGCCAGACGGCGGCGCGCTCGGCCTCGAACCGGCGCAGCCCGATCGTCACCACCACCTCGCCCGACAGCAGCAACCGCTGCACCGGCGGCCCGCCCGCGCCGGGCTCCCCGGGTGCGGGGGGCTCCTCCGCCCAGGTCCACGCCCGACGGGCCGAGAGCACCAGCGGCCCGTCCGTGACGCCCACAGGGAGCACCACCCCCGCGAACCCGCGCCCGGTGATCGCCAGCGGCTCGATCGGGGGCTGAGCCGGCGCTGGCGAGCCGGAGCGATCGACGGGGCGCTCGGTCGTGGTCGCGGGCTGGAGCGCGTGGGCGGAGCCCGCGAGCAGCGCGATCGCGCCGGCGGCATACATGGCCCGCGTCCGCGTCCGCCCGCTCGCACGAATCTGTCCCCGGCGTCCTGCCCGCATCCGCACTCCTTGCAGCCGCACCGCGCCCCAGGGAGGACGCGGCTGAGCGGGCAGGATACGCGAGGTGGGAAGGGCGTGCGCGCGGATGCGCAAGCGTGTTTCCGTGTGCGCGCAGTGCAGTTTCAACACAGCTCGGAGAGCTGTGCCACCGGTCTGTCACGGGTCTGTCACCGGTCTGGCACGCGTCACGCACGCCGGGCGATCAGTCCCAGGTGTTGACGCCCGCGGGCTGGGTTGGGGCGGCTCGTCCGTTGCTGAATGGGGCGGAGCCGTCGGCTCGCCAGCTTTCGGGGTATTTCGGGTCGTCCAGGTCCAGCGCGAGCTTGGTCGGATAGAGCGGGCGGAAGGTGTCGCACATGACGGCGAGCTCGTTGGTGTACGTGGCGCCCAGGCTCTTTTCGACGGTGCCGGGGTGCGGGCCGTGGGGGATGCCTTGGGGGTGGAGGCTGATCGAGCCGGACTCGATGCCGCGACGGGCTTTGTAGTTGCCCTCGACGTAGTAGAGCACCTCGTCGCTGTCGAGGTTGGAGTGGTTGTAGGGCACGGGGATCGCCTCGGGATGGAAATCCAGCATCCGCGGGCAGAACGAGCAGATCACGAAGTTGTGACCCTCGAACGTCTGGTGGATCGGCGGCGGCATGTGCAGCTTGCCGACGATCGGCGCGAAATCGTCGATGTTGAAGATGTACGGGTAGTAGCACCCGTCCCACCCCACGATGTCGCACGGGTGGTAGTCGTAGTCGTAGCTGTGGATCGTGTTGCGCGCCTTGATGCGGACTTCGAACGAGCCACGATCTTCGGAGAACAGCGGGTGATCCTCGTCCGCGAACGGCAGGACCAGATCTCGCTCGCAGTAGGGCGCGTGCTCCAGAAACTGGGCGGTCTGCTTGCTGATGTACCGCGGCGGGGGGAGGATGTGGCTGCCGTTGGCGGTCTCGAACAGGACGAACTTGCCGAAGGGCATCGCGTCCTTGGTGTGCCCGCCGAACGCGTCGATGTCGCTCCCGTCGTCGGGGCGCTCGTCCCATGTGACGGTGTAGATGATGCCCTTGGGGACGACGATGTAGTCCTTGGGTCCGAACTTCAGTGTGCCCATGAACGTGCGCATGGTGCCGGAGCCGAAGTGGACGAAGAAGCACTCGTCGCCCTGCCCGTTTTTGAAGTGGTAGCCCATCTGGGTCGCGGGCTGGCACATCGCCATCTCGACGTCGCTGTTGCCGAGGATGACCTTGCGTCCGGTGACGAAGTCGCCCTCGGGGTGGAGTCGGGTTGTGACGAGGTGGCGCATGCGCATGACCTCGGTTTCGACGTACTCGGGCGCGGTGCTGTAGAGCGCCTTCCACCCGGTGACCTGGGTCGGGGGGTGGATGTGGTACATGGTGCTGGTGGGCCCGACGAAGCCTTCGGTGCCGAAGAGTTCTTCGGAGTAGAGCCCGCCGTCGGGTCGGCGGAACTGGACGTGACGCTTCTTGGGGATGGACCCCATCTTGGTGTAATACGCCATGCCTGCGGAACCTCGGTCTTCCCCGCGCCGCTCAATGGGCGGGGGAGGGCGTTGATGGATCTCCGCAGATTCTACCGGCGGCGTGCGGGGCGGGTTGGGTCTGCCGGGCGTTCGCCTGTGTGCCGGCGGGGGCGGATCACCCCTCGGCGGGGGCGGTTTTCTCGCGTCCGAGTCGCGCGACGCCCATCGTCAGCACGAAGCCGAGCCCGATGAGCCCGAGGCTCCCCGCGACCTGCCCCGCGCCGGGTGTGAAGGGGCGCTCGCGCCAGTCCTTCGCGTGGCGGCGTTCGCTGAACTCGGCGACGTTGGCTTCGGTGACCGCCTCGCCCTTAAAGACCTCACCCACAGCCGGTGGCACGCCCTCGCGGAAGGGGTAAAGCCCCGCCGGGGCCGCGAGCAGGAGCCCCAGCAGCACGCCGAGCGTGGCTTTCTCATACCGGCGGAGGAGGAATCGCAGGACGTTCGCGACACCGACGATCCCGATGACGACCCCGATGCCGACGGGCACGAGCATGCCGAGCTGGGTGAGCACCGCGGACATATCCCCCGCGCGTCCGGCGTCGGCGCCGTCCTTGATCGCGTTCACGATCGGCTCGTACTGACCCAGCAGCAGGAGCAGGTAAGCCCCGCTGACGCCGGGCAGGATCATCGCGCTCGCCCCTGCGACGCCGCCGAGGGTGAGCAGGATGGCGTTGGTCCCGCCGCCGCCGCCCCGCTCGGCTCCCGCGCCCTGCGCCAGCGCGAGCAGCAGCATCACGATCGCCCCGACGCCGAGCCCGACCCATGCGCCGCGCGAGAACGGGCAGATCATCTTCGCCAGCACCGGCGCCCCGCCGAGCGTGAGCCCGATGAACAGGCTGAACATGCCCCATCGGAACTCGACGAGGGCGCTCGCGATGATGCCGCTCCCGCCGACGATCGCCGCCGCGGCCGCGAAGCCGACGATCCCCAGCAGCGCGAGCGTCGGGATCGACAGCTTCAATCGCGTGACGTCGCTGACGGCGTCGATAAACCGCTTGTACAGCCCGACGGCGACCAGCATCGTCCCGCCGCTGATCCCCGGCACCAGGTTCGCCAGCCCCATCAGCACGCCCCCGACGCCTGCGCGAACCGCGAGCCCGGGCGTCATCGGCGGTGTGGGCGAGGGGTTCGCCCCGGGTTCCGGGCTGCTGGGCATGGCGTGGCTCTCCGAAGCGGGTGGGGGGAGCCGGTATCATCGACCACACGCCGGGGCCCGTCCAGCGGTTTGGGGGGAGGGCGCGGGGCGTTAGAGGAGCGATGCATGCGCGTTCTGGTCACCGGCGGCGCCGGGTATATCGGGTCTCACGCGGTCCAGCGCCTGCTCGTGGACGGGCACGAGGTCGTCGTGCTCGACAGCCTCGACCGCGGCAACCGCGGGGCGATCGAGCGCCTCTCTTCGGCACTGGACCCCGGCGGCGACCGGCTCCGCTTTGTCGAGGGCGACATCGCCGACCGCCCACTGGTCGATGCCCTGCTCCGCGACGCCAAGCCGGAAGCCGTGCTGCACTTCGCGGCTCTCGCGTACGTGGGGGAGAGCGTCCGCCAGCCGATGCGGTACTGGAAGGTGAACACCGCGGGGGCGATCGAGTTGCTGGATGCCTGCCTGGAGTCGGGCGTGGGTAAGTTCGTGTTCAGCAGCACGTGCGCGAGCTACGGCGAGCCGACGCCGGACCGTGTGCCGATCCGTGAGGACTGCCCGCAGGACCCGATCAACCCGTACGGGCGGAGCAAGCTCGCGTTTGAGCGCGTGCTGTTCGATGCCGCAGCCGCGAAGCGCGAGGCGGGCGAGCCCTTCGCGTGCGCCGCGCTGCGGTACTTCAACGTCGCGGGCTCGGACCGCACGGGTCTGATCGGCGAGCACCACGAGCCCGAAACTCATCTGATTCCGATCCTGCTTCAGGTCGCGCTCGGTCAGCGGGAGAAGGTGACGGTGTTCGGGAACGACTACGCGACGCCGGACGGGACGTGCGTCCGCGATTACATCCACGTGGAGGATTTGGTTGATGCGCACGTCGCGGTGCTCGGTCATCTGGAGCCGGGCGACGTGCGGGTGTACAACCTCGGGATCGGCAAGGGGCTGAGCGTGCGCGAGATCATCGAAGCCGCCCGGCGTGTGACGGGGCACGCGATCCCCGCCGAGGACGGCCCGCGGCGCGCGGGCGATCCGCCGGCGCTGTACGCCGACCCGTCCAAAATCGAACGCGAACTCGGGTGGAGGGCCAGCATCACCGACACCGATGAGATCATCGCCTCCGCGTGGCGATGGTTCCGGGACCATCCGCAGGGGTACGCGTCGTGAACCGTCTGTTCCCGCGTGCGATTGGCGTGCTCGCGTTGGGCGCACTGGCGGGGCTGGGCGTGGTGGTTTCGTGCGTGCACCGTATCGAGGCGGAGATCCAGCCGCCCTCGGGCGAGGCGGCCCGCGCGAGCCGGGGTGCGATCGACGCGCCGCGCGAGCCGGGCATCTGGCCCCGGCGCATCGCACGCGAGGATCACCCCTTCCGCGGCGCGATCGTGCCCCTCGGCACGCAGCTCCGCATGGTCCGCATCGGCAACGACATCGAGTGGGAACGATTCCAGGGACGGGCGACGCTCGGCCCGGACGGCGAACTCCAGATCATCGGCATCAGCGAGGACCGCACCAGCCTCGAAGCACGCACCGTTGGCGCACTCGAAGCGATCGAGGATCAGGACCTGGTCTCGTACGAGGTCGAGATTGAGCATCTCGGCGATCGTGACGTCGTGCGGGAGGTCTACCCGCATCGCCTCGAACGGCGCGGCAGCATGTGGGCCCGCGAAGCCGGACCGCTGCCCGCTGGCGTCGAGTCGTTCGTCTTTGTTTCTGGCGCGATCGATACCGATGAGGAGGGCGGGGCGTTCGTCCGCGTCGAGCGGACGTGGTACCAACTCGTCGAGCCGCGCACGCCGGAGGTTCGCGGCGTCGTGCTGCTGATCCCCGGCATGTTCGGCACGCCCGAGCCCGTGGTCGAGCGCCTCGTGCGCGCGCTCACCCAGCGCGGGTACGCGGTCGTCCGCTTCTTGGCGCACTCGGCCCGCTTCACGGAAGAAATCACCTTCGAGATCGACCCGGCGGACCTGTCTGAGGCCGCCGAGCGGATCGCGCGCGTGCTCGGCGACCGCGCCGCGGAGAACGCCTACGCCGCCAGCGCCGCGATCCGCGACGCGATGGAGCGTCGCCCGAACTGGCGCGGCAAGCCCGTCGGCGCGATCGGCTTCTCCGGCGGGGCGATGGTGCTCCCCACCGTGCTCGCGTACGACCCGGATCTGTACAACGCGGCGATCTACGTCGCCGGCGGTGCGCACTTCTGGCGCGTCGCGCAGGAGTCCAACTACCGCCTCTGGGTCGATTCAGTCCGATTCCGATGGCTCGGCACCGGCGGCGGCGCGCCCGCAGCCGGGCTGAAGGACGAGCTTGATCGCCTGTATCTCGAAGCCGCCCCGCTCGACAGCGCGCGCACGGCGGCGGTCGCGCGCCGTGTGCCGGCGCTGATGATCCACGGCGCGAGCGACCAGGCCGTGCCCGCAGCGCTCGGGGATCTGCTCTGGGAAAAGCTGGGTCAACCCGAACGGCGTGTGTACCCGGTCGGGCACGAGGTGCTGTTCGTCACGCTCCCGGCTCAGTTCCCGGGCATCCTCGACTGGCTGGATGCCACCCTCCACCCCGCCCCGAGGCGGAGCGATCACTAGAATCATCGCTTCAGCCGAGGAGGCGCCCCTGTTCCGAACCGCGATCAGCCCGTACCACCTGACGACGCGCGAAGCGCCCGCGATGGCCGCGCTGCTGCTGGGCGAACGCTCGGTCACGCTGCTCCCTTCGCCGACCGGCCCCGCGCCGAGCTACGACGACGTGCGCGCCGCGGCGAACGCCGTCCCCGCGTACCTGGAGTTCATGCACTCCTGGCAGTGGTCGATGGCGCTGTGGCGCGAAGCTGTGATCGCGCCGGGCTCCGGCGGAGAAGACGCGGCTTGCGATCTCGCGGAGGTCTGCGCCGAGATCGGCGCGCAGGATCGGCTCGCGCCGCTCCGTCCGCTGATGCGCCGGGACTGGCTTGCGGATCGGGAACGCTACCTGCAAGCGGTCGCGGGCGACGTGCTCCGCGGCGGGCCGGACCCGGCGATCTCGGTGCCGCTCGCGGCCGCTCTGGATCGCTTCAGCGCGCGTCACGGGCTGGTCGTGGTGCGCAGCGCCGCGTCGAGCCTCGTGCAGCGGATGGAGCACAAGCTGGGCGCGCGCCTCGCGACGTTTGCGGTGCCCGTGCTGGATCAGGCCGAGGGCGATCGCCTGCTGGAAGCACGCCAGGAGTTGCAGCCGGAGTTGGAGGCGCTGCGTGCAGCGTTGAGCGTCGCGGTGCGTCTGGCGCAGGCCGGGGTGGGCGAGGGCGATCCGGCGCTGCGTGATGCGCAGACGTCGATCGCCGAGACGGCTCGGGAATACGCCGGCGCGTTCGCGGCCGTGCAGGACCAGCTCACGCGCATCGACGACCCGGACGACGACCGCGTTACGCAGGCGGTGGTCTCGATCATGCTGGTGCGCCTGCCGACGGACGCGGTGCTCCGCTCCAGCGTGGCGGCGGCTCGGGCGTACTTGGGCGCGTCGGGACCGGTTGCGGCGGTGGGTGCGGCGGGCGCGAAGGCCGCGACGCTGCCGGTCCGTGCGCCCGCGGGCGGGTGCGTGGTCGGTGCGCTGGTCAAAACGGTCGGCCGCCTCGCGCCAGAGGCGTAGCATCCGGGCATGAGCGCACGCACCAAACGCCCGGCAAACCGCCTCGCTCGCGAGGCGAGCCCCTACCTGCTCCAGCACGCGCACAACCCGGTCGACTGGTTCCCCTGGGGCCCGGAGGCGTTCGAAGAGGCGCGCCGGCGCGACGTGCCGATCTTTCTGAGCATCGGGTACAGCACGTGCTACTGGTGCCACGTGATGGAGCGCGAATCGTTCGAGCACGACGCGATCGCGCGCCTGATGAACGAGCTTTTCGTGTGTGTCAAGGTCGACCGGGAGGAGCGCCCCGAGGTCGACGACGTGTACATGTGCGCGACGGTGACGATGACCGGTCGCGGCGGGTGGCCGATGTCGGTGTTTCTGGAGCCGTCGCGTCTGCGGCCCTTCTGGTGCGGCACATACTTCCCGGCCGAGCCGCGCCCGGAGCTGGGGGGGATGCCGAGTTTCCCGCAGGTGCTCGAGGGGATGTCGATCGCGTGCCGGGACCGGCGGGCGGAGGTGCTGGAGCAGGCCGAGCAGCTCGCGGATGCGGTGCGTGAGCAGCTTGCGCCAGCGGGCGAGCCCGGGCCTGTGCGCCGGGGGGCGCCCAGCGATGCGCTCGCGACGCTGCTGCGCATGTTCGACCGCACACACGGCGGGTTCGGCGGCGCGCCGAAGTTTCCACAGCCGGTGTTTCTGGAGTTGTTGCTCGCGCTGCGCTCGCACGCGGGGGACGGCGCGACGCGATCGGCGATCGACCAGTGCGTGCGCACGACGCTCGACAAGATGGCCGCGGGCGGGATGCACGACCAGGTCGGCGGCGGGTTCCACCGGTACGCGGTGGACGCGATCTGGCTGGTGCCGCATTTTGAGAAGATGCTCTACGACAACGCGCAGCTCGCTTCGGTCTATACCGCCGCGGCTTCGGTCTACCGCGACCCCGCGTACCGGCGCATCGCCGAGCGCACGCTCGGGTACGTGCAGCGGGAGATGACCCACGCCGAGGGCGCGTTCTTCAGCGCACAAGACGCGGAAGTGAACGGGCGCGAGGGGCTGAACTATCTCTGGACGCCGGAGGAGATCCGCGACGCGCTCGACGAGCCCGAAGACGCGGCTTTCGCGAGTCGCGTGTACGGGCTTGACCGGGGCACAAACTTCCGTGACCCGCACCACCCGGACGAGCCGGCGCGGAACGTGCTGCGGTTGGACGATGTGCCGGAGCGTTTGGCGAAGGGTCTCGGTGAAGAACCGGGCGAGTTCGTCTCGCGGCTCGATCGCATCAATTCGGCTCTGCTCGAAGCGCGCGATCGGCGTGAGCAGCCGCACTTGGATGACAAGATCCTGACCGCGTGGAACGGGATGATGATCGCGGCGTTCGCGCATGCGAGCGAGGCGTTCAGCGAGCCCGCGTACTACCAAGCCGGGGCGCGGGCGGCGGAGTTCATCCTTGCGAATGCGATCGATCCGGACGGTCACCTGCGCCGGTCCTGGCGCGACGGACGCCTCGGCCCGCTCGGCGTGCTCGAAGATTCCGCCCATTTCGCCCGCGCTCTGCTGGCGCTGCACAGCGCCCGTGCGTACGGGGCGGCAGATGTTGGGGACCGGTATCTCCGGGCCGCGCGGCAGATTCTCGCGCAAGCCGAACACGCGTTCGGCGACGGGCAGGGCGGCTTCTTTGACACGCGAGAAGGGCAGGGCGACCTGTTCGTGCGCACGCGCACCACGCACGATGGCGCCACGCCCAGCGGCGTCAGCGCGATGCTCAGC
>Ga0213835_101842_pt1 | contig 11424 bp, 10 predicted proteins | sample SWPATP01_FD_160576 | JGI IMG/M metagenome (GOLD analysis project Ga0213835, IMG submission 160576) | Coastal seawater microbial communities from Marineland, Florida, United States - SWPA TP0 #1 | ecosystem: Environmental > Aquatic > Marine > Coastal | place: USA: Florida | collected 2016-08-05
GAAGCCCGAGTTCATCGTCGCCGACGAGCCGGTGAGCGCGCTGGACGTCTCGATCCAGGCTCAGGTGCTCAACCTGATGATGGATCTGAAGGAGAAGTTTGGGCTGACGCTGGTGTTCATCAGCCACGACCTCAAGGTGATCGAGCACTTCTGCGACCGCGTGCTGGTGATGTACCTGGGGCACGTGGTCGAGTCGCTGCCGACGACGGATCTGCACACACGCGCGCGCCACCCGTACACGCGGGCGTTGCTCGGGGCGAACCCGATCGACGACCCGAACGATCGGCGTCCGCTGACGGTGCTGCAGGGGGACGTGCCGAGCCCGTTCAGCCCGCCGCCCGGCTGCCCGTTCCAGACGCGTTGCCCGCGGGTGATGGACCGGTGCCGATCGGAGATGCCGGTGCTGGTGCAGCGAGGCGGCGGTGAGTCGCTGGGCGCTGAGGCGGAGCGCGTCGCGTGCTGGGCGGTGGAAGCCGACGAACGATCCGGCGTCACCAGCGCAGCCCGCTGACCCCCCCGTGGCACGGGCGTCCCGCCCGTGCGTCACTTTGTGTGCCACGGAAACGCGCAGCCCCAACGGGGCGAAGTTTTTCCGTGCCGATCATCGGACAGACTGATTTTTGCAGAGCGATGAGGAAGCGGCGGAAGCCGGGAAAAGCTGCGCGTTTCCCGGGCACCGGAGGCGCGTCGTCGCCGCCCGCTCCCCGTGGCACGGGCGTCCCGCCCGTGCGCTTCCCGCTCACTTCAAGCCGTCTCGTCCCGCGTCTCGATCACGTTGCCGTGTTCGTCGTACACGTAGACCTTGCCGGGTTGCTCGGTCTGCACGCACCCTTTGTGCGCGCCGTCGCAGAAGGGGAAGTTCTTCGTCAGCCCGCAGCCGCAGATCCAGATCGGTTTGTTCTGCGGCTCGATCTTGATCGGCCCGTTGCGGTCGGTCTTGACGAATCGGGGCATGGGTTGCGTTCTCCGATCGGGCGGGCGCGAGCGCCGCGTTCAGGCCGGGCTCGGGATCGTGCCCAGGATGTCGAGCAGGAGTCGCTCGGTCGCGTTGTGCTGCCCGGGGGTGCCGAAGGCGGCGGACCCGCCGGCGGGGATGACGCGGTGGGCGCACACGCCGGCGACGTTCCGCGTGACGTCTTCAGGGACGGTGTAGTCTCGCCCGTCGAGGAACGCCGTCGCGCGGGCGGCCTGCGCCAACGCGAGCGACCCGCGCGGGCTCAGCCCCAGTCGAAGCTCCGGCGCCTTGCGCGTCGCGTCGGCAAAGCGCACGATGTAGCTCAGGATCGACTCTTCCGTGCGCACGTCGTCCACGGCTGACTGGAGCGCCAGCACGTCGTCCCGGTGTAGCACCGGCTCCAGGTCCGGCAGCGTCCGCGCCCCGGGGCGCTCGCGCAGCACGCGCAGCTCGTCGTCCTGACCCGGGTAGCCGATCGTCGTCCGCATCAGGAAACGGTCGAGCTGGTTCTCGGGCAGCGGGTACGTGCCCTCGAACTCGGCCGGGTTCTGCGTCGCGATCAGCATGAACGGCGGCTCCAGCGGGATCGCCTCGCCGTCGATCGAGACCGACGCCTCGCTCATCGCCTCCAGCAGGGCCGACTGCGTCCGCGGCGTCGTCCGGTTGATCTCGTCCGCGAGCACAATGTTCGCAAAGATCGGCCCGCGCTTCAGGCGGAACTCGCCCGACTCCCGGTCGTAGATGCTCACCCCCAGCACGTCCGAGGGCAGCAGGTCCGGCGTCAGCTGAATCCGCGTGAACACGCAGTCCACCGAACGCGCGATCGCGTGGGCCAGGACTGTCTTCCCGACCCCGGGCACGTCCTCGATCAGCAGGTGACCCCGCGCCAGCAGGCACGCGACCACGCGGTCCACCGCCTCGGGGTGACCGATGAACACACGCGCGATGTTGTCACGAAGGCGACCCACGCTCTCGCGCATCGCGTCCCTCCCGGCGTCCCGTCGGCTTGAACTGGCTGGAGCGGTCGTCATCGGGAGGGGTGTTCGCGGCACGCACGCGGGCGGTTCGCCTCGCGGGATCGATCCGGTTCGGATGCCGTCCGGGGACTGCGGCGATTCTGCCCCCCGAACACGCTCGAAACCGAGCGGCGATCCAGTATAGAGACCGCGCCGAAACCCCGCCGGGTGTCCATCACCCGAGAGAAATCACGCCCGGGTGTGTGGTAGGGTGTGCGTCCCCCGCACGGGGCGGCACGGGCGCGGACGCGATGGAGAGACGACGCTGGACCACGGGCAAGGGGCGAACTCGGCATCACCCCCCCCGGGTCCGGGCGACGGGGGCGGGCGCGCGCCGCTGGAGCGCACGCTCCGCGAGCGGTTTCTGTGCGCGCGGTGCCGGTACGACCTGGGCGGGCTGAGCATCCGCGAGGTCTGCCCGGAGTGCGGGCTGCCGATCCGTGCGACGCTGCTGGCGGTGGTGGACCCGCACGCTGACCAGCTCCGCCCGCTGGCGCGACCGCGACTCACAGCGGCGGGGGTGGTGCTCTGGGCGCTCTCGGCGTTCGCGGCTGCGGGGGCGATCTGGGGCTTGCGCATCGCGGAGATCGCGGAGACGGAGTTCGGGGTGGTGCTCCGATGGGGCGCGCTCGCGCCGCTGAGCGTGGCGTTGCTGGCGCTGAGCGCGATCGGGGCGATGGTGCTTGTTCGCCCGCACGCGGGGGTGGCGCGGGGACAGGTGGCTGGGAGCCTGATCGGGCTGGCGTGCTATGTGCCGCTGGTCTGGTGCGCGTGGTGGGGGCTGGTGGTGCTGGACGGGCGGGTGGCGCAGCCGTTTCTGGGTTCGGACGTGATGACGCCGGCGCGGGTGATGACGCGCCTGGGCTTCGGGCTCTCGGCGATCGGCATCGTCGCGGGGCTGCGCGTGCCGGCGCGGGCGCTGGCGGCGCGGTCGGTGCTCGTGCGCTCGGGGCGGGTGGGTCGGCAGACGATGCTCGCGGTCGCGGCGGCGTTCGGGGTCGCGATGCTGGGGGATCTGTGCCTGCTCGCGGCTTCGGCTGGCGTGGGCGAGCCGCGGGGCCCGGAGGTGACGGCGGCGGTCGGGACGGTCCTGATCGCGATCGGGTCGCTGCTGGTCACGCTCGGGCTCTGGGGCGTGCTGGTGGATACGGTCCGCCTGGTGCCTGTGCTGGCCCGCCCGCCGATCGGGCTGGGCGACGTCGTGATCCAGCCCCCGGCGGCGCGTGAGGAGCCCGAGGCGTGACCCAGGCGGAGCGGGACCGGTTCGATGAGCTGCTCGAGGGCGTGCTGGCGCGCCTGCCGGAGCGGGTGGCGGCGGTGCTGGAGGAGGTGCCGCTGATCGTGGAGGATCGCCCGAGCCCCGCCGTCTGCCGGGATCTGGGGATCGAGGATCCCAATTCGGAGGACGCGCTGGATCTCTGCGGCTTGCACACCGGGCGCGCGTTCACCGAGCGCAGCGTGGAGCAGTCGGGCGAACTGCCCAACGATATTCGGGTTTTTCGGGAGGGCGTGATCCGCACGGCCGGGGGGTGGCGGAGCCTCGGGCGCGGGCGGTTTTCCAACGAGGGGCGGGTGCGCGAGGAGATCCGCGTAACCGTGCTCCACGAGATCGGGCACCAGTTCGGGCTGGACGAGGACGACCTGGCGGACCTGGGGTATGACTGAGCCCGCACGCGCGGGCGGCGGCTCTGCATCGGGCGGGGCGCACGGGCGGTAGCACTCGGCGGATCGATCCACACGACAACAGCGCCCCGCAGGGGCGGCGAGCATCACGCCCCAGAAGGGCGCGGAAAGGAACCGGGCACATGCGTCAGCGACTCTCGGCGGGCAAGGGCGGGGCGGCGGGGGTGATGGGTCTGGTCGCGGCGGCGGCGTTCGGCGTGGCGGCGACGCTCGCCCCGAGCGGCGCGATCGCCGACGGACGCGTCGGGATGCTCGAACTCTCCGGCACGCCCAGCGGGCAGCCCAGCCCGTTCGCCTGGCTCTTCGGCTCGGGCGAACCGACCCTCCGCGAGTACGTCCAGACCATCCACCGAGCCGCGAACGACCCGGACCTCGGCACGATCGTCATCCGCGCCAAGGACGCGGCGTTGACGTCGGCCCAGATCCACGAGATCGGCGCCGCCCTGAACAAGGCGCGCGAGCAGGGCAAGCGCGTCGTCTACTTCGCCGAGAACTACTCGGGCGCGGACCTGCTGATGGGCGCGTACGCCGACCATCGCCTGATCCAGTCCGGCGGCGGGGTCTTCTTCCCGGGTCTGTTGATGGAGGAGATGTACCTCGCGGACATGCTCGAGTGGGCTGGGCTCAAGGCGCAGCTCGTGCAGGTGGGCGATTACAAGGGCGCGAACGAGATGATGACGCGCTCGGCCCCGAGCCGGGCGTGGGAGGACAGCATCACGACCCTGCTCGACGGGATGTACAGCGTCCTGACGACGACCCTCGCCGACGGGTACCGCTTTGATCCCGGCGCGCTCGAGCACGCGATGGGCGAGGTCTGGTTCGCGGACGGCGCGACGGCGGTGAACGTGGGCTTCCTGAACGCCGAGGTGGACCTGCCGGAGCTGACCGAGCACCTGGAGGGCGTGCTGGGCGGGTCGTTCGAGTGGTCGGACCTGGACGTGGGCGCCGGCGGGCCGAACATTGACACGTCCAACCCGTTCGCGATGCTTCAGATGCTGAGCCGAACGCCCTCGCACACACCGCGTCGGGACACGATCGCGATCGTGCACGTGGAGGGAACGATCGTGGACGGCGACTCGTCGCCGGCGTCGATGTTCGGCGGCGCGACCGCCGGCAGCCGCACGCTGCGCAACGCGCTCGAGACCGTGCTGGAGGAAGACCGGATCAAGGGCGTGGTGGTGCGGATCGATTCCCCGGGCGGTTCGGCGATCGCGAGCGAGGTGATCTGGCAGGGCTTGCAGCGGGTCAAGAGCGAGAAGCCGGTGTGGATCAGCGTGGGCGATATGGCCGCGAGCGGCGGGTACTACATCGCGGTCGGTGGGGACAAGATCTACGCGAACCCGTCGAGCATCGTGGGCTCAATCGGCGTGGTCGGCGGCAAGGTGGCGATGGGCGAGCTGTACGACAAGCTGCGGATCAACGTGGTGACGCGCAGCCGCGGCCCGATGGCCGAGATGTTCGCGTCCGCCAAGCCGTGGGACGATCGCCAGCTCGCGGTGATCCGCGACAAGATGGCCGAGACGTACAACCTGTTCGCGTCGCGCGTCGAGGCGGGTCGTCCGGGGATCGACCTGAGCAAGACGGCCGAGGGTCGCCTGTTCGTGGGCGCACAGGCGGTTGAGTTGCGGATGATCGACGCGGTGGGTGGGCTTGAGGATGCGATCACGGGGCTCGCGGGCGAGCTCGGGCTGAGCCGGTACGACGTGATGCACTACCCGGGGCCGAAGAGCTTTGATGATTTCTTGAAGGAGCTGACGCGCGGGTTCGGCGTGCGCACGCCGCTGGATGTGCGTGCCGCTGCCGGGACGACCGCGGGGCGCGAGATGATCGCGTCAACGCTTCAGGAAGTGCTGGGCGAGGCGCGTTGGCGTCAGGTGCGGGACGCGTTCAACGGCGTGATGCTGCTGCGGGCCGAGCCGGTGCTGCTCGTGACGCCGCGGGCGATCATCGTGCGGTGACGCGGAGCGGCCCGCCCTCGCCCGTCGCCAGGTGGCGGGCGAGGAACGCTGTCTGCCGATCTTTCGCCTCGGCGGCAACCTTGCCGAAGCCGATGTGCTCCTGCGGCGCGCCGGTTTCGGGCCAGGTGTGCAGATCGATCAGGCCCGGGTCGCCGCCCGCTTGCGTGTAGCGTTCACGCAGGCGATCGAGGAACGCGCGCATGCCGGGGAGTCGGACCATCCGGTCGGCTTCAGAGTGCAGCGCCAGCAGCGGGATGGGGCGGAAGCCGGCGAGGTGGGCCATGGGGTCCAGCGGCTCGACTGCGCTCGGCTCGTGCCGCGCGGTCCACGCCTCGGCTTCGGGATCGATCGCGCGGTCAGGGTGGTAGAGCTGCGCGAGCCAGCCGGTGGTGGATTCGACCGCCGCCGCGGCAAAGGCGTGGGGCTCGCAGAGTCGGCGGAGCGCGATCATGCCGCCGAGACTCATCCCCCCGATCGCGAGGCGTTCGCGGTCGAACACGCCGGGGTGCTCACGCTCGAGCGCGTCCAGCAGCGGGTCGATCTCCGCGAGCGTGCGGCGCATGACTTCGAGCGTGTGCTCGGGCCCGTCGAGCCCGGGCTCGGCGCGCTGGCCGTGGCCGGGCAGGTCGATCGCGATCGCGCCGATGCCGGCCCGGATCCAGCGGAGATACCGCCCCGGGTCGAGCTCCTTGTACGACGTGCGCCCGTGGAGCCAGAGGCAGCAGGGGGCGGGCGTGGCCCAGTCGGGGTGGGCGAGCAGCGTCGGCACGCCGGCGAGCGTGACGGTGCGTGCCGCGGCACGGAGCGAAGATGGGAGTTGGTCGAACGGTTGGGGCATGAGGGGAACTCAGAGCTCAGAACTCGGAACAGCGGATCGGATCGCGCGAGGTGTATCTTTCGAAGCTCCGATCTGCTGTTCCGAGTTCTGAGCTTTGCTGCTTTTAGATCACCACCTTCGCCCCCGGCTCGATCGCCTTCGGCAGGTCGGCGTCGGCGAGGTCGCTCGCCCACAGCGCGGTCCGGGTGCTGAGCTCGATCACGCAGTCCGGCTTCCCGTCGCTGGTGCGAGGGATCTTGACGCCGGCGCGTTCCAGCCACGCGGCGGCCCGCTCGGTCTGGATCTGGGCGCTCGAAGCCGGGCTGTCCACGCCCTCGGCGTTCTTGATCGGCGCGAACTCGTCACGCCGAACCGTCTCGTACACGATCGACTGCGTCGCGCTCGGGAGCGCATCGAACACGAACCGCTCCAGCTTGATCCCGTTGTTCGCACTCGGCGAGACGGGCTCCAGGGTTTCCGGGTCGAGGTGGGGGATCTTCTTCTCCGCTCTGTGGAACGGGAGCGCTTCTTCGACCGTCTCCGCGACACGCTCCACGAACGCGCGCCCGAGCACGTGCATCGCGATGTTGCCGGCAAGGAACTTCAGCTTCCCGTCCGGCGTCGTTTCGCGCTGGCGATCCATCGGGAGGTCGGAATACTCGATCACACTCACGCGACCATCGGCGGCGACGAACATGCCGAGCTTCTCTTCCGCGTACGCCTTGGGGAGCATCTTGCTCGACATCTCGGCTGACGAATCCGCAGCGTCGGCGTGCAGCCCGAGGAAGACCGGGTCGAGCACGCGCGCGATGGGGTTATCGACCTGGATGTAGCTGATGTGCTCGATCCCGCGACTGGCCATGTCCTCGAGCGCGCCCGAGCGTGCGAGGGCGGTGAGCGAGCCGCCGTGCCCGTCGGGGTTGGTCGCGAGGCGACCGTCCGGGGCGAGCATCATGCGCCCGGAGTCCATCTCGAAGCTCGGCACCGCGCCCTGCTGGAAGCAGGTGACGTCGGCCGGGTCGAGCCCGAAGTGCTTGTGCTCCTTGAAGAACGCGACGGTCGCGTCGTGGTTGAGCGGGCTGGTCATGATGTAGAGCGGGACGCTGACGCCGAGACGGTCGCGGAAGCGGAGCAGGCTGTCGGCGAAGAAGTGGAACAGCGGCTTGCCGGTGACTGCGCCGGCGGGGAAGCAGCCCTTGGGCCCTTCGAAGCCGAGGCGGGAGCCCTGCCCGCCGGCGACGATGAACGCCGCGACGCGCCCGTGGCGGATGAGTTGCTCGCCGCGGGCGCGGTACTCCGACGCGTCGTACGGGCGGACGGGGCTGGCGCAGTCCGAGGGGTAGTAGGGGGCCGGGTCAACCGCGGAGGGGACGTGCAGGTTGGGCTTGCTCTTGATGTAGCGATCGATCCACGCCGGGATGTGGTCCCACTCCACGGCTTCGAGGTCCGCGAAGAGGGCGTCGCGCTGAGCCGGGGAGAGGCGGTCGGCGAGATCGAGCAGGTGCTGCTGCCCGGCGGCGGCGACTCGGTCGGCGAGCGGGGTGGTCGTGGGCACGGCTGGCCGCCTTTCTGCAAAACGCGGTGCGGGGTCACTCGGAAAGGCGATGATACGGGAAGGATCCGGGCATGGCGCGTGATGTTCAGGCTACGGTGTGCGCATGGTGACGAACCTTTTCACGGCTTCGGCGGGGCGGGCCCTGGTCGCGCCCTCGGTCCTGGCGGCCGACTTCGGCGCGATGGGTGATGACGCGCGGGGCGTGCTCGATGCTGGCGCGGACCTCTTGCACCTGGACGTCATGGACGGGCACTTTGTCCCCAACCTGACAATGGGCCCGGACCTGTGCGGTGCGCTTCGCCGGGCGTGCCCGGGGGCGTTCCTGGATGTGCACCTGATGATCGAGGAGCCGGCGAAGTTCGCGGATCGGTTCATCGACGCCGGGGCGGACCACATCACGGCCCACCTTGAGGTTCTCCGCCCGAACGAGGTTCGGCGTCTCAGCGACCGCGTCCGTGCGCGTGGGGCGAGCTTCGGGCTCGCGATCAACCCGGGGACGGGGGTCGAGGGCGTGCTGGGGGTGCTGGAGGCGGTGGATCTGGTGCTGGTGATGTCGGTCTGGCCGGGCTTCGGGGGGCAGGCGTTCATGCCCGAGGTGCTGGAGAAGGTTCGGGCGATCTCGGCGCGGCTCGGGGCGGCTCAGCGCCTGGAGATGGACGGCGGGATCGACCCCCGGACGGCCCCGGCGTGCCGAGAGGCGGGGTGCGACGTGCTGGTCGCCGGGAGCAGTGTTTTCGGCAAGCCCCCGGCTGCACGCGGGGACGCGATCCGGAGCGTCCGGGGCGAGGGCTGATCCACGGGGCTGATCGAAGGGGGGTAAACACCCTCGGCCGGGGCTGGGCGGGGGGCCGAAACAAGATGATCTTGAATGCGAATAGACTACCCGGACTAGGGGTATGATTGATAATTCAAGGGCTCGCGGCCTCGCGGCGATCCGGGGTGTTGAAGGTGGGCGATGGTGCGGGGGGTTGATGCGAACATTGAGCGAACGTGTTTCGGAGTCCTGGTGTGGACTGGGGTGGTCGGACCGATGCTAGACTTGTGTCTTCCGGGCGGATTCGGTTCCGGGCCGGCGCGTGTGGGCGTCGGGAGCGGGTGACGGGCGCGTGAGCCGGGCGTGTGAGGGCATGGGCCGGCGTTCCGCGAGCCTTCCAGTATGGGCAAAGTGACCGACATCGAGTTGTTGCTGTTCGCATCCGGGGCCACGTCGTGGGACGAGGCGGGGCGGATCGTGGGTTCGTGCGATTTGCCGCCGAGTGAGGGCGGGCTGGCGAAGGTGCGCGAACGCGTCGCGGCGCTCTTGACGGCAAGCGGGGCAGCAAACGGGGCTCCGGAAGAGGGTTCGGACGCGCGTCCGTCGCTCGGCGGGGTTTCGGTGGTGCTGTGCGGGCCGGACGAGGCGAGCCAGGAGTCGGCCGAGGTGCTGGCTCGCGCGACCGAGTCGAAGGTGCGTGTGATCGACGCGCTGGGCGAGGTGCGTCTCGGGCTGTGGGAGGGGATGCTCCGCTCCGACGCGGAGGAGAAGTTCCCGACCAGCTACGGGCAGTGGCGCGAGGATCCGGCGAGCGTGAACGTGCCCGAGGGCGAGAGCCTGTACGAGGCGGCCGACCGCATTCTGACCGGTCTCGGGCGCGCGCTTGATAAGGTGAAGAGCGAGCCGGGCGAGGCAGTCGCGGTGGTGCTGCGTCCGTTGGCGCTGGGGATCGTGCGGAGCTGGCTGGGCGGTTTGGAGTTGAGCGCGCTGTGGTCGACGATCGAGGGGTGCCCGTGTTCGGAGCGATGGTCGCTGACGCGGGCGCGGGTGAAGCTGATGAAGGAGGGCGCCGGGGCGCGGGCGTGAGCACGCGGCCGGCAACTGGGGCAGGGTTGCCCGAGGAGCGGACATGACGCAGGCGGCGACACGGACGTGGGCGGACGTCAAGCGCGACGAGGGGCGGCGCAGCGCGATCCCCGAGGGGCTCTGGCTCCGCTGCCCGAGCTGCGCGCAGATGATCTATCGGCGCCAGATGGAGGCAAACCTCCACGTCTGCCCCGAGTGCGGGCATCACTACCGCATCGGCGCGGTCGAGCGGATCCGCCAGCTCACCGACCCGGGCTCGTTCCAGGCGATGTTCGAGAACCTGCTCCCGGCCGACCCGCTGAAGTTCCGTGATCTGAAGACGTATGAAAGCCGCGTGCGGGCGGAGCAGATCCGCACGGGGCGGAACGACGCCGTGCTCGCGGGCGTGGGGTTCATTAAGGGTCGTCACGCGGCGATCTGCTGCCTGGACCTGACGTTCATGATGGGCTCGATGGGGAGCGTGGTCGGCGAGACGCTGACGCGCACGATCGAGCACGCGACGAAGGAGAACCTGCCGCTGGTGGTGATCAGTTGCTCCGGCGGGGCGCGGATGCAGGAATCCGGGCTGAGCCTGATGCAGATGGCCAAGTCCTCGGCCGCCCTGGCGCGGTACGACGACGCGGGCGGGTTGTTCATCAGCGTGCTGACCGATCCGACGACCGGCGGCGTGACGGCGAGCTTCGCGATGCTGGGGGATGTGATTCTCGCGGAGCCCAAGGCGTTGATCGGGTTTGCGGGGCCGCGTGTGATCAAGCAGACGATCCGTCAGGACCTGCCCGAGGGGTTCCAGCGGTCGGAGTTCCTTCAGGAGAAGGGTCTTGTGGACCGCGTGGTGCCGCGGCATGAGCTGCGGACGGAGCTGTCACGCCTGATCGACTACGCCGGCAAGTGAGCGTGGCTCGAGCGTTTCAAGACAATCGCCCGGCCGCCCGGACGAGCCGCGACCGTCAGGGAGCGGTTGGCTCGCCTGCGCGCGCAGGGGAGACCGCTCCCTTACGGTCGCGGCTCGTTTGGTTTGCTCCGTCGCGGTCTTGGCGCGCGCGCTCGGGGTTGATCGGGCTTGGGCTGGGGTATGCGATTCTGAGCGCGTGCGCGTTCCCGCCGATCGGGTGGTGGTGGCTTGGGCTTGTCGCGCCAGCGTTTCTGCTCGCGGCTTCGGGCGTACTCGCGCGCGAGCAGCGCGACGGGCGGATGACGATCGCACGCGGGGCGGCTTGGGTGGCGCTTGGGGCGCTGCCGTTCTGGGCGTTTGAGCAGCGTTGGATCGCGGGTGTTTCGGCGGTGGGGTTTGGGCCGCTGCTGGTGGTGCTGTCGGCGTACACGTGGCTCGCGGTGTGGGCGTGCGCGCACGTCGTGCGGCTGTGTGGTGCGCGGTGGAGCGTGGGGCTGGTGGCGCTGGGGCCGATCGTGTGGGGCGGGGTGGAGTTCTTCCGCGGGCGCGTGGCGTTCGATGGGTACCCGTGGTATCTCGCGGGGATGCCGACGATCGAGTCGGCTTGGCTCAGCGGCGCGGGGGCGGTGGTCGGGGTGTACGGCGTCGGCGTGCTGGTAGCGGGTGTGAGTGCATCGGTCGCGGGGTTGGTGCTGGCGCAGAAGTCCA
>Ga0213835_101843_pt1 | contig 11414 bp, 10 predicted proteins | sample SWPATP01_FD_160576 | JGI IMG/M metagenome (GOLD analysis project Ga0213835, IMG submission 160576) | Coastal seawater microbial communities from Marineland, Florida, United States - SWPA TP0 #1 | ecosystem: Environmental > Aquatic > Marine > Coastal | place: USA: Florida | collected 2016-08-05
GCTGGCGAACTCGACGTCGGAAAAGCTCGTTTGCTTCATCATGTAGGTGTAAGAATGCGATACGCCATTGTGCCAGCTCAGCTCGCTGCCGGCGAGACATCGCCGATTAAATCAGTGCTTCCCTAGGAGCGTACCTGGAAAAGAACTGATTCGATCACGACATTGCTGATCAGTTGAACGGCGGCGAAGTCAATATACTCATCTGGGACCGGATGAGCGACATTGTCGACAGGAGCTTCGAAGGTGAAGACTGGGAGGGCCGTGCATTTCCAACACAGCACTTTCCGGAAGAGGTATTGAAGCTGCTCGGCGCACTGAATGCTAGCCGCGCACGTGGATGGCTTTCAGCCGAAAGCCATATCCGCGACCTGGGAGCTGAAGGACGCATTGATCTAGCCAAGTTTTTACTCTTGCCGGAGAAAGCAAACCGCTCTTCGTCTGGCTGCAGCAACACGAACAACAAATTGATTGGCGCAAAATTAGAGAAAGGCTACTGCCGCAGCGTTGGCCGTGAAGGCTACGAACGTGATCGGTGTCGTGGCAGAAGTCAGCGCGGACGGAACCTACTACCGGGCACAGTCTTTTACAGTTCAGATCCCACGAGAGCGTGATCTGTCGGGACCTTGCGTCATGAGCGACACGACGACGACCTGTGCGCTCCTGCACTCTTGGCACGCAAAAAAGCTGCGAAGCGTCTAACCTTGGTGCCAGGGAGCACGCCTCGCAAGGCTTTCGATGAAAAACTGCGAAGTTTTATGAGAAAAAATACTGCGAGACATCTGAGAACTACCTAGGTACGCGTGGGAAGCAATTGCGGGATATCGTGAGTTCCTACACTGCTGTAGATTCGCAGCGGCAAATTCTTCAAGCCTTGGCCCGGGAACTGCCGCCGCGGACGAATCAACGACGCGCCACCCCGCCATGCCCACGGCACATGCGCGCAATGCGGCGCGCGCCGTCGCGGCAACGTACCAGGCGCTCACGCGGGCGCACTGTCGGATGGGCGCGATGCTGCTTCTGGAGCGCATGTTGCGCGGCACGCGGGTTGTTCGGGCGATCGCTGCCGGAATCGAAATACACCTGGGCCTGGGCGGCGCCGATGGCGCCGAAGACCAGCGCGACGGTCAGCAAGAATCTTTTCATGATGGTCCAGTAGAGGTAGTGGGCAAGCGGATTAAACCTGTCGAGCCTGCGGGAAGCAGACTGGACAGGTTTTGCAATGCGCGGTGACCATGCGGCCACGCTGGCAGCAGGGCCGGTACGACTGGCCCTGCTGCGTCTTAGAGTACCTTGCGTCCGCTGATGACGCGAATCAGGATGATGACGACGGCCACGACCAGCAGAATGTGGATCAGTCCACCGGCAGCAACGGAAGTGACCATGCCGAGCAGCCACAGGATGATGAGTACGATAGCGATGGTATAGAGCATAGTTGACTTTCTGATGGCAAGAAGGCGGGTCAGCGACGGCAGCCTGGCAAACTGCCCGGTGCCTGTATCCCATGACCCATCTTGACCGCTTCCGGCCGCTTCTTCCGTGCGTTGCCGAACGAAAAAATTATTCTTTAACTAAGAATTGAAAGAACGTCCTACACCCGGGCGATGGTGGCGGTCAGCTCCTCCGCCCGCACCGGCTTGACCAGGTGCGCGGCGAACCCGGCCTCCAGCGACATGCGCCGGTCCTGTTCCTGCCCATAGCCGCTGACGGCGACCAGGGCCGCGCTGCCGCAGTACGGCAGCTGCCTCAAGGCCCCGGCCAGCTCGGTTCGGTGGTGTAAGGAAGGCTGGCAGTTACTCGGGACGCTACGCAGTGTCCCGGGAAATGTCTCGGTGACTACTCCGCGATTCCCACACGGTGCGCAGTTCGTTGTCCGGCTAGTTTGAGTCGCGAAGAATGTTGGCTGGAGTTGCATGTTGGCATGCTAGGATCGCCATTATCCCTTCTTCTCCGCACCAATTTCATGTATATCGCTCTCGCCCCACGCCTTGTGATACTGATCGCGCTTGCCGCGCCATTTTGCGCCGCCGCTGCCGAATCGCCTGTCAATGTGGATATCACAATGGGTAAGATTGTTACCTTGATCAAAGGTGAGCGGTGGGCCGAAACCCTGCCCTACTTCGAGCAGATCGAACAATCGGGAGAAAAGCTCCCGGAATCGTTTTACTATTACCAGATTGAAGCGCTGTACAAGTCTGGGGATGTCGACCTGACGCTGGCAAAGGTCCACGCCTATGCAAAGCGTTACGGGAAGCATGGAAAATACTACGCCAAAGCGATTAGCGTAGGCAGTGAGGCCGGCCTGATTGCCGACACGCGCGCGCGCGAAGCGAAGGAGGCGAGTGACAAGCGTGCCGCCGCCAACGCCCTCTACGCAGAAAAAATGCGTGTCTATGAAAACGCAATGGTGGAGTACCGTCAGAACGATGCAGATCGGGACAAGCGAGTATCAGAGTGCGTTGCGGAAGTGAACGCTTCGCTTAACCGCTGCTGGGACAAAAGCACGGTCACCGGTATCCTGGGGACGGAATACGCGAAAACCGAACGCAAGCAACAGTGGTGCAATGAGCGCTACAATTCAGCAGCTTGCGATCGAAATATTCAAAAGGTTCCCCGACCAGAACTGCCAGCGCGCCCTTGAGTCACTTGGTCGCGTTACCGCGGGGTTTGCCGGTATCTTTTACCTTGTGATAGACGACGCATAGCCAACCTCGGTATGTCTGCTTCACGCCACCCACGCGCGGCGTCGTCTGGCAGATGCAGTCGATCTTGTCATACGAGCTGACATAGCCGCGTGCATCGTCCTGGGCGATGGTGGCGGCTTGCCTGCTACGCGCTTTTCGGCATGCATCGTCGCGCACCGGCATCCACCCCAGCGACGCCAAACGTCCCGCAAGCGGCGCGTCCCAGTTTTCACCTGTCGGATATTTGTCATAAGGATTCGCCTCGATCACTTCCTTCGGCGGCCCCACAGCATCGCGCAGAACTGCCAGCGTCGCCGGCGACAAGTTCGGCGATACCGTTAGACGCTGGGACGGGACAGGCGGTCCCGGCTTGGCTGAACCGGCAGTAGCGGTCTTGATCGCTGTGGACAGAGAAGTTCTTGCTTCCGTTTTGGGTGCAAGCTGCTTGCCGGCAGAGCTGACGCCGCTACGCTTGCCTGTTTCGCCGCTGACCGTCTGCCGCTGAGTATCGCCGGGCACCTTGCCGGCCGCAATCGTGCGGGTGACACAGTCTTCTGTCGACGTAAATTTCGTACTAGGCGCACAGCTGCGTGCATGCGAGGCCGTGCATTGCTGCCACTTCGCGTGGTCCGGGTTCGGTGCCTTTTTCCGACAAATCGTTTCCTTTCCAAAACATATATACACCTTGCCTGGCTCGCCCTTGTCGCCGCCTTTGCCGCAGTCGTCATATTCATAGGAATCGACGCAAATCTCTGGCAAGGGGGGCTTGCCACAGGCGTCTTCCTGGCACGCCGTCGCCGAGCGGGTCGCCTGCTTGCAATAGGCAGTCGCCGCCTCGGTCAGCTTCGTCCGCGTGGCGTCCGACTCGGCCTCCCTGCGCCGCTGCTCGGCGGCGTCGCGTTTGGTTTTATCGACATCCTTGTAGTGCTGTTCCAGCCCACTGAACGCGGCGCCGATGGCGTCATCCGTTTTGCGCGTCGACTGCGCATGGGAAGTCAGGCTGACGAGGGCGAGTAGCGACGCCATTGCCAAGCAGGGAATTCTGGTCACGGGAATCCTGGGAGAGGAGATGACATTATCATCATGTCAAGCATACTGCCACACCGCTTCTTCGGCATCAAGCGCGAAGCAAGCTTGGTCATCGACATCGCGATTGCGTTATGTACTGCGGGACCGCGAGGAAGTGCCCAGAGACCGAGACGATGACGCCGCCTTCTGATCCGCGCGATACGCTCAGACCCGCGCGATCGTATCCGTCAGCTCCTCCGCCCGCACCGGCTTGACCAGGTGCGCGGCGAACCCGGCCTCCAGCGACATGCGCCGGTCCTGTTCCTGCCCATAGCCGCTGACGGCGACCAGGGCGGCGCTGCCGCAGCAGGGCAGCTGCTTCAAGGCTCCGGCCAGCACGTGTCCGCTCATGTCGGGCAAACCGATATCGAGCAGGATGACGTCGAATTGGCCTCGCTCGGCCTGGGCCAGCGCGCCTTGCGCGGAATGCTCGACCGTCACCCGGTGCCCGGCCGCTTCCAACACCATGGCCAGCGTGCGCGCGGCGTCGATGTTGTCGTCCACGACCAGAATACGGCGCGCCTGGACCCGGGCTGGCGCGGCAGCGTTCGGGACGGCGGCAAGCTCGGTCGACGCATCGGCCAGCAGCGGCAGGCGGATGATGAAGGTGCTGCCCTGGCCGGCGCCGGCGCTGTGCGCTTCGACCGTGCCCGCGTGCAGTTCGACCACCTTCTTGACCAGCGCCAGGCCCAGGCCGAGGCCGCCCTGGGCACGGTCCGGGGTGCGCTGTCCCTGGGTGAACAGGTCGAACACGACCGGCAGCAGGTCGGGCGCGATGCCGATGCCGTTGTCGCGCACTTGCAGCACCACGCTCTCGCCCTGGCGCTGCAGCGAGACGTGCAGCGTGCCGCCTTCCGGCGTGTATTTCGCCGCGTTGTTGAGCAGGTTGGCCGCCACCTGGATCAGGCGCGTGCGTCCGCCCGATACCGGCAAGGGCTGCGGCGCCAGGTCCAGCGTCAGCGTGTGGTGGCGCGCCTTGATCACGGGCTGGATCTGCTCCACCGCCTCGCGCAGCACAGCGCCCAGTTCCACGGTCGTCTTCTCGATCGTTACCAGGCCGCGCGTGACGCGCGAGACGTCCAGCAAATCGTCGACCAGGTGCGTCATGTGGCGCACCTGGCGGCCAATCACCTCACTGGCCTCCTTGATGCGCGGTTCGTGCGCGTACAGGATGCGCAGCAGCTGGGCGGCGCTGCTGATCGGCGCCAGGGGGTTGCGCAGCTCGTGCGCGAGCATGGCCAGGAATTCGTCCTTGCGCTGGTGTTCGGTCTGCAGGTGGGCCTGCTGCCGGTGCAGGCGGTCGAGCATCTGGTTGATCGATTTCGCCAGGGTGATGGTTTCGCTGCTGCCGGCCAGCTCGGCGCGCTGCTCGCCGATGCCATCCTCGCCCAGCCTGGCCGCAAACTGCTCGAGCTTGCGCAGATCCTGGGTCAGGCGCAGCGAGAAGCGCTCGCCGAGCAGGAACACGAGGACCGCGAGCAGCGCGGCGACGCCGCCGAGCAGGCCGTACTGGTACCAGGGCGTCTCGAGCATCCGGCCGGACTCGGAGGCGTCGGTGTCGAGCATCAGGCCCAGGTGGCGAAATTCGGTGGGCACCGTCACCGGCAGCGCGAGCGTCGATCCGCGCGCGGCTTCCGGCACCTGGCCCTTCCAGGTCAATGCGGACGAGGGCGAGGGCCGCAGGTCGGCCAGCCTGAGTTTGTAGACCAGCGCGCCTTCCGGCGTATTCGTGCGCGAATAACGCAGCAGGCTGACCCCGACCAGTTCCGCGCCGTCGGGACGCGCGAAGATGGCCGCGCTCTCCTGGTCGCGGTCGATGCGTGCGCGCAGCCAGGCCAGCTGGCCCGCATCGAAGCGCTCGACCCCATTGCCGGCGATCGGCTTGCCCTCGAAATCGGTAAACAAGACCTGGACCGGGATCCCGTTGATCTGGCGCAGGCCGTTGAGGAAAGGCGCCAGATAGGTTTCCCGGCCCGCGCTGTCGACCAGGGCGGTGGCCAGGATCGGGCTGTCGGCCACCTCCTTCATGCGCGCGGCCAGCGTGGCAAGCGTGTTGCCAACGGTGCGCGCGTTGAACGCGGCCTCGCGCTCCTGCAGCAGCGCGACGGCCGCCACGTGCTGGCGATTGACCAGCCAGAACGACGCCGCCGCCACCAGCAAGACGGCGGCGGCGGTGATGATCGCCGAGGCGACCGCGAAGCGCCGCGTCAGGCTCCCGGTCCGCAGGGGCATCCAGTGTTTCATCAGTCGGCGGACGGCACCAGCACGCCGTCCGCGCGGTAGCGGGCGATGAGCAGTTCGCGCGCGCTCAGCGCCTCGTGGCGGCCAGGCGCGAACGGCGGCGCGTAGGTCTTGATCAGGCCACGGTGTTCGCGCACCTTTTCCAGCGCGTCGCGTACCGCCTTGCGGTCCGTGCTGCCGGCCAGGTCGATGGCGCGCGCCAGGATGTGCATCAGGTCATAGGCATGCGCCACGCCCACCGGACCGTTGATGTCCTCGATCCTGCGAATCGGCGACACCGCGGCGGCGCTGGCCATGAAGCGGGCCAGCGCCTGTTTGTCCGCCTTGAAGAAGGAGAAGGTCTGGATCACGGAAAAGTCGACCTGGTTCAGCGCGGGACCGGCCTGCCGGACGAATTCGCCGCCCGTCACGCCCCAATGACTGAGGATCGGGATGCGCTCGGCTTTCGGCAAGGCCGCCACTTCGCGCACCAGCACCGCGGCTTCGTCGTCGTTCGCGACCAGGACGATGGCCTGGGCGCCGGCGCCGCGCAATGCCTGGTAGCGCGCCACCAGGGTCTGGTCGCGCCAGTTGTACCAGGCGGTCTGCACGATCTTGATGTCCTTGCTGGCGGCGACGAATTTTTCCGCCGCGGCCAGGTTGCTGCGTCCCCACGAGGTATTCGTCAGCAGCAGACCCACCTGGCCCAGGCCGCGCTTGCGCGCCGTGTCGAGCAGCTTGGGCATGGCCAGGCTGTCGCGCAGCGACAGGCGATACACATAATTGGGCGACATGCCGTTATCGACGATCATGTCGGCCGACGACCACGGCGCCATGAACAAGGTTTTGGTCGCCTTCAGGGTCGGCAGTTCTTCGATGATCACCGGGCTGAAACGGCCGCCGAAGACGGCGACCAGGTCGGGCATGCGCGTGAACTCCTCGATATTGCGGATGCCGCGCGCCGGAATCGAGCGATGGTCCTTGGTCACCAGTTCCAGCGGCCGGCCACCGAGCACACCGCCGGCGCGATTGATCTCGCCGATGGCGCTGCGCATGCCCAGCTCGACCGCCTGGGCGGAGGTGCTGTTATCGAGACCGAATTCGGCATCGAGCCCGACCCGGACCGGCACCGGCGCCGCCGCCACGGAACTGCTGCCCAGCGCGAGCGCCATCAGCATGGCGGCGCCGGCCTTGGCGAAGGTTGTGCTCAGGCGGGAGGCAATCGGGTTCGGCATATCTGTTACGCATAATGAGGTCAGGTATTGTAAGCGCTAAGCCAATCGGCAGCGCCGCGTTATGGATCGGCCCCGGTTCAGCGGCCGAGGCGTCCCATGAAGACGCCGAGGCGCGCGATCGCCTCGGTCAGCTGTTCGGCGCTGGCGGCATACGAGAGGCGCACGTAACGGTCCGCGCCCACGTAGCCGAAGTCCTTGCCGGGCGTGAGCGCGACGTGCACCTCGTCCAGCACGCGCTCGCAGAACTGCCATGCCGTCAAGCCGGTCGCGCCGACGTCGAAGTAGACGTAGAAGGCGCCGTCCGGCGGCACCGGCACCGGCAAACCGATCCCCGCCAGTCCCGCCAGGACTAGCGCGCGGCGGCGCTCGAATTCGACGCGGCGCGCTTCGCAGATGGCGAGCGAGGCCGGCGTGAAGCATGCCAGAGCCGCCTGCTGCGACAGGTGCGAGGCGCAGATATAGTAATTCTGGGCCAGGCGTTCCATGGTCGGCACCATTGCCTCCGGGACGACGGCCCAGCCGAGGCGCCAGCCCGTCATGCCGAAATACTTCGAGAAGCTGTTGATGACGACGGCGCCATCGTCCACGGCCAGCACCGTCTGCGGCGGGCGGCCCGCCGCATCGCGGTCGCCCAGGTTCAGGTAGATCTCGTCGACGATGCGCCACGCGCCCCGCTCGCGTGCCCACGCGCAGAGCGCGCGCAGCTCATCGGGCGGCACCGAGGTGCCGGTCGGATTCGACGGCGTCGCGATCATCAGCCCGCGGGTCCGCTCCGTCCAGTGGGCGCGCACGCTGGCGGCGTCGAGCTGGAAGCGGCTGGCGGCATCGGTGCCCACCAGTGTTACTTGCGCGCCGAAGCTGCTCAGGAACTGGCGGTTGCACGGATACGAGGGGTCGCCCACGATCACTTCGTCGCCCGGGTCGACCAGCGCCGCCGTCACCAGCAGCAGCGCGGCCGACGCCCCGGCGGTGACAACGATGCGGCTTGGAGCGATCGTGACGCAATGCTCGCGCAGGTAGAACCCGGCGATCGCTTCACGCAGCGCCTGGATGCCCAGGGCACCGGTGTAGGGAAGCGGCCCATCGACCGCCTCGCGCGCCGCCTCCAGCACGGCCGGGGGCGGGCCGAAATCGGGCTCCCCCAGACTGAGCTTGATGACGGCATGCCCTTGCGCCTCGAGGGCGGCGGCACGTTTGCCGAATTCCATGGCGAAGAAGGGGTCGATCGCCTGGGCGCGTTGTGAGATTTTCATGGTGGTCTTCGATGGTGGACGGTGCGTGACGAATTTTATCGTGCGATGTCGGCAGGCGTCACCCGGCTCATCCAGACCAAGGTCCCCACCGCAATGCGCGTAGCGATCGCAATGCAGACCCCTTTCCAGCTTACTTCCAACGTCGCACAAAAAGAGGAGGTTTAGTTGCCCTATTTTCACTCTAGCAAGGCAATAGATCGGCAACTAGTTTTCAGTGTCTGGATTCAAGCGCACTGCCGGATCGACATGATGTCCACATGGCCAGATCAAGAAATAGACAGCTAACAGTGCCGTTCCGATGAGGCCACACACAAATTCTGGCGCCCAATAATTAAAGTTCGAAAGAACTTTCACATCTCCAACAATCGAAAAACCAAAACCGACCATTAGTACGGTAATCATGGCGTTATACAATCCATGAACAAGTATGGAAGCATAGATCGACGAGGTTCGAATCACCAACATGGCAAAAATTATTCCATGGACAAACGCACCAAGAAAACTTTTATTAAAATGAAGGGCAGCAAATAGCGCGGCCGAAATGATAACGGAGAGGGTTGGACTGTACCGCTTTCGCAATCGCGTAAGAATAAAACCTCGAAAAACGATCTCTTCAACAATTGGACCAAGGATCGAAGACGTTATAAAGTCGCCGACAATCCAGGGAACATACCAAACTATCTGGTCAAACTCCTGGCGCGATATTAGTTTCCAGTGATTAAGAGCTTGCTGACCCTTCACAGTTGCGTCAAGAAAAACCAGTAATGCCCAACTACCAACTCCTGACAAGACGGATGATATGACAAGAAGCACTATTCCAGCGGTATCAGTCTGCTTGAGAGAACGTCCTAAAAAATCCGGCTTTAAGGTAGTCTTTGCAATCGAATAAATCGACGCCGCTGTAGCAGCGTAGACGACAAAATCAACGTTATCGAATGTAGTGGGAAGGAAGGAAAAAACAAATTGCCAAGAAAAAAGAACGGAAAAATAGATTAAAAGCGCTTTAAGCCCGTCGGGTTGCTATTTGCTTTAGCAATATTCATTTTCTAAATTTTTTAGATTATGGATCCGACATGAAAAAGCGTTACGATAGAAATCTATCGCAACGCTCGAACTTAAACCATGTTTAGTGTGTCACATCGTATAGCCAACTTCCGAATTGTCGGCCCCACATAGTAACCACTGTGTTACTTCGCAGGCGTTGATTAACGTAGACCTGAAAGCCCTGGTAGGCAACATAAGTATGCCTCCTATACGCGAGCCAGCCTTGCCCCACGTCAACTATTGCATACTCAGAAATATCCGCTCAATTACATTCTATCGAATACAATTAGGGGCGTTCGGTGACGTGGTTATTATTCCAACTACGTATCACTCGCGTAGTTTTAATTATCAGGAATTGGCAGGCACTGCCAACGCAAGAGACTCGGCGTTTCATGCATGTTCGTTGGCTGCACGGGGGCACGTCCGCCGCAGGGACCCTGCCGTAATCCTGCAGCTTTGTGGAATGCGCTTACCTGGCCAGGTCTGCCGCTTGTACTGGCTCTATCGTCGTGATGAGTCGCCTGATTTTTGTCGTAGGTGGCTGTCGCTCAGCTTCTGCCCGGCACGATATCCACCCCGATCTGCTCTGCCAGCGCCAGCAGTTCGCCACACGCCGCCGGATCGCTCACCAGGCTGCGCGTCGGCGCTCCCGGCGTCAGTGCGCCGTCGGCAATCCGGTCGCCGAACAGCACCACTGCCCGCGCACTGTCGTCCTGGCGCGAAATCCAGCACAGGCCCTGCACCTGCGGAAAGCCGGCGTGAATGGCCACCGCCCACTGCCGGGTCAAGGGATACTGGTCCTTCTCGGTATCGATCAGGCGATTGCGCGGCACGCCGAGCTTGCGCAATGCCTTGCTGCCCAGGTCGGCCAGCAGCAGGTCGCGGCTTGCGCTGAACTTCGAGTGTCCCTGTCCAGCCAGTTTGCCCTTGTCGTAGGCCTTGAAGCCGGCCACGAAAGGCACGTCATGGAACACGCTTTCCATCGCGGCGCAGGCAAAGCTGGAGCCGCCGTACAGCGTGGGGATCGGTTTTCCGTTCGCGTCCTCGATCGGACTGAAACGCGCATTGCCCTTCAGGCCGGGATTGAACTGGACCGCGCCATAGTCGAGGTGGTGGACGCGGTGAATTGTCGATCCCGCCGGCCAGCCGATGGTCGTGATCTGCAAGGTGGGCGGTGGCGGACATGCCACCCCGGGCGTGGTGGTAACTGCCGGATCCGGCCTCGTGGCCGGCGTTTCAGGCATGCGGCGCGCCTTCGCGTTCGTCGGCGGCAGCGCCAATCACCCGTTCGGGTTCCAGGGCCAGCAGGTCGCGCGGCCGTTTGCCGCCCAGGAAGCTGTTGGCGGACATGAACCAGTAAGACAAGCCCCAGCCATCCTTGGTCTCGCCGAAAGTCTTGATGACGTGCGCCATGGCCTTGCGCGGGCGGTAGCCGGCGCCGGCGTCGAGGCCGTAGCTGGGGAAATAATCGATGCCGTTGTGGCGGATCGCGAAGATGGCGCCTTCGCGCTTCCATTTGTTCGGCTGGGTGCTCGGATTGCTGGCGCTGAAGCCGGCGACGGAGGCGATCTCGGACGCCGTCATCCAGTCGCCGCTTTCGATCACCGCGGTGCGGGCGCGCGCCAGCATGGTCGCTTCTTTCAGTTCGTTCGGCGTGGGCGGGATCCTGGGAACGAGCGCGCCGACGATCGCTTCGAGCGACTGCCGATGCCCGGTTTCCACGATCGTCTTCACCAGTCCCGCGATGCTGGCAAAGGTTTGTGCAATCGCCGCCGCCTCGCGCGGGGTGGCATGCTCCAGCGCCACGGCAACGACCTGTTCGGCATCAACCCGGTGCAACTGCCTGCATACCTCTTCCGGGTCGCCCGCAATGGTCGACATACCCGGCGCTTCGCGCTCCAGTGCATGCATGG
>Ga0213835_101845_pt1 | contig 11412 bp, 12 predicted proteins | sample SWPATP01_FD_160576 | JGI IMG/M metagenome (GOLD analysis project Ga0213835, IMG submission 160576) | Coastal seawater microbial communities from Marineland, Florida, United States - SWPA TP0 #1 | ecosystem: Environmental > Aquatic > Marine > Coastal | place: USA: Florida | collected 2016-08-05
AGGTCTAAAAATAGAGCCTATATTATATCAGTCTTTGGCGATGGGGCTGCTTATGGAGAGGATTGGGAATTTTTTCCAATTATTTCACGCTTAGTTTATGAAAGAATGTTCGAGTAAAGAAAATAATTAGAGTGCTAAACTTTGTAGGTTGGGTGAACAAGAGTGAAACCCAACATCATTTAGAGATGGTGGTGTCAGGTGGCAACCAAGGGCGGACTGCTAAACTTTGTAGGTTGGGTGAAACGCAGTGAAACCCAACAAACTGACTACCGAAAAGAGGCGGGTATGGGGGAAAGATTTAATACTACTGGGGAAATGCGATCGCCCTGGGGAGCAGCCCGTATTGCTTCTTTTCCCAAACCTTTACCCATCATCCCTGATATTGCTTTTTAGGTATCCTGATTTTACCCGTCCCCAATTTTAGTGTCGATTATTCCAGTATATAACGTATAAAATAGCCAACACCTGTAAGGGAATTAAGGCAAGATTACCGCGCATCCATACCGGAAACGAAAAACTGGAAAAAGTTATAAAGTACAGGAGGCTGATTCCTGTCAATCCAGTTAATAAAATCGTCTTTCTCTTAATCAACATTTTTGATAAAGTTCCTGAAATATAACCAGGAAAAAACAGTAATAATCATATTATACTGATGTTTTAATTTGACCATTATTAGGGGTTAAAACCATCCTTTTTTATTGAGCATATAAGTCTGCAAAAACTCTTCATCACTTTTAGTCAAATAAATGATTCCTTCTATCAAACCAATAACCCCTACAACTACTGCTGCTACTCCACAAGTGAATAGGGTTGACAACAGCATAATTAACCCCTCTGTACTATATCCTAAAACGAACTTGTGAATCCCCAATCCACCCAAAAGAATCCCCAAAACTCCAGCAGCAATTTTCTTACTATTGGCTTCCTGTAATGTAGGTTCTGACATCTGTCTTGACCCCTAGCTAGTTTTCTTTTAGACTAGCCCCAATTGGGAGGATATCAGGAAAATTATAGAATTAATTTATATTTGTTTAATTTTTGTTTACATTCAGTAATTATTTGTGATATTACCCAGGTTATATGAAAGCCAGGTTTAGGGTGAGTTACCCGGTTGTGAGGAAAACAGCCAAACGAATTCCATGATAACCCAATAAGACGATCAGAAACCATCCTACCAACCCCATCTTATGGTTGAATAACCAATCATGCAAGGAACTAGACAAATAACGACGGGTTAAAATTTCAATACATAAATGAATAGTCATCAATAAAAAACCCACAAAAACGCAGATTCCCAATCCATGATAGGAGAGAGATTCTCTGAGGTTCCCCCTAGCAATTTCTACAAAAGCGCGAGTCATCCCACAGGTAGGACAAGGAATACCCGTCGCTGATAAAATCAGGCATTTCCACCCAAAACTAGCAGAAGTATGTCCTAATAAATAAGCACCGACAAGGGGAGAAGAGACACAAGACAAGCTAAAATAGCGCCATTGTAAGGCTTGAGTAGATAATTTTTGGGAAGATAACTGAAATCGCATTATAGTTCAGACCTGAGCCAACCCAAAACTGCCGATCAGAGAATGTGCTGACATACCGATAAAAGTATATCACAGTGCTAGTATTTTTATGAGGTTGGTGATTGTACAGATGTGAAGGGGGCAAAAGATGAGAATAATTACATCAAGCAATCATCGCTACGACTAAACTTTGTGGGTTGGGTGAAATGCAGCGAAACCCAACATCATTTAGAGATGGTGGCGTTGGGTTTCGTTACCTCCACCCAACCTACTCAACTAATGGTGGTGTGAAACGAGCGTGAAACCCAACAAACTGACTACCTGAAAGAGGCGGGTAGGGGGGAAAAATTTAATACTACTGGGGAAATACGATCGCCAACCCACCCTCCCCCGTGCGTCACTGAACCCCAGAGTTGGTTGGTTTTCCTGATAGTTTTGGATGTCACGCACCCTACAGCGCCCACACCGACAGAGGTAAGCCCCGACCAAACCGACCACTCTCAACAGATCCGACAAACACGGGGACCGAGACCACCCACCAACACCGACACGGACGAACAGTGACCACCCCGCCGCCAAAAGCCTCGGAAGACACCGCACGCCCGAAGGAGACAGCCGCCCGACGAGAGGAAAACCAGACCACACCAACCCAGCGAGAGAAGGACCGGGAAGAAGGACGCACACCCACGAAGGACGCACCAGCCCCAGAAGCCCATAACACAACCGACCCAGGAAAAGGAGCCAGACCAGAAACAGAAGCAGGAGAACTCCCCCAAGACCAAGACACGGACACAGAAGCGAGAAGACCCATAAACAATAACCAAACGCAATTAATTGTAGGCGGGTTTCTCAAAGAAACGGTGGGGCGGGTTTATTGATAAGGTTGAGGATTGACAGCCCAGGCGCGTCCCTACAATTATCAATTATAGCTGGGTATGGGTGAAAGATTTTCCAGCCATGCTCAGGCTTCTTTGAAAAATCGGATAATTTCCCTCACGTTATTGAGGATTTGGCTGTCTTCTGTAATTTGCGCGATCGCTTTTTCAGCGGTACGAGAAAGGCGCTCATGTTCGGATTTGTTGGTGGCTTTGAGAGTTTGCATATCGGCAGCTAAACGGGTGATTTCATTTTGACAAAAAGACAATTTTTCGTTTTGTTTAGATGCCCAAGAATTGGATTTATTGGGGTCAAGACTCTTCTGGATTTGCTCTAATGAAGCCTCAATAAATTCTACTCTACCCCTCAATTCTACTACATCCTCGCGGGGATAAGAAAACTCCCGACGTACCATTGATAAACGGGCTACTAAGTATTGATAACCTCGGAGACATGGACGTAAAATGGTTAGTAATAATGCCGCCACAGAGCCGATATATCCAACTACACTAATTCCCGCCCATGATAACCATAAAAGCACGATCGCACTAGCTATATGTAAGGCGATCGCCGCCCACAAAGAACGACCAACTAATTTATGCACATAAGAACGCTGACTGGGTTCAATCGGAATCCCTTTTTTGTCGGACTCCGCCGCCTCTGCCAGAACTTCCTTAGCCTCAAAGTGTATATTCCAAGGCACAGTTACTATTAACAATAGCCACCCAAAAGTAATGCCGCCAATAATCCAATCCAAAAAACTCCCACTGGGAATATTGAGCCACTGAAGTATGGAAAAAGTCAGCAGTAAAATCACAACAAATCCAGCAGTCAAAACACCAAAATTAAATGGTAACTTCATACTAAAAATCCCTGCAAATATAAAATTTTGACAGTTCGTACTCCTCCCTAGCCAAGAGTTCAGGTATAATCTCTCAGAGGTGGTAATCATTATTATGCAGAAGGTGTTAACCTATATGGCGATCGCTGTGACAGTCTGACAACCGGCTAATGGTACTATTGAATCAGAGAATCAGAGATTTTGGGCACTATAGGTGAGTAGGTGTGCAGTAGAGAGAAACCATGACCAAATTAACCGGAAAAGTTTATTTAGTAGGGGCAGGATTAGGAAATGTAGCTTATTTGACTGTAAAAGCCTATCAATTAGTCAAGCAGGCTGAAGTCCTAGTTTATGATGCCCTAGTTGATCAGTCAATTATACCCCTAATTTCGCCCCATTGTCTGAAAGTATATGTGGGAAAGCGAGGTAGCCAAGTCAGTACGCCCCAAAGCGAAATTAATGGTTTATTAGTAAAATATTGTCAACAAGGAAAACTGGTGGTGCGACTAAAGGGTGGCGATCCATTTATCTTTGGTCGCGCTAGTGCGGAAATTCAAGCCTTAATTGCTGCTAAGTGTGAATTTGAGGTAGTCCCAGGTATTTCCTCAGCATTAGCCGCCCCCCTACTGGCTGGTATTCCTGTCACTGATACAGTCATGAGTCGGTGTTTTGCAGTCATGACAGCCCATGAGCCAGAAGCGCTAAATTGGGCGAGTTTATCGGAACTCGAAACTTTAGTTATTCTCATGGCGGCGCGAAATTTACCTGTGATTGTACACCAACTTAGACAACATGGGCGATCGCCTGAAACTCCCATAGCGATTATTAAAAATGGCGGTCGCTTTAATCAAAAGGTAATCGTTGGCACCTTAAATGATATTGTAGATAAAACATCACGAGAATCCTTATCTCCCAGTGTCATAGTTGTGGGGAATGTCGTGCAACTGCAAACCTATCTACAGCCTCGCCATAACCACTCAAGAATTATGCTGAGTCCATTACTTAATCACACCATTTTAGTCACCCGTTCGTCGGAACAATCAAACGAGTTTCGCAGTTTGCTGGAACAAAAAGGGGCTGAAGTCCTAGAAATGCCTACCCTAATGATCAGACCTCCTTCTACTTGGGAACCCCTTGATCAAGCGATCGCCTTCTCTGATACATCAAAGCCTTTTGACTGGCTATTATTAACCTCTGCTAATGCTGTATCATTCTTTTTTGAAAGACTCTTGGCTAATGGTAAAGATACCCGCATTTTAGCCAGCACTAAAATTGCTGTGGTCGGCAAAAAAACCGCTATGGTTTTGCGACAATGGGGACTAAATCCTGATTTTATACCCCCGGACTTTATCGCTGATTCCCTAGTCGAAAACTTCCCCGAATCAGTTAGCGGAAAACGTCTATTATTTCCCAGAGTGGAAACCGGAGGTCGGGAGATATTAGTTAAGGAATTAACCCAAGCTGGTGCGGAAGTAGTAGAGGTTCCCGCCTATGAGTCCGCTTGTCCAGATACCATCGATCCGAATGTTCAATCAGCCTTAGAAAATGGTATAATTAGTATTGCCACCTTTACCAGTTCCAAGACTGTCAAAAATTTCTGTAAACTCCTAGAAGGCTTTGCGGGTGATTCCTGGCGAGATTTAGTCACCGGAGTGGCGATCGCCTCTATTGGTCCCCAGACCTCCCAGACCTGCCAAACTCTCCTAGGAAGGGTTGATATTGAAGCCCAAGAATATACCCTAGAAGGACTCACTCAGGCTATCATAGATAAAATGTAGGCAGGGAGTCCTACCCTGTACCGGAACCCTATCAAAGTACAATTTAACCCTTTGTTTCCGGTAACTACCTCGAACAAACTTGATTGAGTTTACGTCATATTACCATAGACTAACTAATTAAATTTTAGGGATATAACCATGTTCAACTTGGGTTTTTCTCGCTTTGATTCCCTCACCGCCATTTTAACCGGAATGGCAACAACTGCCGCCGTCGTCATAAGTTGTCAAGTCGCCCTAGCCACTAAAAGCGCCCAGCAAGTCGCCGAAATCGCTGCACCCATTACAGTTCAAATTAATAGCGCCCTGGGAGACGGTTCTGGGGTAATTATCGCTAGACAAGATCATATCTATACAGTGCTGACGGTGAATCATGTAGTCAAAGCACCTGATGTCGCCTACAGTATCCGCACCCATGATGGTCAAAGTCACCCGGTCACCAGTGTGACTAGACTGCAAACTACAGGTGATGAACCCGATTTAGCAGTAGTAAGATTTGAAAGTAACCAGGAATACCCGATCGCCACTTTAGGCGATTCTGAACAGGTAGTGATTGGGGTTCAGATTTATGTCTATGCTTATCCGGCTACTGGGGGGTTAACCGGCGCGGCACGGGAACCAGAACTCTCCCCCGGATTGGTCACCAGTCGCCCTAAAAATCGCCCAGAAGGCTATAATTTGCGGTATCAGGCTGTTACTTGGAGTGGTATGAGTGGGGGTCCGGTATTTGATTCTCAAGGCCGTGTGGTGGGTTTACACGGCCAAGGGGAGTTTGGATTTGCTCAAACTCGTTCTGGAGATGTTACCCCCATTAAAACTGGGTTTAATGCCGCCGTTCCCATTAATTTGTTTCTCGAACAACTATCACAAGCCCAGTTAAATCCTAGTGATTTACAAATGGATTGGGAAGCCCTAGAAGCCTCTCCTGTGTCGTTGGATACTCCCCAAAATGCCGAAACCTATTACTTTCGGGGGTTGAGTTGGTTGGATCGCGGTTATGCGTGGGAGGCGATCGCTGATTTTAACCGAGCCCTAGAATTGAATCCTAATTCCCCGGAAACCTATTTTAATTTGGGATTGGCGCGGACACTATTGGTGCTTAATGAACCGACCCGTGGCCCCAATCCCGTTCTTGACTACACTAGGGCGATCGAACTTAATCCCGGTTTTGCTGATGCCTATTATAATCGTGCCCTCAGCCATATCCGTCGCCAAGAATTTGAGGAAGCCTTAGCTGATTTTCGCCAAGCCGCAGAACTTTATCAACAACTGGGACGTTCAGATTCTCATCAGGATGCCTTACAGCGTATCCATGAACTTGAGGAAATGGCACAATAACAGTTGAGGCTGTAGGGTGTAAAGTGTGTTTGGGGTGTACAAAAAGCAGCTATCCTGACCTAAAACAAGGAAAACAGAGATGGTCGCTCCTAATCATCAGCACACTTTTTAATTTTCCCCCGTTTCCTTATTGACTAATGACCAAACCAGTTATTCTCTGTGTCGATGATGAACCTATGATTTTGGACACTCTGAGGCGACTGCTTCGGAGAACATTGGGCGGAAAATATCGATTTGAATTTGCTGGTAGTGGCAATGAAGGAATTAAATTAGCTCAAGAATTGATAGAAGCTGGGGAAGAATTGGCGGTAGTCATTTCTGATTATATGATGCCGGGTTTGCGGGGAGATGAAGTATTAAAAGTTATTCATCATTTATCCCCCCATACTATGAATATTATGCTCACGGGTCATGCTGATATTGATGGGGTATTTAATGCTATTCAATATGCTAAACTTTATCGCTATATTTCTAAGCCTTGGGAAAATGAAGATTTGAGTTTAACCATTACTGAAGCTATTAACAGTTTCCAACAACAAAAGCAACTCGCTGACCAAAACTTTCAGCTTCAGGAGATGAACCGCGCCTTAGAATTACTTACCCAAGACCAAGCCAATTTGATTGAGTCTTTGGGTAAGACTGAACGCAAATATCGCAGTATCTTTGAGAATGCTCTGGAAGGGATTTTTCAAATTTCCCCTGATGGAAAGTTTATTAATGCTAATCCCACTTTGGCTAAGATTTATGGCTATGAATCCCCCAAGGAACTGATGTCTTCTATAACTGATGTCCAGAAACAGTTATATGTTGAACCTAATCGTTGGGATGAATTATTAGAAACTTTGCATGAGCGCCTGGAAATATCTAAGTTTGAATCTCAGGTTTATAATCGTGATGGTGAGATTATTTGGATTTCCGAAAGTGCCAGAATTGTCAATGATGAAAATGGTGATATTCTCTATTATCAAGGGTTTGTAGAAGATATCACTGAACGTAAACGCGCTGAAGCTGAACTAGAACGTTTTACCTCCGAATTATTTGAACTCAACCAGTCCTTTTTCCGCTTTGTTCCTCACCAATTTCTACAATATCTCGGTAAAGATAGCATTGTTGATGTTCAACTGGGGGATAATGTTCAACAGGAAATGTCGGTTTTATTTGCTGATATCCGCGATTTTACTAGCCTCTCGGAACAAATGACCCCAGAGGATAATTTTAAGTTTATTAATGCTTATTTGTCCCATGTAGAACCAGCGATCGCCGAATATCGAGGCTTTGTTGATAAGTACATTGGTGATGAAATTATGGCCCTCTTTAGCCACAGCGCCGATGATGCTCTGCGAGCCGGAATTAGAATGCTTGACCTACTAGCAGAATACAACAAAACTCGACGGCGTACCGACCCCACAAAACCTACCTATCGTCCCCCTATTGAAATTGGTATTGGTATTAATACCGGAAAATTGATGTTAGGAACTGTGGGGGGAAAATCGCGCATGGATGGTACTGTAATTGGTGATGCGGTTAATTTGGCTTCCCGTTTGGAAGGATTAACTAAAAATTACGGCGTATCTCTATTAATCTCTCACTATACATTTGTCCGACTTAACCATATTAATGAGTATGGTATCCGTCTTATTGATCATGTTCAGGTTAAGGGGAAGTTAGAAATGGTTTCTGTGTTTGAGGTCTTTGATGCTGACCCCCCCGACTTGCGCGCGGGAAAACAAGCCACAAAAACTATGTTTGAGCGAGGATTATTACACTATTATTTAGGCGAGATTTCTGAGGCGATCGCACTTTTTGAATCCTGTTTAGAACAGAACCCCCAAGATAAGGTCGCTCAGATTTATTTAACCCGCTGTAAGGGTGATATTTAGCTACTCCCAACTAATTGAATCACCCCCTGACTAGGGTTGGGTAATTGGCTATAATTACCCGATTTTTTTAGTTTTTAGCCCAACCAGGTGCTTTAATGGCTGATTGTAAGATAAAAGCCGCTAAGTTATCAATTTCTGCATCCGAAAGCCAATTTTCGGGAATTTCCCGACACCAGTAGTTAGTATCACTACCATCATAGCTGACGGGATGCCTCATATAAGCCACTAAATCTTTGATAGTATCCCTCGGAGGTGTGGCTCCTTTCAGGTCTTCCAGAGACAGGGAAACCGTCGGATAAGGAATAGTTACACCACCAGCGTGACAGTTTAAACAACTATCAGTAAACAACACTTTTCCCGCTGATAGATCTTCTACAGAAAAGGTCTGGGTTCCCCCTTGGCGATCGCTCTGTATTTCCACAGGTTCATCAGTCAGATATCTTAACACATAAGGGTCAACATTTTGAGCTTGAACCGGGAAACTAAAAATCAGGCATCCTACTATATTGGTGATAAATAAGAGCAGTAGAGAGCGCAAAAAACGGTTACGAAACATGGAAATTTGAGGTATTTAATATCAGCAGTTAAATCGGAGACTTTAGATTTTAGCTCCGCTGATTATCCTAGATAATTCGCGGACTTTAGTGGTTACAATTTCAGAGTATTTAGTAACCCTTCTTAGTAGCCACCAAAAACCAAAACCTAAAGTCAGAAATCTAGTTAGGTCAATCTTTCAATCTGAAAGATTAACGGAGGTATTTACCACCACCCCACTGTTCACCGCGAACCTTGGGTTGTAAGAGAATGTAACCCGCTACATTATACAGATCATCTTCGGAGATGTTTCTCATCTTGGGAAAAATGTCTGAACTTTTCAAGCTAGGATGCAGTTCGGATATCTCGACGAAGCCATCATAGGTGGTGGGATTTTTGATATAATCAACCAAGGCTGCAATGTTATCGCGGGGGGGAGTAGCCAAAGCCAGGGCTTCAGGACTCAAGTTAACATCAGGGTTGGTTTTAGTCACACCCAGCGCATGACACTGAGCGCAGGCGGCGTTAAATACTTGTTGGCCTTTTTTGATTTCTTTGAGACTCAAGACAGCAGTATCGCCTTGAGCATTGATGGGAAAGGTTCTCAATTCTTCAGTCAATTCCAAAGCGTTTGCATTACCCACCCACATTTGAAAGGTGAAGAATACAGTGGCAACAGCCAACCAAATGTACCTTTTTAGCATGGTTCTCCTTAACTTTTAGATGATTATAGAACGCACTACAGCAACAACTCAATCGGCAATCTTGAGCAGTTGTGATCCTGGTTTTTAGCGATTCTGTCTCAGAAGTCTGATCTCAATAGTCCTGTGTTAAATGATCTTTGTCAATCGTTGGATCTACTATCTGATTAAGCACTTGTGCGATCGCCAAATGGTAGTCCGAGGCCATTTGGGCCCTAGACAAATGAGCAAAAACCGATGACAATTAGTCAAAACCGGCATCACCCACCAATTATATGCAGTAGTGGGTACTATCAAATCACTGATTTAGAGATTATCGATGCTGTTGGGTTTCCTCAGAACGATGGACATGGCTGAGGGACTTAGGGTTAGAGTCCGACAATTTTACAAAAGGTCTTCCGGTAGGCTGTGGTGGTCGGTGCAGCTTAATCAATTGGGTGAGGGTTTTTTTAAGCTGAGTGCGAGGGACGATCGCATCAATAAACCCATGAGCCATCAGATATTCAGAAGTTTGAAAATCATCAGGTAGTTTTTCTCGCAAGGTTTGCTCAATCACCCGACGACCCGCAAAACCAATAGTTGCCTGGGGTTCAGCTAGAATCAGATCACCGAGCATCGCAAAACTAGCCGTCACCCCTCCAGTAGTAGGATTTGTCAGTACAGGGATATACAAAAGTTTTTGCTCTCGATGTCGTTCCAAAGCTGCCGAGATTTTGGCCATTTGCATCAGGCTTAACATTCCCTCCTGCATTCTAGCCCCCCCGGAAGCACAGATAATCACTACCGGGTATTGATGCTCAGTCCCATATTCGATCATCCGGGTGAGTTTTTCTCCCACCACCGAACCCATACTACCCCCCATAAATTGAAAATCCATCACCCCAAGGGCGATCGATTCCCCATTCAATAAACCCGTCCCCGTTTGGACAGCATCAATTTGACCTGTTTTCTCCCGGTATTCTCGCAGACGATCGCTGTAGGGTTTGCGATCGCGAAAATTCAGGGGATCTACTGAACACAGATTAGCAGCAATGGGCTGCCAGGTATTTTCATCAATCAGTTGTTTAATGCGATCGTCACTGTAGACCCTCATGTGATGGTCACATTGCAGACACACCATAAGATTCGCCTGTAAGTCTTTGGTGTAAGTTAATGCACCGCATTTTTCACATTTGACCCACAAACCATCGGCAATTTCTCGCTCTTGGCGTTCGGGACTAATGGGAACTGATTTTTGTCGATTTGCAAACCAGTCAAATAGAGACATTAATTAAAATACGTTCTGATGTTTGATTGAGGAGATTATTGAGCCTGATACATTTACGCGACATTTATCCGGCTATTGCCTGACAATGCTACGATAGCACTATTACCCGTTAAGGTAACAGAGGCGGTATCCCGCAAAGCTTTTAGAAAGATTCCAAAAGCACCGTTCCAGTCCCTGGGTAGAGTGAACCCACACTCAGGACATCGGAACACTTTTGAGCCACCTAGCTGGGAATGGACATGACCACAGTGAGTACAGGTTTTGCTGGTGTATTCTTCCGTCACATCTACAACTGTGGTTCGAGTTATCTCGGCTTGATGTCTCAGGGTTAGTTTGAATCGATAATGCGCCCATGTCAGCATGGCGCGGGCAGTCTTGGATTTGATTTTCCGCTTGGCTTTGGCAACCATGTTGGAAGTCTCGAAGGTGGGCAGAAAAATTATGCTGTAGTCATTAGTCAAGTAGTGAGCAATTTGTTTGTGGGCTTCATCAACTAGATTGCGGATTTTGGTTCTCATTCGTTGAGCCGCTTGCCTCATCCGTCGCCTTCTTGAACGACAGGGTTCCTTGGCGATTCGGCTCATCAAATCATCCAAATGTTGACATAACCGAGTAATGCGTCCTATATCTCCGGAGCCCAATTCCAGAAATCGTGAACCATCAAACCCGGTCATAAAAGT
>Ga0213835_101846_pt1 | contig 11397 bp, 8 predicted proteins | sample SWPATP01_FD_160576 | JGI IMG/M metagenome (GOLD analysis project Ga0213835, IMG submission 160576) | Coastal seawater microbial communities from Marineland, Florida, United States - SWPA TP0 #1 | ecosystem: Environmental > Aquatic > Marine > Coastal | place: USA: Florida | collected 2016-08-05
CTCCGCTCCGGGCGGCCCTGCAGGGGCTTGCACGAGCCCCTGAACTCTCATACGCTGTGGACTGAACGAGGGGGGAAGGTCACGGCTCCGCCTCTAGCAAACAGCTTCGAATGCAAGCAATAACTCAACGATTGAGTCAGATAAAAGATCACTTACGCACTAATCCAGAGTTTCTGTACGACACCAAGGGCGGCAAATCCACTGGCCAGAAAGGCAGGCGTGATCGTGTTCGATTCCCAGTGAGATAAAATAAGCATGACAAAAATGAAATACTATCAAATGAGCCCGCCTTCCGGCATAGCGCAATTTGACGCCGAATGGCCGGATCCCAATCTCGTCGCATCACTGAAGCATGATCGTGATGATCCAATCGAGTGGCCTGCTGTTCCGCCTATTGCCAAATGCGTCTACGAAGGGCGAATGCCCAATGTGACGGATCTTATCGACGGCGTATTCTGTGTTTCTGATCGTGTAAGACAGGATATGGGTCAGGAGGCATTTGGTTCACGAGTACTCTGGTATCCAATTGTTCTCCAGAAGGATAATCAGAAACACCTGTTTTGGGCATTGTTTTTCCCTAAGGTACCGTGCTTTGATGATAAATATTCAATTCGACATAGCAATGGACTAATAATTGTCGCCGTCTATGACCCCTCGCGTATCCCATCGGACGTACCGTGCCTGCGACCTTCCGAGACTCCGCCGTCGCAATTTATGCGAGAAGATTTGGTAAAAGAATTTAAAAAACGAAAGTATATTGGACCAAAATTTTCGACAATATTATTATCAGGAGATCAGGATCTTCCAAAGCCATCCGATTTTAACTTAAATTATTAGCGCGTGTAGATATTGTACCGATCTTCAGTGTCGCCGAATCGCTTTCGGCATCACATGGTACTCTATAGCCAGCCCCCCCGCCGGCGGCACCATCGGCACGGGCCCCGAGTACGACTTCTGGCGAGAGCTCTACCACGACGACGCCAGCCGACGCGTCCAGGACGTCGTCACCTACTCGATCACCGCCCACGGCGCCATCATCCTGCACCAGATCACCGAGCGCTAGTATCTCTGGGGCCCAAACTACGTCGATGAGCTCCTGGCGATCCACGACGAGGATCGGAACCTCTTCTTCGCGCTCCGGGATGCAAACTACAACGTGACGGGTCTGCTGGACGCGTCCGGCAAGATGTCGATGGAGTACGGCTACGACGCCTACGGGCAGATCGCGTGGCGCGGGTGGGACCACACAGCGACGCCGGCGCCCCGGAACCCGGTGGGGCACCAGGGCCTCTTCGCCGACCGGCTCGACGCCTACGCGGGCTACGAACAGCTCGTCCCCAACGCGCGAATCCTCTACCACAACCGGAACCGAACCTATGACCCGAGGCTGGGGAGGTTCCTGCAGCAGGATCCCAACGCCACCGGGCAGCCACTCGCTCAGCTTGCACACAGCCGATCCGACATCACGGGCTTGGCAACACTCCAAGTCGATCTACAGCAGCACTACGCCGATGGAATGAGCACCTACGCGGCAAGGCGCAGCTCGCCGCTGGTTCACCAGGATCCCTCGGGCCTGTTTATCCAGCTGCTCGCCCCCACAATGGGGTACGACGTCTACGTCGACTACAACACCGAGGTCATCAGCAACGGGATGCAGGCGAAGGACTCGCTGAACGGCATGCTGCAGGACTACGGCTATGGGCAGCTCGACATGATCGAGATGCTCATGGACTGGAGCATCCCGGACACGACTTTCGGTACAATGACCGCGGGCGGCGCAGTGCTCGGCCGCATCGAGAGCCACCATATCATCCCGCGATTCCTGTGGGGAATCGATGATGCACCAAACCGGCTAGATATTCCCCAAAAGCACCATAGAGAATATCACTCAATTTTAAATAGAGAATTTACCGACGCAGGACTTCCACCAGTTAGCCGGAGAAATCCGTCATGGAGAGCGGCGTTTCAAAAACCAGATGGCGGCGTAACCATTGAACAGCAGCGCAAAATCCGAGAGGCTTTGATCAACGCCGGACGTGAGTTGGATAGTAAAACCGGTAACAAGTACGGACTTGCCAAACGAACATGACCTTCCCCCCTCGTTCAGTCCACAGCGTATGAGAGTTCAGGGGCTCGTGCAAGCCCCTGCAGGGCCGCCCGGAGCGGAGCGGAGGGCGGGCCTGCAGCGATCGTCTCCGGGGCCGGGGCCCGGTAGCCCAGGGCCGAGTGCGGCCTGACCGTGTTGTAGTGCTCCCGCCATCGCTCGATCAGCACCCGTGCCTCCAGCAGCGTCTCGAAGCTCTCCCGGTTCAGCAGCTCGTCCCGCAGCTTGCCGTTGAAGCTCTCCACGTACCCGTTCTCCCACGGGCTCCCCGGCTCGATGAAGAGTGTCTTGACGCCGACCTTCTCCAGCCACGCCCGCACCACCTTCGCCGTGAACTCCGGACCGTTGTCGCTCCGCACGTGGTCCGGCACGCCCCGCGTCGCCATCAGCCACGCCAGACGCTCCAGCACGTCGTCGCTGGTGATCCGCCGGGCCACGTCGATCGACAGGCACTCCCGTGTGTGCTCATCCACGATCACCAGCAGCCGCAGCGGTCGGCCGTCGTGCGTCCGCGCGTGCACGAAGTCGTACGCCCAGACATGGTCCCGACGCTCGGGCCTGAGCCTGACGCACGATCCGTCGTTGAGCCAGAGCCGGCCCCGCCTGGGCTGCTTCTTCGGCACCTTCAGACCTTCTCGCTTCCAGATCCGCTCGACACGCTTGTGGTTCACGCGCCAGCCCTCCCGACGCAGGAGCGCCGTGATCCGCGGCGTCCCGTACCGCCCGTACACCGACGCCAGTTCCACGACCCGCTTCGTCAATGCGTCCTCGTCGTCACGCTCGATCGGCGTGTACCGCTGCACCGCCCTCGCCTGCCCGAGCACCCGGCACGCCCGACGCTCGCTCACGCCCAGCGCCGCCGTGGCGTGAGCCACCACGCGGCGACGCCGGCCCGGGCTCAGAAGTTTCCCGAGGCGGCCTCACGCAGGATCGCCTTGTCCAACTCCGCGTCGGCCAAGAGCCGCTTGAGACGGGCGTTCTCCTTCTCAAGCTCCTTGAGCCTCTTGGCCTGATCGGTCTTCAGCCCGCCGTACTCCTTCCGCCAGCGGTAGTACGTCGGTTCGGTCACCCCCAGAAGCCGGCAGACCTCGGCCACGGGCTTCCCACGCCCCAGCTCCACATCCGCCTGCCGCAGCTTGTTCACGATCTCCTCGGCCGAATGACGCTTCCTCGACATGCCCAGATCCTCCTTGATCCACGCCCGAGACTATCGCTCGGGATGGATCGGGTTCTGGGGGGAAGGTCAGAGGTCGTGGTGTTGAACTGCTGGGTGACCGAGACGAACGAGACGCTGCGCTGGTCGAAGGTCTGCATCAGGCGGGCGAAGTCGGCCAGCGAGCGCGAGAGGCGGTCGACCTTGTAGACGACTACGACATCGACGCGGCCACTATCCATGTCTTCGAGCAGACGCGCGAGCGCGGGACGGTCGGTGGAGCCGCCGGAGTACCCGCCGTCGTCGTCGGGCGGAGCCGACTCTGGGGCATCCGCTCTGTGGCTCGTGGCTTGCCGGATACGTGGGCTGGGGCAGGGTCGCCGAGGTGGTGATCGAGAAAATGCGGGCACATTCAACGAAAATGTGTATAATTGGGCACCCAACCCCCGGGTCGTGGGCATCGGTACGGAGAAGCGAGAGATGATCCGGCAAGTTGTGTTTGTTGTCGCGTGCGGAATCGCATCGCTCGTCATCTCGTGCGCGGTGAGTGCCGATGTGCGCGGCTCGGCGCTCGGTGCGGGCGCACGCGATGACGGCTCGGGCGTGCGTGCTGGTCGCATCGATCGCGGCGAGGCCGACGGCGCGTCGTGGCGAGCGAACAGGCCGGATGCTCTGGACGCCGAGGGGCTGCGCCCTCGCGCGAAGTGGATCGCAGAGGATCCCGCCGTCATCACCGTTCACCATGTGCCCGAGGTGATCTATGTGAAGTTTCACGACGATCTTTTGATTCGTCTTGTGGACGGGCGTCCGAGCGACCTTGGCACGGGCGTTCTGCGTCATTCCAGGCTTGTGCTGGACGGGCTGCCTGCGCGGGAATGGGCGCGTGTGCACACGATGCCGGAGGATCGGCTTGAGACGATGCGATCGGCGGCCGAGGCGCGTCTCGGGCGTCGCCTGGCGGATTTGAACACGGAATACTTCTTGTTCTTGCACAACGGCGCGGATGCGCCGGGCGTGATCGGGTTGCTGAACGGATTGGACGTCGTGGAGTACGCCGCGCCGATGCCGCGCCCGGTGCCGCCGCCGCTGCCGCCGGATTTCGAGTCGTCGCAGGGGTACCTGAACGAGTCTCCGGCTGGGATCGACACGCGGTACATCTGGGAGAACTTCGGCACCCGCGGGGCGGGGATGAAAATCGCGAACCTGGAGTACAGCTTTGACGCGAACCACGCGGATCTGCCCGCGGTGCAGATCATCGGGTTCACGCCGGTGGACCCGGGTTTCGGGCCGGACCACGGGACGGCGGTGCTCGGGGTGCTTGGTTCTCAGGATAACGGCTGGGGCACCACAGGGATCGCGCCGGACGCGGACTTGTATTTCCGCGGAACGTACAACGGGTCGTCGTGGAACGTGGGTGGCGCGGTGATCGCGGCTTCCAGCGCGATGAATCCGGGCGATGTGATCCTGATCGAGCAGCAGATGGCCGGCCCGAACGTCGGCGACAATCAGTTCGGTCTGGTGCCGATCGAGTGGTGGGCGCCCTGGTACAATGCGGTGCTGACGGCTGTCGGGAACGGATCGATTGTGGTGATGGCGGCAGGGAACGGCTCGCAGAACCTTGACGCGCCGGAGTACGGGACGGGCAACGGGGGGCATTGGCCGTTCCTCCCGGAGAACGATTCCGGCGCGATCGTGGTCGGCGCCGGTGCGGCACCCGCATTATTCGGCGGTTCGGCGGCGGCGCGTTCGCGCCTGGGCTTCTCCAACTATGGATCGCGCGTGAACCTGCAGGGATGGGGGCAAGCGGTCTTCACGACAGGGTACGGCGGGGCGTACAGCGCGATGGGCCCCAACTTCTATTACACAAACAGTTTCGGCGGAACGTCGAGCGCGTCGCCGATCGTGGCCGGTGCGTGCGCTTTGCTTCAGGCGGTCTACAAGCAGCAGAATGACGGAGCCGTGCTGAGCAGCCCGCAGATCCGAGAGATCCTCATCAACACGGGCGTCCCCCAGCAGGGCGGGGCGTCGCCCGAGTGGCAGCAGATCGGCCCGCTGCCGAACCTGCGTGCGGCGGTGCTCTCGATGCTGCCGGTGGATTGCCCCATGGATCTTTCCGGCCCGAGCGGGACCGGCTTGAACGGGACTGTGTACGCAATGACGCCGTTCGACGACGGCTCCGGAGAGGCGCTGTACTTCGCCGGAACGTTTACAACCGCCGGCGGAGAGCTGGTGAACCGTGTCGCTCGCTGGGACGGGCAGGCGTGGTCGGCGCTGCAGAGCCCCGGTCAGATCGGCGTGGATAACGAGGTGCGTGCGCTCGCGGTCTTTGATGACGGCTCTGGCCCGGCGCTCTACGCGGGCGGTTCGTTCGCGAATGCCGGCGGGCAGCAGGTGCTGCGTGTTGCGCGGTGGGACGGGCAATCATGGTCGCCCCTGACAGGCCCGAACGGGACGGGCGTCAACGGCACAGTGCGGGCGATGACGGTGTACGACGACGGCAATGGGCCGGCGCTGTACGTCGGCGGGCAGTTCACGCATGCGGGGGGCGTCGGTGTCAACGGCATCGCGCGCTGGGATGGGCAGGCGTGGTCGGCGGTCACCGATGGCATCGGCCCCGTCGGGATGAACAATCCGGTCCATGCGCTGAGTGTCTACGACGACGGCAACGGTGCCGCGCTGTATGCCGGCGGCATGTTCACGACCGCCGGCGGCTTGGCCGTGAGCCGAATCGCGCGATGGAACGGCTCGAACTGGTCGGCGCTCTCGGGCCCGAGCGGCACCGGGGTGTCGGGCGAGGTTCGTGCGATGGGTGTCTTCGAAAACAACCTCTACGTGGGCGGCACATTCCTCACCGCGGGCGGGGTGACCGTCAACCGGATCGCGCGATGGGACGGGCAAGGATGGTCTTCGCTATCCGACGGCGGGGGCATCGGGCTCGACGCCAGCGTGCACGCGATCGCGGTGCACAACGACGGCGCGGGCGATGCGCTGTACGTGGGTGGTGCGTTTACGTCGGCCGCGGGCATCGGTGCGGAGCGCGTGGCGCGGTGGAGCGGCAACGCATGGTCGGTGCTCTCAGGGCTTGACGGCGACGGACTCAACGCGAGCGCGCACGCCCTCCGTGGGTTTGATGACGGCTCGGGCTCGGCACTGTTTGTCGGGGGCGATTTCGTCCTTGGCGCGGGGCAGGTGCTCAACTACTGCGCCCGGTGGACGGGTTGCCCGGAACCCGGGCCCGAGTGCCCCGCAGACCTGACTGGCCCTGCGCTCGATGGCGCACCAGACGGCACCGTGAACGCTTTTGACCTCAACTACTACATCACGCTCTGGCTCGCGGGCGACTCTGCTGCCGACCTGACCGGCTCAGCCCTCGACGGCACGCCCGACGGGACGGTCAACGCCTTCGACCTGAATTACTACCTCGACCTCTGGCTCAGCAGCCAGGGCCAGTGCCCGTAAACAGTGCCGGCCTGGAGTCGAGTGCCGACGATTCGCATCGCTTGCGGGATATGCCAGCGGTTTGAAGCATGATCCTGCTTACGCATGATCGCTATCGCTGGTCACTCGCGACAGCGATCCCTCGAATCGCTACTCACCCCGGCTCGCAGGGATGTGCTCCTGCATCAGCGCGATCACGGCTGCTCGCGCAACACGGGCGGCGTCGTCGCGGTCGTGCACGTGGCGCAGGACCAGTGTGCCCTCGAGCAGGATCGTGAAGAAATCGGCAAAAGCTTCCGGGTCTCTGGCGCCGGCCTGTCTAGCGAGATCTCGGAAGTGGTCCCGGTTCTTGCGCTTGTGAATCGACGCCGCACGATGGATCGGGTCGCGCCTATCGGAGAACTCGGCGGCCGTGTTGATGAACATGCACCCACGGAATTCCGGGTCATTGAACCAGAGGTCGAGCACATCAAAGAACGCCAGAAGCTGGGCGCGCGGATCATCGCCGCCGAGCTCGCGGGCCGCACGATCCCAGGAGTCCATCTCCCACGCGTCGCGCGTCTCGACGCAGGTGAGAACAAAGTCGTCCTTGCCTTCAAAGTGCTTATAGAAAGTCGTTTTGGTGACGCCGGCGTGGTCGATTACGCGGTCGAGACCGACCGCGTGGAACCCGTGGCGATAGAACAACTCGATCCCCGCGCCCACGAACCGCTCCCGCCCGGTCCGCGGCGGGGGCGGTTGCCCGAAAAGCTCGCTGATCGATCGCGTGGCCATCACGTCCCCATCGGATCCACCCCACGCGTCCGGCACTGCCCGCGCGGCGGTGGACCTCAAGTCCACCCAAGGTGTACCTGAAGTGCACTTTTCGAGCAAGCCCCGGATGGCATGATCCACGTGTCCGGGCCGACGTGGCACGGGCGACGCATCACCTCCCGCAGAAGGGGATATCACCATGACGACCATGCACACCAGGACGAATAAGCCCGCCGACGGATCGGCCAGTGCCGACTCGCCCGCCCCCAGCCCGATGATCAACGGCATCGACGTCGGCGCCCTCCGCGGGGCGATCGAGGCGATCACCAAGGATCCCGCCGCCGGCGCGACCAACTGGCGCGTCCGCAGCCGCTGGATGGGCGGCACCCGCTCGGATCACCACGTGGACGGGTTCATGATCGGCGGGCAGTACATCGATCGCCCCTTCACGATCCGCATCGATGAGCCGCACGAGCTGACCGGGAGCAACGAGTTCGCCAACCCGCAGGAGTACCTGCTCTCGGCGCTGAACGCGTGCATGATGGTCGGTTACGCAGCCGTTGCCGCGTTGATGGGCATCGAGTTGACCCGCCTCGAAGTCGAGATCCACGGCGACATCGACCTCCGCGGCTTTCTGGGCATCCGCGACGACGTCGCGCCGGGGTACATGCAACTGGAGCAGATCGTGCGTCTGGCCGGCAACACTGACGAAGCTCAACTCAACCGCCTCCACGAGATCGTGCAGGCAACGAGCCCCAACTATTTCAATCTGACCCACGCCGTTCCAACCCGGTCGCGCCTCGTCATCGGCTGAGGCAAAGACTCACCAACAACCATGTTCTGCCGACAGCCCGCGCCGGCGCGGGCTGTCGGCTCGCGCAACGGCTCTATCGTACACCCGCCAACGGCTCCGACTGGTGCGGACGGTCGCCGGGGGCGCGGATAGCGCGCCGGATCAGCAGCGATCCGTCGGCACGGTACAGCGCGATCCGCGCCTGGCGCTCGTTCACCATCGAACGCACCTCGCCGATCTGGCTCGCGAGCAGGTCGCGCTGTGCCTGGGCGACGAGAAAGGCGGTCGAAGTCCCGACGACGAACTTTTCTGTTTCGGCGCGGAGCGTCTCTTCCCGGAGCTGGCGCGTCGCGCGGGTCGCCTCGATCTGCTCGCGGGCGCGCTCGACCTCCAGGTGCGCCTCGCGGACGTCGAGGCGAATGAGCTGCGTGAGATTCCGCAGGCTCTCGCTCGCCTGCTGGCGCCCGAGGCGGGCCCGCTCGTAGGTCGTGCTCGGCCCGCGGTTACCGATCGGCATAGAGAGCAGCACCCCAGCCGCGAGGTCGTACCCGTCGCCGTCGATGTTCCGCCACGCGTCGCCGAACGACCGCGCATACCCGGTCTTCCCGAGCGTCACAAAGTAATCAAGCTGGGGCAGCAAGCCATCCCGTGTGCGGATCACGTCTAATCGTCCCTGATCGAGGCGCAGGCGCGCCTCGTTCAGCTCCGGGCGAAGCAGCTCGGCCAGCTCCGCGTGCTCGCGCACCGAGCTGATCACCACACCCTCGGACTCTACCTCGCCCGCGACGGAGATCTCCAGATCCCACGCGTCCTGCTCGTCCGGCGCAATCAGGCGGACCAAGCGCAGCCCGAGACGCTCCTTGTTGCTGCGCGCGTTGATGAGATCCTCTGTGCGCAGCGCCACCTCGGCACGTGCGGCCGCCAGCTCCGTCGCCGCCACCGTCCCGACCTCCACGCGCCGGCGCGTCTCGTTGAGCTGCTGCTGAGCAAGCCCGAGCGACCGCTCGAAAATGTTCAGCTCCAGGTCCGCGTAGAGATACTCCCAGAACGTGAACTCAACCTCGGCGACCAGCGCCTCGGTGAACCCGCGGAGCTCGTACTCGCTGATGCGTGTGTCTAATCGTGCCCGCTCGATCTGGGCGTTGTTCGCGCTCAGGCTCGCCCCGCGGAGCAGCGCCTGGGTCAGCGTCAGACCCGGGCGCACCAGGTACTGATCCGGCGCGTTAGGAGAATCGATCCGCTCGCCGGTGAGCGAAACCGCGACATCGGTCCCCGTCGGCAGGCGTTGCCGAAGCCCGACGCCCGCGAACACGCTCTCGTTGCGCACGGTGATGTCGTCATCAAGCGAGGACGAGTACTGCTCGCGCTGCGCGAACGAGCCGGAGATTTCGCCCTCGAACACCGGGTCGAAGACCGATCGCTCCAGATCCTCGAATGTTGCCGCGATGACCGGGCCGAGCTGCTGCGCGCGCAGCCCGCGGTTATTTCGCAGCGTCAGCAGCACCGCGCGTTCGATCGAGAGGTCAAGCGGCACGCCGAGATCGATCGCCTCCCCCGCTCCGTCGGCAGCATCGGCCCCCAGCGGCTCACCGCCCAGCGCCGCGCCCTCGTCCTCGCCGATCCCCGGACGATCCACGCCGCGCACTTCCCGGTAGATCATCGCGTCAAAGGCGCTGCGCGACACCCCGCAGCCGGCGATCGCCAGCAACATCCCGAGCGGCGTCAGCCCGCAGGCGCGGCGGAGACGGCTTCGTCGGCGGACCCATGGTCTGTCGTGATTCCGCATAGTTCTTGGTTTATCGTGCCGAACCCGCGTTGGCATCGGCTTTTTCCGGGTGAGCGAGTGTGTACAGGACCGGGATCACCACCAGCGTGATCACCATCGCCGTCAGAAGCCCGCCGATCACCGCACGCGCCAAGGGCGCCTGCGCCTCGGCACCTTCGCCGATCCCAAGCGCCAGCGGCATCAGCCCGAGCATCGTCGTCAGCGAGGTCATCAGGATCGGGCGGAAGCGCCGGGCCGATGCTTCCCGCACGGCTTCGCGCGCCCCCAGCCCGCGCTCGCGCCGAAGGCTGCTCGCCCGGTCCACGATCAGGATCGCGTTGTTCACCACGATCCCGCCGAGCATGATGCACCCGATGAACGACTGAATGTTCAGCGTCGTCCCCGTCAGGTACAGGATCAGCACCACCCCGATCGCCGCGAACGGCACCGAGCACATCACCACCAGCGGGTCCCGGAACGACTCGTACAAACTCGCGAGCACCATGTACACCAGCAGCAGCGAGAGCACCAGCCCGACGATCAGCTGACCGAACGCCTCCTGCTGCTCCTCGTAGTCGCCCGCGATCACGATCTCGTGGTTCGCCGGCACCGGCAGCGTGCGGAGACGCTCGCGCACGTCGGCAACAATCGAGCCCAGATCCCGCCCCGAAATGTTCGCAGAAACCGTGTTCGTGCGCTGCTGGTTCTTGCGCTCAATGAGAATCGGCCCGCGCTGCGGCGCGGTGTCCACCATGTTCTGGAGCGCGACGAGCTCACCGCGATCGTTCGGCACCAGAAAATCCAGAACATCTTCCAGCTCAAGCTGCTCGGCGTCGCGCACTTTCACGAGCATGCGGACTTCCTGCCCGCCCTCGCGGTACTCGCCCACACGCGTACCGGCGATCGCGGTGCCGAGCGTGCGCGCAATCCGCGAGACCGACACGCCCAGATCCGCCGCACGGTCACGGTCGATCCGCACGATCTCCTGCGGCACGCCGACCTCGCGTGTCTGGCGCACGTCCGTGATCCCCGGCACGTCCTCGATCGCCTCGGCGACCATCGCGGCGAGCTGATCGAGTACCTCGAGATCGAACCCGCGAACCTCGATCGCCAGCGCCTCACCGCCGCCGGAGCCGACGCGCAGCAGGAAAAGCCCCTGCCCCTCGCGCGTGCGGATCGTGCCGCCGGGGATATCCGACAGCGCCCGCCGAAGATCGCGCGCGACCTCGGCACTCGATCGCGTGCGCTCCCCCGCGGGAACGAGGCTCAGCGCCAGCTCTCCGGTCGCGCCCGCCTCGGGACGGTAGACCGAGGTGCCGATGTTCATCACCGACGCGCGCGCCTCGGGCACTTCCTGCACCGCGATCGCCTCGATCACGCGCATCTTCTCT
>Ga0213835_101851_pt1 | contig 11376 bp, 13 predicted proteins | sample SWPATP01_FD_160576 | JGI IMG/M metagenome (GOLD analysis project Ga0213835, IMG submission 160576) | Coastal seawater microbial communities from Marineland, Florida, United States - SWPA TP0 #1 | ecosystem: Environmental > Aquatic > Marine > Coastal | place: USA: Florida | collected 2016-08-05
GGGAGTCCTGCTTCGCTGGGACCGAGGCGACTGGCGCAAGCACACGATCTCGCCGCCACCGCTGGTTGATCCGGTGACGGGCATTCTGCATCGCATCACGCGCCGGCCGCCGCACCCCGGTGCACCGCGGTTGTTCGAGCACCTGCACGCCGAGGTGCCCTTCTTGTCGAGTGTCGACGCCCGCAACCAGCCCGACCTGCTCGCCCCCGCAGCCGGCTTCACCGACGGCCCGGAATCCCCCGAAGAGTGCGCGATCCTGTCGGGGATCGCGCATGTGTGTGGCGCTGACCTTGGCCAGGGCGTCCGACGCTGGGCAAGCGCGGAGGAGTTGTCACGCGAGGGCCATCGCGTACTCACCGTCGCGCACTGGGCACCGCACGATCCCACGCTGCACGACGAATCGGGCTTTCCCTTTGTGCGCGACACTCCCGAACTGGCCCAGTGGTGGCTTCTCGGGCACGATAACGCCGGACCGCGATGGGCACCGCTCAGCCTGGTGCACGCGGGGTACCGTGCGCGCGACCCCGCTCGAACGCCCGCGACCCATGCGAACAATCTCGTTGGCCTGCAGGCGGGCCGCACTCTGCACGATGCCCTCGATCGGGCGGCATCGCACCTCATCGCGCAAGACGCCGTCGCGCGATGGTGGGCCAATCCCACTCGACTAGAGGCGGCGGCGCTGCCCTCGCTGATTCGTTCCGCGGTCGATGCGTCACCGTGGCGCGTCACCCTGCTGCACCTGCACGCAGCGGTGCCCGTGCCGGTACGGCTCGCCGTCATCGACGACCTAGACGATTCGGTCATCGCGCTGGGCTATGGATGCGCATCCACCGCCGACGAAGCAGGGTTGCGCGCTATCGGTGAAGCCCTCATTCAGCACGCCTCCGCTCGCGACCTCGCCTCCCCTGCGAGCCTGATTCGCGACTCAGACCGCCTCGGAAACGGCGCGGTGGCGGGTCTCGGCGCGTTCGACGCCGACCGCCGCTACGCCTCCCGCGTGTTCGCCGACCGGCGAGCGCTGATCGACCCGATGTGTCATGTGCAGTATGGGCTGAGCCCGGAGGTGGTCGCGCAAACGCGAGCGCTGACGCGTGCCGTTCCTTCCGGGGCGGCACCTGTGGCGCAGGACGCCACCCTCGCCCCGTTCGACGCGCTGGAGGCCGCCCGTATCGACGTGACTCGAGTCGACGTCACAACCGATCGGGTGCGGGCAGCCGGCGCGTTTGCGGTGCGACTCCTCGCTCCGACCCTGAGGCGACTGTCGCTCGGTGCGTTTCCCGACGCCCACCTGCGAAAGGCGCCGCCGTATCCCGGGTGGTAGCCGCAGGCGTCCCGTTAGCTCAGCCAGGCGCGTGCCGCGGCGACGAAAGCGCCCACGCCGACGTCGAGCGTAGGCCTGACCACCGGGGCGAACTGTGGTGAGTGGTTCGACGGCAGTTCGGCGACTTTCGCCGTGATTTCGGCAACCGAGCCGAGCCCCGCGAAGTGGGCGGGGTCGGCACCGCCAAGCAGCCAGAACACGCACGGCGCCCCCGACTCGCGAGCGAGAATACCGACGTCTTCGCTGCCGGTCACCACGCCAGGGTCGACGACCATGACCCGCTCGAGAGCCTGCGCGAAAGCCTGACGCGCGCGCTCGACGCCCGCCTCGTCGTTGACGACCGCGGGGAACGCGTGCAGCGACTCGATCACGGGATCGCGGTCGGCTCCCGCGGCGAGCGCCTCACCCCGCACGATGCGCTCAACGGCGGCCAGCACGGTCGCGCGCACCCCCTCGTCAAAGGTGCGAATCGACAGCTTCAGCTCGGCCGAGTCGGGAATGATGTTCGCCGCCGAGCCGGCCTGCACCGACCCCACCGTGACAACCGCGGTTTCGGTGGCCGGAATTTCGCGCGACACGATCGTCTGCAGGCGCAGGATCACCGCCGCCGCCAACACGACGGGGTCGACGGTGGCGTCGGGCCGCGACCCGTGCCCGCCGCGCCCGTACAGGGTGACCCGCAGCGCGTCGGAGGCGGCGAATGCGGGCCCCACGCGCATCCCGATCGCGCCAGCCGGTAGCGGAGCGACGTGCTGGCCGATCACCACGTCGGGCGTGCCGAAGCGGGTGAAGAGCCCGTCGTCGACCATGGCGCGAGCGCCGGCACCCTTCTCTTCCGCCGGTTGGAACACGGCGAGGATGCGCCCGCTCCAGCTAGCGTCGGCGGCGAGCGCCCGCAGCGCCCCGATGAGCGCCGTCACGTGCATGTCGTGCCCGCAGGCGTGCATGACCGGTACCTCGTGGCCGTCGGCATCAACGCCGGTGGCACAACTCGCGTAGTCGAGCCCGGTTTCTTCGCGCACGGGCAGGGCATCCATGTCGGCGCGCATGAGAACCGTCGGGCCGTCGCCGCGCTTGAGCACTCCGACGACTCCCGTGCCGCCCACCCCTTCGGTTACGGCGAAGCCGAGGGCACGCAGGCGTTCGGCAACGATGCCGGCTGTGCGCGTTTCGGCGAAACTCAATTCGGGATGCGCGTGCAGGTCGCGATACAGATCGGCAAGCTCGTCAAGTGCGCCACTGGTCATGGTGAGAGTATCGATCACATGTCGGTGTATCGCCCGCAGGTGCGGCTGGGTCTCTCACCGGCGGCCGTGCGGTCGGGCCTCGTGCTGGTGGCCGCGGTCGGTGTCGTCGTCGCGCTCAGCGCCGTGGCGGTCGGGCCCAACACGGCGCAGGCCGCCTACGTGGCGATCCTCTTCCTGCTGTCGCCGTCGCGATCGCACCACCCACGCATCCGCCTGACGGCGGCGGCTGTCGCCGTTGCCGTTGCGATCGCCGGGTACCTCGTCGGCCCGCTCGGCGTTCCCGCGGTCGTCGCAGGTCTGATCGTCGTCGGCGTCGTGCAGGCCCAGTTTCGACTCGCCGACGTCTCGGGCTTGTCTCGCGCACCGGTGAACTTCATGGCCTTCGCCGCCCTGTCGGGAACCGGTGCGGCCCTCTGGCAGGTCGTGCTCGGCACCGTGATCGGCGCGGCGTTCATTCTGGTGCTGGCGAGCGTTCTGCCGCAGAGTGCACACGAACCCGAGCCGAGCACCCGCCTGGCGCGCATTGAGTACGGGGTCACGCTGACGGTCGGGGTCGTCGTCATCGTCGTGGGCGCCGAACTTCTGCGCTTCCCCTACGTCACTTGGGCGCTGCTGTCGTACTGCATGGTGCTGTCGGTGGGCGCCGACCAGCGCGCAGGACGCGTCGTCGAGCGCGTCATCGGAACCGTGCTCGGCGCGCTGGGCGCCACGGCCGTCGCGTTCGCTCCGGAACCCATTCCGATCATCGTCGCGGTCGTCGCCACCGTGCTGTGCGTGGCGTATTTGCGCGACGGCAACTACCTGATGTTTGTTGCCTTCCTCACCCCGGCGGTGCTGCTGACCACCGGAGCGGGGGCGGGGGCCGTTGCTCTGGGGGTGGGCCGCGTCGAGGCGGTGCTCGCGGCCGGCCTGTTGGCGCTATGTCTCACGTGGGCGGTAGGCACGGTCGGCACCCGATGGCTCAGCCGAGCGGAACGGCGACGTCACTCCCCGCCTCCTGCGTGAGTCGCTCCCCCATCTGGCCGACGGTCGCCTCGCCGATGAACGAGCCGGCGAACAGCGCCTGCCCCTGCCGAAAGCTCGACGAGCGCCGCACGAGCTCTTCGGGGGCGAAGCCGAACACCTGGGTGAGTTCGTCGAGGTCGCGCGGCGAGTTGACACGCATGAGCCCCAGGTTGTCGCACTGTGCCAGCACGTTCGGGTGAATCTTCGTCGGCCGCTGCGTCGACAAGAAAAGCCACAGCCCGAACTTGCGGCCCTCCGCGGCGATCTGCACGAGCAGCTCGGTGATCGCCGCCTGCACCGCCGAGCGCACGTCGGGCGGGCACAGGTTGTGCGCCTCGTCGATGACGATCAGCACGGGCCGCCGTTCGGCCCGCCGCACCCACAGGCGCTCCAGCACTGCCAGCGACGCCACGAGCGGCTCGGCCGGGTGCGCGAAGCCCCCGATATCCAACACGGATGCGCGGGGCCGCTCATCGATCGCATCGACGACACACGGTCCCCCGCGTGACCACACGTCCCAGTCGAGGATCTGCAGGTTCTCGATGCGCTGCGCAAGGCGCGCCCAGCCGGGGTTGCTGCCCGAGCGCAGCCGGTCGAGAATCGTGTCGGCCTCGATCGCTCCCGCGCTGGCCTCGAACGACAGCAGAGCGTTGTACTCGTCGGCGTCGCCGATCGGGTCGAGCTGCAGAACGGCGGCCTTCGACGCCGCCGTCATGTCGGCAAAGCGCACGCGGGCCCCGTTCGGCGCTGCCGCCCCCGCCCGAAAGACCCGAACATCGGATGCGCGAATCCGCTCGCGCACGTCGGGATCGACGCTGGGGCGCGTCTCGCGCATCCGCACGTAGTCACCGTTCGGGTCGATAATCACCATCGGAAGTTCGGTGTGGAGCAACAGCTGTTCGAGCACGACGCCGAGCGCGTACGTCTTGCCGCTGCCGCTTTGCCCGCACCAGAAGGTGTGCCGGTTGAAGCGGCGCGCATCGAGCCGCAGGGGCGAGGCTGCGTCGTCGGCGTGGGTGCCGATCGTGATGTGCGTCATGCGCGCCCCGTCTCGCCGAGAAAGCCGGCCGGGCCGTGCAGCCGGTCACTCGAGCATGCCCGCTCGCGGGCGCGGGCGCTAGTGCTCGCTGGGGTCTGGCTCACCCATATCGGGGTCGATGGGCGCCGACGTGGTCACCCGCTGTTGCGCCGCAAACCGCAGACCGAACGGGTTGAGCGTTCCCGGCAGCGGCGCCGCGGGGTCGAGTGCGGCCGGGTCGAGCCCGCTCGTCGACAGCGTGAACTCGCGCTCGGTGACGAGCCGCGCAAGCACGGTGCTCGTGATGTGCAGAACCAGATTGCGCGCCGGGCAGATCGCGGGCCCCGCGCTGAAGGGGATGAACGGCCAGTCGTCTGAGGTGCGCTCGCGCAGGAAGTGCTCGGGCTCGAAGCGGTGCGCCGCCTCGACGTTGCGGTCGTCGCGGTGGAAGAAGGGCGCGTAGATGAACACGCTGGTGTCTTCCGGCATCGATCCTCCGGCCCACGACGTGCGCGCGGTCGTCTCGCGCAAGACGGCCGGAGTTGTCGGCCACAGCCGCAGTGACTCGAGGAAGCACGCCCGCGCGAACGGCAAATTCTGCGGCTGGCGCAGCTCGCGCCCCTCGGCCTCGCGGCGCAGCTCGGCAGCCTTGGCCGGGTGAGTGGCGAGCAGCGCCAGCGCGCGGAAACTCGCCCAGTTGGCCGCGTCGAACGCGAACAGCCACTGCGGCACCTGCTGGTCGGCGTGCGCACCGTCGGGCGTCGGCATCGTCGCGGCAAATGCTGCGAGCGAGCCCGGCTCGGCCGCATCCAGGCAGTGCCGGATGCGCGCGTGCAGCCGGTCGCGGCGCTCTCGCTGACGAGGTGCCAGAAACGCCCAGTTCGCCGAACGGCGCAGCGCAACCATGTCGTCGGTGAGCTCGTGGTCGTCGGCGGCCGCGTCGCCGAAGACAACGCGGCGCACCATGCGCATCCAGTGCTCGGCGTACGTGTCCCAGTCGAGTTCGCCCGCCTCGTCGATCGCCGTGATGAGCGCGTCGATTTCGTCGCTGATCGCCGCCATCATCGCGTCGGCGCCGCGGTGCACCTCGTGGTCGGTGTCGAGCGTCTGCTCGTTGTACTGCCGGCGCGGCGGCCGATCTGCGGCCGACGAGATCAGCACGCCCTCGGGCTCGAAGTGGGCGAGCGCGGCACGCTTCTCGCGAGTGGCGGGGCTGAACGGCTCTGGAGCGTTCTCGAGCACCCGGTGCACGTGCTCGGGCGAAAGCACGACGACCATGCGACGCCCGGGCACCCGCAGGCGCAGGGGCCCGTCGCCGTACTTCTCGTGCAACTCTTGCATCAGTTCGACGGCCGTGCTGTCGGCGTCGGCCGCCTCCATGAGGCGCACCTGCGACGGCCGACGCACGATGACGCCGCGCTGGATGATCGGCATCAGTACGGTGCTCAGAATCTTGACGGTGTCGACCACGGATGCTCGTGGCAGCATCGACCGCCCGTCACGCGTGCGCTGGGTCACTGGCCCCTCGGCGGTCAGTGCCGCCCCGTAGGTGGTGTCGGCGGTGCGGGCGGCGCTCGTGTCGGTCGTCATGGTGTTCTCCCCGTAGTCATGACCGGCCACGGTACGGGGTGTCGAGCGTCGACGCACCGGGGTTTCGCGGGGCAAGCGCCTCGGCTACCCTGCGCGTTCTGCCACGGGGCGGTGGGAGCGAGCACGAGTTCACACGAACTTTCCGCCGGCCGTGGTCTCGCCGGGTCGATCACTCGGGCATCCGCGGCTCCCGACACCCCCGCTACTGCACCGCTGCGGGCTGCGAGTGCGCTCGCGCGCCCGACACCGCCATGTCGATGTCCTCGGCGACCAGTGCCGCGTTGACGCCGGCCCCGGCTTGGGCGCCGCTCGCCATCGCGATCGGGATGCTGGCCCACGGCGCGACAAGGTTTCCCGCGGCATAAACGCGGGGAACGCTCGTCGCGTTCATCGGGTCGACCGCGATACCGGACCCGGGCTCTGCTCCGACCTTGAGGCCGAGGCCGGCGAGCAGAGCTTCGTCGAATTGGGGCAGGCCACCCGTAAACACGGCCGCCAGGCGCCTGCGCTCCCCGTCGGCTGTCTCGACCACGACCGCACCGTCGTCCGCGCTGCGGTCGAGCCCCTCGCCGTGAAGCGCGGTGACCGCGGCATCGATGACGGCGATGTTCCGCGCACCGAGTCGCTCGAGTGTCGCCGCGTCGAGGCCGGCCGCACTGCCGTTCGCGAAGTACGTGATGTCGTCGCTCCACTGCCGCAGCATCTCGACCTGGTGAATCGAGAACGGGCCGGTGGCGAGCACCCCGAGGGGGCGCTCCCTCACCTCCCAGCCGTGGCAATAGGGGCAGTGCAGCACGCGAGTGCCCCACAGTTCGGGGACGCCGGGAATGTCGGGGAGGTCATCGACGATTCCGCACGCGAGCACCAGCGCCCGGGCGGTGATTTGACTGCCGTCGGCGAGCGTCACCGCCACAGCACGCTCAGAGCTGCGGGCGTCGGTAACCCGCCCATCCCGCACCTCGACGTCATACCGCGACAGCTCGTCGCGCCCTCTTGCGAGCAACTCGCCCGGGGCGACGCCTTCATGTCCGAGCACGGCGTGCACGGCCGCCGCGTTGCGGTTGCGCGGCGAGCCGGAGTCGATCACGCAAACACTGCGGCGAGCGCGCCCCATCATGAGGGCGGCGCTGAGGCCGGCGATTCCGCCACCGATCACGACAACGTCGACGGCACGAACTCGGGTCACGTGAGAAGTCATGCTGCGAGCCTGAGCGATCACCGCCGCCGTGGCACACTTTCGTGCAGAAATGGCAAACGGAGGAGGACAATGCGCGAATTGGATGCTCTCGGCCCGCGTCTGCGCGCCGCGCGGCGGGCTCGGCGACTGACTTTGGAGCAACTCGGCCAACGAAGTGGCGTCTCGGCGAGTACCATCTCGCGGCTCGAGTCAGGAAAGCGCCAGGCCAACCTCGAGCTGCTCCTCCCCTTGGCGCGCCACCTGGGCGTGCGCATCGACGATCTCCTGCAGCCCGCCACCGACGACCCCCGCGTGCGTCGCTCGAGCATTCGACGCGGCGGCCACGTGATCGCGCCGTTGACCGCCGAGTCGTCCCCCATGCAGACCTACAAGATCACCTACCCACCCGTCGCCACGGTGCCCGAACCGCGGGTGCACGACGGCTACGAGTGGCTGTACGTCTTGAGCGGGCGCCTGCTGCTGGTGCTCGGCGAGAGCCACATCGAGCTCGAGCCGGGCGAGGCGGCCGAGTTCGACACCCGCGTACCCCACAGCATGAACGCCATCGGCGACCGCCCCAGCGAGGTGATCAGTATCTTCAGCGACAACGGGATGCGCGTGCATCGCTACGACGACACTGACGAGTGATTCACGACAAGGCTATCAACGATAGCTTTTTGGGAATGCACCATAGCTAGATGCCAGCCTTCTCGTCGACGCACGCCACGTATACGCGTTACCTCATCCGCCCCGCGGAGCGCATCGCCTACGAAGTCTCCGGCACCGGCCCGCTCGTCGTTCTCCTTCCTGGCATGGCCGAGCTGCGCAGCAGCTACCGCCACCTCGCCCCCGCCCTCGAATCAGCAGGTTGCACCGTCGCGACCACCGACATCGTCGCCCTCATCGACGAACTTGGCGGGCCCGCGATTATCGTCGGCAACTCGCCCGCCGCCGGGGCCCGCGTGATTGCCGGCGCAAAGCCGACCGACTTCGGGGCGTATCGCGACGCTGTCGCCGCCGGGTTTCGCCGCCGCGACTACGCACGCGCGTTCTCGCAGACCGTTCGGGGCGCCGACCACGCCCCGGCCAAGGCGAGAGTTGCGCGGGTGACCGCGCCGAGTCTCGTCGTCATGGGCGCCCTCGACCCCGACTTCCCTGACCCGGCCACTGAGGCCCGATGGATCGGCGAGCGGCTTCACGCTGCCGTCGTGATGGTGCCCGACGCTGGCCGCTACCCACACGCGCAGCAGCCCGAACAGACGACGACGGCGATTCTCGACTTGCTGGCGACGGTGACCGTCGATGCCTAGGGCAGGCCTCACCCGAACCCGGGTCGTCGACGAGGCAGGCTTCTTGGCCGACGAGCTCGGGCTCGACCATTTCACCCTCGCCGCCCTCGCCGAAAGGCTCGGCGTGCGCCAACCGTCGCTGTACAAGCACATCGAGTCGATGGGCGGACTGCAACGTGACATCAGCGTTGCCGCCAAAGGTGCGCTCGCCTATGTGCTCGCGAAGGCCGCGATTGGCCGGGCCGGTGGTCACGCGATCGCGAGCATCGCGCGGGCGTACCGCTCATGGGCAAAAGAGCACCCGGGCCTGTACGCGGCATCGCAGCGCCCGCCGGCAGCCGGCGATGCGGAAAACGAGGCCATCTCGCGCGCCGCCGTGCAGGTCATCGCCGACGTGCTCGCCGCAAACGGTCTGAGCGGTGACGATGCAGTGCACGTGATCCGCGCCTTGCGGGCGAGCCTGCACGGGTTCGTGGTGCTCGAGACTGCGGGAGCTTTCGCGCTCGACGCCGACGTCAACGACAGCTTCGACATCATGCTCGACGGGTTCGTGCGGTCGTTTGGTGGTACGCTCTCGACATGAGTGACACACTGGCTGTTCAGGTGGGAGACAAGGGCCGCATCGTCGTTCCTGCGCCGTTGCGCGCTCGCCATCAGTGGTCCCCCGGCACTCCGCTCGTCGCGATCGACACAGAGCTGGGCGTTTTGTTCGCCGACCGAGCGACCGTCGAGACGGTACTTCGCCGCCAATTGGCCGGTACCGACCTCGTTGGAGAGCTTTTGGCCGACCGCCGACGCGAGGCCGCGAGCGATCAGTGACCGTCCTGGACGCCTCGGCTGTCCTGGCGTACGTCCAGGGCGAGGTGGGTCATGACCGAGTGCGGCTTGCCCTCCGGAACGGTGCCGCGATCAGCACGGCCAACTGGGCCGAAGTCGCGCAGAAGCTTCGACGAATCGGCTCGTGGAACATCGCTCGGTCGTTGCTGCTCAGTTACCCGCTTGCGGTGAGTCCGGTGACGCTTGACGAGGCAGAAGCGGCCGCCGCGCTGTGGGCGTCGTACCCAAACCTGTCCCTCGGCGATCGGCTCTGCCTCGCCTTGGCGGGCCGGCTCGACATGATCGCCCTCACCGCAGACCGCGAGTGGGCTGGCATCGACCGCGTCGAACTCATCCGCTAGATCCACCCAGCGACCACTCACCCATCCGAGTCGGGTTGTAGGCCACCTCCCAGCGGTAGCCCTCCGGATCGGCGACGTACGCCGAGTAGCCGCCCGACTCGCGCCGCTGCGGGGCGACCACGACGCTGCCACCGGCCGTCGAGACGAGGGCGACTACAGCATCCACATCGTCGGGGGTCGCCACGTTGTGCGCGAGCACGACGGGCGACTGCTGCGGCTCGGCCGCGGCGGCGAGGTCGCGAACGGCGAGGGTGATGAGGCTGATGCGGGGGTGCATGCGGTGACCCTAGCGCTGTAGCCACTGCCGCACGGCGGCGGTTACGGCGCCGCCACCCTCCCACGGAGCGAGGTGCCCGACTCCCTCGAGCGCGATGACGCTCGGCGAGCCTGGCAGCCTGTGCTGCAGCTCGTACGCCTGGTCGACCGGGATCCAGGGGTCGTCGGCACCCCAGCCGATCCGCACGGGGCACCGCACCTCCCCCAGGGCTGCGGCGACGTCACGGGTGTCGTCGGGGCTCACGGCGGCGATCTGCCTGTAGAACGCCGACTGCCCCACCTTGTCGAGCCACGGACCCGCCAAATCGTCGATGTGACGGTCGCTTAGCGGGGAGACGAGCGCACCTCGAATGTATTCGCGAACGAGCGCACCGTGCAGGCGCGAAGGCAACTGGGCGAACGTATCTGCATGCTCGGCGACAAGCTGGAAGAACGGTGAGCCCCACGGGTCGAGCGTGACGATGTCCCATACGAAGAGATCAGCGAATTGAGCCCCGCGCATCAGGTGCGCCCGAAGTGCGACCGCGCCGCCGATGTCGTGCGCGATCACGTGCGGACGACGAAGCCCCCACCACTCGAGAAGGGAGGCCAGGCGCACGGCCTGAGTGCGCAGGTCGACGGGAATCTCAGGTCCCTTCTCCGACTCGCCGTACCCGGGCATATCCCAGAGATACACGCGGTGGTCGTCGCTGAGGTCGTCCGCGACAGCCGACCAGACCGCGGATGACCAGGGAGTGCCGTGGCAGAGCACGACATCGCCCGCCGATTCACCCCGGGGTTCGAGCACTCGCGTCGCGATCGCGACGCCATCGACATCGACGCTGACGGCGGGCGGCAGCAAGTGGCTCACGCTCATGAGCGAGCCCCAAAGTGGTCGATCTTCTCTTCCAGGATCCCCATGGCGCGTGTCAGTGCGTCGCGCCGCTCACCAAGTTCGGCCAGCCGACCCTGCAGAAAGGCGATGCGCTCCGCCGGCTCGTCATCGCGGCGCAGCAGCGCGGTAAAGCGCCGAAGATCGGTGATGCCCAGACCCGCGTCGCGCATACAGATCACCACCGCGACCCACGCCAGGTCGGCATCGGAGTACTGTCGCCTGCCCGCCGCGTCGCGAGGCAACGGGCCGATGAGACCCTCGCGCTCGTAGTAGCGCAGGGCGTCCTCGCTGAGGCCGAGGTGCCGAGCGGCCTCGCCGATCGGCAGCGGCCGAGTCTTGTCAGGCGAGTTCACGCGGCCCTCCTCGCGCTAGGGCCGAGCACGGTAGTTCTCGTCGCGCTC
>Ga0213835_101854_pt1 | contig 11348 bp, 8 predicted proteins | sample SWPATP01_FD_160576 | JGI IMG/M metagenome (GOLD analysis project Ga0213835, IMG submission 160576) | Coastal seawater microbial communities from Marineland, Florida, United States - SWPA TP0 #1 | ecosystem: Environmental > Aquatic > Marine > Coastal | place: USA: Florida | collected 2016-08-05
CGTTTCACCCAACCTACCGTTTCTTCACCAGTTGATATGATGTTGGGTTTCACTGCGTTTCACCCAACCTACCGTTTCTTCACCAGTTGATATGATGTTGGGTTTCACTGCGTTTCACCCAACCTACGGTTTTTAAGAGTTTAGCCACAACGTTCTAACAGCACATATAAAAATGGGTCTAGGGTGTCTAATAACTCCTTAATTTCATCCCTGGCTTTTTCGTGGCTAACAGGTTCTAGGGTAATGGGGTCTATGGGTCGAATTTGCTGCCACCGCTGCACTAACTCCTCAACAGTACAAACCCTCTCCCACAGTGGTAATAAACAAGCTGCTATGCCACTATCAAGATGAATTGGTAGAAAAACAGGTAACTTGATATACTTGCTAATTTCAAAGGGTTTGTGGTTGGTAATGCAATTAATTAAATCTTCCCGGGACTGGGGGTTAGCTAACTGAGGATGTAGGCTGACTCTGGCGGTTTGCCAGTCCGAATCACTCCATTCGGAAACCGGGATAAAATCTTGACCTTGGTGAGGATGACCACACCAAAAATCTAATAAACGGTGCATGGGTTGCAGGAGTTCAAATAAATGTAACCTGTCTTCCGTAGACATTTCCGCCAAACCCAACCCGAGAAAAACAGGTAAATCATCTTCATCCTTAAACAAATCCGTAATTTCCCAATGTCGCCAATTTATCATACTGATAAACTCTAAATCAGCAGCTTTCAAGGCGGCAAAAACATCGGGGATAGTGAAACCTTTATCACCCAGCAATAGATGATTACTTAAAAGATACTCTTCTAATTCAGCCTTTTGTGTGTTCCAGGTTTGCTGTTTAAGCAATACCTGGTCTTTAATAGATTTCATGGTTTCTCGTGCCATTTCCATCTGCATTTCTCCAGGTTTTTCATCCATTAACCCAATCATTTTAAAAAATTCCTGGAATTTAAAATAGTTTTGGCGTTGGAAAGCACTGTGTAGATTGGTTCTAATAATACCATCGGGTTTTAGCACCGATTTCATGGCTTGCAACCCTTCTACGATATCCGGTAGTAAGTAGAGAACTTCATCATTATTAATATAATCAAACTCCCAACCTAAGCTGGGTAATTCCTCAATATACATGGCATGAAATTCGGCATTTTCTATGCCATGATATTTCAAGCGATTCCGGGAGGCTTCTACGGACTTTTCGGATATATCAATACCCACAATTTTAGCACCAGGATTAGCTAATGCTAATGCCAAAGCCTTATATCCACTACCACAGCCAGCATCTAAAATAACTTTACCTTCGGTTTTAATAACCTGTTGGTTTCTTAGATAATAGGGAGTCACCAAGTTATGAATATAAAGGCGTTCATAATCAGTCTGGGGGGATTCCTCTACAGGGATTTTAGGATACTGGGTGAAGTCGAACTGCTCCCGAATTTTCCGTTGTAGGTCTGATTCATTTATGATTGACATTGGGATTTAATCTCCATCTAATTTAACACGGGGCTCAAATAGCCTATATGCTAACAACCGCCACCGTCAATATACCGCTGCCACATTTCCTGATAGGCTTTCTCCATGTCGCGGGTGAACTGCTTACCATTCCACAAAGGAGCAGTCCGCCTAGACTTGTGTAGTTTCCAGGAGATATCTTGGCGGAGTCTTTCATCGGTTCCCAGACGAACCCCCCACTCCACATATTCCTCATCAGTCCAAGCAATACCCTCGGTGATACCAGCATTCATCATCATTGTATAACTATTACGGGCTGCAAACTGTTCCCCCACCCTAGTCACCAGAGGAATACCCATCCACAGGGTTTCCATTGTGGTGGTTGCGCCGTTGTAGGGGTAGGTATCCAGCACCACGTCTGCTATAAGTAAATTAGCGCGGTGTTCTTCTTCCCATTTTACTGGCGCAATAAATTTAATTCTCTCCCTAGTGATTCCCTGTTGATTGGCGATGTCAAAAAAGAACTGATTTAAAGAATCTTGTTGACCAAATCCCTTGACTAAAAAATAACTATTGGGAACTTCCCTTAAAATTTCCAATTGCAACTTGGCGATGTGGGGATTGTACTTAGGGCCTCTTTGCAACCCTAGATAAACTATTGCATCATCAGGAATTGCTAAATCTGCACGGGTAATGGTGGGTACAGATACTTCAAAACCATCAACAGCTAAATAGGTTTGAGGTAGCCTCCAGATAGTTTCCTGATAATATTCTTGAGCATTTTCTGGTAACACATAGGGATCAGCAATAAAATAATCAACTGTTGGCACTGCTGAAGCATCCCAACCGAGCCAAGTCACTTGTATGGGAGCTGGTTTAAGTGCCATAATTGCACTCATATTGGAAGTAGTCAAGCTATCCAAATCTACTAATATATCTATTTGATCAGCATAAATTTGCTCGGCTAATTCTAGCTTGACAGAACTATATTTATGTATGTGGTCAGAGTTAGCAATATACCATTCTTGAATCTGATCGTAAAACACTCTTGATTCGGTCATGTAAGTATAAATTTCAAAGTTATGGCGATCGCCATATTTCCATAAACTACGAGCCAGCCAACCGACCGAGTGCCTCCTAAAACAAGATGAAACATACCCAATCTTTAGTTTCCTGGGGGATGGTTGTACCCCCTGACGCAAACTGGTATGGCGACCCCTAAATTTGGTAATTAGCTCCGGAAAGGCTATTTCCACGTTAGATTGACATACCTGACAAATTTGTTGTCTGATCGTGATATTTTCCCGAGGATTATCTACTATATAGGGAAAATAAAAAGAGGTTGTATAAAGACAAACTCCCATTGATGAAGTACCTAGATTCTTAGGATGTTCAACAATCAATTGGTCAATTAATAGCTTGTGTTGTTCCCAAAAATCCCACAGTTTATCCCAGTATCCACCCGCAGTGAGTAGGGCTTTGAGAATGCTGAAACTTTGGCAAAGTTTTTCCGGTATAGTTTCCACCACTGAATAGGCGCGTTGGGCATATTCTATACCTTGAGCATAGTCCCCCATATCAGTAAATATTGCGGCCACAGAATTAATTAATGCTCTACTTCTTGGTGCTAACTGTAAACCCATCTGGCATAACTTTATGGCTTGCAAATGTTCATGTGCAGTACGGGCTAAATCACAGGCTATATCTATAATAACTCTGATAAATTCTTCCTCATTAGTAACATAAGGGATAATCGCTGTTAGCAACTCTAAAGATGAGGGTTCTAGGGTGGCAACCTGCAAGACTTTTTCAGTAACTCTGATTAATAAATCCTGATTAATATTTTCACTCAAGGAGCTATTCTGTAAGATGTCAATAATTCCATAGTCTTTGATGATATCTGGGGTATAAGCATTAATGGCAATTGACAAATCAATTAAAGCCAGCAAATTATTAATGTCTGTGGGATTCAGTTCTCTAAGATGTTGGCGAATCACCCAGGCTAATTGATAATTTGATAATTGGGCTTGTCGATTAGCTTCTGTGTCGAGAATATTACTTAATTCATCACTCCAATACTCAACCGGTTCTATATCTTCCTCATTGATAGCTAACAACCAGGTGATTTGAGCTTCTTCCTCTTGACCTTCTAACAGCAACATCAAACCCAGATAAAAATAATAATACTTATTATTAGGTTCTGCCTCAATAGCTGCTTCATAATATCTAATCGCCTGTTGGTATTGGCAATTATCGAGATATTTTTGGGCTTGCTGACGCATTTCGGCTACTAAATCACTGGTCATTTTCACAATACCTATTATCCTTGAATTCAATTGATGCTGGCTCATCAACTCCTGGGAGTCATGAGACTATGAAAAATTGATAATTTATGATTGTCCGCTAGTATATATTTTCCACATTTCCTGATAGGCTTTCTCCATCTCGCGGGTGAACTGCTTACTATTCCACAAAGGAGCAGTCCGCCTAGACTTGCGTAATTTCCAGGAGATATCCTGGCGGAGTCTTTCATCGGTTCCCAGACGAACCCCCCACTCCACATATTCCTCATCAGTCCAAGCAATACCCTCGGTGATACCAGCATTCATCATCATTGTATAACTATTGCGGGCTGCAAACTGTTCCCCCACCCTAGTCACCAGAGGAATACCCATCCACAGAGTTTCCAGGGTGGTGGTTGCGCCGTTGTATGGGTAGCTATCCAGCACCACATCTGCTATAAGTAAATTAGCGCGATGGGTTTGCTCGGTCGATACTGAACCCGTCAGCCGCAACTGTTCTGAACTAACTCCCTGTTCTTCTGCTAACTCAAAAAACAGACCGGCGATAGATTGCTCTTTATCGAATCCCTTAATTACCAAATAACTATTGGGTACTTGTTTCAGAATTTGCATTTGCAATTGGGCTAGTTCTGGGTTGTATTTCGGCCCCCTTTGGGCGGTAAAATAAACAATGGCATTTTCGGGAATATTGATATCCTCTCTTCGCAAACTGGGAATGCCGACCTCGAAGCCACCGACGGCCACATAGGTTTGAGGTAGTCGCCAGATGGTTTCTGAGTAATAATCCTGGGCATTTTCTGGCAAAACATAGGGGTCAGCAATAAAATAGTCAACGGTGGGTATAGCAGAGGCATCCCATCCCAACCAGGTGACTTGTACAGGTGCGGGTTTAAGTGCCATAATGGCGCAGGTATTGGTTAATGTCAGGCTATCTAAATCAATGAGAATATCAATCTGGTCTTCAGAAATTTGCTCGGCAACTTCTGTGCTTACTATTCCATATTGATAAGACTTGTTGGCTTGTTCTGCATACCAGTTTTGGAGAGCATCTTGTCGATTTTCTGCCCCAATCATATAGGCATAAATTTCAAATTTATCGCGATCGTGATGTTGAAATAACCAGCGAGATATCCAACCCACAGAATGCCGCCGGAAACAATAAGATATATAACCAATTTTTAGGGGTTGATTGGTCGCGGATTGATGGCGTTTCTGTAAATTCCGGGCTTGATATGTGGCGATATTTTCTGCCTGAGCCGTTTCTAAGTTGGCTTGGCAAATTTGAGCAACTTGGGCTTTTATTTGTGAGTTGACAGCAGGTGAATCTCTAACATAAGGAAAGAAAAAGCTGGTATTATATAATTGCATAACCCCAGTTCCCAAGTCTAGGGGCGGGTCTTTCAGCATAGCATCCAGCAATGATTCCTGATGGTTGACCACCTCTCGCACTTGCTTTGTGCATCCCCCTTGAGACATCAGACCACTGATCATAAAATTGCTATCCAGGGCTTGCTGATCTGGGGATTCAGTGAGATGATAGGAACGTCTGGCATATTCAATGCCATGGTCATACTCGGTTAATTGAATACAAAATTGAGCCAGAGCCCTCAGCAACTCTTGATGATGCGGTGCCAGGTTCAACAACAACTCTCCATAGCCCTTGGCTATACCTATTTCACCAAAGGAATAGGCAATATCGTATAATTTAGGGATTAAGCTAGTGACAAACTCCGGTTGCTCACCAAGATGGTTAATCACCGCCTCTCCCAATTCCAGAGATAGGGGATTAATTGCATCTACAACTAGGAGTTTTTTCCACAGGTGCAGTAGTAAATCTGGATTGACATTGATGGACTCCTGTTGCAGTAAGGGAACCAGTCCATATTCTGCGATCTCATTTCCGGTATAGGTTGTCAGGGTAATTGACAAATCAATTAACTTTAATATATTATCAATACCATGGGGGTTTATTTCTAAAATGTGTTGGCGAATCCCCCAAGCCACGGAATAGTCTTCGGCGGAGGTTCGTGCATCGGCTTCTGATGATAGCACCTCGAGTAAGTCTATCGTCCACTGGTCAATCTGTTCTGGGTCTCCATCACTCATCGCCACCAGCCAGGTGGTCTGGGCTTCTTCCTCCCGCTCCTGTAGCAGCAGGGTTAACCCCAGTTTCCAGTAATTATATTTATAGTCGGGATTGAGATTGATGGCTTGTTCATATAAAATGGCTGCTTGTTGATAATCCCTTTTATGCAAGTAAATATCAGCTTCTGCTGATAAAATATTCTGCTTTTCCGACATCTGATTATCAACCATAGTCCCAGCGATAAACTCAATTAGTTATTTTAAAACAAAATAGGTAGCACTACTGTACTACCTATTTACAATACTCTCAAGTGGCCTCAGTTTCTGATTTTATCAACAAGAGCAATATAGTTATGGCTTTAACAGTGTCACCGTATGCCATCTCTCCATCTTATAGTTGACGATGGGGTTAAAGACCCTAGCTGACTCCATCTGAAACCTAAACTGCTAGATTATCTGTTAAATTTCTCTAAAAGTACCACAACTATTAGCGCCCGCTGCAAACTTTGCCTCGGTTTCTGCATCAGGCGCTTCGCACAGTTTAGCCAAAGTGGTACGCTCCCCTCCTGCTGTAGTACCTACCCAGACCAGACCACCATAGTCGCGGAGATTAGCTATACCGTTGGCATTAACCACCGCACCAGAAGCATTAGCGAGTAGATTATAAGTGTAGTTTGCTGTTGCGCTGCTGACACCCAGACCCAGTTGAGTTATTGAGGTAGTAAACTCGCCAGTTTCCATCAAACGCGCTTGTTGAGCCCGGTTGATTGAACCAACGTATGTTTTAGCTTCGGACTCCCTGGCTTTGTTAGCTTGGTTTAAGAAGGAAGGCAGAGCGATCGCCGACAAAATACCGATAATGATAATTACAACTAACAGTTCGATTAAGGTGAAACCACCGTCTCTTTTTTTCTGAGAGATATGTTGCAGGAATTTGGCTTTAAGTTCAGTTTTCATAATTCGTTCTCCTCGGGGTGAAATGAGGTTATTTGTTTTCTGTAGTTCTAACTTACCCACCTCGATCGCAAATCATATCACCTGCCACAAAATTTTTTTTCAATTTTTCCGGGAAATCGTGTATCGCCCACCCAGTGGGGAATACCGACTAAGGCGGTTGGGGTGACTGGGTGTCAGACATAGGGCTTAGGGGGTTAAGGCCGCCACCAATTGGTAAAATATAGGCGATCGCATCCCATCGCATCCTATATATAAATGGACAACAAACTGTTATTGGTGGCCAAAATCCTGATCCTATCCCTAGGGCTATCCTTACTGATCAAATATGGCGGGCCAAATTTCGCCATTCCCGAAACCAATGCGATCGCTCTTTTCGCGGTTCTATTCCCCTCTTCCCTGCTGGCGGTTCTGTTGTCGTGGCGAATCTGGCTAGTCAAATAAGCAAACCGGGGACCAACTAAACCTCAGTCGGTTTCTTTTGGGACTCGTGCCATTGCTCCAACCGCTTCTCATCCCCAGCGAACCCATCTACAGACACTCGACGCTCTGGCATAGGTTGCACAGGACCATTAACAGGGCTATATTTGCAAAAGCAAATCACGATCATATCAAACTCAGCCATAGACACATCAGGAGAGTAACTTTCTACCCTAGTTACTTCCCAGTCACCCTGACGATAATGGGTGCTGTAGCCATGTTCAGTGGGATTATGCAACCCATCAATACGAATAAACTCCCTCGGTCGATATCCCAACTCAGGAATAGGTTGATCAGAAGAGTCGAAATGTTCAGCCAAAATTCTAGTTAAACCCTGGGTATGTTGGAGTTTACGTTCTTTCCAACCAGGTTCACCCTTATCAGCCCGAAAAATGATGTATTTTCGCATCAATCTTCCTCCTTATCAGTTTCATTATAGGGCCGAGGAAACTCCGTTTTCCCCAGAAATACGCAATCAACCTCAAGGATAGGATCTGAGGTTACCTCAATTCGCACAAGATTCCACCCATATTTTCGTTCCATATCCTCGCAGCATCCTTCATCTACCGCTGCGTGGCGAGATATATTTTCCTGTTCATCATATCTGGGTTGCGTCATAGGTAGCTGGCTGGCTTTGGTGGAATCCCACCACAGAATCTAGTATTCTATGATAGATAACTATTGTACAGGCGATCGCCTGTAGAAAAGCAAATTCTCTCACCCTCAACAGTCGCAATGACCCTAGGTACATGGATAGGCTTCACAGCTTTCTTAATCGCTATATACATCCTGTGGCGGATTAAACAAGCCCTGCTGATGATTTTCGCCGCCGTCGTCCTAGCCACCGCCTTAAACCGTCTCACCCGTCAATTCCAGCGTCTGAAACTACCGCGATCGCTTGCCGTCTTCCTATCCATTAGTCTATTCTTCTTAGGGATTACCATCGGCTTTTTATTGGTAGTCCCCCCCCTAATCAACCAATTAGAACAACTAGCCAAACAGGTCCCCGCCGGTCTCGAACAAGGTCTAAAGCTGCTGAACCTGTTAATTGACTATTTACGCACCGACCTCAACGGACCCTTACGGGAATATCTATCAGAAGTCAGTCGCGACCTGAGACAGATCCGCATCGAACAAATTATCCAACAAGCCCAAGCCCTCAGCAATCAATTAATCGGCGGTTTTGGGGTCGTCGTCGGAACCACAGTAGAAGGATTAGTCAGCATCTTATTAATCCTCGTCCTCACCCTCATGCTTTTAGCCGACCCCCAAGCCTACCGTCGCAGCAGCTTACAACTAATTCCCGCCTTTTACCGAAGGCGAATGAACGACATTCTCGATACTTGCGAAATAGCCCTAGGTCGTTGGCTAATCGGTGCCTTACTCAACATGATTGGTGTCACCCTACTAACAGTAGTCGGCTTGTGGATACTGAGAGTCCCCTTAATTTTCGCCAATGCCATTCTCGCCGGACTCCTCAACCTAATTCCCAATATAGGTCCTGCTGTTAGCGTCATTCCCCCAATGGCGATCGCCCTTTTAGACTCCCCCTGGAAAGCCACATTAGTAGTGATGTTATATATCATCATCCAGCAAATCGAAACCGCCGTAATCATGCCTTATTTAATGGCTCACCAAGTCTCCCTACTACCAGCCATCACCCTTCTCGCCCAAGGATTTTTCCTCACCTTCTTCGGATTTGGCGGACTCATCTTAGCCCTTCCCCTAGCCGTTGTCGGTCAAGTTCTGATCAAAGAAATCCTGATTCGAGATATCCTAGATATTTGGGATAATCCCCCTCCCCTGAAACCCGTCACCGACCAACCCTCACTCCTAACCAGTGAAACCCTCCCAGAGCATAATCCCAGGAATAATCACCAGTGAAAACCATAGCCGAAATCAACCACAAAATCAATCAGCAGCAAGCCATTGTCTGCACCATCGAAGAACTCAAAGCCAGAGTCAAAGAAACCAGCATCAGCCAAGTCGCCCAAGAAGTCGATGTCATCACCACCGGAACCTTTGAACCCATGGAATCTTCCGGTGCAATTATCAACCTCGGACATACAGACCCCCCCATCAATATTCGCACCTGCTGGCTTAACGGTGTACCCGCCTACAGTGGTTTTGGCGCAGTAGATATATATATTGGCGCTACCCAAATGGTCAAAGAAGGAGACGAACCCAGCGATCGCGGTGGCGGTCATGTTATCGAAGATTTAATCGCTGGAAAAACCGTCCATCTTCAAGCTGTTGGTACTCCCTCCGACTGCTACCCCCGAAGTTCCCTAGAAACCTCCATTAGCAAAGAGACAATTAACCAGTTTTATCTATTTAATCCCCGCAATTTATACCAGAATTTTATCATTGGCGTTAATGGTGGCGATCGCCCTTTATTTACTTACCTCGGACCCCTACAACCATTTTTAGGTAATGCCGTTTACTCCAACTCTGGCGCGATATCTCCCCTATTCAATGACCCCGACCTACAATTAATCGGCATAGGAACTCGCATTTTCCTGGGGGGAGGAATTGGATATATTACCTGGGAAGGAACCCAACATTTCCCCATCCAAAAAAGATTGCCTAACCGCACCCCCATAGGACCCGCCGCCACCCTCGCCGTTATCGGGGATGCCAAACAAATGAACCCCTATTGGGTGCGAGGCTGCTATTTTAAACAACACGGACCCTCTCTCATGTTAGGCATTGGCATTCCCTTACCTGTGCTTAACGAAGAAGTGGTTTCCCGCGCCACTATTGCTGATGAGGATATTGTCGCCCCAGTGGTCGATTTTGCTATCCCCCGCCGGGTTCGCCCTACTTTCGGTTTGGTAACATACGCTCAACTCAAAAGCGGTCGTATCCAAATTGAGGGTAAAACCGTCCGCACCGCCCCCCTCGCCAGTATTTCCCGCTCTCGACAGGTGGCGGAGGAACTCAAGGAATGGATAGAGTCTGGCAATTTTACCCTCACTGAACCTGTCGCTCCTATCCCTATGGACAGGTCTTTTATCCCCCAAGATATTTGGGGTTCTCAAATACGTTTAGATTGATTTTATCCCCTCCTCCGACTATAGCCATGACTTATCGATTTAGGCAGACAATTTTAAACATTGAATCAGTCACCACAAATTTCCGGGGAAATAGTCATCATTTGCGTCACGAGAGAATCGGCACTTGACACCGTTTTGGGGTTCTGATAACATAACGTTATATGTGAAAATACCTTTGTTGTATCTATAGGGACTCTGTAGCCGATTTCCGGTAGAAAGCGATCGCCTCAAACCTGCATTTTCTCGCCTCACCTACCCCACCCATAACCCTCACTCTGATTCGTGAATTTGCTGGCGATGCACGAGTTTTTTTTGGGCGTTTTCAGGGGGGATTGACAAAATTACTAAAATGTGCATCCTCAACCGTTGCCATAGCTGTGACTTATTTATTTCGGGAGATAGTTTTAAACATTGAATCAGTCACCACAAATTTCCGGGGAAATAGTCATCATTTGCGTCACGAGAGAATCGGCACTTGACACCGTTTTGGGGTTCTGATAACATAACGTTATATGTGAAAATACCTTTGTTGTATCTATAGGGACTCTGTAGCCGATTTCCGGTAGAAAGCGATCGCCTCAAACCTGCATTTTCTCGCCTCACCTACCCCACCCATCACCCTCACTCGTATTCGTGAATTTGCTGGCGATGCACGAGTTTTTTTTTGGCGTTTTGAGGGGGGATTGACAAAATTACTAAAATGTGCATCCTCAACCGTTGCTATAGCTGTGACTTATTTATTTCGGGAGATAGTTTTAAACATTGAATCAGTCACCACAAATTTCCGGGGAAATAGTCATCATTTGCGTCACGAGAGAATCGGCACTTGACACCGTTTTGGGGTTCTGATAACATAACGTTATATGTGAAAATACCTTTGTTGTATCTATAGGGACTCTGTAGCCGATTTCCGGTAGAAAGCGATCGCCTCAAACCTGCATTTTCTCGCCTCACCTACCCCACCCATCACCCTCACTCGTATTCGTGAATTTGCTGGCGATGCACGAGTTTTTTTTGGGCGT
>Ga0213835_101855_pt1 | contig 11343 bp, 10 predicted proteins | sample SWPATP01_FD_160576 | JGI IMG/M metagenome (GOLD analysis project Ga0213835, IMG submission 160576) | Coastal seawater microbial communities from Marineland, Florida, United States - SWPA TP0 #1 | ecosystem: Environmental > Aquatic > Marine > Coastal | place: USA: Florida | collected 2016-08-05
GTGATCATCGTGTTCCTGTTCCCGCAACTGGTGCTATGGCTGCCGTCGCGGATGCTGTAGGGCCTCGCGCGCACCACGGTGCGTTTGCCCTTGCGCGGCAGTCGGTTGCATTGCTAAGCACCGCGCACCGGAGAGGTGGCCGAGTGGTCGAAGGCGCACGCCTGGAAAGCGTGTAGGCGGGAAACCGTCTCGCGGGTTCGAATCCCGCTCTCTCCGCCACAAATATTTGACATTTCAGGACTATTTTTCGCCTCGGTTCCGGGCTCCGGGAAGGTGGCCCGGATGGCCGATCTCGTGCCGACCCGGATCGCGCCCGCCATCCGCGCAAGCCCGCACATGGTCCGCCCCCCCTCCATCGTCGTGCCCCGCAGCAAGGCGTTGCGGACCTGACCTGCGCGCCGGTCAGGGCGCGGCGCGCGGCGCGAGGCGCGCAAGGGCCTCGTCGGCGAGGAGGCGCGTCAGGTCGCCCGCCGGCATCGTGCGGCCAAGGCCGGCGGATTGTCCGGACCACAGCGGCATGAAATCCTCCGACCCCGCGGGCTCGGTGGCCGCGCGCAGGGGGGCAAGCGCCCCGCCGGCCAGCGGAAAGGCCGGGGCATCCGGGCTGATCGGGCCTAGCTCGCGCATCGCCCGGTTGACGATGCCGCGGGCCGGGCGGCCGGTGAAGACATTCGTCAGGGCCGTCTCGCGCGCACTGCCCTCGGACAGGGCGCGGCGGTGTGGTGCCGCGACCGTCGCCTCGGGGCAGAACAGATAGGCGGTGCCGATCTGCACCCCGGCCGCGCCCAGCATGAAGGCCGCTGCGATCCCGCGCCCGTCGGCGATGCCGCCGGCGGCGATGACCGGCACGCGCACCGCATCCGCGACCTGCGGCACCAGCGACAGGGTGCCAACCTGGGTGGCGATATCCCCGGTCCGGAACATGCCGCGGTGCCCGCCCGCCTCGACCCCCTGGGCAATGATGGCGTCGCAGCCTTCGGCCTCCAGCCGGACGGCCTCGTCAACCGTGGTGGCCGAGGACAGGATGCGCGCGCCGGTGGCGGCGACCCGGGCGAGAAGCGCGCGCTCGGGCAGGCCGAAATGAAAGCTCACGACCTCCGGTCGCAATTCCTCGACCAGTGCGCAAAGCTCGGCGTCGAAGGGGGTCCGGCCGGCGCCCGCCACCGCTGCGGCGGGGTCCACGCCCAGTTCGTCATAGAACGGCGCAAGCCGCCGCCGCCATGCCGCCTCGCGGGCGGGATCGGGCGCGGGCGGTACGTGGCAGAAGAAGTTGAGGTTCAGCGGGCGGTCGGTTCGCTGCCGGAAGATGCCGACCTCGGCGCGTATCTGCGCGGGACCGAGCATCGCACAGGGCAGCGAGCCGAGGCCGCCCGCCCGTGCGACGGCGACGGCCAGATCGGCCCGCCCTGCCCCGGCCATCGGTGCCTGGATGATCGGCAGCGCGATGCCGAGCATGTCCTGTATTCGACGATCCGGCCACATGCCGCGGTCCCCGCCCTGCAGATGCTTAACGGCGAGTATCCCCGATCCGGCCCCGCAGCGAAAGACCGGCCGTCCGGCAACGACCCTCCCGGCACACGGAACAGGGGGTCGGCGCCCTTGCACCCCGCCTGGCCCGAACCCGGGTAGCGCACCGGCCGTCGTCGCACCTGCCGCCCTATTCGGCCGCCATCGCCGGGGAGAGCGGGGGTGCGGCGGCCGCTTCGATAAGCCGGGCATGAAGGGCGGAAACCGCGGCGTCGCGGTCGTCGCGGGGCACGATGAACTGCACCTCGACACGGCGCAATCCCTGCTGGACGGCAAGCATCTCGATCCCGGCGTCCTCCAGCGCCTCGAGGCCGCGGCGCACAACGCCGACGCCGCGAAGGTCGCTTCCGATGGCCGAAACCATGGCAACGGGACGGACCGCGATCTCGGAATTGGGCCAGTCGCGCGCCAGATCCCGTTCCACCCGGCGCAGCGCCTTGAGCGATCCGGCAACCCAGTGGGTGATCGAGTTCGCGTTCGAGGATTTCGACACGATCCACAGGTCGTGGCGGGTCAGCGCCTGCAGGATGCCGGCGTCATACCCCTTCACCCCGACCATGTCGGGCTCGTGCACCTCCAGCCCGTGCAGCGGCAGGCCGGTGACCATTTCCACCCGGCCGGCAGGGCCGCCGTCGGGCCCGATGAGGGTTCCGGGGTCCTCGGGTTCGAAGGCGTGCTTGACGCGCAGGCCGACCTCGGCACGGCGCAGGATGCGGGCGGCATTGGGGTGGATCGCCTCCATCCCGAGGTTCGAAAGCTGGTCGGCCACGTCATAGCTGGTGCGCCCGATCTTGCGCACCTTGTCCAGCCCCACGACCTTCGGGTCGGCCGAGGACAGATGAAATTCCTTGTGGATGATCGCCTCCGACGCGCCGGTCAGGGCCGCGATGCGGGCGAACACCACTTCGGAATAGCCGCGGTCGTACTCGCGCATCAGCCCCTCGGCACAATGCGCATAACCGGTGACGATCGGCAGCTCCTCGGCAAGGTCGATGCCGTCAAGGGCGGTGTGCAGGCGGTCGTCCAGCGCGGGGTGGGCATCGTCGCGCCAGCCGGACAGGTCGACAAAGCGGGCGTTGACGCCGTGGCGGCGCAGCAGCAGCGAGGTGACGAAGGCCGAATGCGCCTCGCCCATGCCGGCAAGCAGCTCGCGCAGGGTCATGAGCTGGCCGTCGATGCGGAAATGGCCATAGGAGCCGAGGCGCTGCAGGTCGAGCATGCAGGCCCTCGCCCCCTCGATCCGGTCACGCACGAAGGCGTCGGCGCGGCCGCGGTCGCCGTCATGGTCGAGGATCTCGCCGTGCACGCGCATCATCTCGGCGGCGGTGCCGCTCAGCGCCTCCTGCCAGCCGGTGCCGCCGTCATCGTCGGCAAAGCGGGCATAGACGCCGCGCTCGCCGGTCTTCTTGTGTTCCAGCAGCCGGTTGGTCAGGCCGCCATAGGCCGAGACCACGAAGATGCGTCCATAGGGGTTGTCGCGGTCGCCGAGCCAGAGCGTGTCCAGCAGTTCGCGGCTGCGGCTCATGCAGGTGCCGCCGACCTTTTCGACCGTATGTCGTTGCATGCGTCTGCGCGGACGGCTTTTCACCGTCGCGCCCTCTGATTGGATCGCCGGGCCATCCCCGGCCGGAACGGGATCAGTCCGCCGCGGCGTAGGAGCCGTCGGCCCGGTGCACTTCGTTGCCGATGACCGGCGGGTTGAAGCAGCAGGCCAGCACCAGGGTTTCCTCGCAGCGCAGCGTGTGCCTGTCATGCTTGTCGAGCGCGTACATCACGCCGGGACGGATCGGGTGCACCGTGCCGGTGGCGAGGTCCTCGATCGAGCCGCGGCCCTCGATGCAATAGACGCTTTCGAAGTGGTTCTTGTAGTGGAAGGTATGCTCCGAACCGCCCTCGATCGTGGTGATGTGGAACGAGAACCCCATTCCGTCGGCGGCAAGCAACAGGCGCACCGATTCCCAACGCTGGTCGGCCACGCGCCGATCCGTCTTGCGGGCCTCGTGAAAGTCGCGAACGATCATGGTCTACTCCGCTGCCATGGGGGTGCGATCGGCAAGCTGTGCGCGTACGGCCGCCTCGATGATGTCGAGGCCCTGCGCCAGCTGCGTCTCGGGGATGGTGAGGGGCGCGAGAACCTTGACGACTTCATCATGCCCGCCCGATGTCTCGATCACCAGCCCGCGCGCGAAGCAGTCCGCACAGATCGCGGCCGCCAGAGTGCCCGAACCCACGTCGATGCCGCGCATCATGCCGCGACCCTTGAGGCGGGCGCCGGGGATGAGCAGCGCGATCTCGGACAGGCGCCGGCCCAGGAACTCGGCCTTGGCCTCGGTCAGTTTCTGAAAGGTGTCGTCGGACCAGAACTTTTCCAGCGCCACGCGGGCGGTGACGAAGGCATGATTGTTGCCGCGGAAGGTTCCGTTGTGCTCGGCGGGCTTCCAGACGTCGAGATCGGGGCGCAGCAGCAGCGCCGCAAACGGCAGCCCCATCCCCGAGAGCGATTTCGCCAGCGGGATCAGGTCGGGCGTGACGCCCGTGCCCTCGAAGCTGAAGAACGGTCCGGTGCGCCCGACGCCCGCCTGGATGTCGTCGGCGATCAGCAGCGCGCCGTGCCGTTCCGCCAGCCGCTTGAGGCCGCGCAGGAAGTCGGCCGAGGCCGCGTTCAGCCCGCCCTCGCCCTGCACGACCTCGATCAGGAAGGCCGCGGGCGCGTCGATGCCGCTGGAGGGGTTGTCGAGCATCGCCTCGATCAGCTGCAGGCTGTCCACGCCCTCGATCGCGCCCTCGTAGGGCATGTGCACGACGCCCTGCAGCGGCATGCCGCCGCCGGCACGCTTGCCCACGTTGCCGGTGGCCGCGAGCGCGCCCATGGTCATCCCATGAAAGCCGTTGGTGAAGGCCACGATGGTCTCGCGGCCCGTGACCTTGCGGGCAAGCTTCATGGCGGCCTCGACGGCATTGGTGCCGGTGGGTCCGACCATCATCACCTTGTGGTCCATGCCGCGGGGTTTCAGAACGAGCCGCTCGAAGGTGTCGAGGAAGGCCGTCTTGGCGTCGGTGTGCATGTCGAGGCCATGCGCGATGCCGTCGCCCGCGATATGCTCGATCAGCGCGGACTTCATGTCCGGGTCGTTGTGGCCGTAGTTCAGCGACGAACAGCCGGCGAGGAAGTCCACATACTCGCGACCCGTGGCATCGGTGAGGGTGGCGTTGCGCCCGGCGACGAACTCCACCGGAAAGCTGCGGCAATAGCTGCGAACCTCGGATTCGCGACGGGCGTAGATGGTCATGCGGGATTGGTCGGTCATGGATACCGCCTTTCGGTGTCTGTGGTGGATCAGGCCGGGATCAGGCAGCGCTGCGCTGCGCCTCCTCGGCCGGGAAGTCGATGGACACGAGATGCTCGGTGTCATGCGCCCCGTCGAAGTGCCGGTCACTGACATAATGGGGCTTGTGCGCGAGCGCGCCGTCGATCCGGCGGGCCAGCCCGCGGAACAACGCCCAGGAGCCGTCGTTGTCCTCGGTGATGGTGGTCTCGAGCCGGGTCACGTCGTTGCAGGCGGGGCGCTCGAGCAGCGCCTGCAGCATGTGGCGGCCAAGGCCCATGCCGCGCGCGCGGGCATCCACCGCCACCTGCCATACGAAGATCGTGTCCCCCCGGCCCGGCGGAACATGGGCCGAAACCCAACCCATGAGACGATCCCCCTGCTCGGCGATCACGCAGGTGTCGGCGAAATGATCGCACTGGATCAGGTTCATGTAGAGCGAGTTCCGATCCAGCGGCGCGCAGCGGGCGATCAGGGCGTGCACGTCGGTGCCGTCTGTCTTGACCGGCCGACGTAGACGCACGGTGCCCTTGGGGGTTTCGATCAGCTTCCAGGTTCTTGTCGTCATCCTGTCCGTCATGCCTTGTTCTGCCATTTTCTTAGGGAACCTAAATAGAGCCTGCGGGGTGATTCATTCAAGTCTTGCCCGAAAATTGTGCATGTTGACAGATTTACGCCCATATACTAGAGGTTTATCCGAGGATCATGGGGCGAATACCGGGGCGGTCGAGAAATTTTTATTTAGTTTTTCGAAATATTTGATCGGTAGAGCATGGCGCGGCGGCCGGTCAGGTGGCGGTGGCGCAGATGGAGCACGCAGGGATGACGGAACGAGCGGATGCGACACTGATTGCCCTGCGGCGCGTCCTGCAGGCGATCGAGGGGAATGCCCGCGCCATCGCGCGGACGTCGGGTTTGACGACGGCGCAGATGCTGGTCCTGCATGCGCTCGCCGAACAGGGCCACGAGCAGCCGCGCGACATCGCCCGCCGGCTGGGGGTGTCGCAGGCCACGGTCACCACGCAGATCGACCGCCTCGAGGCGCGCGGCCTTGTCCGCCGCGAGCGCCGGCGCATCGACCGGCGCATGGTCTGGGTGATCCTGACGGACGAGGGGCGCCGGGTGCTGGCCGAGACGCCGGACCCGCTTCATGCCCGGTTCGCCGAACGATTCGCGGCGCTGGCCGACTGGGAACAGGCAATGCTGCTGGCCAGCGCCGAACGCCTGGCAAGGATGTTCGACGCCGAGAAGACCGAGCCCTTGCCGGGGATCGAGGATCCCGGCCGCGCGACCGCGGACTCGTGATGATGCCGCCGGTGGCGGGCGTTCGCCACGGCGCCGGGATGCGTCGGTTCGGTCGCGACGGCCCCGCAGCCCGTGTCAGCGCCTGGCAGTCCGGCCGGCCCGCAGCACGAAGCCCAGCAGCAACGCCATTCCGACCGAGGCCAGCGTCGCCGCCAGGACCGCCTCCACCGGCGGCACGCCGACACCCAGCAGCAGCCGCAGCGCCAGAAGGAACAGCGCAAGCGCCACCGCTCCGCGGGCGCCGGCGGACATGACCGCGCGCGCGGTGTCGGCATCGGCCAGCCGCAGCACCCCGGCCGCAACGAACAGCAACCCAACCGGCAGCGCGATCAGCGTGCCCGACAGCGTCGGCCCGAGCCCCCCCGCCGCCAGCGTCACCACACCGACGAGCGCGCCCGCGGAGACCGCCCGCATCCCCTCGGCGCGGGGCGACCAGGCGCGCCTTCGGGACGAAGGTTGCGCAGGCCGCGCCCGCAGCACCGCCATCCCGGCCGCGTAGGCCAGTCCGAAGGCCAGCACGTTGCCGGCCAGCCCCGTCGCCAGCGACGCCGCCGACACGCAGGCGGCCCAGCCCAGCAGCGCGGCGCACAGCAGAACGGGGCGGGACAAGCGCCCCGCCAGCAGCGCCGCCGCGGCGGCAAAGGCGACCGTTCCCGCCAGCGCACCCAGCGCATCCTCGGCCGCGCGCATGACAAAGGCGGGATCACGCTCCAGCGCCATGACGAAAAAGCCGGGGCCGATGACCACCGGCATGGAGATCGCCGCGGCCGCAAGGCCCGGCCTTGCCCGCACGACCAGCCAGCTCATCGCCAGCACGAACAGCGCCGTCGCCCCCATCCGCACGGCAAGCGAAAGCGTCAGCACCTCGAGTGCCGGCATCGGACCTCCCGCGCAGCTGACAGGGCTGCGTCCCGGCCGGGGGCATGCCCAAAAACGCTTTGCCGTTCAAGCAGGTTGCACGCTATGAGGGGGCAACCGGCACGGCCCGGCCCTGCCCCGGTCGCCGCTGCGACAGCCTCAGGAAGGAAACGCCCAATGACCCCCATTTCATCGCGCCCGAAAGCCGGCGACGGCGTCCGGATCGGCATGCTGACCCCGTCGTCCAACACCGTGCTCGAGCCCGAGACCCAGGCGCTGATCGCGCCGCTGGGGGCCTCTGCCAGCGTGCATTTCGCGCGCTTCCGGGTGACGCAGATCGGCCTTGATGCCGCCGCCGACAGCCAGTTCGCGCTGGAGCCGATCCTGGCCGCCGCCGACCTGCTGGCCGATGCCAAGCCGGCGGTGATCGCGTGGAACGGAACCTCGGCCAGCTGGCGCGGCTTTGACAGCGACGACCGGTTGTGCGCCGAGATCGAGGCGCGCACCGGCGTTCCCGCGACCTCGGCGGTCAGGGCGTTCAACGGGGCGATGGCGGCGCTGGGGGTGCGCAAGCTGGGGCTGGTGACGCCCTATACCGCCGATGTCCAGCAGGCCATCGCGCGCAACTATGCGGGTATCGGCATCGAGGTGGTGGCCGAGGCCCATGCGGGGCTGCGCGACAACTTTTCGTTCTGTACCCTGTCCGAAGACCGGGTTGCCGACATGTGCCGCGAGGTGGCGGCCGCCGGCCCCGACGCCATCGCCATCGTCTGCACCAACATGCGCGGGGCCCGGCGCGCCGCGGCGCTGGAAGCGGAGCTTGGCGTGACGATCCTCGATTCCGTCGCCGTCACGCTCTGGGGCAGCATGCAGCGGGCGGGCGTGGCCACGGCGCCGCTGCTGCCCTTCGGCCGGGTCTTCGGCCTGCAGGCCGAGGTCTGACCGCGCTGGCAGGCAGGCACGGCATCGCCGGGGGTGCTTGCGGGCCAAGTCGGGTCAGCCGATCCGCGGCACCGGGGCGCCCGCCAGCGGCAGCGCAAGGGGCGCCGTCGATTCGATATCCGGCGTGGACGCGGTGATCCGGTCCTGTGCGAGTTGCAGGGCCGCCGCCGCAGCCGCCATGTCGATCGACAGCACCCGCCCGGATTCGACCCGCTGCACGCCGTCCACCCAGACATCGCGCACCGACCGGCCGACCGACGAATAGATCATGCTGCGCAACGGATCGTGCACCGGGCGCATGTTGAACTCGTCAAGATCGGCGACCACCAGGTCGGCCTTGGCGCCCGGCGCCAGCCGGCCGATGTCGTCGCGCCCCAGCACCTGCGCGGCACCGATCGTGCAGGCATGAAACACCCGCGCGGTGGTGCAGCCATGCTGCGGGCCGGCGGCCAGCCGCGCGATCGTCTCGGCCAGCTGCATCTCCTGGAACAGGTTCTGCGGATGGGTGTCGGTGCCGATGGCGATGTTCACGCCGGCATCCATGTAGGCGCCAAGGTGGTGCATCATGCTGCCGTCGCGGGCAAAGACCGTCGGGCAATGCGCGACCGAGGTGCCGGTCCGGGCCATCAGCCGCAGGTCGGCCCGGCGCGGCCACACAAGCCAGGGGTGTTCGTCGGTGAACACGGCGTGGCCCAGGATGGTGCTCGGCCCCAGAAAGCCCAGCCCGGAAAGATACTCGACCGGCGTGCAGTCGTGCAGGCGGACCATCGCGTTGAACTCGGCATAGCTTTGCGCGGCGTGGGTGTGCAGCGTGCGGCCGGTGTCGCGGGCAAGGGCGGCGGCGGCCCGCAACAGGTCGGGCGTGCAGGTGTTGACCTGCGCGGGCGTGACCAGCCCGGTCAGCCGTCCGCATTGGTGCGCCTCGGCCGCGTCCATGACGTCGCGCGCCTCGTCGAAGGCGGCGACGCCGAGGTCGGGGGCCCAGTCAAGAAGGATGTCCTGACCGGTGTCGGTGTACCAGCGCGCCGAGCGGAACATCGCCCCCGCCCAGGCCCGCAACCCGCTTTCGGCCAGAAGGTCGATCCAGCCGGGATAGGCGTGCGACAGATCGACGATCGAGGTGGTGCCGCAGGCCAGCATCTCGGCCAGCCCGTAGCGGGCCGCGACCAGCAGCGCGGCCTCGTCCTGGACAAAGCTCTGCCGGAACCGGTGGCGCGAGGAATAGAACAGCCGCGGGTTGCCGAATTCCTCGACCATGCCGCGAAAGACCGGCGTCTGCGTCGGGTGGCAATGGATGTTGATCAACCCCGGCATCACCAGCCGCGCGGTGCCGTCGATCTCGGTGTGCGCGACGCCCTTATGGCGCCCGCCCACCGTCACCAGACGGTCGCCCTGCCAGGCCACGTCGCCGCCGCGCAGGTAGACATGCGACCCGGCCGCCGCGTCCCAGGCGATGATCCAGGCGGCGTTGCGGATGCAGGTGACAGGCCCGCTCAGCGCATCGTGTTGGGCAGCCATGTCACCATCTCGGGCAGTACGGTCATCAGCGCCACCAGCGCGAACATGCAGCCCAGGAACGGCAGCACCCCGGCGATCACCGTGCCGACCGAGCCGCGCCCCCTGACCGCCTGCACCACATAGATGTTCATGCCCACCGGTGGCGTGATCAGCGCGATCTCGCACATCACGACAAGGAAGATGCCGAACCACAACGGGTCGTAGCCGATCGCCTGCACGATGGGAAAGACGATCGGGATCGTCGCGATCATCATCGCGAGCGAATCGAGGAAGCATCCCAGCGCGACATAGAAGATCACCAAGATCAGCACCATTTGCCACGGCTCGATCGTCAGTTGCGTCATGGTGCGCGAGATCTGGCCGGGAATCCCGAGGATGCCGACGACGAAGTTCAGGTAGAACGCGGCGATCAGGATCAGCAGCGTCATCGCCGTCACCCGCACGGTCGAAAGCAGGCTTTCGTAGAGCAGCCGCCACGAGATCGTGCGGTTGGCGATGATCAGCAACAGCGCGCCGGTCACGCCGAGGCCCGCGGCCTCGGTCGGGGTGGCATAGCCGCCATAGATGCTGCCCATCACCATGATGAAGATTGCCAGCGGCGGCAGCAGGTCGCGCAGGCGGCGCAGCTTGACCGCCCAGGGCACCGGGTCCGACCGGCCGGCCACATCGGGCCAAACGACCGAGGCGACCACGACCACCGCCATGAAGGACAGCGCCAGCAGCAGCCCCGGCACCACCCCCGCCAGGAACAGCGCGCCGATGGAGGTGTTGGTAAGCGCACCATAGATGATCAGGTTGATCGACGGCGGGATCAGGATGCCCAGCGTCGCCCCGCTGGCGACGGTGCCCAGCACCCAGCGCTCGGAATACCGTTTGCCGCGGAAGGTCGGGAAGGCGACGGTGCCGATGGTGGCCGCTGTCGCGACCGAGCTGCCCGAGATCGATGCGAAGATGGTCGAGGCCGCGATGTTGGTGTGCAAAAGGCCCCCCGGCAGCCGCCGCAGCCAGTCGTCGAGCGCCACGTACATGCGCGCCGCTATGCCGCCGCGCACCAGCAACTCGCCCATCAGCACGTAAAGAGGAATGGCCACCAGCAGAAAGTTGTTCAGCGTCCCCCACATCAGCGTGCCGAAGGGACGGAACATCGCATCGCCGAAGAACCAGAACGCCGAGAACGCCGCCGTCAGGAACAGCGCGGCCGCGATGTGAAAGCCGATGACAAGCATCAGCAACAGCAGGCCGAAGCCGAGGGCGATGGTGGTGATGCTGACCATGAGGCAGGCTCTCCAGGCGGGGCCGGGTTCAGTCCTTGGTGTGGCCCGGGTCGGGGGCCGTCCCGTCGTCGGCGGTCGCGGTGCTGTCCATGAACTGCTGCACCTCGTCCTCGATCTTGATGCCGCCATACTCCCGCTCGACACGGTCGGGGGCGAACACCAGCAGCAGAACCGCCCGCAGCGCATGCAGCACCGCGCTGAGGGCGAAGAACGCCATGCCGAAGGTCCACAACCCCTGCGGGATCCACAGCGGCGTCTGCAGCGGGGTGTTGGCACGCGACTGGAAAAGCAGCGTGTCCGACAGCGTCAACCAGGCGTGCCAGGAAAAGAACAGCACCACGCCCGCAAGCGCCACGTAGGACGCGACGTGCAGGATGCGCTGCACCACGACGGGCATGTAGCGATAGAACAGGTCGATGCGCGTGAACTCGCGCCGCGACAGCACATAGGCCATGCCCAGCGACCCGACCATGGCGAGCGTATACCCGCCCAACTCGTCGGTGCCCTGCACCGAATAGCCGAAGAACCGTCGCGACACGATGTCGAAGGTGATCAGCCCCGCCAGGATGAACACCGCCGCCCCGGCCAGCAGG
>Ga0213835_101857_pt1 | contig 11331 bp, 9 predicted proteins | sample SWPATP01_FD_160576 | JGI IMG/M metagenome (GOLD analysis project Ga0213835, IMG submission 160576) | Coastal seawater microbial communities from Marineland, Florida, United States - SWPA TP0 #1 | ecosystem: Environmental > Aquatic > Marine > Coastal | place: USA: Florida | collected 2016-08-05
GGGATTGTTTTCCTGGTGATACTGCGCCCGGACCTTGCAGTCGGGGCACATCTGCATCAGCTGCGTGGCTTCCGCCCGGACGCCGCGCGCCTGCATCCGCTCGACGGTGCGCTCGATCATGCTTTTGACGCCGAACAGCACGCCGCACTCGACGCAGGCGAAGGGCTCTTCGGACTTCATCTCGCGCGCGCGGAAGGCGGTGTCGGACAGGTCCATCTGGGGCTGCAGGCTCAGCGCATTCTCGGGGCAGATGCTGACGCAGATGCCGCATTGCAGGCAGGCGTCCTCCTTGAAGCGCATCTCGGGCCGGTCGGGGTGGTCAAGGATCGCGCCCGACGGGCACAGCCCCGCGCAGGACAGGCACAGGGTGCAGGCGTCGTGGTTCAGCACGATGGTGCCGTAGGGGGCGCCCGCGGGCAGCGGCACCGGCGCCTCGGGAAGCCGGTCGCCGGCCAGCGCGCGCGCGGCCAGGCGGGTCACGTCGCGGCGCCGGCCCATGGCCAGCACCGAGGTCGCGGGATGCGCCGGCGCGCGCCCGGCATGCAGCACCTCGGACAGCGCGTCGGGGTCGGACTGGTCGATCATCCCGATCCGCCCCCCCTCGAGCCCCACGCCGGCGGCCAGCGCCGAGACCAGCGCCGCCTCGCGTTCGAGGATGTCGCGCTCGCTGTCCGGCGACAGCAGCAGCTCGATGCGGGAAAAGCCCGAGGCCAGCGCCACCATCGCCTCGGCGTGGCCGAAGATCGACAGCGACGGCACCTCGAGCGGGATCACGTCGGCCGGCAGCCCGCGGCCGAAGCGGGCGGCCAGGGCGATCATCTGGCGGCCGTGCTCCTCGTCGTGGACCAGCAGGCGCGGGGCGCCCGTACCCCCGGCCTTGCGCCAGGCCTCGCCCATCGTCCGAAGCCGGGCGAAGGTGTATTCGGCCGTCGGCGCCTCGAAGGCGATCGCCTCGGACGGGCAGACCGACGAACAGGCGCCGCACCCGGCGCAGACGTCGGGATCGACCTTGACATGATCACCCGCGGGCAGGATCGCGCCGGTGGCGCAGGCGTCGATGCAGCGGGTGCAGCCGGTCTGTTGTGCGCGGGAATGGGCGCAAAGCTCGGGTTGCAGGCGCACATACAGCGGCTTTTCGAAGGTGCCGACCATGCCGGCGGCCTTGCGCGCGGCATTAGCCACGGCCAGCGGATCACCCGGATCGGCGCGCAGATAGCCGTCGCGATGGCCGGCGGGGTGCAGCAGAGGGGTGCCGCCGGACAGATCGAGGATGATGTCGCACTCCGACGCGGCCTCGGGCTGCGCCGCGCCAAAGCGGGGCGCGCCCCGCCCGCCGGGTTCCAGCGCCCGATAGCCCGCGATCGTCACCTTGAAGGCGCCGAAGCCGCCCTGCGCGCGCTTCATCCGCCCGAGCGCCACGTCAAAGCGGCGCACCACCCCGGGCATCAGGTCGGGCTCGGCGCTGAGCAGGCAGGTCACCGCGAGGTCGTCGGCCAGCCCTTCGGCCACCGGCAGCACGGTATCGGGGTGGCCGATGATCAGGCACATCCCCTCGGAGCCGATGTCGCGCACCGGCGCCGGGCGCAAGGGCGTCAGCGCCGCCGCCAGCAGTGCCGCCATCTTGGGGGCCGCCTGCGCGCCCTCGTCCGACCAGCCGGCGCGGTCGCGGATGTCGACGCACAGCGGCGCGGGCGCGTCCAGTTCCTCGGCCAGCGCCTCGAACACCGGCGCCTCCTGCCGGCAGGCGACCACCACCTCGCCGCCGTCGGCCATCGCCGTCCGGGCATGTTCCAGCTGATGCGTGCACAGCCCCGTGAAAACCCGGCTGCAGGAAAGCCCCGTGGCCTGTCCGATCCTTGCCGGGTCGATGGTCTGGGTGCCGGCGCAGTCACACAACAGCAGGCGGGGTTCGGGCATGGGGCACTCCGGTTGGCCTGGCACCGGCTGGACAGGCCCGCCGGGGCGCTTTACGCTGCCCGAACCCTAAGCCCGCGGTTCATGCAGGTAAAGATGAGCATCCCCGAAAACGAACCCGCCCCCCTCGCGATGCCCGGCCGCGTGGAGATGCCGGTGGGGATCATCGTGCGCCGGCGCCCGGGCGTGACCCGCTGGGCGGCCGCCTCGTGGCAGGTGGAGGGGGTGCTGCCCCACGCCGCCCCCGCCGACTGGAAGGAACTGCGCCGGGATGGCGAGGTTGTCGACTACCACGCCGCGACGGTGCCGCTGGTTCTGAACCGGGCCGAGGTCGAGGCGATCCACGGCGCCTTGCACGGCACCCCGCCCTCGGTCTGGGTGTATCTGCGCAACGAGGCCGGCACCCCCGGCGCGCAGCCGCGCATCCTTGGCATCTCGGCCTCGATGGCCAAGGCCCGCGACGCCGTCGAGACCGGCGACGACATGGCCGAGCGTGTGGCGATGCCGCCGGTCCTCGAGGCGTGGGTCGGCGCCTTCGTCGATGCGCATTACAAGGAAGAGCCCTTCGTCAAGCGCAAGCGCGTGCCGCATGGCGAGGCTCCGGGCGACGCGCCGCAAGGGCCCGGCGACCTGCGCGTGCACCGGCCGGGCGATGTGTTCCGCATTCCCGGCAGCGGCGGCAAGGGGCCGCAGGGCGCATGAGCGGCGGCGGGCCGGACGACGACCGCGACGGCGAGGCCGTCCGCGGCTTCATGGCCCGCTGGTCACGCCGCAAACGCGCCCCCGAGACCGAGCCCGACCCCGAGGACGTCGCCGCCGCCGAGGCCGAAGCGCAGGCAGAGGCCGAGGCGAAGGAAAGGGCCGAAGCCGCCGACACCCGCACCGACGACGAGATCCTGCGCGACCTGGGCCTGCCGGACCCTGACAGCCTGGGGCCCGGCGACGACTTCAAGCGGTTCATGGCGCCGCAGGTGCCGACCCGATTCCGCACCCGCGCGCTGCGCAAATTGTGGACGTCGAACCCCGTCCTGGCCAACCTCGACGGCCTGAACGACTATGACGGCGACTATACCGGCAAGACGCCCGGCGGCCTGGTCGAGATCGGCAACGTCCGGACGGCCTATCGCGTCGGACGAGGGCTGCTGAAGGCGGTTGACGACATCATCGCCGAAGACACCGGCGATGCACCGGATCGGACCGCCACAGCATCCGTGGCGCCGACCGACGCGGCCGCATCGGCACCGTCGGAAACCGATGCCCCGCCACCCGGTCGTGAAGACCCGCACCAGGCCGGGACGGCCAAAGCCCTTGCGGATCCGTCAGATCGGGCGGACAGCGCCACGGCCGGCACCTCCGAACCGCTCGGTGCGGCTGGCTCCGAAACGTCGGCACGACCGACGCGGCGAATGAAATTCCGGCCATTGCCCGACCCTGCCCGGAACGGCTGACGCCGCGGCGAACAGGGTGCGCCGGCGCGAAAATCCTACGGAATCGCTTGGATTTTCGTCTCGCCGACCGGTGGCATGCGGGGCAGGAATAGACCTGCAAACACCTGCATTTTTTCCGGCGCATTCCCTTTCACGGCCCTGAAGAATCAATCCAGGGCGTTGTCTTCATTCGGATTTCCATTCTCATGAACAGATAGCGGTCTTTGAATTGATCCGGGCGGCGTTGATCTGGATCAATTCGTCGCAGGGGGTGCCGCGATACTGTGCATTTGGAGAACAAGCTTGGAAATCAGGGAAGGTCAGCGACCGTGACCGATGAATTCGCTGCCGCTCCCGTCCTCGAAGAGGATCGGATGCGGGCAGACCTCTACAATTTCCTCGGCGCTCTCCTGGCGCGCCAGCCTTCCGACGCCGTCCTCCAGAAGTGCCGCACGCTGACCGGCGACGACACGCCCATCGGCAGCGCGATCGCGGCCCTTGCCCGCGCCGCGCGCCAGACCGATGCCGCGGCGGCGGATCGCGAGTTCCACGACCTGTTCATCGGTGTCGGCCGGGGCGAGGTGCTGCCCTATGCCAGCTATTACCAGACCGGCTTCCTGAACGAAAAGCCGCTGGCCCTGCTGCGCGCCGACATGCTGCGCCTGGGCATCCGCCGCGCCGAAGGCGTGGCCGAGCCCGAGGACGGCATCGCCAGCCTGTGCGAGATGATGGCCGGCCTGATCACCGGCGCCTTCGGGGCGCCCCTGCCGCTGGAGCGTCAGCGCGATTTCTTCAACACCCACCTCGCGCCCTGGGCCGAGGCGTTCTTTTCCGACCTCGCCGCCGCATCATCGGCCCGCCTGTATGCCCCGTTGGGCGAACTGGGCGTGGCCTTCATGCGGATCGAGAAGGAAGCGTTCCGCATGACCGGCGCGGAGGCCGGGTAATCGAATTTCTCCGCTCGCGCTCCGGCGCGGGATCATTCTTGCAACGAAGGAGGCGCAGATGAAGAGAACGAAACCGGAGGTGGACGAAGGCCGGCGCGGCTTTCTCAAGGCCGCCGCAGCCGGGGCGCCGCTGGGTGCCGTGATGGTGGCCACCGGTGCGAAGGCCGATGTCGCGCCCGACAACGCCGAGCAGGGCTCCGGCCTGCGGACAACCCCGCATGTCGCCGCCTATCTCAAGGCCGCACGCTTCTAGGCCGGCACGCCGACCCAGCCAGGCAACGCCCGAACCGGGCTCGCAAGGGAACACGATGATGCTGAGGAAAAAGACCAACACCGTGCACAGCCGCCGGGCGCCCGAAGGGCTGCTGGCGCGCGCCGCACAGCGGTCCGTCGACCGCCGGACCTTCCTGCGGACCTCCGGTCTGGCGCTGGGCGGCATCGCCGCCATGGGTGCCGTCGGCGGGACCGTGACGCGGGCCGACGCGCAGGCCGCCGCCGCGGCCGGCGTCCGGACCTTCCGTACCGTCTGCACCCACTGCTCGGTGGGCTGCTCGATCATCGCCGAGGTGCAGAACGGCGTCTGGATCGGCCAGGAGCCGTCCTGGGACAACCCGTTCAACATGGGCGGCCATTGCGCCAAGGGCGCCGCGGTCCGCGACAACGCCCACGGCGAGCGCCGGCTGAAGTATCCGACCAAGCTGGTCAACGGCCAGTGGACCCGGGTCAGCTGGGCGCAGGCGATCAACGAGATCGGCGACCAGATCCTCAAGATCCGCGAGGAAAGCGGCCCCGACGCCGTGCACTGGATCGGCTCGGCCAAGTTCAGCAACGAGCAGGCCTACCTGTTCCGCAAGTTCGTGGCCTACATGGGCTCGAACAACACCGACCACCAGGCGCGCATCTGCCACTCGACCACGGTCGCCGGCGTTGCCAACACCTGGGGCTACGGGGCGATGACCAACTCGTACAACGACATGGTCAACTCCAAGGCGATCTTCCTGATGGGCGGCAACCCCGCCGAGGCGCACCCGGTGTCGCTGCTGCACATCTTGCGCGCCAAGGAACTGAACAACTGTCAGCTCATCGTCGCCGACCCCCGCTTCACCCGCACCGCCGCGCACGCGAACGAATACGTCCGCTTCCGCCCCGGCTCGGACGTGGCGCTGGTCTACGGCCTGATCTGGCACATCGTTAAGAACAACTGGGACGACAAGGAGTTCCTGCGCACCCGCGTCTGGGGCTGGAACAAGGTGCTGGCCGAGGTCGAGCGCTGGACGCCCGCCGAGGTCGAGCGCGTCACCGGCGTGCCCGGCAGCCAGATGGAGCGCGTCGCTCGCACCCTGGCCAACAACCGGCCCGGCACGGTCGTGTGGTGCATGGGCGTGACCCAGCACACCACCGGCAACAACAACACCCGCGCGCTGTGCCACCTGCAGCTGGCCCTTGGCAACATGGGCAAGGACGGCGGCGGCACCAACATCTTCCGCGGCCATGACAACGTGCAGGGCGCCTCGGACTTCGGGCTCTTCCCGGACTCGCTGCCGGGCTACTACGGCGTCGACAGGGGCGCGTGGGAGCACTGGGCCCGCGTCTGGGAAGAGGACTTCGACTGGCTGCACGCCCGCTTCGACAAGATCGACGGCGCCGGCGCGAACGGTGCGACCCTCGACATGATGTTCCAGACGGGCATCCCGGTCAGCCGCTGGATCGACGGCGTGCTCGAGGATGCCGACAACCTCGACCAGCGCAGCAACATCCGCGCCGAGATCTTCTGGGGCCATGCGCCGAACTCGCTGACCCGCCAGGTCGAGATGCGCGAGGCGATGGGCAAGCTCGACCTGCTGGTCGTGATCGACCCCTACCCGACCGTCACCGCGATCCTGCAGAACCGCCGCGACGGCGTCTACCTGCTGCCCGCGACGACGCAGTTCGAGAACTACGGCTCGGTCACCGCGTCGAACCGCTCGCTGCAGTGGCGTGAAAAGGTCATGGAGCCGATGTTCGAGGCCAAGACCGACCACGTCATCATCAAGCTGTTCGCGGACAAGTTCGGCATATCGGACCGGCTGTTCCGCAACATCAAGGTGAACGGCGACGAACCGCTGATCGAGGACATCACCCGCGAGTTCAACAAGGGGATGTGGACGATCGGCTACACCGGGCAATCGCCCGAGCGGCTGAAGCTGCACATGGAGAACATGCACACCTTCGACCGCGTCACCCTGCGCGCCAACGGCGGGCCGTGCGACGGCGACTATTACGGCATGCCGTGGCCGTGCTGGGGCACCGCCGACGTGAGGCACCCCGGCTCGCCCAACCTCTATGACCTGACCAAGCACGTCATGGACGGCGGCATGGGCTTCCGCACCCGCTTCGGGGTGGAGCGCAACGGCGAAAGCCTGCTGGCCGACGGCGTCTTCCCGGTCGGCTCGGAGATCCAGGACGGATATCCCGAGTTCACCATGCAGATGCTGATCGACCTGGGCTGGGATTCCGACCTGACCGCCGAAGAATACGCCATGGTCGAGTACTGTGCCGGCGGCGGCGACATCGGCGCGGTCAACTGGAAGACCGACATGTCCGGCGGCATCCAGCGCGTCGCGCTCAAGCACGGCTGCTGCCCCTATGGCAACGCCAAGGCCCGCGCCGAGGTCTGGACCTTCCCGGACCCGATCCCGGTGCACCGCGAAGCGCTCTACTCGAACCGGCGCGACCTGGTGGCCGACTACCCGACCTATCAGGACCGCAAGTTCTGGCGGGTGCCGACGCTGTACGAGACCATCCAGAAGCAGGACTTCAGCCGGGACTACCCGATAATCCTCACCTCCGGCCGTCTGGTCGAATACGAGGGCGGCGGGGACGAGACCCGGTCGAACCGCTGGCTGGCCGAGTTGCAGCAGAAGATGTTCGTCGAGATCAACCCGAGGGATGCCAACAACCACGGCGTGCGCGACGGTGCGCAGGTCTGGGTCGAGGGCCCCGAGGGGGGCAAGGTGAAGGTCATGGCCATGGTCACCGAACGGGTGGCCCCGGGCGTCGCCTTCATGCCCTTCCACTTCGGCGGGCATTTCCAGGGCGTCGACGAACGGGCGCGGTATCCGCAAGGGTCCGATCCCTATGTCCTGGGCGAGGCCTGCAACACCGCACAGACCTATGGCTACGACTCCGTCACGCAGATGCAGGAGACGAAAGCCACACTGTGCAAGATCTGGGCGGCGTGAGAGGAGAACTGATCAATGGCACGCGCAAAATTTCTCTGCGACGCCGACCGCTGCATCGAGTGCAACGGCTGCGTGACCTCCTGCAAGAACGAGCACGAGGTGCCCTGGGGGATCAACCGCCGGCGGGTCGTCACCATCAATGACGGCAAGCCGGGCGAACGGTCGATCTCGGTCGCCTGCATGCACTGCTCGGACGCGCCCTGCATGGCCGTTTGCCCGGTGGATTGCTTCTACCAGACCGCCGACGGCATCGTCCTGCACTCCAAGGACCTCTGCATCGGCTGCGGCTATTGCTTCTACGCATGCCCCTTCGGGGCGCCGCAGTTCCCGCAGGCGGGCAACTTCGGCAGCCGCGGCAAGATGGACAAGTGCACCTTCTGCGCCGGCGGCCCCGAGACCGACCACTCGGCCGCCGAGTTCCAGAAGTACGGCCGCAACCGGATCGCCGAGGGCAAGCTGCCCATCTGCGCCGAGATGTGCGCCACCAAGGCCCTGCTGGCCGGCGACGGCGACACGGTGTCGGCGATCTACCGCGAGCGCGTGGTCTCGCGCGGGTTCGGCGCCGGCGCCTGGGGCTGGAGCACGGCCTATGACCAGAAGGGCGGCTGAGGCCTGCCCCTGTCCCGGTCGGCGCGCAGATGCTGCGGCGCCGGCCGGACCCCCCGATTCGTGACATCGGCTGCGGGCGGGCGTCGTCCCGCCCGCGCCACTTTTCAAGGGTTTGCCGACTTCGGCCCCGCCCGCGGACCCGTGCCGGGCATGACGCGCGCCGAAGCTGAGGAGAGTTGAATGAAACCCCTAGGTTGGCTTGCGCTGCTTGCGCTCGTTGTGATGTTCGCCACCGGGCAGGCCACGGCCCAGTCGGTGGTGCCGCCCGAAGCCCCGGCGGCCAGCGCCGGCCAGGGGGCGCAGACGCTCGAGGACATCCTTGCCCGCCAGCGCGGCGAGGGCGAGCGGCGGGTCCCGCGCGATGCCGCCACCGCCGCCGGCCAGGGCGCCGAGATGAGCGGCCAGCTTGGCACGCTGGGCGGCGCATCCAGTTCCGACATCTGGGAGGCGCTGCGCTTCGGCACCGCCGATGTCCGTGTCTCCTCGTCCTCGGCCGGGGCCGAGGCGCGGGTGCTGATGCAGGACCGCGGCATGTGGTGGCTGGAACTCCGCCGTGGCCCGGTCGCGACCTACGGCGGCTACGCGCTGATCGGGATGCTCGTGGTGCTGGCGCTGTTCTATGCGATCAAGGGCAAGAACCGCGTTCAGTCCGGCTATTCGGGCCGCACCGTGCTGCGCCACACCGCCTTTGCGCGCTTCTCGCACTGGCTGCTGGCGTCGTCCTTCCTGATCCTCGGGATCACCGGGCTGATCGTGCTGTTCGGCCGCGCGGGCCTTCTGCCCTGGATGGGGCCCGAGGCGTTCTCGATGCTCGCGCTGGGCTCGAAATGGGTGCACAATAACATCGCCTGGCCGTTCATGCTGTCGCTGGTGTTCATCCTCGTGATCTGGACCTGGGACAACCTGCCCGACCGCTACGACGTGAAGTGGATCCTCAAGGGCGGCGGCATCCTGTTCGGCGGCCATCCGTCCTCGGCCAAGTTCAACGCCGGCGAAAAGATCGTCTTCTGGTCAAGCATCATCTTCGGCGCGATCATCTCGGTTTCCGGGCTCGCGCTGCTGTTTCCCTTCGAGATCCAGCTGAACGCCTGGCTGTTCTCGATGATCAACGCAACCGGGCTGCCCGAGTTCGCAGGCTTTGCCGCCCTGCCCGAACGGCTGTCGCCGCACGAGGAAATGCAGTTCTCGCAACTGGTGCACCTTGTCGTCGCCTTCGTGATGATGCTGGTGATCATGGGCCACATCTTCATGGGCGCGTTCTGGATCGAGGGCGCGATGGACGGCATGATCTCGGGCCGCGTGGACGAGCACTGGGCGCGCGAGCACCATGACATCTGGGCCGAGCAGCTCGAGAAGAAGGGGCTGATCTCCAAGGAAAGCCGGATCGCGCTGCACCACGGGCACCACGACGACCAGGGGCATGGCCCGAAGTCCGGGCAGCAGCCGGCCGAGTGAGCCGATGCGCCGTCCCGGCCTGCTGCCCCTCCTGGCGGTCCTTCTGGGCGCCGGCCTGCCCTTGCAGACCGGCGCCGAGGAGTTTCGCAGCTTTTCAGGCCACGGCGGGCCGGTGACCGGGGTCGCCGTCGCGCCGGACGGCGCGCGCCTGCTGACCGCAAGCTTCGATACCTCGGTCGGTCTGTGGACGATCGGCGCGGAAGAGGCGCCGGTTTGGCTGGAGGGCCATGACGCGGCGGTGAACGCGGTCGCCTTCCTGCCCGGCGGCCGCGCCGCCTCGGCCGGCGACGGCGGCGCCGTGATCATCTGGAGCCTCGACGACGCCACCCCCCTGCACCGGCTGGAGGGCCACGTCGGCAAGGTCATGGCCGTCGCCGCCAGCCCCGACGGGCAGCACCTTGCCACCGCCGGCTGGGACGGCACCGTGCGGGTCTGGAATGTCGCGACCGGCGCCGAGATCGCCCGCCACGCGCCCCATCGGGGGGCGGTCAGCGACGTGGCCTGGTCACCGGACGGCACGCGCCTGTTCACCGCCGGCCACGACGGCACCGTGCAGGAGCTGCGCGCCGCCGACGGCACCATCCTGCGCCGCATCGCCGCGCACGGATTCGGCGTCAACCGGCTGGTCGTGCATCCCGGCGAGGCCTGGCTGGCCTATGGCGCGCTCGACGGCGGCACCCGCGTGGTCGGCCTGACCGACGACCTGCCGATGCTGGCGGACCTGTCGCTGGGCCGGCGTCCGATCCTCGGGCTTGCGCTGTCGCCCGATGCCGGACGCCTCGCTGTCGGCGACGGAGAGGGCTACATCATGGTCGCCGACACCGCCGACTGGGCCGTCGCAAGGGACTTCCGCGCGGCAACATACGGGCCGATCTGGGCGCTGGCCTTCACCGCCTCGGGCGCGGGGGTGATCGCGGGATCGGTCGCGGACGAGGCCTATCTGTGGCCGGTCCTGTCAACCGCCCCGCCGCCACGACTGGCCGCCGAACCGGCCGAGTTCCAGACCGACCCCGCCCTGGTCGACAACGGCGAGCGGCAGTTCCTGCGCAAATGCGCCGTCTGCCACACCCTGACCCCGGACGGTGCCCGCCGCGCCGGCCCCAGCCTGCACGGGGTGTTCGGCCGTGCGGCGGGCGGGCTTTCCGGCTACAGTTATTCCCCGGCGCTGCGGGCCAGCGACATCGTGTGGACCGAGGCGACCATCGACGCGCTGTTCGACGTCGGCCCCGACATCCTCACCCCCGGCAGCAAGATGCCGATGCAGCAGATCGCGTCGGCGCAGGATCGCGCCGACCTGATCGCCTTCCTGCGCAGCCGGACCACGGAGCACGACTGACATGACGACCATCACGCAAGGAGAACGACCGATGAAGGTTATGCTGCTGGCCTTTCTGGCCTGCGCCGCGCTGACGGTGGGGGCCTATTTCGCGCTGCAGCAGATCGGCTTTTCCTCGGCCGACCGGAGTTCGGCGCCCAGCGTGCGCCTCGACTGAACCGCGCGCACGGCGGCGGCGAAGGCGCCGTGATTTGCAATGTCGCGGCGCATGTGGTTGACGGAAGGGGCCAACCCCCTGCCGCCATCCCGGTGCCGCCCGATGACCGCCACCGCGCCGCCGCGCCTCGAGATCCGCACCGCCCGTCCCGCCGACGTGGCCGGCATCGTGGCGCTGTCGGCGCGCGTCTATCCTGACGAACCCGCCTATGTGCCCGGTCAGGTCCGCGGGCAGATCAACGCCTTCGGGGAAGGCTGCTTTGTCG
>Ga0213835_101860_pt1 | contig 11304 bp, 10 predicted proteins | sample SWPATP01_FD_160576 | JGI IMG/M metagenome (GOLD analysis project Ga0213835, IMG submission 160576) | Coastal seawater microbial communities from Marineland, Florida, United States - SWPA TP0 #1 | ecosystem: Environmental > Aquatic > Marine > Coastal | place: USA: Florida | collected 2016-08-05
AGGTGGGCGGGGTGCAGAGCCTGGGCGGCGTGATCCTGGATCTGCGCAACAACCCGGGCGGTCTGCTGACCCAGGCGATCCGCGTCTCGGACGCCTTCCTCGACCAGGGCGAGATCGTCTCGACCCGTGGCCGGCAGGAAGGGGCGGCCGAGCGCTTCAACGCCACCCGCGGCGACCTGATCGAGGGCCGCCCGATGGTGGTGCTGATCAACGGCGGCTCCGCCTCGGCGTCCGAGATCGTCGCCGGCGCGCTGCAGGACCATCGCCGGGCGATCGTCGTGGGCACGCGCAGCTTCGGCAAGGGTTCGGTGCAGACGGTGATGCCGCTGCGCGGCGACGGGGCGATGCGGCTGACGACGTCGCGGTATTACACGCCCTCGGGTCGTTCGATCCAGGCGCTGGGCGTGGCGCCCGACATCCTGGTCGAACAGCCCCCGCGCCGCCCGGCGGCCGACGGCGAAACGGCGCCCGCGCGCCCCCCCCGCGGCGAGTCGCAGTTGCGCGGCAGCCTGTCGAACGACACCGTCACCGACGACGAGCGTCGCCAGCTGGACGATGAACGCCGCCGGGCCGAGGAAACCGCGCGGCTGCGCGAAGAGGACTACCAGCTTGCCTATGCGCTGGACATCCTGCGCGGTCTTGCGGCGCTGAACGGGCGCGGCCGGCAATAGCGACCGCGACGCGGGCGTCAGGGCGCGCTTGCCGGGGCGGGCGGGGGGTGGCATCACTGCCCCGACCGTCCCCAGCGCAAAGGCCGCAGCCCGTGCCCGCCGATCCCGCCACGCTTCCCTACCGCGCCGGTGTCGGTGTGGTGCTGATCAATGCCGACGGCCTGATCTGGGCCGGGCAGCGCAGCGACTCGGACCTGCCGGCCTGGCAGATGCCGCAAGGGGGCATCGACGCGGGCGAAGACCCCCGGGCCGCCGCGCTGCGAGAGTTGCACGAGGAAACCGGCATCGCGCCGCACCTCGTGACGGTTCTGGACGCGACGCCCGACTGGCTGACCTATGACCTGCCGCCCGATCTGGTGGGCAAGGTCTGGCGCGGCCGCTATCGGGGCCAGCGGCAGAAATGGTTTCTCGTGCGCTTTCTCGGACATGACGCGCAGATCGATATCGCGACCGGCCACCCCGAGTTCACCCGCTGGGCCTGGCTTCCGGCCGCGGATTTGCTGGCCTCGATCGTGCCGTTCAAGCGCGATGTGTATGCGCGGGTGCTGGATGCGTTCCGCCCGCATCTTGCCTGACCCCGGACAAAGGTGAGCGCGCCATGCCAGTCGTTCTGTTGATGGTGATCGGGGCCGCGGCGGGATATCTCGCCAGCCGGCTGATGGGCTATCGGACCGACGTGCCGACCACGATGTTCCTTGGCGTGATCGGCGCGCTGGTGGGCGCGATGGGGCTGCGGTTCCTGTCAACCGTGTCGCTGTGGGTGATCCACCTGGCTGCCGCCGTGGCGGGCGCGATGCTGGTCTTGTGGCTGTGGCGGGTGTTCTACGAACGGCGCTGAGGCGCGCCCGCCCCTTGCCGCCCGCGCGCGGATGGGGCACAGCCCCGCCACCCGTCCCGAGCCGGAGCCGTGCCCATGCCTGTCGTCGTGATGATCTCCAACCCCGCCGCCCCGCGCCTGACCGACGAGATCGCGGAGGATCTTCGCGCCCGCTGGGACGGCGCGCCGCTGCGCCGGCTAGCACCGGGCGTCGCGGCCGAATTCGTGGTTCCGGCCCGGCCCGCCGACCTTGACCAAGCGGCCGCAGCCCTGCGCGCCGAGGGGGTGGACCTGGCCCTCGTGCCCGAGGGCGGGCGGCGCAAGCGCCTGCTGCTGGCCGACATGGACAGCACCATGATCGGGCAGGAATGCATCGACGAGCTGGCCGACCTGGCCGGCGTCGGCCCGCAGGTCGCCGCGGTCACCGCGCGGGCCATGAACGGCGAGCTGGAGTTCGAGGGCGCGCTGCGCGAACGCGTCGCCCTGCTTGCGGGGCATCCCGCCGGCCTCGTCGACCGGGTGCTTGCCGAGCGGATCACCTATACCCCCGGCGGGCGCGAGCTTGTGGCGACGATGCGCGCGGCCGGCGCACGCGCGGTGCTTGTCTCGGGCGGGTTCACCGCCTTCACCGCCGCGGTGACGGCGCACCTGGGCTTTGACGCGCATCATGCCAACCGGCTGGACGTGGACGGCGAGCGGATGGCCGGCACGGTGGCCGAGCCGATCCTGGGACGCCAGGCCAAGCTCGACGCGCTGCACCGCATCAGCGCCGAGATGGGCATCGAGACCGGCGCCGTGGTGGCGGTGGGCGACGGGGCCAACGACCTTGCGATGCTGGGGGCCGCCGGGCTGGGCGTGGCGCTGCATGCCAAGCCGGTCGTCGCCGCGCAGGCGCAGGTGCGGATCGACCATGGCGACCTGACCGCGCTGCTGTACCTGCAAGGCTTCGCGCGGTCCGAGTTCGTGACCGGCTGACCGGGGCGCCGCCGCCTTGCCGCGGCTCAGCCCGGCGTCGACGGCGCCGTGAACCCGGCTTCGGCCATCAGCCTGTCGCTGGCCTGTTCGACCGACGCCTCGAGCCGCGACATCAGTTCGGCGGCCGGCAGGCCCGGCGCGACGGGCTCCAGGAACTCGATCACCGCCAGCCCGGGGCGGCGCATCAGCGACCGCTTCGGCCAGAAGACGCCGACATTCGCGGCAACCGGCACGCAGGGCAGGCCCAGCGCGTCGTACAGCGCCGCAGTGCCCGGCTTGTAGGGGCGGTGTTGTCCGGGCGGCACGCGGGTTCCCTGCGGATAGATCACCAGCTGCGACGGCACGCCGGGGCCGCGCTGCGCGCCGTCCAGCATCGCCCGCACCGCCTGCCCGCGCTTGCCCCGGTCGACCGCCACGCACCCGATGCGCCGGGCATACCAGCCGACGATCGGGGTGCGCATCAGCTCTTTCTTCATCACGAAGCGCGGACGCGGGAGCACGCTGCACAGCATGATGATGTCGAAGAAGGACTGGTGCTTGGCCGCGACCAGCGCGTCGCCCGAAGGCACCGTTCCGCGCACTTCGGAGCGCAGGCCGACGATCAACGCGGCGCTGGCGCGCACGTGCCGGCAATAGGCGTGGATCGCCCGCACCGCGTTCTCCTTGCGCCACAGCACCAGCGGCGTCCAGACCAGCGCATAGTAGGCCATTGCCAGATACATTTCGGCGATGAAGACGGCCGAACGCACAGCCTGCCAGATCGTTCCCACCTGCCGCCTCCGCCGGGTTCCTGCCGTCCGGCCCGATTACCCCCGCGCCGGGCCCCGGCGCAAGCCTTCAGCTGACCCGGCGCAGCACCGCGAAGGCGGCGATCCGGGTCGCGAGGAAGGCTACCAGCGCGGCCAGCGGCGGCACGCCCAGCGGCGCCAGCCAGTGCAAGCCGGAAAAGGACAGGCCGGTCAGGAAGGCGCCCGCCTCGGCCACCGGCGGAAGGGCGGCGACCGCTCCCACCCCCGCCAGCGTGCCGAGGCCCGCGCCCCACAGCGCCCGCAGGGTGAAGCGTCGGACAAAGGCGCGGGCGATCCAGGCGTCGCGGGCGCCGACCAGCCGCAGCACAGCGATCACCCCGGCATTGGCGGCCAGCGCCGCCTGCGCCGCCAGCGTGATCATCGCCGCCATCGCCGCCCCGATCAGCCCCAGCGCCGCCCAGCCCATCAGCCGCAACCGCTCGGCCGCGACCACGAGGGGGCGCCGCCAGCGGGTATGATCGTCAAGCACCGCGCCCGGCGCCTCGGCCCGCAGGCGCATCCGCAACCCCTCGGCGTCAAATCCCTCGGGGGTCTCGCGGATTTCGATCAGCCGGGGCAGCGGCAGTGCCTCCAGCGGCAGGTCGGGGCCCAGCCACGGGGCAAGAAGCGCGCGCTGTTCTTCCAGCGACAGCAACCGCGCCTCGGCGATGCCCGGGGTGGTGGACAGGATCGCCAGGACCGCGGCGACCTGCACGTCCATCTGTTCGGGCGGGGCCGAGACGCGGATCGTCGCGGTCTGCGCCAGTGTCGCCTCCCATCGGTCGGCCAGCCGGCCGGCGGCCAGCGCCAGCGCCAGCGCGAACACCGCGAGGAACGCCATGGCGAAGGCGGCGAAGCCGGTCAGCGTGGCGGTATGTCCCGAGGACGGTACCACCCGGTCGGCGCGCGCGATCTCGGCCCGGCGGGACAGAAGCCTTGGCGCGGCGGTCTGCGCGCTCACAGGTCGGCCCCCGCGAGTGTCAGCTTGCGCCCGGCGATGCGCAGCACCCGTGCCGAGACCTGCGGCTTGGCCGCCCGGATCAGGGCAAGGTCGTGGGTGGCGATCAGGATCGTCTTGCCCAGCCGGTTCAGTTCGACCAGCAGCGCCAGCAGTCGCAGCGACATCTCCCAGTCCACGTTTCCCGTCGGCTCGTCCGCCAGCAGCATCTCCGGGGACATGATGACCGCGCGGGCCAGTGCCGCGCGCTGCCGCTCGCCGCCCGACAGCGACGGGGGGCGGTCGCCGGCCTGACCGCCCAGGCCGACCCAGGCGAGCAGTTCGTTCAACTCGTCGGCATGCGCGTCGGGATCACGGCCCGCGACGGTCAGCGGCAGGGCGATGTTCTCGGTCACGCTCAGATGGTCGAGGAACCGGCAATCCTGGTGCACCACCCCGATCCGTCGCCGCATCAGCGATATTGTATCCCGCGACAGGCTGCCCAGCGTCTGGCCGAACACCGACACCGTGCCGCGCGTCGGCGTCAATTCGCCGTAGCACAGCCGCAGCACCGTGGTCTTGCCCGCTCCCGACGGCCCGGTCAGGAAATGGAACGACCCCGGCGCAAGGCTGATCGAGACATCCTCGAGCAGGGCCTCGCCGCCGTAGCTGTGCGTGATGTTGCGAAATTCGATCAACGGGGGGGCCTGGCCGGACGATGTCGGGGCGGTATCGGTGCAGTCATGCCGCAGGGGCGCGGGGGTTGCAATCGACACGGCCCGCCGTGCTTGGCTGTTGAGCGGCGAGTTGCTACACCACCTCGCGTAAGGCCCGGTAGGGCGGGGTGATGGGTCCGGCACCGGGCGCGGCCCCCGGACCGCCGGTCGCGACATGGCGGGAAGCCCCGGAATGCGGATCATCTGTCCCAATTGCCTGGCCGAATACGAGGTCCACGCGTCGGCCGTGCCCGCGCCAGGGCGCGACGTGCAGTGCTCCAACTGCGGCCACGGGTGGTTTCAACCGGCCGCCGCCGATTTCGAGGCGGTGACGGAGGCAGAGGGTGACGATGCCGCCGGGGCAGGCCCCGCGCCCGACGATGCCCCCAAGGCGGACGCGACGGACGACGAGACGACGGCGGCGGCGGACGATGCGCCCATGCCGGATGACGCCGCCCGGGCGGCGGATCGCGAGGACGACGCGGACATCGAGGCCGCCGTGCCCCCGGCGCGGCGCCGCATCGACGAGGCGATCCTGGGCGTGCTGCGCGAGGAAGCCGAGCGCGAGATCCGCGCCCGACGCGCCGAGACGCTCGAGATGGAGATGGAGGCCGACCTCGGCCTCGATGCCGCCGGCCCGCATGGCGGCGCCCGTCCGCGCCGTCCCGTGGTGCCCGAGGATGCCGGGACGACGCCGCGCCCGCCCCGTCGCCCGTCACGCACGCCGCGTGCCGCGGTGTCGGTCGCCCCTGACGAGGGCGAGGGGGACGAGCCGTTGCCGGACGCTCCCGTACCCCCCCCGCCGGTGCCCGAGCCCCGGCGCGACCGGCTTCCCGACATCGAGGAGGTCACCGGCAGCATCGACCGCTCGGCATCCGGGGACGCAGCCGATGCCGCCGCAGTCACGCAGGCCCGCAAGGGCGGCTTTCGCCTGGGGTTCCTGCTGGTGTTGCTGTTCGCCGTCCTGCTGCTCGTGGTCTACGCGCTCGCTCCGCATATCGCCGCGGCCGTTCCCGCGACCGAATCGGCGCTGGGCGCCTTCACGCGCGGGGTTGACGCCGCCCGGCTGTGGGTGGCCACCCGGGTCGACGCCGTGTTGCAGGCGGTGCTGGCCCGGATGGCCTGAGGCCCGCGCGCCTAGCGGGCCTTGAGCAGGTCGCGGATTTCCAGCAGCACCTCGGTCTCGGTCGGGCCCTTGGGTGCTTCCGGTTCGGCGGGCGCGGCCGGGGTGACGGTGTCGCGCAGCTTGTTGACGGTGCGCACCATCAGGAACACCACCCAGGCGATGATCAGGAAATTCACCACCGCCATGATGAACGAGCCGTAGGCGAACACCGCCGCGCCGCTGTCCCGCGCGGTCTGGAGGCCGACACCGGCCGGCACCTCGCCGGACATGACGAAATAGAGGTTGGTAAAGTCGATCCCGCCGATGATCAGCCCGATGATCGGGTTGATCAGGTCCTCGACGATCGAGCTGACGATCGCGGTGAAGGCCGCGCCGATGATGATCCCCACGGCAAGCTCGAACACGTTGCCGCGGGCGATGAAGGTCTTGAATTCCTTGAGCATGGATAACCCCGCAAAAGCCGGCGCGGCCCCACCGCCGCGCCTGCTTTCGGGTTAACCTGTATCGGGCGGACAGGAAAGCGGCAGGCTACGACCGCAGCGTGCCGCCCGTCGCGCTGGCCACCTTGTCGATCACCTTGGCGCAGACCGCCTCGATCTCGGCCTCGGTCAGGGTGCGTTCGCGCGGTTGCAGCCGAACGGTGATCGCCAGCGACTTGCGCCCTTCGCCCATGGCGGCCTCGGCCTTGGGCCCCGCGAACTCGTCGAACACGCTCACCCCGGCGATCAGCGCCTTGTCGGCGCCGGCGGCGGCGGTCAGCACCGCCTGCGCCTCGACGCGCGCATCGAGCACGAAGGCGAAATCGCGCTCGACCGGTTGCAGGCTGGCGATCTCCAGCGCCGGGCGGGTGGCGGTGCGGCTGCGCGGCTGCGGCACCGCCTCGGGCCAGAGGGTGAAGGCGACGGCCGGCCCCTTGATGTCGAAGGCGCGCAGGACTCGGGGGTGCACCTCGCCGAAGACGGCCAGCGTCACCTTCGGCCCCAGCCCGATGCGGCCCGACCGTCCGGGATGCCACCAGCCCGGCACCTCGCGTCCGACCGCGCCACGCAACGGGGCGCCAAGGGCCGTCAGCACCGCCTCGGCGTCGGCGCGGGCATCGAAAACGTCGGCGGGACGCCGGCTGCCGTGCGGATCGCGCGGGGCGACCGCGCCCACCCGCAGCCCGGCCAGTTGCAGCACCTGCTCGCCCGGCTCGCCGCCCGAGAATACCGGACCGACCTCGAACAGCGCGAGGTCCATCGCTCCTTGCGCCTGGTTGCGCGCGGCGGCCTGCAGCAGTCCCGGCAGCAGGTCGGGGCGCAGATGCGTCATCTCGGACGAGATGGGGTTTTCCAGCCGCACCGCGTCCGTGCCGCCGCCGAACAGCCGCGCCGCGGCCGCGTCGATGAAGCTGTAGGTGACGCATTCGTTGTAGCCCAGCCCCGCCGCCGTCCGTCGCGCCGTGCGTTCGCGGCGCTGCGCTTGCGTCAGGATCGGGCGCGGCACGCCCGGCGCCGGACGCGCCAGCGGCTTGCCCTTCAGGCGGGTAAGGGACGCGATGCGCGCGACCTCCTCGACCAGATCGGCCTCGCCCAGCACGTCGGGGCGCCAGGTCGGAGGAAAGGCGCGGTCGCACTCGAGCCGGAAGCCGAGCGCACTCAGCGTGGCGCGCTGCGTGTCCTCGGGGATGTCCATCCCGACCAGCGAGACGACCCGCGCCGGATCGAATCGGTAGCTGCGGCTGGTGTCGGGCACCACGCCGTCGCCCGAGACGTCCGACGCCTCGCCCCCGCACAGCTCCAGGATCATCCTGGTCGCGGCCTCCAGCCCCTCGGGGGTGAAAGCCGGGTCGACGCCCCGCTCGAACCGGTAGCGCGCGTCCGAGTTCACCTTGAGCGCGCGGCCGGTGGCGGCGATGGTGATCGGGTCCCAGTAGGCGGATTCGAGATAGACGTTGACAGTCTCGTCCGACACGCCGGTCGCGGCGCCGCCGACCACGCCCGCAATGCTCTGCACCCCCGCGTCATCGGAAATCGCCATCATGCCGGGCGCGAGCGTGTAGGTCTTGTCGTCCAGCGCCGGCACGACCTCGCCCCCCGCGGCGGGGTGGATGCGCAGCCCGCCGGTCAGCTTGTCGGCATCGAAGACGTGCAGAGGGCGGTTCTGGTCGAAAGTGAAGAAGTTGGTGATGTCCACCAGAACCGAGATCGGGCGCAGGCCGATCGCCTTCAGCCGCCGTTGCAGCCAGTCGGGCGAGGGGCCGTTCCGAACCCCCCGGATCAGCCGGCCCAGGAAGAGCGGACATCCCTTGTCGCGCAGGGCCGCATCGATGGTCACGGTGACGGGGCAGGGGAAGGCGCCGGCGACGGGTTCGACCCTGCGCGGTTTCAGCACCCCCAGACCGCGCGCGGCCAGATCGCGGGCGATGCCGCGCACGCCCAGCGCGTCGGGGCGGTTTGGGGTGATCTTGACGTGGATCATCGGGTCGTTCAGCCCGGCCCAGTCGATATAGCGCACCCCGAGCGGCGCATCCGCGGGCAGGTCGATGATGCCCTCATGGTCGTCGGACAGTTCCAGCTCGCGCTCGGAACACAGCATGCCGTGGCTTTCCTGCCCCCGGATCACACCCGGTTTCAGGTCAACCCCGGTGCCGGGGATATGCGTGCCCACGGGGGCGAACACGCCGCGCATGCCGGTGCGTGCGTTCGGGGCGCCACAGACGACCTGCACGGTCTGCGAAGGCCCGTCCGGCCCGTCGGGCCATGTCTCCACCCGGCAGACGCGCAGTCGGTCGGCGTCGGGGTGCTGCACCGCCTCGATCACCCGCGCGATGCGAAAGGCACCAAGCCGCGCGGCGGGGTCGTCCACCTCCTCGACCTCGAGGCCGAGGTCGGTCAGCGCCTCGACGATCGCGGCCGCGTCGGCCGTGGTGTCGAGGTGTTCGCGCAGCCAGGAAAGGGTGAACTTCATCGCATGCCCCTGCGGTTGCCAGCCCGGCGCGTCCTAGCCCGGATCGGGGCGAAGGAAAAGCCGTCGGCATGACCGTGATGCGGTCGCCACAGGAAGGCCACATTCCAGGCGAACCACCGGCGCCTTTCGCGCCTAGGTTGCGTTTCATGTCCGGTAGACCTTCGCCCTCCTCGCACGATCCCCGCCGCCCGCGTCGCCGGCTGCGGTTGATCTATGTGCCGTTGATCGCGGGAATGGTGGCATTGCTGACGATGGCGTTCATCGTGCCGCAGCCCGACCTGTTCGACCTGATCGCCCGGTCGCGCGGGCAATAGCGCCGCCGGCCTCAGACCTCTTCCACCGCCAGCACCCCGCCGAGCGAGCGCAGCGCGCCGCGCACCTCGGGCGAGACGGGCAGCCTGTCGCCGACCTGAAGGTCGTATTCCACCCGCCGCGCCAGATCGGCGATGCACAGATAGACCGGCCCGCGCGCGGCCTTCGCGGTGTTGCCGGGGCCGTCGCGGAACCGCTCCAGCAGGGCGGCGATGGCGGCAACGGCGTCCTCGGTCTCGACATGCACGCGCAGGCCGGCCGCGCCGGCCCCGGCGGCGACCGCATCGACCGGGGCGGCGGCGCGGGCGAGCAGCTTCAGCGTCTCGCCCTCCATCGTCGCCTCGACCGTCAGCACGACGTTCTGCCCGGCCTCCAGCAGATGGCGCGCCTCTTCCAGCGTGTCGGAAAACACCGTGACCTCGTAAAGGCCGGTCGTGTCGGACGCCTGCACGAAGGCAAAGCGGTTGCCGCGCGCCGACTTGCGCTCCTGCCGTCCGGCGACGGCGCCCGCGAGCCGCGCGACGAGCGGCCCGGAGGCCGCGCGCGTGGTGATCTCGGCCAGGGTCAGCACGCCGGCACGGCGCAGCGCGCCCATGTAGTCGTCCAGCGGATGCCCGGACAAATAGAATCCGACCGCCTGGTGTTCGTTGCCCAGCCGTTCGGTCGGCAGCCAGTCGTCGGTCGCGGGCAAGCGCGGCTCGGGGATGTCGGTGCCGGCCTCGCCGAACAGCGAGACCTGCGAGGAGGCGCGCGCCTCGTGCACCGCCGCCGAATAGGCGGTCAGCGCATCAAGCCCCGCGAACACCCGCGCGCGGTTTCGATCCAGCACGTCGAAGGCCCCGGCCCGCGCCATCATCTCGAGCGCGCGCTTGCCGATCCGGCGCAGGTCGACCCGGCGGGCAAGGTCGAACAGCGTGGAAAAGGGCCGCTCGTCGCGCGCCTGCACGATCAGGCGCATCGCCTCGACCCCCACGCCCTTGAGCGCGCCCAGCGCATAGAGGATCGTCCCGTCCGCCACCCGGAACCGCGCGCCCGACCGGTTGACGCAAGGCGGAACAATGGTGATGCCCAGCCGCTCCACCTCGCGGCGGTAGACGTTCAGCTTGTCGGTCAGGTGGATGTCGCAGTTCATCACCGCGGCCATGAACTCTACCGGGTGGTTGGCCTTGAGCCAGGCGGTCTGGTAGCTGACCACCGCATAGGCCGCCGCGTGCGACTTGTTGAAGCCGTAATTGGCGAATTTTTCGAGCAGGTCGAAGACCTCGGCGGCCTTGGCGTCGTCCACGCCGTTGGCGGTGGCGCCGGCGATGAACTTGGGCCGCTCGCGCGCCATCTCGGCGGCGATCTTCTTGCCCATCGCCCGGCGCAGCAGGTCGGCGCCGCCCAGGGAATAGCCCGCCATCACGCGGGCGATCTCCATCACCTGTTCCTGATAGACGATGATTCCCTGGGTTTCCTCGAGGATGTGGTCGATCAGCGGATGAATCGACTCGCGCGTCCGCAGGCCGTTCTTGACCTCGCAGTACTTGGGGATGTTCTCCATCGGGCCGGGGCGATAGAGGGCGACCAGCGCGACGATGTCCTCGATGCAGGTCGGCCGCATCCGCCGCAGCGCGTCCATCATGCCCGAGCTTTCCACCTGGAACACCGCCACGGTGCGGGCGCTGGCGTAAAGCTCGTAGGTCCTGGCATCGTCCAGCGGGATGGTGGCCGGGTCCACCGTCACCCCGCGCCGGGCGAGCAGGTCGACCGCGTTCTGGATCACCGTCAGCGTCTTGAGGCCGAGAAAGTCGAACTTGACCAGCCCCGCGGCCTCGACCCATTTCATGTTGAACTGGGTGGCCGGCATGTCCGATCGCGGGTCGCGGTAAAGCGGCACCAGCTCGTCCAGCGGCCGGTCGCCGATCACCACCCCGGCGGCGTGGGTGGAGGCGTTGCGCAACAGCCCCTCGATGCGGGCGGCATAGGTCAGGCAGCGGTCCACGACCTCCTCCGCCCGCGCGGCCTCGCGCA
>Ga0213835_101862_pt1 | contig 11286 bp, 15 predicted proteins | sample SWPATP01_FD_160576 | JGI IMG/M metagenome (GOLD analysis project Ga0213835, IMG submission 160576) | Coastal seawater microbial communities from Marineland, Florida, United States - SWPA TP0 #1 | ecosystem: Environmental > Aquatic > Marine > Coastal | place: USA: Florida | collected 2016-08-05
GAAAGCGATCGCCGCTTCCGGGAAACCGAACGAATCATCAAACAACAGAATGAAAAACTCAACCAAGAATTAGGCAAATTGGGAAACCGCCTCGGAGAATTTGTCGAATGGCAGGTACGCCCCGCCGTCGTGCAACTGTTTCAAAAAAGGGGAATTGCTGTCAATGAATTTCACGGCGACCTCTCGGTTAAACGCTTTGGAGAAGCCCTAGAAATTGATTTGCTCGTGGTCAACAGCGACCAAGCCATATTAGTCGAAGTCAAAAGCAAACTCAGCCAAACCGACATCGACGAACACCTGGAAAGACTCGAAAAATTCAAGCGGTTAATGCCCCGTTATAGTGATGTCAAAGCCATGGGAGCCGTCGCCGGAATGGTCGTCCCCGAAGAAGTCGCCCGCTATGGTTACCGTCGCGGCTTATTTGTGTTGGCACAGTCAGGAGATAGCGTCGTGATTTTAAATGATGATAAATTCCGTCCCCGCCAATGGTAAATTACAGCCAGAGTTGGCGTTCGCGCAGCGTGCCCGTAGGGCGTATCGCGTAGCGTGCCCGCCAGAAGTATCGCCTACCCTCTCGGAAGCGCGTTCCCGTAGCCTCGGAGTGCGACCTATCGCCTACTCTCTGGGAAGTGCGACCTATCGCCTACCCTTTCAGAAATGCGATCGCGCTTCTGTGGGGACGGCTTCACCCGCTACATCACATCAAACACCTTCCGCGTCGTGTCCGGGTGCCGGAATGCGTTCGCGTAGCCTCGGAGTGCGACCTATCGCGCAGCCTCGGAGTGCGACCTATCGCGCGCAACGGGTGTCGTCAGCGATTCCGATGGGGGAATGAGAGCTGGGGGTTGAGAGGATGGGAGCCGATCAGAACGCGATCGTCCCACACTGTAACGATCGCCTTGTGGTATGATCGGAAACGAACAGGCTTCTTCTGGGTCAAAGTTTGAATAAAAATAGCGACCATTTTTTAGGATTGATGTCAACCATAAACGAGGAGGATAAAAATGAATCCAGTCATCATTTTTGAAGTGTATCAGGAAGAAGATGGCGGATTTGTAGCCGAATGTTTGACCGAGGATATCTTCACTCAGGGTGATGATTGGGAAGCGTTGCGAATCCATGTCAATGAAGCCGTCAAAGGCTATTATTTCGACCAACCTAGCTGTCCCAATGTCAAGCTACATCTAGTCAAAGAAGAAATCTTAGTCATCCAGTAGATCGATCCAAATTATCGATGAAAATCCCCAGAGATATTAAAGGGACTCATTTGGCAGACATTCTCTGTCGCCAATGGGATTATGAGGTTGTTCACCAACAGGGGAGCCACATTATTTTAGAAACAGAGTTGCCCCACCATCAAAGGATTAGCATTCCCAATCATAACCCTTTGCGACTGGGAACTCTCAATAGTATTTTACGATCAATTTCCCGACACAAAGGAGTCACTAAAACCGACATTATCAATACATTGTAAGTCACCCTCATTTGAGTTTAGATATCCCCACAACTCGGGCGATCGCTTAGAGTCTCAGAAGTGCGATCGCGCAGCCTCGGAGTGCGACGTATCGCGTAGGGTCGGAGTGCGACCTATCGCCACCACCTCGACACCCCCCACTCAAACCGTCACTTATATCGGTTTCCCGCCATAAAGTATTCGGTTATCCGTACTTGACAAAATTCCTAGATTTATAACCAATAATTTCACCACCTTTCCACCACCTGGCAAATTTTTGATTAAGAAACCCGGTTTCTGGGACTTAAACAACAGCCACCAATGGCTAGGGCCTATCGTTCGCTAAAATGGGGATAATTGAGACACCTGAGAGGAACCCCCATGACCACCAGTGCTGATGATGTTTGGAGGCTGCTAGGAGAACTCATAGAAGCCCAAAAGGAAACTGAACGAGTCATCAAAGAACAGTCCCAAGAAACCGAACACCGCTTCCGGGAAACCGATCGCCGCTTCGAGGAAACCAAGCAACTCCTCCAGCGACAGTCCGAAGAAAGCGATTCTCGTTCCGAGACGCTGCGCGAACGCCGCTTCCGGGAAACCGAACGAATCATCAAACAACAGAATGAAAAACTCAACCAGGAATTAGGCAAATTGGGAAACCGCCTCGGAGAATTTGTCGAATGGCAGGTACGCCCCGCCGTCGTCCAACTGTTTCAGCAGCGGGGAATTGCGGTTAATGAATTCCATGCTAATATCTCCGTTAAACGCTTTGGAGAAGCCCTAGAAATTGATTTGCTCGTCGTCAACAGCGACCAAGCCATATTAGTGGAAGTCAAAAGCAAACTCAGCCAAACCGACATCGACGAACACCTGGAAAGACTCGAAAAATTCAAGCGGTTAATGCCCGCTTATCGTGATTTTAAGGCCATGGGAGCCGTCGCCGGAATGGTCGTCCCCGAAGAAGTCGCCCGCTATGGCTACCGTCGCGGCTTATTTGTGTTGGCACAGTCAGGAGATAGCGTCGTGATTTTAAATGATGATAAATTCCGTCCCCGCCAATGGTAAATTACAGCCAGAGTTGGCGATCGCGCAGCGTGCCCGCCAGAAGTATCGCCTAGCCTCTCGGAAGTGCGACCTATCGCCTACATTCTCGGAAGTGCGACCTATCGCCTACCCTCTCGGAAGTGCGACCTATCGCCTACATTCTCGGAAGTGCGATCGCGCAGCGTGCCCGCCAGAAGTATCGCCTAGCCTTTCGGAAGTGCGATCGCATCTTACCAGAAAGCGATCGCATAGTGGAAAGTGGCTAAAATGGATGATTGAAATCACCCAGAGGACAACCCCCATGACCACCAATGCTGACGATGTTTGGAGGCTGCTAGGAGAACTCATAGAAGCCCAAAAGGAAACTGAACGACTCCTCAAAGAACAATCCCAAGAAAGCGATCGCCGCTTCCGGGAAACCGAACGAATAATCAAACAACAGAATGAAAAACTCAACCAGGAATTAGGCAAACTGGGAAACCGCCTCGGAGAATTTGTCGAATGGCAGGTACGCCCCGCCGCCGTCCAACTGTTTCAAAAAAGGGGAATTGCTGTCAATGAATTTCACGGCGACCTCTCGGTTAAACGCTTTGGAGAAGCCCTAGAAATTGATTTGCTCGTGGTCAACAGCGACCAAGCCATATTAGTCGAAGTCAAAAGCAAACTCAGCCAAATCGACATCGACGAACACCTGGAAAGACTCGAAAAATTCAAGCGGTTAATGCCCCGTTATAGTGATGTCAAAGCCATGGGAGCCGTCGCCGGAATGGTGGTTCCCGAAGAAGTCGCCCGCTATGGCTACCGTCGCGGCTTATTTGTGTTGGCACAGTCAGGAGATAGCGTCGTGATTTTAAATGATGATAAATTCCGTCCCCGCCAATGGTAAATTACAGCCAGAGTTGGCGATCGCGCAGCGTGCCCGCCAGAAGTATCGCCTAGCCTCTCGGAAGTGCGACCTATCGCCTACATTCTCGGAAGTGCGACCTATCGCCTACCCTCTCGGAAGTGCGACCTATCGCCTACATTCTCGGAAGTGCGATCGCGCAGCGTGCCCGCCAGAAGTATCGCCTAGCCTTTCGGAAGTGCGATCGCATCTTACCAGAAAGCGATCGCATAGTGGAAAGTGGCTAAAATGGATGATTGAAATCACCCAGAGGACAACCCCCATGACCACCAATGCTGACGATGTTTGGAGGCTGCTAGGAGAACTCATAGAAGCCCAAAAGGAAACTGAACGACTCCTCAAAGAACAATCCCAAGAAAGCGATCGCCGCTTCCGGGAACAGTCCCAAGAAAGCGATCGCCGCTTCCGGGAAACCGAACGAATCATCAAACAACAGAATGAAAAACTCAACCAAGAATTAGGCAAATTGGGAAACCGCCTCGGAGAATTTGTCGAATGGCAGGTACGCCCCGCCGTCGTGCAACTGTTTCAAAAAAGGGGAATTGCTGTCAATGAATTTCACGGCGACCTCTCGGTTAAACGCTTTGGAGAAGCCCTAGAAATTGATTTGCTCGTCGTCAACAGCGACCAAGCCATATTAGTCGAAGTCAAAAGTAAACTCAGCCAAACCGACATCGACGAACACCTGGAAAGACTCGAAAAATTCAAGCGGTTAATGCCCCGTTATAGTGATGTCAAAGCCATGGGAGCCGTCGCCGGAATGGTGGTTCCCGAAGAAGTCGCCCGCTATGGCTACCGTCGCGGCTTATTTGTGTTGGCACAGTCAGGAGATAGCGTCGTGATTTTAAATGATGATAAATTCCGTCCCCGCCAATGGTAAATTACAGCCAGAGTTGGCGATCGCGTAGCGTGCCCGCCAGAAGTATCGCCTACATTCTCGGAAGTGCGACCTATCGCCTACTCTCTGGGAAGTGCGTTCGCGCAGCGTGCCCGCCAGAAGTATCGCCTAGGCTCTGGGAAGTGCGACCTATCGCCTAGCCTCGGAGTGCGACGTATCGCCTAGAGTCTCAGAAGTGCGATCGTACTGCCGATTATACAGGCAAGATGCCTGTGCTACACGAGGAGCGATCGCATTTCCCAAGTCTAAAGCCGAGACGACAAACGGAGCGACCCCGACTCATTCACAGCCGTTCCAACTCCGACTCAAACATCCGAATCAATTGCGAACTCAAACGAATGCCATTCTTAAGTAACTCCGAAATCGATTCCCTGGCTTCCTGCCGAGTCATTAAATCTGCACCGACAGCAGCCAGTAAAATCCCCAAACTGCCCTTCACAGGTAAACCCAAACTCAAAGCGACCCGCCGTCCCAAACGCTCATCAATCAAGACCCAATCCGCTTGGAGTTCCCGACCCAACAAAATGACTTCAAATTCTCCAGCATCGAGTCCCAAAAGTAACGGTTCAATACTGGAAGTCCCTGCCGGAGCTTGCACGACCGCCCCCGTTCGAGTTAAAATCTCCCCGCGACCCGGGCGGTCGCCCCCCTGAATGGCCACCTCTCGGTATACGGTGGGCGGGATAAAAATCTCATCAAATAACTGGGGTAACAGTTGCAAGCGATCGATCAGACTCAAAGCAATTAATGGTGTCGCATTGACAACAAACTTCATCGATCCCTCAATTTCTCGGCCAATTCTCGGCTGGTTTTCGCCTCCTCCTCAAACTCGGCTTCGGTGTAGTCGATCGCGGCAAATCCCCGTTCGCCAATCAAACGATAAAACTCCAAACGGCTGCACCCCAAAATCTCCGCCGCCACCCCCGAAGAAATTTTACCCTCTTCATAGAGTTGACCCAAGGTCAAAATCATCACCCGCCGCTTAAACCCTTCGGGTTCTTCCCGACAAGCCACCAACAACTGTTCTGGAAATTCAACAAAAATGCTCATTTCACCGAACCCGATTCAATACTCGGTCAATTTAGGCGATCGCGTAGCGTGTCCGTGGCGCGATCGCATTCCTGATTATACAGGCAAGATGGCGGCCGGGCGACAGTATGAGCGATCGCGAAGCACGTCTCGCCGGAGATCCGGTTTGCCGGAATCAAGTGTTCGGTTATCAGTGATTGACTAATTTTAATTTTTATGATATATGGGCGAAGTGGCAGGGGGAAATATCTGGTGCGTTCGCGCAGCGTGCCCGCCAGAAGTATCGCCTACCCTCTCAGAAGTGCGACCTATCGCCTACTCTCTGGGAAGTGCGATCGCCTAGCCTCTCGGAAGTGCGATCGCCTAGCCTCTCGGAAGTGCGATCGCCTAGAGTCTCGGAAGTGCGATCGCCTAGCCTCTCGGAAGTGCGATCGCGCAGCGTGCCCGCCAGAAGTATCGCCTAGCCTCTGGGAAGTGCGACCTATCGCCTACTCTCTGGGAAGTGCGATCGCGTACTCTCTGGGAAGTGCGACCTATCGCCTACCCTTTCGGAAGTGCGACCTATCGCGCCCCCGATTATACAGGCAAGATGCCCAAAATAGAAGCGATCGCGCAGCGTGTGTGTACATATCGCATTTCCGAAGCATTGGGTTCAATTCCCCATTTCCAATTGACCCAGGGCGATCAAACTTTCCAGATCCTCTAAAGCATCCGAAAGATAGGCTCCGATAACCGATCGCACCGAATTTAACATCTCTTCATCCGCCCCCCCCAACATCCGGCTAATATCAGCCAGATCTTGAGAACGGCTCGCTTGCAACTTCATCAACACCAAATACGGCAATGCAATGACCGGCAACCCATCCGGGGAAAAATTGGGATAAGCGATCGCATCGGCAACCCATGCTTGCTCGAATTCAAGCACGTCTAGAATCGTTCCATCCGATAACCGCCAGGTACTCCCGCCAATATTTAAGGCTCCCACCCTTTGACTTCCCGCCTGTTCTAATTCTTCATAAATCCGGTCAGAATTTTCTGCCCAAATTAAAATATCTAAATCATCTGTCATGCGTTCGGGCATATAAAGCCGGGTGGCAATTCCCCCCACGATAACAAAAGGCGTTTGAATAATTGTTCTGAGATCGGTCACGGGATGATTCCAAGTTCGCGATTGGAGAAATGCTAGACTGCTACCCCGGCCCGGACGGCATCGACGCAAAGCCATTTCGAGATAAACTTTTCTTCGACTTGCCGGCATTGCCAAATTGGACATGAGCGATCGCCTTTCCCACTTCAACTGCTCTCCAGTTTAACGCGATCGCTCCCCCGATCCGATGCCTTAACCACAAATGGAGCGATCGCGCTTCTGTTGAGACAGCTTCACCCGCCGAATCACGTCAAACACCCTCCGCGTCGTGTCCGAGCCCCTGAATGCGATCGAAACAAGGGGTGTCGTCAGCAATTCCGATGGGGACATGAGAGCTGGGGTTTAACAGGGTGGGTGCGATCGCACTCTCGATTATACAGACAAGATGCTCAAATCTGAAGTAGACATGACCTTGCATTCATACACCATTTCTCAAATCTAGAACCCATCTTTCGCCGCTTCTGGAAACAATCCCAAGCAAGCGATTCTCATGTCGAGACGCTGCGCGATCGCTTCATCCAACTTCCCAGACCGTTTCAACTGATTCGCCTGTCTCAGCAACTCACCCGCACTCATTCCCTCACCACTCCTCATAACTAGCTGACCAACACATCCACCCCCTGACATATCCCAGCATTATACCCTATCACCAGACTGACGCAACTAGACAAACATCTACCGAGCGATTCTCAGAAGTGCGATCGCGTAGCGTGTGCGTAGCACGTATCGCCTACATTCTCAGAAGTGCGATCGCCTCATCCAAATTCCCCAATCTCTTCAACTGATTCGCTTGCTTCAACAATTGACCAGCACTCATCTTATGATTAACCATAATAATTCATTTGCAAATTTACGCCTAGATATATAGAAAAAACTGAGAGAAATTTTTCCATATTCACTGAATCATACTTTTAGCTTGGATTGCTGTCTTTTGCAAGTTCCATTCAAATTGGTGAACTAATTCTGGTTTTACTGTTTTATTGAAAGCACATAAAAAATCATTATAATTAACATTTTTCAGCACAAATTCAAGTTTTCTGTACAGATATTCAGGGTCGTATATGAATCGTGGAAAAAATAAATAAACGCAATTGATATCATGCTTGACTAGCTGATAAATTAATTTATATAACTGACGTGATAATAAACATTCTTGCATGGATGGTTCATGAGTATGCCACAACCCTCCAGGTGGGTGTTTGTGTCGATTGTCAGAATTTTGATTGACATATATTCTACTTGCACTTGCCGAAAATAAATCTCTAATCGGAATATAAGCACAATCTATGACATATTTTTTTGATTCTAGTATTTGGTCTATATAATCGCACAACCAAGGACTTTTTATAATGTATGGGGCATCTTTGCTACGGATGTCTTTTTCCATCCCTGCATTACAATTTTTAAACACATGACTATTCGTATCTTGAAAACCTGTATCTAGACCTATATCCGTTAAAAGTTGAACTAAAAATGTCGTCCCTGACCTTCCAGTTCCGCTGATAATTATATGATGTTTCTTTAATGAAAAATGTGTCGAAATCAAATCAAGAGAATTATTATTTTCAATTTTTCTGTCATTTTTTATCTGCATTAAATTCTGTTTAAAAAAAGCAGAATTGGGATCTAAATTAACGGCATTATTATACTGAACAATCCCCTCTTCACGCCTTCCAAATTTAACTAAAGCATCCCCAAGCTCATAATAAGTCCAAGCAAAACTAGGATTTAACTCAATCGCCTGATGATAAAGAGCGATCGCCTCATCCAACTTCCCAGACCGTTTCAACTGATTCGCCTGTCTCAGCAACTCACCCGCACTCATTCCCTCACCACTCCTCATAACTAGCTGACCAACACATCCACCCCCTGACATATCCCAGCATTATACCCTATCACCAGACTGACGCAACTAGACAAACATCTACCGAGCGATTCTCAGAAGTGCGATCGCGTAGCCTCGGAGTGCGACGTATCGCCTAGCCTCGGAGTGCGACGTATCGCCTACATTCTCGGAATTGCGATCGCATCTTACCAGAAAGCGATCGCATAGTGGAAAGTGGCTAAAATGGATGATTGAAATAACCCAGAGGACAACCCCCATGACCACCAATGCTGACGATGTTTGGAGGCTGCTGGCGGAATTGGCAGAAGCCCAGAAAGAAACCGAACGCCAATTTCAAGAAACCCGGCAACTCCTCCAGGAACAATCCCAAGAAAGCGATCGCCGCTTCCGGGAACAGTCCCAAGAAAGCGATCGCCGCTTCCGGGAACAATCCCAAGAAAGCGATCGCCGCTTCCGGGAAACCGAACGAATCATCAAACAACAGAATGAAAAACTCAACCAGGAATTAGGCAAATTGGGAAACCGTCTCGGAGAATTTGTCGAATGGCAGGTACGCCCCGCCGTCGTGCAACTGTTTCAAAAAAGGGGAATTGCTGTCAATGAATTTCACGGCGACCTCTCGGTTAAACGCTTTGGAGAAGCCCTAGAAATTGATTTGCTCGTGGTCAACAGCGACCAAGCCATATTAGTCGAAGTCAAAAGCAAACTCAGCCAAACCGACATCGACGAACACCTGGAAAGACTCGAAAAATTCAAGCGGTTAATGCCCCGTTATAGTGATGTCAAAGCCATGGGAGCCGTCGCCGGAATGGTCGTCCCCGAAGAAGTCGCCCGCTATGGCTACCGTCACGGCTTATTTGTGTTGGCACAGTCAGGAGATAGCGTCGTGATTTTAAATGATGATAAATTCCGTCCCCGCCAATGGTAAATTACCCCCAGAGTTGGCGATCGCGCAGCGTGCCCGCCAGAAGTATCGCCTAGCCTCTCAGAAGTGCGATCGCCTAGAGTCTCAGAAGTGCGATCGCCTAGAGTCTCAGAAGTGCGATCGCCTAGAGTCTCAGAAGTGCGATCGCGTACTCTCTCAGAAGTGCGACGTATCGCCTAGGGTATCGGAACGAGAATCGCGCAGCGTATGCGAAGCACATATCGCACCCCCGATTTTTATGGATTATTTAACAAATCAAAAAACTCCCTTTTCTCCAATCCAATATCCTTAATCATTCCCGATAAAGTTCCAGGTTTCAAATCTTTACCCGGGTGGATCGGTACAACAACCCTTTGACCCGATGAGTGTTTATAAATCACATGACTTCCTTTCTGTCGGTGTAATTGATAACCTAATTTGCTAATGACTCGGATAAAATCTTTCGCCTTAACTGTCGGAAAATTACTCATCGGGCGATCTGGACAGGCTTGATGATCAGATTCTCTTCAGGTATCGGTTCTTTATCCTCAAGCAAACTATCAATATATAATTCCATTGCTTCCGTGATATTTACCAAGGCTTCCTCAAAATCATCTCCCTGACTGTGACACCCTTTCAAAACCGGACAAAAAGCATGATAACCCCCCTCTGATTCTTTTTCAAAAATCACCGTGTAATTATAAATTTTTTGTTCTGAAGTAGACATGGACTTTACATTCATACACCATTCCTCAAATCTAGAACCCATCTTTGAAAATTTCTTTGATATACCGCATCAACTTACCTCTCAAATTTCCACGGACACCTACTATAACACAAATTTCGAGCCTCCAAAGCATTGCCCGCCCTCAGCTCCTCGGAGTGCGACGTATCGCCACCACCTCGACACCCCCCACTCAAACCGTCACTTATATCGGTTTCCCGCCATAAAGTATTCGGTTATTCGCACCTTGACAAATATCATATTTTATGGTATCTAATCCCCCATGGGCAACTCATACAATAAAGGAACATCCCGCCTCACCCGGTCTAACTCAAAACCACCGATATCAGTTTCCGTTAACCGAGAGTCCAAAAACCCCATTAATTGTGCATAATTCCTCACCAGAACTTGAGGCTTATACTTACATCTTTTAAACTTTAACCTGAACTGTTGGTTAACAGACTTACCATATTCTTCAGTTGCCGGGGAAAAATCATTCCCAATAATATAAAGTATCGGATATTTACCATTCTTGGTGCGTTGCTTATACCCCTCCACATAGCCTCTCTCCAAAACCTCATTAATAATCTCAATAGTTATCGTCCCTTTTTTCAACTCCATCAACATATGTTGAGGGCTTGGGGTTTTTAACACCAGGTCAATAAAACCCTGCTTTCCCCCACAATTCACCTCGAACTCCACATAAAAACGCCAGGGTAAATATTCACAAGCCTTAGCCAGGTAGAAAGTCAAATCTTTTTGATAATCCTTCTCAAACCGAGGTCTTCTCTCTAGCACCCGGCGACTGGTTTCATCAAAAAGGACACCCCCACTTTTCCACTTGTCGTCTGGCGTACTCGTCTTGTTCCTTGCGTCTTTTAACCCAGGCTTTATAACTGCTGTAGGTTTCTCTGAACCACTCGTGGCTTTGTCTGGCGGTGTAGTAGTGGTATTTGGAGTATTTGGGGTCTTCCGGGTAGTCGTCGTCAAATTCAGCCCCAAATCTAATTCTAATTGCTTCATAATTTTCGTAACAATTTGTCAGCTTAATAAACTTCTCGTGACTACCCGACTGCTTATCAGGATGCAGTTTAATTGCCATTTGTTTATATAACTTTCTCGCCGCCACTTGATTATCCGCCGCCAACACCCAAGTCCCCGTTTCCAGGTGCGCCCAAATCGTCCCCTTTTTCGGGTAGAAAACACAACGCCCCTTAGTCATTCGTAAAAACAGGACATTCGCCCACACCTCAATCACTGCCACATGGGGGTATTTTTCTTGAATTACAGCTAATGCAGAGGAATAGTTCATATCAACCCAACAATCCCGGCTCCCA
>Ga0213835_101865_pt1 | contig 11275 bp, 12 predicted proteins | sample SWPATP01_FD_160576 | JGI IMG/M metagenome (GOLD analysis project Ga0213835, IMG submission 160576) | Coastal seawater microbial communities from Marineland, Florida, United States - SWPA TP0 #1 | ecosystem: Environmental > Aquatic > Marine > Coastal | place: USA: Florida | collected 2016-08-05
CCTCGCGAAGGTCCGGCCGCTCGGCCAGCACGTCGTCCAGTTCCTCGGCCAGTTCGCCGGCGATCAGCTTGATCGTGGCCAAGGGCGTTCCCAGTTCATGCGCGGTCGCGGCGACGACGCCGGTCAGGTCCGACAGCTTCTGTTCGCGCGCCAACGCCATCTGCATGGCGAGCACCGCTTCGGACATGGCCTGGATCTCGCTTGCCACCCGGTGCGCGTAGAGGCCGAGGAACACGATCCCGATCACCAGCGCCAGCCAGAAGCCGAAGCCGAACAGCGGCGGCAGCGCCATGGTGCTGCCGTCGGCAAGGATCAGCGGCTGGTGCCACGCCGCCAGCATGCTGACGAGGGCCAGCGCCACCCCGCCCAGAAACAGCGTCGTGCGCAGCCGCAGCGCCGTCGCCGAGATCGACACCGGGGCAAGGATCAGCAGCGAGAACGGGTTGGTGGTGCCGCCGGTGAGGTACAGAAGGGCCGCAAGCTGGCAGATGTCGAACAGCAGCGTCAGCATCGCCTCGACCTCGGTCAGCCGCTTGTTGCTGCGCGCCGCCAGCGTCGCGACGAGGTTGGCGATCACGGCCAGCCCGATGACCAGCCAGACCGGCCCCAGGGGCAACTGCACGCCATGGACCCCGCCGGCCACGGTCACCGCGCTCGCCTGTCCGAAGATCGCCAGCCAGCGCAACAGGATCAGCGTGCGCAGCCGCAACCACTGGCTGCGCGTCGCGTGGTCCATGAGGCGGGGCAGGGCGGGGTCGGGCATCGGCGGTCTCCGGCGGCCGGGGTGGGGGACCGCCGACGCGGGCAGAATGTCCGCCGGTCGGCATGTTTTCAAGGACACAGCCGAGGGTTCGCGCCGCTTGCGGGGGGATGCGACGATTGACCCCGCTCGCTGAGCCGTTATGTGTGTCGGACCTGATAGAATAGGGGGGACGCCTCGCCCATGTCCGAAGACGCAGCCAGCCTGATCGCGCGCGACCCGACCCTGCTGCTGGTGGACGATGACGAGCCGTTCCTGCGCCGCCTCGCGCGGGCGATGGAGCGGCGCGGTTTCGACCCCGAACTGGCCGAGTCCGTCGCGACGGGCAAGGAGCGCGCCCGCGCGCGTCCGCCGGCCTTTGCCGTGGTCGACCTGCGGCTGGGCGACGGCAACGGCCTCGACGTGGTCGAGACCCTGCGCGAGGTGCGCGCCGACTGCCGGATCGTGGTGCTGACAGGCTACGGCGCCATCGCCACGGCCGTGGCGGCGGTCAAGGTCGGCGCGACCGACTACCTGTCCAAGCCCGCCGACGCCAACGACATCGTCAACGCGCTGCTGGCCACCGGCGAGGGGTTGCCGCCGCCGCCCGACAACCCGATGTCCGCCGACCGGGTGAAGTGGGAGCATATCCAGCGCGTGTACGAGCAATGCGACCGCAACGTCTCGGAAACCGCGCGGCGGCTGAACATGCATCGCCGGACCCTGCAGCGCATCCTGGCCAAGCGCTCGCCGCGCTGACATGCGGGCGCCCCGCCCGGTCGCGGATGACCGGCTTGAGGCCGCCGCGCGCGCGCGGGGAATGATGCGGGTCGCCGGCGTGGACGAGGTCGGCCGCGGCCCGCTGGCCGGGCCGGTCGTGGCCGCCGCCGTGGTGCTCGATCCGGGCGCCGTGCCGGAGGGTCTTGCCGACAGCAAGACAGTGGCGCCCGTCCGCCGTGACGCGCTTGCGGCGGCGCTGCGGGACTGCGCCGAGGTGTCGCTGGGCTTTGCCAGCGTGGCCGAGATCGACGCGCTGAACATCCTGCAGGCCAGCCATCTGGCGATGCGACGGGCGCTCGCGGGGCTGCAGCGCCCGCCCGACCTTGCCCTGATCGACGGCAACCGGTTGCCCGAGGGCCTCGCCTGCCCGGCCGAGGCGGTGGTGCGAGGGGACGCGCGGTGCGTGTCGATCGCCGCGGCCTCGATCGTGGCCAAGGTCGCGCGCGACGCGCTGATGGTGCAACTGGACGCGCGTTGGCCCGGATACGGGTGGGCGCGCAACGCCGGATACCCCACGCGCGACCACCTTGCTGCGCTTCGCGCGCTGGGTGTGACCCCAGAACATAGACGATCCTTCGCCCCCGTGCGCAATATGTTGTGTGAAGAATGAATTACAAGCCACTGATTCAAAAAAGAATTTGACGCGGAATCCGCTTGCGGGCATGATCTGCGCAAGAAGGCGGAAAAACCGCCGGGACCGAGGCAGTGATGACCACCAACGTGACGACGCAAACGGCGGCGGGGCTGCCGCTGGACCGGATTCTGCCTGGCGACTGCATCGCGGCGATGCAGGGCCTGCCCGACGCCTGCGTCGATCTGGTCTTTGCCGATCCGCCCTACAACCTGCAACTGAAGGGCACGCTGCACCGCCCCGACAACAGCCGCGTCGATGCGGTTGACGACGCCTGGGACAGCTTTGCCAGCTTCGAGGCCTATGACCGCTTTACCCGCGACTGGCTGGCACAGGCGCGCCGGGTGCTGAAGCCGAACGGCGCGATCTGGGTCATCGGCAGCTATCACAACATCTTTCGTGTGGGCACGGCGCTGCAGGATGCGGGTTTCTGGCTGCTGAACGACGTGGTCTGGCGCAAGGCCAACCCGATGCCGAACTTCCGCGGCAAGCGGTTGACCAACGCGCACGAGACGCTGATCTGGGCCAGCCGGTCCGAGGCGGCGAAATACACCTTCAACTACGAAGCGCTCAAGCAGCTCAACGAGGGCGTGCAGATGCGCTCGGACTGGGTGATCCCGCTGTGCACCGGGGCCGAGCGGCTGAAGGGCGCCGACGGGGCCAAGGCGCACCCGACGCAAAAGCCCGAGGCGCTGCTGCACCGCGTGCTGGTGGCGACGACGAACCCCGGCGACGTGGTGCTCGACCCGTTCTTCGGCACCGGCACCACCGGGGCGGTTGCGCGCGCGTTGGGGCGCCACTTCATCGGGATCGAGCAGGACGCGGGCTATCGCGCGCTGGCCGAGGCGCGGCTTGCCCGCGTGCGACCCTATTCGCCCGAGACGCTGGCGGTCAGCACCTCGAAACGGGCCGAGCCGCGCATCCCCTTCGGCACGCTGGTCGAACGCGGCATGCTGCGCCCGGGCGAGGTGCTGCTGTCCCCCCGTGGCGCGGCCGCGCGCCTGCGCGCCGACGGCTCGCTCATCACGGCCGAGCATCGTGGCTCGATCCACCAGGTCGGTGCGGCGCTGGAGGGGGCGCCCTCGTGCAACGGCTGGACCTACTGGCATTTCCGCCGCGACGGACAGCTGATCCCGATCGACCTCCTGCGCCAGCAGCTACGCGCCGAGATGGCCCGCGCCGACGGCGCCGCGCCACCCGAAGGCGCCTGACCCTTTCCGCCAGGGCCTGCACACCGCCGTTTCGACCGCAGGCCCTTCCTTGCCCCGCCAGCCCGCGCTGGCGGGGTATTTTTTGCTTACAGCACCCGCTCCACCATTGGGGACACTGTCGTTGTCCGTGGCCCCTGCGGCAACGCGTCTTGAAGAAAACTTGTGAGTCGAGCGGCCGCCTTATAGAAAAGCGACGAAAACTATAAACTGGCAGGGTGAGTCACAAGAAAGGTTCAAAGTGCGCTACTCCGATTTTGCGGACACCCCATCCGGCCGTCTCGTGCCCACGGTTTACGGCCAACGCGCCTTCGTGCCCGACCCGTTGCCCCCGGAATTGGACCTCGGCGCTCTGGCCCTCGACCTTGCCGAAGCGATGGCGACGCTGGGCGAGTTGCGCGGGGCCTGCACCCTGCTTGCCAACCCTTACATCCTGATCAGGCCGCTTCAGCGCCTTGAGGCGCAGACCTCGTCGGCCATGGAAGGGACTTACACCACCGCCGACGCGCTGGCGATGGCCGAAGCCGGGGTGGCGCGAAGTCCCACGGCGGAGGCGAAGGAAGTGAACAACTATATTCGCGCCCTTGCCTGGGGCGTGGAGCAACTGAAATCCCTGCCGGTGTCCGTGCGCCTGATGAAGGGCGCGCACCGGATCCTGCTGGAGGGGGTCGGCGCGGGGCGCGGGCGTGACAAGCAGCCAGGCGAATTCGCCCGCGACCAGAACATGATCGGCGGCGCGAGTATCGAGACCGCGCGGTTCATCCCGCCCCCGCCCAAGGAGACCTTGGAGTGCATGAGCGCGCTCGAGAAGTACATCAACCGTGATGACAAGCGCCGCGCACAAGCGCTGATCGATATCGCGTTGGTGCACTACCAGTTCGAAACGATCCACCCGTTTGCCGATGGCAACGGGCGTGTCGGCCGCATGATGATCTCGCTCATGGCGATCAGCGAGGACTTGCTTAACATTCCCGCGCTTTACATGAGCCCCGAGTTCGAACGGAACAAGGAAAGCTACATTGACCACATGTACAATGTCTCTGCCCGCAGCGCATGGGTGCCCTACTTGCGGATGTTCCTGAACACGGCAACCGAAAGCTGCCGGCGCACGATCGGCACGATTCATCGCATCCTTGACCTGCAGCAACGCTATCACGCGAGGGCGCGCGAGGTTTCGCGAAGCAACAACATGAATGCCGTCGTGGACATGCTGTTCGAGGCGCCGGTGATCCAGCCGAAGCACATCGTCGACAGGCTCGGGATCACGGATGCCGCTGCGCGAAACCTGCTTCGCCAACTGACCGAAACCGGTATCCTTGACGAGGTTCGCGACATGTATCCGACGGTGTGGTTCGCGGGCGAGCTGATCGACGTCTCCCGCCCGCGATAGGTACTAAAGCACCCGCTCCACCATCAGCTTCTTGATCTCGGCGATGGCCTTGGCGGGGTTCAGCCCCTTCGGGCAGGTCTTGGCGCAGTTCATGATCGTGTGGCAGCGATAGAGTTTGAACGGATCGTGCAGGTCGTCCAGCCGCTCGCCCGTCGTCTCGTCGCGCGAGTCGATGATCCAGCGATAGGCGTGCAGCAGCGCGGCCGGGCCGAGGTAGCGGTCGCCGTTCCACCAGTAGGACGGGCAGGAGGTGGAGCAGCAGGCGCACATCACGCATTCATAGAGGCCGTCGAGCTTCTCGCGGTCTTCCTCGGACTGGCGCCATTCCTTGGCGGGCGTGTTCGACGTCGTCTCCAGCCAGGGGCGGATGCTGGCGTGCTGGGCGTAGAAATGGCTCAGGTCCGGCACCAGGTCCTTGATCACCGGCATGTGGGGCAGGGGATAGATGGCGATGTCGCGGCCCTTGGCGATCTCGTCCACGCCGAAGATGCAGGCCAGCCGGTTCGCCCCGTCGATGTTCATCGCGCAGGAGCCGCAGATGCCCTCGCGGCACGAGCGGCGGAAGGTCAGCGTCGGGTCGATCTCGGTCTTGATCTTGATCAGGACGTCCAGAACCATCGGCCCGCAGGCGGCCATGTCGACGAAATAGGTGTCGACGCGCGGGTTCTCGCCGTCGTCGGGGTTCCAGCGGTAGACACGCACCTTTCGGACATCCTTGCCGCCCTCGGGCTTCGGCCAGGTCTTGCCGGTGCGGATGGTGGAGTTCTTGGGAAGCGTCAGTTGCACCATGGGTAGAGCCCTGCCTTGCGTCGTCGTTCAGTTAATCCCTCAGGCCGCCGCGGCCATGTCGTCAAAGCCGAAATCCAGCGTCTCGCCCCGCCGCGGGTTGCGGAAGGCGATGCGCCAGATCTCGTCGGCGACATGCGCCGGCGGCCGTAGGGTGAAGTTCTCGAAGATGCTTTCGTCCTGCGCGCCCGCGTGGGCGTCGCGCAGCCAGCCCGCCGGGCGCGGCAGGCAGACCTGCACGATGCCTTGCGCGAAACACCACGATGCAAGCCGCACGTCGATGAAACGCTGTGCGTCCGCTACGCCGGCAAAGGGCGGCGCATCGGAACCGCGCATGACCGACACGCCCGTGCCCAGCCCCTCGACGATGCGCGCTTGCGCCAGCCCGTCGCGGAAGTCGACCGCGTCGGCCGAGTTGGCGATGTAGTCCGGGTTGTAGCCGATCAGCCGCCGTGCCCAGCGCCAGGGCAGAAGGCGCGCGCGCCGATAGGTCCAGCCCAGATAGCCGCCCATCAGGCGCCAGGTGCCCAGCCGCGCCGCCGCCTGCGTCATCCCCGCGAGCGAGCGCGCGACATAGTCCGGCGGATAGAGGATGTCGTCGTCCAGCGTGAACAGCCAGGCATCGGGCGCGGGCACCAGATACTTGCCGGTGTCCTTGCTGTCGGCCTGCGGGATCACCGCATCGACGTTGCCGCCGACCCAGTCGGGCACGCTGTCGTAGTCGTTCAGCACCAGCGTAAGCCGGTCGAGCTGGGGCGCGATGCCGGCCACCGCCGCGCGCAGGGTTCCGGCGCGGGCGGGATAGGTGGCCAGCACCCCGTGGGTGCCGCTGGGGGCGGTGTCGGCCACGGCGTTCAGTAGACCCGCGCCTTGGGCGCGATGCGCTTGGGGTCGATCCCGCCGGCCTCGGGCGGGGTCAGCGGCTGGGTGTGCACCGGGCGATAGTCGAGCGCGACCTTCGCGCCGCTCACCCGCGCCAGCGTGTGCTTGCGCCAGTTCGCGTCGTCACGCTCGGGGAAACCCTCGTGGGCATGCGCGCCGCGGGATTCCTTCCGCGCCTCGGCGCTGACGATGGTGGTCAGCGCGTTGGGCATCAGGTTGTCCAGCTCGAGCGTTTCCATCAGGTCGCTGTTCCAGATCAGCGAGCGGTCGGTGACCTGCACGTCGGCCATGCGCTCGGCGACGGCGGTCATCTTGGCCACGCCTTCGGCAAGCGTCTCGCTGGTGCGGAAGACGGCGGCGTGGTCCTGCATGGTCTTCTGCATGTCCAGCCGCAGGGTGGCGGTCGGCACCGCGCCGGCCGCGTGCCGCAAACGGTCGAACCGGTCGAGCGCGGCATCCACGCTGGCCCTGTTCGGTTCGGGCACCGCGGCGCGGGGGTCGACCACCTGGCCCGCGCGGATCGCGGCGGCGCGACCGAAGACGACGAGGTCGATAAGCGAGTTCGACCCGAGGCGGTTGGCGCCGTGTACCGACGCGCTTGCCGCCTCGCCCACCGCCATCAGGCCGGGCGCGATGCGGTCGGGGTTTTCGGCATCTGCGTTCAGCACCTCGCCCCAGTAGTTCGTCGGGATGCCGCCCATGTTGTAGTGCACCGTCGGCAGCACCGGGATCGGTTCCTTGGTGACGTCGACGCCGGCGAAGATGCGCGCGCTTTCCGAAATCCCCGGCAGGCGCAGTTGCAGCGCCTGCTTGGGCAGGTGGTTGAGATGCAGGTGGATGTGGTCGCGGTTCGGCCCCACCCCGCGGCCCTCGCGGATCTCGATGGTCATGCAGCGGCTGACCACGTCGCGCGACGCCAGATCCTTGTAGGTCGGCGCGTAGCGTTCCATGAAGCGCTCGCCCTCGGAATTGGTCAGATACCCGCCCTCGCCGCGCGCGCCCTCGGTGATCAGGCAGCCGGCGCCGTAGATGCCGGTGGGGTGGAACTGAACGAATTCCATGTCCTGCAGCGGCAGGCCGGCGCGCGCCACCATCCCGTTGCCGTCGCCGGTGCAGGTGTGGGCGCTGGTCGCACTGAAATACGCGCGCCCGTAGCCGCCCGTGGCCAGCACCACCATCTTGGCGCGGAACACGTGCAGCGTGCCGTCGTCGAGCTTCCAGGCCAGCACACCCTGGCACTGCCCGTCCTCGGACATGATCAGGTCGATGGCGAAGTATTCGACGTAGAACTCGGCCTTTTCGCGCAGGCTGCGGCCATAGAGGGTGTGCAGCATCGCGTGGCCGGTCCGGTCGGCGGCGGCGCAGGTGCGCTGCACCGGGGGGCCTTCGCCGAATTCGGTCGTGTGGCCGCCGAAGGGGCGCTGATAGATCTTGCCGTCCTCGGTGCGCGAGAAGGGCACGCCGTAGTGCTCCAGCTCATAGACCGCCTCGGGCGCCTCGCGGGCGAGGTATTCCATCGCGTCCACGTCGCCCAGCCAGTCCGAGCCCTTGACGGTGTCGTAAAGGTGCCACTGCCAGTGGTCCGGTCCCATGTTGCCAAGGCTGGCCGCGATGCCGCCCTGCGCCGCGACCGTGTGGCTGCGGGTCGGAAAGACCTTGGTGATGCAGGCGGTGCGCAACCCCTGCTCGGCCATGCCCAGCGTGGCGCGCAGCCCCGCCCCGCCGGCCCCCACCACGACCACGTCATAGGCGTGGTGTTCCAGTTCGTAAGCGGTCATCCGCGATGCTCCGTATCGTCGTTCACAGCGCCAGGCGGGCGATGGCGAACAGCCCCGCCGCCGCGGCACCCCATGAGATCAGCGCCAGCGCCACCAGCGCGGCCTTGCGCGCCGACCCCCGCACATAGTCCTCGATCATCACCGTCGCGCCGTCGTGGAAGTGCTTGAAGCCCACCACGATGGTCAGCGCCGCGACAAGCGCCGGGAAGGGCCGCGCGAAATACGCCGTCACCGCGGCGTGGTCCTGCCCCAGCTGGCTGCCGAAGGTGAAGACGAACAGCGGCACCAGGATCAGCAGCGCCACCGAGGTCAGCTTGACGCGCCAGAAATGCTCCACCCCGGCATGGGCGGTGCCCAGCCCCTCGGCGCGCTTGCGGTCGGTCAGGTAACGCATGTCCGCCCCCCTCACAGGATCGCCACGGTCAGCGCGGTCAGCACGACCGAACCGCCGATCACGCCCCAGCTGAGCCGCTCGGCCGTGGCCACGTCCAGCATCACCGCATTCGCCCACACGAGGTGCCGCAGGCCGGCGAGCGTGTGGTACCACAGGCCCAGAAGCGACAGCAGCAGCACGAACTTTCCGAACAGGCCGGTCAGGAAGGCGTCGGCCGTCGCGAAGGCCTCGGGCGAGGTGGCCGCCGCCAGCAGCCACCAGACCACCAGCAGCGCCGACACCAGCAGGGCGTTGCCCGTGATCCGCGTCAGGATCGAGGTGATCGCGGTCAGTGGCAGGCGATACACGGTCAGGTGGGGAGAGAGGGGGCGGTTGCCCCGGTTCACGTCGGCCATGGCCCGGCTCCGTTCAAGGCGCGGCCCGCGTTGCCCGCAGGCCCGATTTGCGCCCCCTGCATACGCCTTTTTGACCCGGTGTCACGGGGGCAGATGCCGATTCATGACCCGGGAAAGCGGGAAATCCGCCCGGCCGGGACAAGTTCCGGGCCATCGTGATCACAGCGGGGCAGGGCGTGATCACAGAATTCGCCCCCCAAGGGTCGTCCCGGGGCGCCGGTCGGGGTGCGCGCCTTGCGGGCGCCCGGCGTTGCGGCGGCGCAACGCTCGGGAACTATACCGGCGCGCGGTCTTCGTCGCGGCGCCGGAATGTTGACATGCGCGCGGCGAGCCGGCTTGGTGAAAGAAGAAACGGGGGCGCGAAAGAGAAACGCATGCGCTAAGGTGCGGCGCAGGCGGCAGGGGGCGCACCACGGCGCGCGGTTCCGGACGGCATTGCCGCACGGGACTCGCGGAACGTAACGGCGGAGTGGGCAGTATGAAATTTGCACGATCCACGGCGATTGCGGCGGTCGTTTCGGTCATGACGGCGGGGGCGCCGCTGGCACAGACCCTGACCGACGCCGAAATCGACGGTATCATCGCGGAGCTTGAGCGCTTCGCAGCCGGCGCGACGTCGGGCCGGGTGGCGATCGCCGGCATTCCGTCGGCCTATCTGACGGCGCCGGGGCAGATGAAGGCGACCCTGTCGGGCAGCTATGGCCCGCGGCGGGGAACGGGGCCGCGTTCGACCCGCTTCGACGCGTCGACCTCGCTCGCGATCGGCTTCGGCGATCCGGTGGACGCCATCGGGGTCGAGGTGGGCGTTGTGAACCTGTCGTTCCGCCGCTTCGGCCACTCGGGCTACTTCACGGTGGGCTTCAACCGCGAGTTCGAGACCGGCGCAGGCGGGAAGGGCGCGGTGGCGCTGACCTTCGACCGGATCGGCGGCTGGGGCGATGCGCGCGCCGGCAAGGTCGGCGGCACGCTCGTGTTCTCGACCACGGGCACGATGGATACCGCCTCGGGTCCGATGCCGGTCATGACCACCTTTGGCGTCGGCAGCAACATCACCCGCAAGCGCGAGGCCGGCGTCATCCTCGGGGTGGGCATGGGCCTGTCGCCCGACTGGTCGGTCAGCGGCGGCATCTACGGCGATTCGGGGGTGATCGGGACAACCTGGCATCCCGTCGACCACAACGGGCTCAGCGTCGGCGTGACGCTGCGCAAGCAATCCACCGTAAAGCCGGTCTTCGGGGTCGATGTCGGCTATGCCTTCAACGTGTTCGGGGGTTGAGATGACCGTGTTCAAGACGCTGGCGGCCGTTGCCGCCGTTGCCGCCCTCGCCACGCCCGCGCTGGCGGGCAAGACCGCGCCGACGCCGACGCCGATTGCACCGGGGATGGGCGCGGTGGTCGTGGTGCCGTCGGGAAGATCTATCGGTGCTATTGGTGCTTTGGAAGCGATCATGGGCTTTTCCCTCCCGGCGACCCTTACGTCGGCCCAGAAGGCCAGGCTGCTTGCGGTGCTCAATGACATCTCGAGAAGCCCTGCCGCGATGCGTAGTCTGGGCGTTTCGCCCGCGGCCGTTGCGGCGGCCATCAGCCGCGTCAACGCGGTTCCAGTGCGCGGTTAGGCTTGGCGGTTCAGGTTTGGTATTGAACTGGCGGCGCCTTCGGGCGCCGTCGCCGTTTTCGGGCCGTGTGCGCCGGGGCGGCGGCCGGCCGCTGCCGCCTCAGAGGTCGCGCAGCGCCATGCCGGGGGTGTAGGCGACGCCGTCGACCTCCTTCACCACCGCCTGGGCACAGCGCATCACGCCGTTGGCGGCGTCGAAGGCATAGGCCGGGCTGCCGTGCAGCGACCAGCCGGCGTTCAGCGCCTCGGTCACCCGCTGGCAGAAGACGCCGGTGTCGTCGTCGGTGATCAGACGATAGGCCTGCATCGCCTCAGCCTCCGAAGGGCCAGGGGCCGAGCCAGCCGTGCAGCCAGCCCACCGCCGCGTAGGTCACCAGCACGATCGGCACCGCCACAAGGTCGCGTTTCGCGCCGCCCTTGGCCGCCGGCGGGGTCCAGGCGCCCGATTGCGCGTTGATCAGCGTCATCGCCGCGAGCGCCCACAGCGCCAGCCCGCCGAACAGGATGACCGAGGCCAGGTCGCCCCGCACCAGCAGGTGTGCCGCCGCCCAGATCACCACGCCCGACAGCATCGGGTGGCGGACCTTCTGGCTGAGCGCGCCCTTGGCCATGCCGATCCCGAACACGTAAAACCCGATCAGCACCAGCAGGTTGTTGGCGTGCACGCCCCAGGTCGG
>Ga0213835_101867_pt1 | contig 11271 bp, 9 predicted proteins | sample SWPATP01_FD_160576 | JGI IMG/M metagenome (GOLD analysis project Ga0213835, IMG submission 160576) | Coastal seawater microbial communities from Marineland, Florida, United States - SWPA TP0 #1 | ecosystem: Environmental > Aquatic > Marine > Coastal | place: USA: Florida | collected 2016-08-05
TGGAGAAATAGGATGATCAGACATTTAGAAGTTAGAGGAGAAGGATTTGTTAAAAACAAGCAATTAGTGATCAGGGACAAAAGCTTATTGTATAGCCCCAACTACCCTAAAGATGATTTGTCAGCTGAAGAGGCCTTGAAAATTTGGAGAAAATCGCTAAATGAAAGTTTTGTATATGAAGACTTTTAACGAATCAGCTATGATTGACACAAGAATTTTCCCACTTATAATTTTATGTTTGATTTCTTGTCAGACCAATCCTCAATTGTCTGACTATCCCAATATCGTTTATATCTTGGCGGATGATCTAGGTATTGGAAGATAAAGGCCAGCTTGAAAACACAATACTGATATTTGTTAGTGACAATGGCTGCTCTCCAATGGTTAATTTCCCTGAATTGCTGTCATATAAATTGACGTTTTTCAGTAGGCCCTTAATACTAAGAAAGTGGAATCATCATCGATCTCTAGCATAGACTATCTTTGCATTGATCCATAAACGGCACAAAATTTGTTTTATTTGGAATGTATTGAATTATGGAGCGGATGAAGGATAATGTTACTAAATTTTCAATTTTTACGTTATTTCTGTTTTTGGCTGTAGCTTGTTTGCAGGATGACATACAGGAAGATGTCCAAGATGACCTTCCTGATGAGGAAACACCTATTGATAAGGGTTCTTTGGCAGTAATGGAAGCTTTCCCAAACCTAACATTTAACCGTCCGCTTGATTTTCAGCATGCAGGAGATGGCAGTAACCGGGTTTTTGTGGTAGAGCAAAGGGGGGTGATTTCAGTTTTTTCAAATGATCCAGAGGTTGAATCGAAGAATACTTTTTTGGACATCAGTCCTAGGGTCAGCAATCAGGGAAATGAAGAGGGGCTCTTGGGACTGGCTTTCCATCCAGATTATGAAAACAATGGATATTTCTATGTGAATTACTCTGCTACCTCTCCAAGGCGCACCGTAATTTCCAGATTTCAAGTTTCTGCTACTGATCCCAATCAGGCCAATGTTGGCAGTGAACTGGTGTTATTGGAAATTGAACAGCCCTTTTCCAATCACAATGGTGGGCAAATGATTTTTGGTTCTGATGGATACTTGTATTATGCAAGTGGGGATGGAGGCTCGGGAGGAGATCCTCAAAATCATGGACAAAGACGAGAGACCATGCTTGGTGCCATTTTGCGGATTGATATTAACCAGCAAAGTAACGGTAGGAATTATGCCATTCCGGGAGATAATCCTTTCGCTGGCAATAATGAGGGCTTTGCAGAAGAAATCTACGCTTATGGCTTAAGGAATCCTTGGAGGATGAGTTTTGATTCCCAGACAGGCATCCTTTGGGCTGCGGATGTAGGGCAAAGCGGATTTGAAGAAATCAATATCATCGAAAATGGCGGCAACTATGGGTGGAGAATCATGGAAGGAACACAGTGCTTTAACCCTTCCCAAGGATGTAATCAAGAAGGATTGGAATTGCCTATTTGGGAATATGACCATTCCAATGGAGACAGGTCAATTACTGGAGGATTTGTCTACAGGGGAGAAGAATTAGATGATCTGAAAGGTCACTACGTCTATGGAGATTTTGTCTCCGGGAGGATTTGGGCTTTAAATTTTTCAGATTTACAAAATCCAATCAATACAGAGATTTTCAATGTTTCATTTAGGATTTCCTCCTTTGGTATTGATGAAAATGAGGAACTGTATATCTGTGGATTTGATGGGAAGATTTATAAGATAGGGTATGAATGATGCCTGCGCATTTTTTATTATATTACCTAATCAATATGCTTCACTTCCACGGATTTAGGTAATAGGCTATCATGAAAGAAAAAATTAAGGTCGCGATTTTTTTATTGATTTTGACAATTTCATTTTTTGAAATCTTTGCCCAGAAAATTGAAGACAAGCCCAATATTCTTTGGATTTCTGTGGAGGACATCAGTCAGATGCTGGCAGTTTATGGGGATTCTTCTGTTCACACACCCCATATTGACCGCTTATCGAGAGAGGGGATTAGCTTTAAAAATGCTTTTGCTACTGCAGGGGTATGTGCGCCAAGCAGAAGTAGCATCATTACGGGGATGTATCCCGTGAGCATTGGGACCCATAATATGCGGACGGGGCCACATTATGCCTTTAGGGAGCCTGAAAAAGAAACCTATCAGGATTATTATGGACTCACAGACATCAAAGGTAGAAATGTACCCGAATATGCGGCGGTACCCCCGCCTTACGTGAAAGTTTTTACAGAGTACCTGCGTGCTGCTGGGTATTACACCTCCAATAATGCCAAGACAGATTACCAATTCAACTCTCCTATCACGGCTTGGGATGAAATCGGGCGGGATGCCACTTACAAAAATAGAAACCCTGGCCAACCTTTCTTCGCAGTTTTCAACCATGAGATCACCCATGAATCCAGGGTTTTTATGAAAAAGGAAGATCCCATGTTGGCGGATAAGGGTAGAGTAGCCTTGCCTGGTTATTTTCCGGACATTCCAGTAGTCAGGCAAGATGTAGGGAGGGTTTATTCCAATATCCTGGAACTGGACCAACAAGTGGGTGAAATGCTGAGTACTTTGGAGAAAGAGGGTTTACTGGACAATACCATCATTTTCTTTTGGTCAGACCATGGAGGTCCTTTGCTGAGGCAAAAAAGAGCAGTTGGGAACTCAGGTTTAAGGGTACCACTTGTGGTGAGGTTTCCCGATGCTTTTGGAGCTGGTACCGTGGTGCAAGATATTGTTTCTTTGATGGATCTTGGTCCTACGGTTATGTCTTTGGCAGGGCTGGAGCCTCCAAGCTACATGCATGGAAAAGCCTTCTTGGGAGAATTTAAAGTAGAGAAACCTCATCAATATGCCTTTGGTTCGGCTGACAGATTTGACGAAGCGGTAGATATGAGCAGGTCGGTGATAGATGGAAGATATGTGTATATCCGCAACTTTAGGCCGGAATTGCCTCTGATATACCGGAATGCCTATAGGGAACAGATTGACATGACCAAAACACTGATTGAGATGGATCTAAGGGGTGAGTTGGAAGGTGGTGCTGCTTACATTTTTATGAAGACCAAACCTTTAGAGGAGTTGTATGATTTACATACAGACCCTGATGAGATTATGAATCTGGCCCATTTGCCTGAGTTTGAAGGGAAGTTAAAAGAGATGCGGGCAGCACTTTCAAAATGGCAATTGGTAGTGAATGATCTGGGATTCATTCCTGAATATGACCTGGTAAATATGATGTGGCCCGGTATGGTACAACCAGAAACTGAGGCGGTTCAATTTGAGCAGAAAGATGGGTTTTGGCATTTGTCATCTGCTACTGAAGGGGCTAGCATCGCATATCAAGTTGGGGACAAGATTGGTGATAAGCATTGGGAGCTTTACCATCAACCCATACCAGTTGGTGAAAAAATTGTGGCCAGGGCAGTGAGGATAGGGTATAAGACTTCGGAACAGAATTTCTCTCCGAATTAATTCATAAATTAAAGTTTTTTCTCATTTAGTTTTTCTTAGAACCACTTTTTTACCACCAAGCTGTTCCAGTTCGATTAGCTCATCAAATTTTGGCACATCGTCCTCCAATACTTCAAGTATTTTGATCAAAACTCTTTCCTGTCTTTCTTGGATGGTAATAAGCCGTTCTTGGGATTCATTTAATTTACCTACTACATCACTAAATTTCCCAAATCCATCAGCCAATTTACCCAGCCCAGCTTCAAATCTATCCTGACGGATAAGCATCTCCGAAAGCAGATCTACAATCTTGTCTTCATTTTTCATATTACAATTTAAATATTTTTAAATTAAAAACTATGCTGCTTTCTATTTGGAATCATTTGGTTTTGTTCCCGAATACATGATTTTCCAAAATTGATTATGAAATGTTTTGTGCTCTTAATAGAAATTATTGTAAATGTTTCGAGTTAAAATAACCTATGATTTTTAGTCTGGTTCCTTATGGCTCAGCATTTTAGTGATAAGCCCCTTAAGAATATATCGAAAAATGGGAAGGAATCCAACAATTGTCCTTTCAGTTTGAATTTCCATCCATTCTTTTGTAGTTTTCTAAAAGTCCAATCCCATAAGTTATGAAGAACCTGATTTTATCTTTTTTCCTGCTCTATTGCCTTCAAGCTCACTCCCAACAGACGGCTAATCATGATGAAAACCTAGTTCCAAAACTGGTGCTTCCAGATCTGTTTGTGACTTATGAGGGAAATCGGATTCAAAATACAGAGGATTGGGAATCCATCCGAAGGCCTGAGCTGGTTCAAGCTTTTGCGGATGAGATGTATGGGCAATTGCCGAATGACTTTGATGAAATTGTTTTTCAGGAAGAAGTGATTACTACACATCCTTATGCTGACTTCTCCATTTATAAGCTAGTCCAAATCGGTGTTTCCCGAAATGGCAATAAGCAGACCATTCCAGTACACCTGTTCTCTCCAAAAGTTGGACATGGTCCATTTCCAGTAGTATTATTGATCAGTCATAGGAAAGTGGAAGACCTGATCAACAATAAAGAGGATCAGTTTTTTGATATTCAACAAATCACCCAAAGCGGATATGTGGCGGCAATTTTTGATGTGGAGTATGTTTCTCCGGATGATAAAGATAGGTTTGCAGATGGCATCCTTACTTCACTGTATCCTGAACATATGCAACTACCCAATGGCATGCGTGGCCTTGGTGCTTGGGCATGGGGGGCGATGCGTGTCATGGATTATTTTGAACAGGACCCATTGATTGACCATACTAAGTCTGCGGTAGTGGGACATTCCCGAGGAGGTAAGGCTGCTTTATGGTGTGGGGCCAATGATACCCGATGGTCCCTTACTTATTCCAATGAATCCGGATGTGGAGGGGCTGCTCTGTCCAGACGAAAGTTTGGAGAGACGGTGGAAAGGATCAATACTGTTTTTCCGTACTGGTTCACTGATAATTTTGATGCCTACAATGGCAAAGAAGAAAAATTACCCTTTGACCAACATCAATTGATTGCTTCTATCGCTCCAAGAGGAGTATATATTGCCAGTGCCATGGAGGACCTTTGGGCTGATCCCAGAGGGGAATATCTTTCCCTGAAACTGGCTTCCCAAGTTTACCAACAACTTTACGATGAAAAGATCGATTTGCCTGAAGATTATGTTTTTGCCCCTCATTTTCACCATTCAGGATCCTTGGGTTATCACCTCAGAGCAGGTCAGCATAACCTGACTGGAGAAGATTGGGAGAAATTTCTGGATTTTGCAGATATCCAATTTGGCAATCTGTCGAAGAAAGAGAGTCGGTAATTAAATGCTAGAGGTGACATAGTGAAAATGGGGATTTTATCCGTTAAACAAAGAGTAAAAAACTTAGTGTCTTCGAGCCTTTGTGGCATAATTAATAAAAAATAAAAATGTCAAACATCGAGAAAAACCAAAAACACCTTTTCCAACTTCCGGAAGATATTCATTACCTCAACGGGGCATATATGTCTCCTTTGCTTCGCTCCGTGGAAGAAATCGGTATTCAGGCCCTTATACAGAAGAGAAACCCAACTTCTATTCAACCCAAGGACTTTTTTGAGACTGGGGAAAAAGTAAAAGCCAATTTTGGGAAATTGGTCAATTGTCCAGCCCAACAGGTGGCCATCATCCCTGCAGCTTCCTATGGTTTGAGCACCGCCATCAATAATTTGCCTTTGGATAATGGGAATACTGCGCTAGTTGTATCTGATGAATTTCCGAGTGGTTATTATGCCATAGAAAAGTGGTGCAGGGATCATAATAAGCGGTTAAAAACCATTCCCGCACCGGAATTCAATCAAGGAAGAGGAGAGGTCTGGAACCAAAGGATATTGGATGCCATCAATGAGGATACGGCGGTTGTGGTCATGTCTACCATTCATTGGGCAGATGGTACCCAATTTGACCTGAAGGCTATCGGTCAAAAATGTAAAGAGAATAAAGCTTTTTTCATTTTGGATGGCACACAATCAGTAGGAGCGCTACCTATTGATGTGCAGGAATGCCAAGTGGATGCCTTGGTCTGTGCAGGCTACAAGTGGCTGATGGGACCTTATGCCATAGGGGCTGCTTATTATTCAGAATACTTCAATCATGGAGTGCCATTGGAAGAGACTTGGGTCAACCGAAGCAATGCCCAGCAATTTTCCAATCTCACTGAATATGTGGAAGACTATACCCCTGGTGCAGGAAGGTACAATGTCGGCGAATATGGCAATTTCATCCTACTGCCTATGTTCAATGCTGCTTTGGAGCAATTACTGGCGTGGGGAGTAGACAATATTCAAACCTATTGCGATGTGCTGTCTAAGCCCATGGTCCAATTTTTCAGGAAAAATGGGTTTTGGTTGGAGGAGGATGACTTTCGGGCCAAACACTTGTTTGGGGTAGGCCTACCCGAAGGAATGGAAAGCATGGAAGTCATTCGGCGCTTACAGGAAAATAAGATTTCTGTATCCATCAGGGGTAAAGCCATCCGCTTGTCTTTGCATTTGTACAATACGGAGGAGGATATAAAGGCTTTAATTCAGGTCTTTAATAAAATTTTGGCTGAAAAAGCCTAAATTATTCCCATTATGGGGAACAAAAGAAGAGACTTTATCAAGCAATCCACCTTGGCAGGAATGGGTATGTTTACTGCTGATTGGACAGATGGTCTATTTGCTCCATCACCAAGAAAAACACTTCCTTTTATGAAAAATGATTTTGAGAAAAACCAGCTCGGCAAATACGGTCCATGGGCTAAAAGTCTATTTTTAGATGGAATACCGGATTCATCTTTTAGGAAGAATGAGTTTAATGACATCGAGTCCTGGAGGATTATGGCTTCTGGCAAAGTCAAAGAAAGGATGGGTTATTTGGGCCTGGAAGAAAAGCCTAAGGTAAAAGTTCATCAAGTGCATCATTTTGATGGCTTGATCTGTGAGGAAATCAGCTACCAGTTGCCCTATGGAAATCCTACCAAGGCAGTAGTGCTTAAGCCTGAAAATGCGAGTGGAAAATTACCCGCGGTCTTAGGCTTACATTGTCATGGTGGCAATAAGTTTTTGGGTTTGGAAAAAATCTGTAAAGTTAGCCATCGGCTACCGGATTATGTGGATGAACACCATCAGCAATACTATGAAGGAAAGGCATGGGCCAATGAATTGGCCAAGAGGGGCTATGTGGTGATGATTCATGATGCTTTTGCTTTTGGAAGTAGGAGGGTGATGTTGGAGGATGTTACTGAAGATAGGAGGAGGGGGATCATAGATTTTGATATGGGCAAGCGGGAAAATATCAATGCTTACAATTCCTGGGCATCTGATCACGAGCATATTATGGCCAAATCCCTTTTCAGTGCAGGCATTTCTTGGCCAGCTGTGTATTTAGCAGAAGATCAGGTTGCATTGGACATTTTGGCGGCAAGGGCTGATGTAGACCCTGAGCGATTAGGTTGTGCCGGGCTGTCAGGTGGAGGATTGAGGACTGTTATGTTGGGGGGCTTGGATGATAGGATAGCCTGTGCCATTAGTGTGGGTTTTATGACCACATGGGCAGACTTTTTACTGCACAAGTCCCATACGCACACTTGGATGACATATATACCTATGCTGCCCAGAGAGTTGGATTTCCCTGAGATTTTTGCGCTTAGGGCACCTAATCCGACCATGGTGCTCAATGATATTGAAGACAATTTATTCACGCTGGAAGAGATGAAAAGGGCAGATGAAATCATTAGCAGTATTTTTAATAAGGCAGGAGCTTCAGATAAGTATCGTTGTACTTTTCATCCCGGTCCACATAAATTTGACCTGGCCATGCAGCAGGAGGCATTTGAATGGTTTGATAATTGGTTGAAGTGAAAATAATGATGATCACAATAGTGTGATTTTTTTACCTGAAAGAATAAAGTGTTGGCTTTGGCTCAATTGACATGCAGAATTAGCGGCTATTCACCATCCAAATAATTTTTTGATTTTCATAAGACAGTTTTTTTGTAGCTTGAACCTTCATTCAAGCTACACCATCATGAATAAAATTTTATCCTTCATTTGGATTTTCTTAGTGATCTCCATTGCTGATCTTAGAGCCCAGCAAATCGATCAGGAATATGTACAAAAAATCAAGGAATTTACTACGGATGATAAGTTTCTTCCAGCTTCCTTGTTGGACATAGTAGACCATCCTACGGTTCCTTCTCCTTTGAAGCATTTTGGACATATTATCGGCACAGAAGGCATCGTCCATAGGACTTCTGAAATTTATGGGTATTACCAAAAACTTGCCGAGACGTCTCCATTGGTGCATATGCAAGAAATGGGTTTGACAGAGGAAGGGAGAAAATTTTATCTGATTGTCATAGGCAACCAAGAATCTATGGACCGTTTGGACCATTATAAAGGACAATTGGCAAAATTGGCAGATGCAAGGAAAACGAGCCCTGAGCAGGCCGAGGCCATTATTTTGGACAGCAAACCCGTCTATTATGTAAGTGCAGGGATGCACGCGACCGAAATGGGCGCTCCGGAAATGTTAATGGAACTGGCCTACAGATTGGCCACTTCTGAAGCAGGAGATATCAGATCCATCAGGGAAAATGTCATTACTGTAATCAATCCTGTTATGGAACCAGACGGTTGGGATAAGCAGGTGGATTGGTATTTCCGACATACCAAAGGAAGAGAGAAGTTTGATGATGGATTTCCACGCTCTGCACCTTATTGGGGTAAGTACGTATTTCATGACAATAACAGGGATGGTTTACAAGTATCCCAAGAGATTACCAAATCTATTTTCAAGGGATTCTTTGAATTTCATCCAACTGTCATGTTAGACCTTCATGAATCAGTGCCTTTGTTGTACATCTCAACGGGTACAGGTCCATACAATGATTTTGTGGATCCTATAACCCAGAGTGAGTGGCAGGTCATGGCCAATCATGATGTGGCTGAAGTTTCAGCTCAGGGCATGCCGGGGGCTTTTACCTGGGCGTTTTATGATGGATGGTGGCCTGGTTATGGCATTTGGGTGGCCAATAACCACAATTCCAATGGCAGGTTTTATGAAACTTATGGGAATGCAGGGGCTGATACCTATTTGAGAGATTATTCCACAGCCCGGTTTGCCGGGGATTTGGCATCATCCAAAGAATGGTACAGGCCTTATCCAGCTACTCCTCTGGTATATTGGTCATTCCGGAACAACATCAACTATACACAGGTAGGTGTGATTGCTTCCTTGTATTATGCAGCGATGAACAAGGAACTCTTATTGAGGAATTTCTATAAAAAAGGATACAACAGCTTGGAGAAAGGCAGAAAGGAAGGACCAAAAGCCTTCACCATAACCAAGGAGCAAAGAGACCCGGCCATGGTGGCCTACCTGGCCAATCAATTGAGGGTGCAGGGAATTGAAGTACATGAAAATGAAGAAGCTTTTGTAGTCCTTTCCGAGCAGCCTTATAGAAACTTGGCCGTATCTTTATTGACACCGCAGGCTTATCCCAAAGAGGCTAAATATCCTCCTTATGATGCCATTGCCTGGACCTTGCCCTATTTATACGGCGTCGAAGTGGAGGCTAAGGAAGATATAGATTTTGATGTAAGTGCTTTGCGTTTGATGGATAGTGATGCAGTATATAAAGGTAAATTAGCTGGAGAAGGAAATACTTATGTATTGCCATACCATGCGCAGAATACGGTGCTTCCTGCCCTGTATTGGATCAAAGGGCAAAACCGAAATGCTGAAATCTCAGTGCTTACCGGATCTACTGTTGTTTCTGGAGATACATTACCTGCAGGAAGTATCGTTTTCCGTAGGATCAATGCCAATCAGGCCAGTCAAATGGCTCAGGACTTCGGTTTGGATTTTAGGACCATCAGTACCAGCATTCCTGCTGATCAACAAAAAGCTGTCAATTTGCCCAGGGTAGCCATCTACCACACTTGGTACAATACCCAAGATGAAGGTTGGTCGCGTTACACCTTTGATCAAAGGGGAATCCCCTACACATCCATAGACAAAGATGTCCTTAAAGCGGGAGCATTGAAATCGAAATTTGATGTGATTATTTTGCCCAGGGTAAGGGGCAACGCCAAGAATTTTGTCAATGGAGTAGACAAAAAGTTTGGCCCCATGCCTTATACCAAGACTGCTGAGTTTCCTTCTCACGGTTTCCCTGCATCTACTTCAGATATGACAGGAGGTCCAGGTTTTGGAGGCATTGAGAACTTGAGAAAATTTGTAGAAGAAGGAGGCTTGCTGATCAGCTTTGACAATACCTCTGCAATTTTGGCGGAAATGGGAATAGCCTCTGAATTGAGTCCTGTCAATACCTCAGGCTTGTTTCATCCTGGATCTATTGTAAGGGCTAAAGTGAGAAGAATAGATCACCCAGTGCTTTATGGCTATCCAGAAACATTTCCGATTTTCAGAGGAAATGGTCCTTTACTGCAAACAGATAAGTACAATAGGGACTTGATGCTCGTGCAGTATGGCCATCAACCTCTAAAAGATGAAGTGCCTTTCGAGGGCCAGATCCTGGGTTTGCCTGAAGACATGAAAACCGAAAAAGCGGAAAAGTCTGAGGAAAAGACGCCTCCTTATGTAGTAGCAGGAATGGTAAGGAACGAGCAGGAAATCGTTGGGCATGGCTCTGTTTTCAATCTTCCTGTAGGTAGAGGAAATGTATTGGCCTTTACTTTTGATCCTTTACACCGTTATTTGAATCACCATGATGCGCCCATGGTATGGAATGCCCTTATCAATTGGGATAGGTTGAGGTAATCTTCTTCTGTGAAATGCTTTACTTATTTGATAGATATACACTAATATCTATAAATTAGTAGATAAATCAAAATATCTATAAATTAGTAGATAAATCAAAATATCTATAAATTAGTGAAAGTTTATCAAAAGGTTTAAATCTAAGTATGAGTAAAGATTTTACAGCTGTAATCACAGGAGATATCATAGGATCTCGAAAGCTTCTTAATCAAGAAGATTGGCAAAGGCCATTGAGGCAATTATTGGATTCTTGGGGAAAAGAAGGAGAATCATGGGAGATATTCCGAGGGGATAGTTTTCAAATAGAGTCTAGTCCGGAAGAGGCACTTCTAAAAGCGATCAGGATAAAATCCAAAATAAAAGCAATCAAGAGTGGAAAGTTTAATCAAAGGAAATCTCCCATTGATGTCCGGTTATCTATTGGGATTGGAGAGAAGGGGGAAAATTCAAAAAAATAGGAGAAAGAACAGGAAAGG
>Ga0213835_101868_pt1 | contig 11249 bp, 12 predicted proteins | sample SWPATP01_FD_160576 | JGI IMG/M metagenome (GOLD analysis project Ga0213835, IMG submission 160576) | Coastal seawater microbial communities from Marineland, Florida, United States - SWPA TP0 #1 | ecosystem: Environmental > Aquatic > Marine > Coastal | place: USA: Florida | collected 2016-08-05
ATTTGTTCGCGCAATTCGCGAATCAGCTCACCAACCGCCAAAACCTCGCCGACACTCACGGCTTGCAGCCAAATGCGTGGATGCCCCGCCCGCTTGGACGGCAGTTGTGGGAAATTGCCTAATCGTTGACCAAAGTCTTTAGCATACCCACCGCGCTTCCACATTCGCAGTCCGTAATACGGCAATGCGAGGAGAAACGCGGGTAGAAAAAGAATGCGGTATAGGCTGATCCACATTAGTGCTTAAAGTGGCGCATGCCAGTAAAGACCATCGCCATGTCCCGCTCATCGGCGGCGGCAATCACATCCTCATCGCGCACTGAGCCACCGGGTTGTATGGCAGCGGTCGCTCCGGCTTCCGCCGCCGCAATCAAGCCGTCAGGGAATGGGAAAAAGGCATCCGAGGCGATAATGGATCCGGTAAGCGGCAGCGCCGCTTCGCCCGCCTTCCATACGGCAATTTTGGAACTGTCAACCCGCGACATCTGTCCTGCGCCAATGCCCAGGGTGCGTTCCGCTGCGGCGTAAACAATGGCATTCGATTTAACATGCTTGACGACTTTCCAGCCAAATTGCATCGCAGCCCACTCTGCTGCCGTAGGCTGGCGTTTACTGACAACCCGCCAGCCGTCCGGACGGTCCGGACGGTGATCGCGGTCCTGAATCAAAACACCTCCCACAACGGAACGCATCTCACGCAGGGAATCGGCAGGCAAGTTGTGCTTGAGCGTCATTAGTCGCAGGTTCTTTTTCCTGGCCAAGACAGCGCGGGCACCTTCGTCAAATCCGGGCGCAATGATGACCTCGCAAAATAAGTCCTTAACGGCTTCGGCGAACTCGGCGGTTACGGTTTGGTTGACGACGATAATCCCGCCAAAAGGCGCCTGCTTATCCGTTGCAAAGGCCTGCTCCCAAGCTTTCACCAAATCATCCGCACTTGCGACACCACAGGGATTGGTGTGCTTGAGGATGGCAACGGTAGGCTTCTGAAACTCGCCAATCAAGTAGGTCGCAGCACTGATATCAATGATGTTGTTGAAGCTCAACTCCTTGCCTTGCAACTGCTCAAAGCATTCGAGGAACTGACCATATAAGGCTGCTTGTTGATGAGGGTTTTCGCCGTAGCGCAGAACTTTTTCCTGCCCATAGCACAAATCCAGTCTACCGGGAAAACCCGCCAGCGAAGCGATGTCCGGACTTTCCTCGCTGCTATTTTTTTCCAAATAAGACGCAATCGCGCGGTCGTAGCTGGCTGTGCGTTGGAACACCTTTAAGGCCAATTCTTTTCTCAATCCAACCATGCCAGCTTCATCGCCGGTAGCCAGCGCCTCCAATACCCGCTCATAATCGGCAGGGTCACAAACAACTGAAACCGAGGCATGATTTTTCGCGGCACTACGCAGCATTGAGGGTCCGCCAATATCGATCTGCTCAATGGCCTCCTCGCGGGTGACATCCGGACGCGCCACCGTTGCTTCAAATGGATATAAATTGACCACCACCATGTCTATCATACCAATACCGTGGGCCTCAGCACTCTGCATATGCGCAGCCAAATCGCGGCGGGCAAGCAAGCCCCCGTGGATCTTGGGGTGCAGGGTTTTAACCCGGCCATCCATCATCTCAGGAAAACCAGTGTATTCACTAACCTCGGTAACCGGAATGCCGTTGTCAGCCAAAAGCTTGGCAGTGCCGCCAGTGGAAAGCAACGTGTAGCCAAATTCCGATGCCAAAACCTTGGCAAATGCGGCGAGGCCGGTTTTATCACTGACAGAAAGAAGAGCGTATCGTTTGGATTGCATAGTGCGATAAATTAAAGATTACCGTTATGCCAAGCGCTGCCGCATAGGCAAGACCCGAGCGGAACTTTCTTCCCTATTCCACCTTGCCATTGATACATTCAAGCTGGGAATCCGCATCGGTCACAACCCCAACACCCCGTTTGCGAGTCAAAAATGCAGATACCCACTCGCAGTATTTGGCAATAAACTCACTTCGGCCAAGAACATAGCCCCGTTGAATCCAGTTGGAAAAGCTGGTTGCAAAAGGCCTAATTTGCGGGTCTGGCGAGCGCTCTCCCAGAACCCGCTTAACAATTTCCTGTGGGATGAATCCACCCTTGCCTGCTTTATCGCCAGGAAACGCCCCGCGCTGATAAAGCTCCTTGGTATAGTCGCTGAAAAAAACGCCGATGCGATCAGCATTAGTGCACCATCCACAAAGGGATGCCAGCCCCTCACGCATGACCGCCGAACCCTTGGAGGCAGCGCCAAATCCACTCCAGGCATATTCTGCCGGGTCATTCACGATTCCCGCACGCACAGGATTAAGGTCGATGTAGCAAGCGATTTTACGCATAATTTCAGCGTCAGACTCAACCAGCAGGCTGGTGTAGCGGGATGCCCAAAAAGTTCCAAACGTCTGGTATTGTGCATTATACCACTGAGTGAAGCGCTGCTTCAGCAACTTCATGAACATCGGCAAATCATTCATGCGCCCAATCAAATCCGTCCGCCAGCGACGCGCCTCACCGCCCCCCGCCGCCAGAATCGATTCCAAACGCTCCGCGGTCACTGGCATGTAGACAGTTCCCTGGTCGCCATAAAGCAAACGAAAACGACGCACCAACTCCGCATCCGAAATAGAGTCCCGCAAATGCCGGGCGGGAACCTCTACCAAAAGGTGAAAGTGATTCGACATCACACAGTAAGTAATAACCCGAACCCCACAAAAAGCAGCCACCTTACGCAGCGACTTACAAAAAACCGCCTTGCCGTGCTCATCCAACCATCGTTCGCCATGCACCGATCGGCTCATACAATGGTAAACTGCATCTTCTTCGTATTGTTGTATCCTTTTCATAATAAAAAATATATTATATAGACCTGGTTTTTAATTTTTTCTTCAAAAAAGTGACTCGCCAGGCGAGCCACTTGAAAAGTCGTTTTAGGGACTTATTGGGTTAGAAACGGCGGCGGCCGCCACCGTTTCCACCACCGCTGCGAAAGTTGTTTTCGCGGCGAGGAGGACGCTCTTCACGAGGGCGTGCTTCGTTTACTTTGACAGCGCGACCGTCGATTTCGGCACCGTTAAGTGCTTCAATCGCTGCATTCGCTTCGTCATTATTGGTCATTTTAACGAATCCGAAACCTTTTGAACGACCGGTTTCACGATCCTGTATGATGTTCGCACTCTCGACGGCGCCAAAAGCGGCAAACGCGTCGCGGAGTGAATTGTCTGTCGAGTTGTATGACAGATTACCTACGTAGATGTCCATGGACTTATATATTACTATTGTTCTTAATTGTGCCGTTGTGAGAAAGGCAGGAAATGGTAACGGCACCGAACTTCAGACCTGGCGGAAACTAAATATCAACAGTCCCACAATTCGAATCATCCATATCCCGGAAATTATTGCAATAGTTATTTTCAACGTATGCCAAGGTGCAATTCGATGCTTGCCAAGGAGGCAGTCATTCGGTCTTTTTAATACAAATTGCAGGAATCTGCAACCGCCTCGGACAACAGGGAATCCTAAATATTTATGAGTGAATCAAACGAAAAAAAAATTGCCTTGGTAACTGGTGCCGGGCGTGGCATTGGTAAAGCAATTGCTGAAACGCTCGCCGCTAGCGGCTTGCATGTGATCTGCGTCAGCCAATCCGCCGCCTCCTGCGGGGCTGTTGCCGAAGCGATACAAGCGAATGGCGGCTCAGCGGAAGCACTGGCTGTGGATGTCTCGGATGGCTCTGCGGTTGCAGCTGCGGCAGCGGAGTTGCTGAGCAAGCATGGCACTATTGATATTTTGGTTAACAATGCAGGTATTACCCGGGATGGTCTCCTCTTTCGCATGAGCGACGAGGATTGGGCGAGCGTAATGAACACCAATCTCAGTAGCTGTTTTTACTGGTGCAAGGCCATTGCCCGCCCCATGACGCGCAAGCGCTGGGGGCGAATTGTCAACATTTCCTCAGTCGTTGGGCAGATGGGCAATGCAGGCCAAGCCAACTATGCAGCATCCAAGGCGGGCATGATTGGTTTAACCAAGAGCCTGGCCAAGGAATTTGCAGCGCGCAATGTAACGGTTAATGCGGTCGCCCCGGGCTTCACGCAAACTGACATGACAGACGCCCTTACGCCCGAGCAGCAGGAAGCTATACAGCGAAACATTCCCTTAAAGCGTTTTGGCACCGTTGAGGACATTGCGGCGGCGGTTGCATTTCTCGTTTCAGATCAAGCAAGCTACATCACCGGGCAAGTTTTTACAGTTGACGGTGGTATGGTGATGTGATCTTTTTGCCTTTTTTTAACCCAATCATATCATTATGTCAGATCAATCCATCGAATCACGCGTGACCAAAATCATCGTTGACCAATTGAACGTCAATGAAGACCAAGTGACCAAGGAAGCTTCCTTCCTTGACGATCTGGGAGCCGACTCGCTCGACACTGTCGAGTTGATTATGGCTTTTGAAGAAGAATTCAAAGATGAGATTCAGGGCGAAATCCCGGAATCTGATGCTGAAAAGTTGCAAACGGTGGGCGATGTGATTGCCTACATCCAACAGAAAGCAGGTTAAGGCATCCGCCTTAACCTCAGCAAACTCCATTCGCCATCCTCAAACTGGGCGAGTCCCGTAACGCAATTATGCCTGAAGCATTTGTACCCAAGCGCGTTGTTGTCACTGGTATCGGTCCTATTGCCTCTGTGGGCACTGGGGTAGATGCCTTCTGGAACGGTTTAACCTCCGGCAAAAGCGGAATAACCCGGGTGTCGCGTTTTGACGTTACGGATTATCCCAGCAAGGTAGGCTCAGAGGTTATCGATTTCAACGCTGGTGACTACATGGATCCCAAGGAAGCTCGTCGCAATGATCGCTACACGCAATTTGCGGTGGCGGCCAGTCGCTTGGCTTTGGGTGATGCCAAGGTCGAGACGGGCACGTTGGATGCGGATCGCTTTGGCGTGCTAATCGGATCCGGCATTGGTGGGATGGAGACCATTCAAACCCAGAGTCGCCGCTTATATGAGGGTGGACCGCGCAAGGTTTCACCCTTCATGATCCCCTCGTTAATCGCGAACATTGCCAGTGGTGTGGTAGCGATTGAATTTGGCGCCAAGGGTCCCAATTATGGAATTGTCAGTGCCTGCTCCAGCGCCACACACACAATTGGCGAATCCTTCCGCATGCTGCGAGATGGCGATGCTGACATTATGTTGGCTGGTGGTAGCGAGGCTGCAATTACAGAATTGGGCTATGCCGGATTCTGCTCGATGAAGGCCATGAGCACGGAATACAATGATACTCCAGCGCGCGCCAGTCGTCCGTTTGAAAAAGGTCGTGATGGCTTTGTAATGGGTGAAGGTGCTGGTGTATTGGTAATGGAGACGCTCGAGCACGCGCAAGCGCGCGGTGCACGCATTTACTGTGAGGTGGTCGGCTATGCTGCTACCTGCGATGCCTATCACATTACGTCGCCGGACCCGAATGGGCACGCCCTGTCGGTCGCAATGTCTAAAGTCATGAAGCAAGCCGGGTTGACGCCAGCGGATGTTGACTATCTGAATGCGCACGGCACCTCGACTCCCTACAATGACAAATTTGAAACTGCAGCCATCCGCAAGAGCTTTGGCGATGCGGTTGACGGTCTGCGTATCAGCTCCACGAAATCGATGACAGGTCATTTATTAGGTGCCGCTGGAGGCGTTGAGGCAGCCGCCTGCTGTCTGGCGATTCACACAGGAATCATTCCGCCGACAATCAACTACGAAGAGTCGGATCCGGACTGCGATCTCAACTACACGCCAAACACCTGCTACAAAGGTGAGGTGCGCGTAGCGCTGAACAACAACTCCGGCTTCGGCGGTCACAATGCCTCACTTCTCTTCAAAGCGTTGGATGCCTAAATGAGTCACCACGAATTGGAAGAAGGCAGTGAGCTGAAGCTTGATTTTACCAAATTACGCAAGGTTGCTAATTGTGGTGCTGATGTTTTGCCGGCAGTGGCACAAGATGCCGATACTGGCGAATTATTGATTGTCGGCTATGCCAATCAATTAGCTTTGGATACAGCGCTTGAATGCGGCATGGCAACCTTTTGGAGTACTAGTCGCAATGAGTTGTGGATCAAGGGCAAAACCAGTGGCGACTATCTGGAGATCCGGGAAATACGGGTTAATTGCGAACAAAACTCCCTACTCTATCTTGTGCGCCCGGCGGGCAAAGGCTCCTGTCACACCAAAGATGCGTCTGGCAATGCCCGAAGCGGTTGTTATTATCGCCGCCTGACGAAGGATGGTAAATTGGAATTCCTACCAGGCAAACAATAAGGCGAAGCGAAAAGGATTGCCTTCACACTTGGCACAGACAATAATGACAAAACTATGTCATTAATGCCCCCATTTGATCTCGTCCTCTTTATTTCGCTCATCCTTCTGGGCATTGTGCTGATCACGCTTGCAATACGGCACAAAAAAGCCCGCAAACAGGGCCGTAAAACAGCCCCCGGACTGCTGCTATCGATCAGTGGATTGGCGATTGTTTTATCCGCTGTGTTAATGGTCAGGGAATTCCAGCAACGCGCTCCCTACCGCTATGATCCAGCCGCCGACCAAGCACTCGGACGCACGCTAGCAGACCTTTTTGTCAACAACGATGTGGTTGGTAGTCAAATTGTATTGGTATCTTGGGGAGCTCCTCACAATGAGGAAATGGCCGTCAACCCGATGGCAAAAACGCGATTAAATGCGTTTGTTGAAGCCTTACAGGAACGAGGATTGGAAGCGCCTGCAAAAATTTCTCCGGTATCTCTGGCGCAGAGCGCAGGTCGATTATCGGCAACAAATCCCGACTATTTATTGGAAGATTTTTGGTTTATTGAGGGAGGCCTTCCCTATTGGATGTTGACGGAGCTGTGGCAGCAATTCCCAGAATCACGGGTATTTGTTAGCCTTGAGGGATTTCCACGCGAAAAACTTTCGGAGCTTAGTGAGCAAAAGCCCGAAGGGTCGCTGTTTTACGCGTTGGACATGTTTGGCTATGGATATTTCGACTTGGATTTATCCGACTCACCCATTGACGGGGTGGTGGTGATGCGGCTGCGAGATTCCGATAAAACCTACCCAGCGGAGTCCATTCCCGGACTTGAGAATTTTCTTATACTACGGCCTTAGAACATTCTTCAAAAAACACTGCCTAAACGGAAGCGTGGTCAAGCAGGAGCTTGCCCATCCAGAACATGTCGCGAGAGGAAATAGCTAGAGTAAATCGACGAAAAACGGAATCGATCTTGATATTAACTACCGTAGAATAATCAAATCCGCGCGCCGATCGCGGATGCCTTCTTCGCGGGAAAGCCCATGGGTGGCTTCAAGATCACCCTTGGAAAGCGTTTCAATACGGGCACCACTAACACCGAGGTTAACCAAAAATTCGCGCACAGAACGAGCGCGCCGATCGCCCAAAGCCAAATTATATTCAGCGGTGCCATGCCAGTCGGTATGTCCCTCAATGAGCAAGCCGACATTGGGATTAGCGCTCATGTATTCAGCCGCCTCGCTAAGCTTGGTGCGATCTTGGGGGCGAATGAAAGATTGATCGAACTCAAAGAAAACCGATGGCAGGATGCCCGGCACCATTTCACGACCATTGAAAAAACCGGAGCCATCGCGACCTTCGAGGCCAAATTCTGAACCATCAAGGCCAAAGGCACCCGCGTCCATTCCGGTCAAAACATCACCCGAACGAGTACCAGGTCCTCCCATAGCGGTATCTGAAGGTGTTGGTCCTTGAGTGCGGGGGCAACCCGTCAAGAACAGCAAAAAACCAAGAAAAAGAACGGCGAGGGAGGCTTTTTTAGTCATAATTCGGATATCATTGTGTATTTACCTAACAAATAGCAACAGTTTTCCACGGTCAAGTTTGCCAAATTTTTGTTTATGTCGGAAAGGCGGTCAATTAGTACCTTACAAATAAACTCCGTGCATGATTGGCACAGATATTCAGCTCTTGGTGCCAGCGGGGTTTGGGACTAGAGACTAGCCAGATCACCGTCGGCGGTTGCAACCGCCGTTCCCGGCCATGTTGCTTCTTCTCCCCTCCCCCACTGGGAATCCCTCCGTGCCTCAGTGCCTCCGTGGTAAAATCTTTGCCGAGCATGAGTTCTTCTTCAAAAATAAAACTGTCAACTTTCAATCAGGACGTGACATTTCATACCGACTCCTGAATTCTGACTCCCGGGCAGTTACTTATGAAGTGTGAAGCAAAAGACAACAGAGCAAACAGGGGACTTCATCCTGTTTGCATGTTAATGGACAATGGTTCGCTACGGCCACAGCCCACGTTAAGGTTAAGGTCAATTGCTGGCAAGTTGAGCGCACAATCCGAAATTCGGGTAGCGCCCGTGAGTATTCTTCACTCCAATCGCGTGCATCCCTCCAAGCTCGAGGGTGAGCGTGCCGAGGTCGCAGCCAGCTTCATCGATATGGCATTGGCTGCGGGGGAGCGGGATTTTGTTTGTTTGCCTTTTTTTCTAGGCCCAAGCCTCGCCCTGACAGAGTATTTGCCACAACTGTTCAAAGAACGACTGGCGGAGCATCCCGACCTGCGCTACGTGATTGCGGACCCCATTGCGGGAGCACAAGTGACGAGTCCGGATTCGCGAATGATCGAAGCGTTGGCGCGTCGGGTAGAGGATGTGATTGAGATTAACCACTGGCAACGTCCGGCGGTGGCGCTGGTTGACCATGGAACCCCGGTGCGGGCCGTTAATCAAGTGCGCGAAGCGACTGCCGATGCGCTGGCGCAGTGTTTGGGCGAGCGCGTTTCTGCCGTAAAAGGCTTTGCGATGGAGCGTAAACCCGGCGAGGACTATGCCTTTAATGAACCGATGCTGGAGAATCTTCGCGATGTGCCTGGCTTTCAGACGGGCCCAGTGGTGGTGGCGATGTTTTTTTTGCTGGAAGGACGACATGCCGGACCCGAGGGAGATGTAGCTGCCATTTGCGCGGATGTGACCGAGCGCAATCCGCAAGCAGGCCCGATTCGCATGACGGCTCTGCTAGGCTCAACCGATTGGCTGGTGCCATTGCTGGCGGATCGATTAGAGGCCGCCCTGCGACTGCGCTGACATCCACCAGAGGTTATGTTTGCCAGTGAGGGTTTCGCGATCCGGCATAGGGAAGGCAACAACGGATCCCTCAGCGCCGAGATAGAAGCCGCTGTCGATATTGGCAAATAGGTCGGACAAAATCAGCTCGCGGTTCACAACCTTGCTGGCCTTGGCCGGACGCTCCGCCAAAGCACTCAGGCATTCGCGCAAATGTGGCAGATTGGGATAGGGCAAATTGCCCGCCTCACCTTTTTCCGGGTCATTGGCCAATTTGCCGAGACGCATATCCGCCAGCAGCAACTTGGGTAGGGAAACCGCATTTTCACGGCTGGTCAGGAAGCTCACAAAATCCCCCGGGGCAAGGCGACTCACCACGCGCGGGCTGACGGGTGCCAGTTCCTGATAGAGGTAAAAACGACGATCGGGGATGGGCGTAACCGGCTTGGCCTCTAATCCCAGCGTCAACCCTTTGCGGGTTGTGATATAGAGCTTGCGTACAGCTTCCAGGGGAATGCGCTCCAAAACACGGTAAATTGCCAAATAAGCGGAACGGCGCGGGGAGCCTGATTCATGCGGACGGCAACGCTCCTCCAGGTTATCCAAACCAAAAGCAGGCAGTGCCAATTGCGGATCCAGTTCGAAAAATATCGCTGGACCACTCGACATGCGACGATTACCCGTTGAGAGATAACGACCAAAGGCATCCGGCTCCAACATGGAAGCAATCAGGGCCTCAGGGACAATTGAGAGGTAGAGATAAGTATTCATGGGCTATTATTGGGTTGGTTTGTGATTAAAAAAATCGCAACTACTCAGGTATTCAGGAGTCAGGATTCAGGATTCAGAAGATTTACGGCGGAAGTCACTTTGATGAGTGATGATGGATGAATTAGTTCGAGTTTGGTGTTGAGTGGTCCCAGATCACCGCCGGCGGTTAAAACCGCCGTTCCCGGCCATGCATACTTCAAATGTCTTCGCTTGATTTTTCATTCCGACTCCTGAATTCTGGCTACTGCCTTCTGAATACAATACAATACGCTTTTCTGACCAACGGCAAGCAAAATACCGTGAGTAACTACTTTCCACTGCATCTCAGTTTGCGATTGCCCAAGCGTATTCCGCTGGTAGCAATTAGAAGGGAATGAGCATGCGTCGAAAAAGGGAATATGAGCCCGGGGAAGGTCAACACGGCTGGCGTGGACTGCAATCGCCCAAAGGGCGAAAGGGCAAGCGCGTAGGCACCCGCGCGCTTTGGCGCAAATGCCTGCGTCCAGCGCTGTTTTTATTGCTTATTGCGGTTTTGATGACGATTGGCGTGCTCTTGTTTAATCGCGGTGAGTGGGCTGAAAAGCCACTCGCGGGTGAACCCATTCGCGCGATTATGTTCGATACCGACGGGGTATTGGATGAGCGCTGGGTCAGCGAAACCCTCCAGTTGCGATCCGGCACCCGCTTATCCGAAATCGACCATTTCCAGTTGCGCGACCGCCTCGAGGCGGAAGGTCAAGTGCGGCGGGCAACTGTTGAACGCCTTTTCCCAGCTACGCTGAGAATCCGGATTGAGGAACATGTGCCGCTCTTTCGCATCGCCCTGGAAAAAGAAGGCGAAGCACGTCCACAGGTTTGGCTGGTTGCCGATGATGGCACGCTCTACCGCGGCTTGCGCTATCCGCGCGGCACACTCGAAAGTCTGCCATGGCTGATTCCTCATCGCCACCCCGATGGCTCCATCCTGCCAATGAACGGCATACCGCGCGTCGCGGAATTGATACGAGTCGCCAAGGGGCAAAACCCGCAACTCTACCGCTCCTGGCAGGTTGTGTCACTGGAGCACTACAGCGGACAACCCAATTTTCCCGGTGAAATCATTGAGATTCGCTCGGCCCGCATCCCACGCTTGATCCTGTCGGCCCATGAGGATTTTGCCAAGCAACTCAATCGCCTCGATGCGCTCACAGAAATCATACGCGCCAGAGGGGACCCTTCGATTGAGCGTATCGACCTTTCACTGCGCGACTCCGCCGCTGTCCGCTTCACCAGCGAGAGGCTTCCGCGGTAAGACTTTTGGAATTATGAGTTATGAATTATGAATTATGAAGTAAAGAAAGACCGCGTAAACGCGGAACTCCAACGCGCTCC
>Ga0213835_101869_pt1 | contig 11240 bp, 12 predicted proteins | sample SWPATP01_FD_160576 | JGI IMG/M metagenome (GOLD analysis project Ga0213835, IMG submission 160576) | Coastal seawater microbial communities from Marineland, Florida, United States - SWPA TP0 #1 | ecosystem: Environmental > Aquatic > Marine > Coastal | place: USA: Florida | collected 2016-08-05
TGCCGGACAAGTTCATCGACCAGGGCGACCCTGCCGCGCTGCTGGTGTCGGTCGGGCTGGATGCGAAGGGCATCGCCGCCTCGATCCGCGCGCGCTTCGGTGCGGCGGGCGAGCCGCGCCTCGTCGTGAACAACACCTGAGCTTCGTAGGGTGGACGGCTTTGCCGTCCACCCTACGTCCTCTCTCGCGTGCACACGTACACCGCGCCCGCGCACACCACGAATCCCGCCACCGACACCCACCCCAGCTTCTCCCCCAGCACGACATAGCCCATGAAGGCCGTCACCCCCGGAATCAGGTAAAACAGGCTCGCCACCTTGTTCGCCTCGTTCTTGCGCATCATGACGAACAGCAGGCTGAAGCCGCCGATCGAGTTCACGATCGACAGCCAGCCCGTGGCAAACAGCAGCCCCGGCGTCCAGCGCACGGCCAGGCCCTCGACGCCGACTGCCAGCACCAGCGCCACCACGCTGGCGGCCGACAACTGCACGAAGCTCCCCGTGCGCAAATCCATCCCGGTGCAGAACTTCTTCTGGTACAGCGTGCCGAGCGTGATGCCGGCCAGCGCCAGCACGCAGGCGCCGTAGCCGGCCAGTCCGGCCGTCCCGCTCCCGATTCGCTCCAGCACCACCAGCGCCACGCCGGCCAGGCCCGCCGCCAGCCCGATGCGCTGGCGCGTGCCGATCCGCTCGCCCAGGAAGGCGCCCGCGCCCAGCGCGGTAAAGATCGGCATGGTCCCGACGATCAGCGCCGACACAGCCGCGCCCACGCCCAGCTTCAGTCCCGTGTACAAGCCGCCGAACTGCAGCGCCTGGAACAGCAAGCCGACCACGATCAAATGCCCGACCTGGGCGCGGCTGGCAGGCCAGGGCGCGCGCGTCGCCATGGCGACCACCAGCAGCACCAGTGCTGCGACGGCGAAGCGCAGGAACAGCAGCGTGAACGGACCGGCGTAGGGCAGGCCGATCTTGCCGACCACATAGCCGGTACTCCACAACAGAACAAACGCGACGGGAAGCGAAAACAGGCTGGCGCGCAGGCTGCTGGCGGCGGAAAGGCTGAGGGTGGTCATGGTTGTCTTTCTTGTTGTCGATCCTTGCAGCTTAGGACTTTGCCAAACTGGATACAATGATCCTATCCGGCAATTCACTGTTTCCAGATTGGATACGATGGAAAAAATAAAACCGCGCGACTTCAGCGACCTGTGGACCTTCGTGCGCGTCGTCGACTGCGCCAGTTTCTCCGAGGCGGCGCGCCAGATGGGCACGACCAAGGCCAACATCAGCAAGCAGATTACGCGCCTCGAGCACGCCCTGCAAACCAAACTCCTGAACCGCTCGACGCGGCGCCTCGGCACCACCGAAGCGGGCCTGGAAATCTACCGCCACGCGGTGCGCATGATCGACGAAGGCCGCGCCATCGAAGCGGCGATCGCCGGCATGCAGCACGGCCCCGCCGGCACCTTGCGCGTGACCACCTCGATGGCCTTCGGGAACACGCAACTGGCGCGCCTGCTGCCCGGCTTCATGAAGCGCTATCCGGAAGTGAACGTGGTGCTGCATTTGAGCGACCGCGTGGTCGACCTGGTGGAGGAGGGGATGGATGTGGCCCTGCGCCTGACGCCGCAGGTCACCCTCAACAGCGCGGTTGCGCGTCCGGTCGGCCGCCTGCGGCACGTGGTGGTGGCCTCGCAGGCCTACCTCGCCCTTCACGGCAGGCCGGCGTCGATCATGGACCTGCAGGCCCACCGTTGCCTGGCCTTCGGCGAGTCCCCGGCGGGCGCCTGGACCTTCCGCGTCGACGGCGACAAACAGCTGGTACGCTTCGAGAGCGCCCTGAGCGCCAACAGCAGCCAGTCGCTGCGCATGGCGATGCTGGGCGGGGTGGGCATCGCGCTGCTGCCGACCTATATCGTCGGCGCCGATATCACAAGCGGCGCGGCCGAACACCTGCTGCCCGATGCCCAGCCGCTCGGCCCCTTCGGCGACCAGCTGTATGCCGTCTACATGGAAAACCGCTTCCTGCCGCAGAAGGTGCGCGTCTTCATCGACTACCTGCTCGAGAAGATCGGCGAGACGCCAGATTGGGATGATTTTTTGCGTTAGCACGAGCGTGTCGCGATCCGTAGGGTGGACTCCTGAGTCCACGCGTTACTACTTCCGCGTATCGAAATGCGGCGCTCCGCTCCGGAGCGCCCGCGCAAAGGGATGTTCGCTAGCGCTGCGGTCTGCGAACGTACGAACGCGTGGGCTCAGGAGTCCACCCTACGTATCGCAATACGCGGGCGGGGCGACAAGATCAGGGGCTTCAAGCGCCCTTGAACAGTTCCTCCGCCCGCCGGAACAAAATCCATGAGGTCGCAATGAGCTTGTCGCCGCTGACCGGCACATGCCCCTTGTGCGTATGCGTGAACCCGGCCGGCGCGATGATCAGGCGGCCCTTGCGCGCGGCTACCTTGCGCTCCTGGTAGAGGAACTCGGTCTCGCCGCCTTCGTCCACGTCGTTCAGGTAGAACTGGAACAGCAGCACCCGGTGCAGCGTCTCGCAGCTGGCATTCTGCGGGTAGATCTCGGAATGCCAGTGGTGATAACCGCCCGTCCCCTGCAGATACTTCTGCAGGTTGATCGCGCCGCAGCGGTACATCGACTGCAGCAGCGCGGCCAGGTGCGGCCGGCCGCATTCGTCGAAGTTCTCCAGCGACAGCGCAACCGGCTCGCTGGTGCGCGGATGCGCCACCGTCGGCGCCAGCGCGCCCAGCACCAGCGCGCGGTACTGGTCGATGTAGGACGCCAGGTGCTGCGCCACGGCCGTCATCATCAGGTTGCCGACGTCGTGCCACTCCTTGTGCGGGCCGATGGTGAGATCCCAGCTGTCCTTCTTGCTGGTGTCGACGCCATTCCCGGTGCGTCCGCGCACGACCTTGTCGCTGGCGTCGAAGCGGGCGGCGATGGCGTCGCATTGCTGCGGCGTCAGGGCGCCGTCGTAGATGCCGATGAAGTCGTTCAAGCTCAATCCTTAGGCTGGTGGGCGCCCGCTAGTGTACCTAGCTGCGCGCCACCCGGCAAACTACTCGACCTTGCCGATCTTGTGCACGGCGTCCTTCAGCTTCTTCGAATCCTCGGCGATATAGGCCTGGAACTCCGGCGTGTCGAGGTATTGCAGCGGACTGCCGGCCGTGGTCATCGTCTGGCGCACCAGCGGATCGCTGGAGGCGAAACGCGCGGCCTCGCGCAGCTTGGCCACCACCGGCTCCGGCGTGTCGGCCGGGACGAACAAGCCCGACCATTGCGCGAATTCGACCGGGTGACCGGCCTCCTTCAGGCTCGGCACGCCCGGGAAGGCGGCCAGCGGCTCGGTGCCCCAGTGCGCCAGCACGCGCAGCTTGCCGGCCTTGACGTGCTGCGCCACGCTGGCCGGTCCGGTCGACAGGGCCGTCACCTGGTCGCTGAGCAGGGCCATGACGGCAGGCGCCGCGCCGGTGTAGGGCACATGCAGCAGGTGCAGCCTGGCCTCGGACTTGAGCATTTCCATCGGCAGGTGCATGGTGCCGTAATTGCCCGACGAGCCGAAGCTGTAGGCGCCGGGTTTACTGCGCACGGCGGCGATGAACTCGGGCAGCGTCTTCCACGGGCTGTCGGCGCGCACCACCAGCACGGTCGGATCGGCGGTGAAGCGGGCGATGGGTTTGAGCTGCGCCATCTGGTACAGGGGCTTGCGTCCGGTGACCTTGTCGGCCTCCGGAATAATCGAAATCGACGACAGCGCCATCAGGATGGTGTAACCGTCGGGCGCGGCGCGCGCCACTTGCCCCATCCCGATCGCGCCGCCGGCGCCGCCCTTGTTTTCGATGATGACGCTGGCCTTGAGATGGCGTTCCATGGCGTTGGCCACCGGACGCGCCACGGTATCGGCAACCCCGCCGGGCGGGAAGGGGACCACCATCGTGATGACTTTGGAAGGCCAGGCATCGGCGGCGCCGGCCAGGTTCGACAAGACGCTGCACACCAGGCCCGCGACCAGCACGGGCGTTTTCATGAATTGCATTTTCATCGTGTTCTCGCTGTGGATTCGGTGGCTGCCGCGTTTAGCGGACCGTGTTTTCGATGGTGCCGATGCCTTCGATCGCAATGCGCACCACGTCGCCGGACTTCAGGAATTTCGGCGGCTTGAAGCCGATGCCGACGCCGACCGGCGTGCCGGTGACGATGACGTCGCCCGGCTTCAGTTCGATCCCGGCGGAGATGGTGGCGATCAGCGTGGGAATGTCGAAAATCAGGTCGGCCGTGTTCGCATCCTGGCGCGGCTCGTCGTTGACCCAGCACTGGACGCGGGTATTGGCCGGGTCGATCGCGTCGGCGCTGACGATCCATGGCCCCATCGGGCAGAAGGTGTCCAGCGACTTACCCATGAACCACTGGCCGTGCAGCTTCTGCAGGTCGCGCGCGGTAACGTCGTTGACGACCGTATAGCCCCAGACGTGCGAATAGGCGTCTTCCTTGCGGATGCCGCGCCCGCCCTTGCCGATGACGACGGCCAGTTCGGCCTCGTAATCCATCTGCTGCGTGACCTCGGGATGGGACAGGATGTCGTCATTGGGGCCGACGATCGTGCTCGCCGGTTTGGTGAACACGTTCGGCGCCGTCGGCACCACCTGGCCGGACGAGTCGAAGCCGGAGCCGCTGAATTCCTTCGCATGCTCGTGGTAGTTCTTCCCGACCAGGAAGAGGTTGCGATCAAGCCGGCCAAGCGGCGCCTTGAGGCGGACGCCGGCCAGCGGCTGGCCGGGGCCGACGGGTTTCAATTGGTTCGCCGGGTCGGGCATGGCCTTGATCAGGTCGAGCATGTCTCCCGAAAACTGCGGCATGAGGTCCGCGACATCCCAGTAGTTCTTACCGGCGTCGTCGACGATGACGACGCGCGATGCGTTGTTGACTTCGATGGTTGCGATGCGCATTGTTGGCCTTTTGGTTTTAAATGGTTTGTCTCCGAAACCAATTTACAACGGGTGATAGGGCCTAGTCAAAGCAAAAATTGGTTTAAAATAGAACCAATTTCACTTGAATCGAACCCGATGAAAAACGCGAATGGCGCGATGGCGCTTCGTGCAGCCCTGCTGGCGAACATGCGCTCCGGCCACTGGCGCGCCGGCGAAAAGCTGCCCACCGAACGCGCCCTGAGCGAGACCTACGAGATCGGCCGGGCGGCGGTGCGCCAGATCCTGGCGGAGGCGAAGGAACGCGGCCTGATCACGCAGACGGTGGGCAGCGGCACCTTTGTCTCGAAGGAGGCGAGCACGCTGCTGGAGGGCCTGGAAACCGAGGCGACCGGCATGCACACCAGTCCGGCCGAGTTGATGGAAGCGCGCATGGTCATCGAACCGATGATCGCGCAGCTGGTCGTGCGCAACGGGACGGGCGTGGACTTTGCGCGCATGGAAGAGTGCTGCACGCGCGGCGAGAACGCCGGCACGATGGAGCAGTTCGAAGTGTGGGATGGGGCCTTGCATCAGGCGATTGCCGACGCGACCCACAACACCTTCATCAAGGAGGTGTTCCACCTGATGAACAAGGTGCGCGAGCAGGGCGAGTGGGGCTCGCTGAAAATGAAGAGCCTGACGCCGGAGCGGCGCCTGGCCTACGAGCAGGAGCATCGCGCGCTGGTGAATGCGCTGAAGGACCGCGACGAGGAGCGGGCGCGGGGGCTGCTGATGGACCATCTGGTACGGATCCGGCACAATTTGCTGGGGTATTAGCGCAGACCTGGCCTTCACCTGTCGATTTTACGGGTCGCCGTTCGTCGTCAGGATGCACGACCGTCATTCCATCCACTTTGCCTTGGAGAACTCATGAACAAGAACATCATCTTTAACCTGCCGGTCAAGGACCTCGACAAATCGAAGGCCTTCTTTTCCGCGCTCGGCTTCAGCTTCAACCTGAAATGGGGCAACGACAACGCGGCCTTCATGAACATCGTCGAGGGCAGTATCAACGCCATGCTGACGACGGAAACCTTCTTCACGTCCCTGACCGGCAAGCCGGTCGCGCAGGCGAAAGAGGCGAACGAGGTCGTCATTTGCCTCAGTTGCGAGAGCCGCGAAGAAGTGGACAGCCTGATCGCCAAAGCGACCGCCGCTGGTGCACGCATCCCGCATCCGCCCGAGGATAACGGCAACATGTACGACCAGGGCTTCGCAGACATCGATGGTCACTTGTGGAACCTGGTGTGGATGGCGCCGCAGGCTGAATAACAAAGGCCGGCATCCATTGAAATTTTGCAATCTTTCCCTAAATTAAGTTAAAGGCAGGAATTGGCCTGTCGGTCGCCCGGAGTTCAAAGGGGTGACGAGGGGAAAAATGAAAGTATTGCAAACGATAGTTGCCAGCATCGTCGTAGAGCGTCATCGCAAATTCCGTACGGGCACAGCGCGGGTGTGTTTGCAAGGCTTAGCGACGGACTTTGCGGTCGGCCGTAGAAAAGCCGGAACACGCTGCATCACTGCTCGTGGTGTCCACTGCCTACGGCCGAAAAAAATAACCCTACGGATGCAATGGAAACGCCAAGAAGAGTTGCCACGAGTAGTGCCGGCGTCCCACCTTGATTGAGAATCCATGCTCCCAAGATCGGTCCGCTGGCCTTCGCTATCAAAGCTGGACCCGCCATCGCTCCTGAAATTGCGCCGTAATTGTCGCTCCCGAACATGGCTTGCGGCAAGGTACCACGAACAATCGTGAGGACGCCGTTGCTGAGACCGTAGAGAATACTGAAACACGCGATCGCCCATGCCTGGACTCCAAACAAAAAGACTGCGGCAAGCGCTGCGGGTAGGGCGCTAAAGCAGAGCTTTCCCACCATTTGCGGCGTCGTGTTTCGCGCCACTGTCCGCTCCAGGATCCGTCCGATAACCTGCATCGGGCCAATCAACATGGGAATGAGGATTGCGACCCTTGTGCTGTGTCCCAGTTTCTGTAGAAGCGGGATGAGGTGCACAGACAATGCAGAGAAAACGAAGACGTTCGCGGAGAATGCCATCGCGAGCTTCCAGAATGCTGGATGGTGCAGCGCCTCGGCCAATGTGTGGCTCCGCCGCCTCGTAGTCAACGGGCTTGCTGCGTTCGATTGCTCGCGCCCCAGCATCAGGTGCAGCGGGAGGCACACAAACAGCTGCGCAGCTCCAAACCAGAGGTAGCTGTCTCGCCAGCCGACAGAACCGTTCAGGGCTTGGGTCAATGGCCAGAAAATCGTACTGGCAAAGCCGGCAAACAAAGTCAAATTTGAGATCGCCCGACGTCCAGCCGTCGGAAATTGGCGATTGATCGTCGCAAACGCTGCCTCATAAAGCGTCAACCCCATTGCGATACCGAGTGTTGTCCATGCCATCACGTAGGAAGTCGGGCTGCGACTCTCGCTTAAAAGGAAAAACCCGATGCCGCATATGACCGACCCCGTACCCAACACGACCTGACCGGGATGTCTATCAAGCAGGATGCCGATTGGCGTCGCTACCAGGCCGGCGATCAGAAGGCTCCACGAATACGCGCCGACTACGAGCGTTGGGCTCCAACCAAGTTCATGCTCAATGCTTGGTGCAATGACGCTGAACGCATAGTGCAACGATCCCCACGAGATGATTTGAGTGCAGGCAAGTATGCCGATAGTACGCCATTGATCCTTCATACGTCCCTCGTTCGCCGGAGGGCAGCGACAGCGCTGCCGGTATTGAAAAAAATGGCATGCAGCAGAACGGCGCAGAAAATTTCTTGGCACGTTATCCACTATACAGGAATATAATGTTCCATATGCTGGAATTAGTAGATCGGCTAATGCCGGCATATACGATTGGGCGAGCAGACATGGCGCCTTCTGATACCCCATGAACCGATAAGCCCACGAGGCCACTACACGAGAGTCCTGATGAAAAAACCAATTGCCTTGATCGTCATCGACATGCAAAACACCATGCGCAGCGCCGGTCGCCCGCCGAGGAATAATCCTGGGGCCGAAGAGAACATCGCCCGTCTTCTCGGCGCGTGGCGGGCATCCGGCAATCCGATCGTCTGCGTACGCCACATCGACCGTTCTCCACTCTCCGGGTTTGCGCCAGGGCAGAGCGGCGCCGAGTTCCAAGAGCGGTTCCTGCCTCGGGTGGATGAACATGTGGTCGAAAAGAATGTCCCGGATGCGTTCATCAATACCGGCCTGGAGCGCTGGCTGCATATGCGCGGCATTGATCGCATCGTGATCGTTGGCGTCAGCACCAACAATTCTGTCGAGGCAAGCGCGCGTACCGGAGGCAGTCTCGGATTCGCCACTATCGTGCTGTCGGATGCGACCTTCGCTTTCGACAAGCAAGATTTTGGTGGGACTTGGCGCAGCGCTGATGAAGTGCACTTGATGGCACTTGCGAATCTGCACGGCGATTATGCACAAATACTTTCCACTGATGACATGCTCGAGGAGTTCATGGACTAGAGCGCCTGAACAGGCCATCGCCTTTGAAGCACCGCCTGCTCTGCAGGTCACCAACAAGGCGTGAGCGCTTGGCAGTTGTCCGGATGACATCCGGCTTTCCGGCCCAGTTGACATTCCAGCATAAAGGGAATGTTTTCCATTATAAATAATGAATCACATGGATATTAACGACATCATCGCATCCAGACTAAGCGAGCTGCGCAAGTCATGCGGCTTGACGCTCGCGACGCTCGCCGAACGCAGCGGCGTAAGCCGTTCAAACATTTCTCTCATTGAGCGCGGGGAAAGCAGCGCAACCGCCACCGTGCTGGACAAACTCACGACCGCACTCGGCGTCCCGCTGGCATCGCTATTCGAGAAGCCAGCAGACGGGCCATTTCCCTTGGCGCGCTTCCGCGACCAGCCAGTATGGACCGATCCGGCCTCCGGTTACGTACGGCGCAGCCTTTCTCCCCCTGTTTATTCACCGATCCAGATGGTAGAGGTCAGCTTTCCGCCGCGGCAGCGGGTGGCGTATGAGACATCCACACGCAATGTCGATATCTTCCAGCAGGTATGGATCATCGAGGGCACGATGGAACTCACCGTTGGAGAGACACTTTGGTGTCTCGAAACCGGCGACTGCCTTTCCATGCAGCTGGACAGACCGATCTCGTTCCACAACCCGACAGACCAAGCCGCGCGCTATCTCGTGTCGGTGGCGACCCAGGCCCACAAATCACCGAAAAGGGAAGAACAATGAATGAAGACCATTACACTGTCCGCAGAGTCGCCTCCGACGAGGCAGGGTCGCTTGCTGAAGAACTGGCTAACGTATTGCTCGACTGCGTTGAGGGCGGCGCCTCAGTGAGCTTTATGTTGCCGCTGGCGCGCGAGACCGCACTGCAGTTCTGGCGAGGTGTGGCAGCGAGCGTTTCGCGCACCGAACGCACTCTGCTGGTGGCTGAAGATGAGCGAGGCATTATCGGCACTGTCCAGCTGATTACTGACTTGCCCGAAAACCAACCGCATCGTGCCGATGTCGCAAAGCTGCTGGTGCATCGCCGTGCACGCAACGGTGGCGTTGGACAGCGCTTGATGGAAGTGGTCGAGGATGCCGCACGGGAGCAAGGGCGGAGCGTGCTGGTGCTCGATACGGCAAACGGGGCAGCCGAACGTTTATACGAGCGACTAGGTTGGCAACGTGTGGGCACGGTGCCAGCCTTCGCTCTCTTACCGAACGGTGAGCCATGCGCTACAACATTCTTTTACAAGCACGTCCATCCACGGGCTTAAAAATTGAAAATATCCCGGTGGCGTGCTGCACCGTTTGGAAGCAGCAGCAGGCGATCTGGCCCTGCGTCAGATATGTTTTATTAGACCTTTTCTCCGCAAGCCCTCTAGCAAGAAGCAGAAATTATTTTTATTTCACATACCTCTTTCAAAACGAAAAATGAGTCTTTGGGTTAGATTATTGGTTGTTGTGCCGTTCTTAATATTCGTGGGCGTTGCCTTGCTTATGACGATGAGTGGTGAGAGCAAGGCAGCACTGGGCGCATTGATCCTAGCGGGACTGATCTCGCCTCTGTTAGTCGAGGTGTTCTGGCCTGGCAAATACGCATTAAGAAAACCGGACGATGATGTCGAAGACAATCTTGTGAATCGATTAAAACAGTTCCGTGTCGACTATCCTGGGAGGGACGGGACGTTGTTTCTTGGAGTATTCGCGCTGATTGGCATGGGAATGCTCGCAGGTGGCGTCGTCCATCTTGTCCGTTTATTCAGCATCGGATAGAACAGTGTCGAAGTACGAGAGTCGCAATTCTGCGTCGGCGCTCACGACAGTTAACCTAGCAAGGTCCGTTTCGGGTCGACACCAGCCGATCGTGACAGGCTGGAATTGGCCAAAGCTGTCATAGTCAAGGCGCCAATTTTCAGATCGCTTGGCTCGGAAGTGGCAGACACACACGTAAATCAACAGAAAGAGCCCGCATGCGGATTGCCTTTGAAAGCCCAGATCAATCAGCTGTACATGCGCTCATTGAAGAGCTTGATGCTTATCTATACTCGCTCTATCCAGCGGAAAATGTGTATGCACTCGATATAGCGTCGCTGTCCCACCCAAGCTGTTTGTTTGCCGTAGTACGTGACGCCGCCGGAGAGCCCATTGGCTGTGGCGCCATCTTAATCAAACCGGAATACGGGGAATTGAAGCGGATGTACGTTCGTCCGCAGGCACGCGGTCAAGGCATCGCAGGTCGCCTGATAGAGGCGTTAGAAGCTGAGGCTATACAGAATGGTTGCAGAACTTTTATGCTAGAAACTGGACCTACGATGCCGGAGGCGCTGGCTTTGTACAACAGGATGGGTTATCGGCGCTGCGGCCCGTTTGGCGATTATCCAGATGATCCGTTCTCGGTTTTCATGCATAAAGACGCTGGATCGACAACGCGGTGATGGTGCACAGGGCGAATCGTCGGCAGCGGACGTGGAGTTCTTCCCGGCAAGCTGTGTGAACTTTCCCATCTGGCAACAACTCGAGTAGACTGATTGCTCATGATCGTCTGCTTCCGAGGGCCCGAGGGCCTGGGTCAGGTCTGTCAATCGGACACGGCCTCGGCAATAACCGCACACGCCCGCCCAACAAAAGTTGGGCTCGTGTCCAAATGTCAGACCTGAGGTGGTCCGGATATTCTGGACAAGTTATTTAGGCACAGCGAAATGCTGCTTCGAAGGCGACGGGCGTTTGGTAGCCCAAGGTCTGGTGTAACCGCTGTCGATTGTAATACACC
>Ga0213835_101870_pt1 | contig 11240 bp, 12 predicted proteins | sample SWPATP01_FD_160576 | JGI IMG/M metagenome (GOLD analysis project Ga0213835, IMG submission 160576) | Coastal seawater microbial communities from Marineland, Florida, United States - SWPA TP0 #1 | ecosystem: Environmental > Aquatic > Marine > Coastal | place: USA: Florida | collected 2016-08-05
CGCGGCGGCAGCCGCGCCACTGCGCACCATGCGCATGATCGACGCCACCACGCGGCTGGTACGGGCACCCACCGTTTCCTTCCGTGCCTCGGAGATCGGCGAGGACCGCTTCGGGCTCAACATTCCCAATGCCCACATGAATACGGTGCTCGAGGCGGCGGTCGCCCGCGATCCGCTCATCGTGCGCCATGAATCGCTGGTCACCGGCTGGGCGCCTTCCGCAGATCGCATGACCGCCCTGCTCGACAATGGCACAAGCCTGGACGCGAGCCTCGCCATCGCCGCCGACGGGCGCAATTCGCCCGCCCGCGAGGCTGCCGGCATCGGCACATGGCGGCGCGACCTGCCACAGTCGGCCCTGGTGCTCAATTTCGCCCATGCCCGCGATCACCACGACATCTCGACCGAGTTCCACACCGAGACCGGACCGTTCACGCAGGTTCCCCTGCCCGGGCGCCGCTCAAGCCTGGTCTGGGTCGTTCGACCGGAAACGGCCGAAGAGTTGATCGCGCTTGACGACGACGCCCTCTCGGCGCGCATCGAGCAGCGCATGGCCTCCATGCTGGGCCGAGTCACGGTCGAGCCCGGCCGGCAGATCTATCCGCTGGCCTCCATCCTGCCGCACCGCTACGCCGCGCGCCGCATCATGCTGGTCGGCGAGGCGGCCCATGTCTTCGCCCCGATCGGGGCGCAGGGGCTCAATCTCGGCATCCGCGACGTCGAGGCCGTCGTCGACGTCGTCGGCAGGCATCCGGCAGATCCCGGCGCGCCAGCGGCCATGAGCGCCTACGACATCAGGCGCCGGCCGGATGTCGTGGCGCGAACCGGAGCGGTGGCGATGCTCAACCGCTCGCTCCTGTCGGATTTCCTGCCCTGGCAGCTCGCCCGCAGCGCGGGCCTCGGCATTGTCGATGCGATCGCGCCGCTGCGCGCCTTCGCCATGCGCGAGGGCATGCGTCCGGGCAGCGGCCTGCGCGGCTTCTTCTCCCGCTCAGCGGAAGAGGTTGGGCGGTAGCATCCCCGACGTGATCGCATAAAGCAGCGCGGTCAGCGTGACGACGGAGATCACCGTCGTCAGCAGGATCGAGGCCGAAGCGCGCTCGACCCACACGCCGTATTGCTGGCCGATGACGAAGACGTTGGTCGCCGTCGGCAGCGCGGCCATCAGCACCGCCGTGTAGACCCAGATGTCGGGGAAGTCGCCGATGGCGCTCAGCACGACATAGACGATCAGCGGGTGGATCACGAGCTTCAGCGCCGCGATCAGGCCCAGTTCCTTGGGCACCCGCTTGAGGGGCCTCAGCGCCAGCGTCACGCCCATGGCAAACAGCGCGCAAGGCGCTGCCGCCTGGGCCAGATATTGCAGCAGGCGGTCGATCGCCATGGGCGGCTGGAACTGCAGCCAGGCCGCCAGCACGCCGGCCGCCGTGGCGATGATGAAGGGGTGGAAGGCGATCTGGCGCACCACCTTCAGCGCCACCTTCCAGCGCGATGCCTTCTCCTCGCCCGACAGCGCCATCATCGTCGGCGCGACCGCAAAATGCATGATGTTCTCGAAGCAGAAGATCAGCGCGACCGGCACCGCCGCCGCCTCGCCGAAGGTCAGCAAGGCCAAGCCCGGCCCCATATAGCCGATATTGCCATAGGCCGCCGCCAGCCCCTTGATCGTGCTTTCGCTGATCAACCCGCCCGAAAAGACGATCGAGAAGACGAACATCAGCGCAAAAACGATATAGGCCGACAGAACTACGCCGAAGATGTAGCTCCACTCCGTCAGTTCCTCGACGGGCGTGCGGGCAATCAGCTGGAAGAACAGCGCGGGCAGCGCGACATAGATGACGAAGGTGTTCATCCAGCCCAGCGCCTCGATGGGCTGGCGGGTGATACGGGCTACCGCCGCACCCAGGAAGATCATCCCGAAAAAGGGCAGGACGAGGCCGACTATATCCGTCATTGCGTTCCCGACTGGCGAAGCTTGCGGAGCGCGCTATGGCAGTGCCGTTAACCCGTCAAGAGCCGTCGGGATTGAATTGCGGGCTTCGCTGGTCCAAATAGGCACCAAGACGAAGCATCAAGCAAGCAGGCCATGCCGGAAATCAGAGAAGCGAAGTTCAGGATCGGCCAGGTCGTTCGCCATCGGCTGTTTCCCTTCCGCGGCGTGATCTTCGACGTCGATCCCGTATTCAACAACACGGAGGAATGGTACGAAGCCATTCCCGCCGAGGTGCGTCCGCGCAAGGACCAGCCCTTCTATCATCTTCTGGCCGAGAACGAGGAGACCGAGTACGTCGCCTATGTCTCGGAGCAGAACCTGCTCGAGGACAGTTCGGGCCAGCCGCTGCGGCATCCGCAACTGGGCGAGTTCTTCGAGCGCACCGATGATGGCGGCTATACGCCCCTTCCCCACGCAAGGCACTGATAACGCGCACTGACAGCGCGCAGCCGATTGCGCACGCCTGCCCGACCGGCTATCTGAAGAGCACCGCCGACCGCGCTTCAGTCGGCGCGAGCCGGGCCTTCCATGGAAACGCTTCTTTCTCCCGTCATCCTGTTCTTCGTGCTCGGCGCGGCCGCTGCCTTCGCGCGATCCGACCTGTCGATCCCGGAAGCGGTCGGCAAGGGGCTGGCGCTCTATCTCATGGCCGCGATCGGGCTGAAGGGCGGCGTCCAGGTCTCGGAAGCAGGTTTCTCCACCGAGATGCTGGCGGCGGCGGCGGCCGGCCTGGTTCTCTCGGTGCTTATCCCGCTACCGGTCTTTCTGGCCCTGAAGAAATTCGGCCGGCTCAACACGGTCAATGCGGCCGCCGTGGCCGCCCATTACGGCTCGGTCAGCGTCGTCACATTCGTGACCGGCCTGGAGGTGCTCAACAACGCCGCCCTGCCGCCGGCCGGCTATCTGGTTGCCGTACTCGCCATCATGGAAACGCCGGCCATTGTCGTAGGCCTGCTTCTGGCGCGGGGCGGCACAACCGGCGACGCGCGTCCCAAGGGCGAACTCTTGCGCGAGACGCTGCTCAACGGGTCGGTCGTGCTTCTGCTGGGCAGCTTCGTCATCGGCCTGGTGGCCGGCAGCGACGGGTTTGAGCCCATCGCGCCGGTTTTCGAGACGGCCTTTCGCGGCGTGCTGTGCCTGTTCCTGCTCGACATGGGGCTGGTTGCCGCCCGAAGGTTGATGGAATCGCGCTCCCTGACCTTCCGGCTCGGCCTCCTTGGCGTCACCTTTCCCGTCATCAACGGCACGGTGGGCGTGCTGGTCGGCACGATGATCGGTCTTGATGCCGGCACAACGGCCGGGCTCGGCATACTGGCTGCAAGCGCGTCCTACATCGCCGTGCCGGCCGCCATGCGCCTTGCCCTGCCCGAGGCGGATGCAGGCCTCTATCTGTCGATGTCGCTCGGCGTCACCTTCCCGTTCAACATCGTCGTCGGCATCCCGCTATTCACCTTCCTGGCGCAATGGATCATCTCACCATGACCACCACGACCACCAAGATCAGGATCGAGATCCTTGTCGACGCGCCGCTGGTGCGCCGCATCACCGAAGCCGCCGAAAGCGTGGGCGTGACCGGCTACACGCTGATGCGCACGATTGGCGGCTCAGGGCGCGGCGGACGCTGGAGCGAAGACCAGTTGACCGGCGCCCAGACCAAGGTCGTGTTCGTCACCGTCACCGGCCCACGCAGGGCCGATGCGCTGATCGAGGCGCTGAAGCCCGTGCTCGACAGCCATGGGCTGATGCTGACGCGGAGCGAGGTCGAGGTGGTGCGCGGCGACCGGTTTTGATCGGCAACCATAAGGTCTTCGACTGATCTCACGTGCTGGCAGCCGCCGGCGGCCTTGCAAGCCTGCCGCCCACTTCTAGAACGGATCGCGGGCGACAAGCTTCACCCAGGGTTTGCGCCAGTCGGGCGCAGGATAGTCTTCAGGCCAGTATTCCTTCTGGCGAAGGATCAGGCCGTCCTTGATCGTGTGGAAGGTGATCGCCCTGGCGGTTGTCGTTCCATCCGTCACCACGACATCAGAGACGGCCGACGGTCCGTCCGAGACAATGGACTGGACGTCGAAAAGCCACCTGCCCTTCGCCGGATAGGCGTGGTTCAGAACCGCGAATTTCTCTCGGCCTTTCAGGTATTCGCGTGTCTGCGGCATGAAATGCTCGAAATCGGGATGAAGCCACCTGGCGGCAAAGCCGAAATCGTTCGACGCCATGGCCTCCCAGAATTGGGCAACGACTTCTCTGGACACGGTGTCTCCCTTCGTTGGGCCGCCGCGCGAGCCTATGGTGCGGCGCAGAAAACGGCAAGAAACGCTCTCGAAGCGGTCGGTGACGACCAGGTTCTGACGTCACCGGATCACCCCCATCGCAGGAACACCCGTCGGGCGCATCCGATACATCATTCAGTCGCGCACCAGGACCGTGTTGAATTGACCCGAGGCCGGCAGGCAGTTGTCGGCATCGGGAACGTGCAGGACCGTTGCTGCGAAGCACAGTACAACGGCAAATTTCCCCGAAATGCTGGGCGTTTGACCCGACAGGTCGAGATGATCGATGATGACACTGCCCTGGGGAAAATCGAGCGGCGAGACCCAGTAGTTGCGCCAGCCATCCGGGCGATAGCTGATCCGCGCATCATGGGGCGTGTCGCCGGTACGCGCGCCAGGCGGCAGCGAAAGTTCCACCACGAGCGCAGCCACGCCGTCCCTGCCCTCCATGCTGACGGCATCGACCGACATGAAGCGCGTGAAGCCTGTTCGCGCCCCGTCAAACTGGGGCGCAAAGCTCAGTGTGTTTCCATCGAATTCGAGACTCAGGGCCGGATCGGCCATGACATTGAAGGTGGCGGCCCAGATTGCGGCTGAAGTGCAAATGCCAGCAACAGAGAGCCTCTTCATCTGACATTCCCATGGCAAGGACCGATTGGCGATAGCATCACCCGGTCTTGCGAGTTGTTCAAGTTCTCGTCGCTGCGCGCAATGTCTCTGAATTCAAGGCGCTACCAGCCAATCTCGACATTGTGATCCTTGGCGACAGGAACGCGCGCCAATCAACCGACCAACGAGGGCCGACCATGGTCCCGCAGCCTGTTGAAGGATCTCGAACAATGACGCCAGGGCGCAGCACTCGCCGTGTTCAGCCTGCAATCTCGACCAGTTCCACGCGCCGGTTGCGGGCGCGACCCTCGTCGGTGCGGTTGGTCGTCACCGGCGACATCGGTCCAGCTCCGGCGGGAAGCAACCGCTCGGCCGAAACGCCGTGGCGGTCACGCAACCAGGAAACCACGGCCACAGCGCGGTCGAGCGACAATTTCAGGTTCGAATCGAAACCGCCGACAGCGTCGGTGTGCCCGACCACCATCAGTCGCAATTCTGGACGCTGCGCCAGAAGATCGGCGACGATGCTTAGTGCGGTGGCCGAGTCCGGCAGGATATCCGCCTTGCCGAAATCGAACAGGATCGCGTCGACGACCACGCGACCATCGGCAATAAGGCTGGATTCGAGTGTTTCGGCATCCTTGGGCTCGGGCGCCGCAACAAAAAACAGATCTGCATCGCCGGGGTCTTCCTCGACAACGACATTTGCTACCATGACCGGCGGCCGCCCCTGGCCCACGGTAGCTCGGCCATGAAATGTAAGTGCGATGGTTGCGTTCTCGGCCTCTGATCGGGCGAGGATGTAGTGCGTTTCGCCATTCAGTGGACAGTCGCAGTCTGAGATCACGCGGTTCTGCGTCAGGAAACCGAAGGATTGGGCAGCGAATTCAGACCCGGTCCCGGTGAACACGATCTCATATCGGCGGTCCTCGAGATTGCGCAGATAGCTGCGATAGAGCCTGAGCAGGCTCGTCTCAGGGTCATCGAAACGATAGACGAGGCGGTCATGGGCGCCTTCGACGGTCTTCTTGGGTGTTCCCTCTCTGCTGGTTGGGCCGGCGGGCAGTTCGACTGACGCGAATTCGAGGCTGCGGGCATCGTGGATGTAGCTGCCTGCTGCCCGTGGCAGCAACGGATGATCGCCTGTGCCCTCGGCATCGGTGCCTTGGGCATAAATGGGTGAAAGACCAGCGCCCACAAAAGCCAGCAAAAGACCCATCATCAGGAACGATGCACGCAATATCGGCGTCATGTCGCTACCTCCAGCAGAACACTGTCGGTCAGGCCGACAGTTTCACAATTCGAATGTGGGATGCACTGAGCGGCGTTTCTTGCGGGATCAACACTGCCTGATCTTGCCTGCCAAGCAAGAAGTTTTTCTGCCGGCCTGGCTTGATCACCTTTCATGCAGACAGATCGTCGATCTTGAAAAAGATGTTCCAATTGATTGTCTTCAGGACTTCCTTGCAGCCTTGGCAGGCTGTTCGACAAAAATCCGAACATCGGGATGCCCCGGCAGGCGAAACCGGGAAAGCCTGCCCCTCCCCCTCCTTTGCAGCCTCACGCCCGGCGTGCTAACTCGACGCACCGCCAACGAAAGAGTGCCCGCCCTTGGAGTCCCTCGCTTTCATCGCCGCAGACACCGAGGCCGCGCAGACCGCAGCCGCCCGGCTGGCGGCGCTCTACGGCCAGACGGATGTCTCCCAGGCAGACACGATCGTCGCGCTCGGTGGCGACGGCTTCATGCTGCAGGCAATCCACCGCAACATGGGCAAGAGACGGCGCATCTACGGCATGAACCGTGGCTCGACCGGCTTCCTGATGAACGAGTATGCCGAGGAAGGGCTGCGTGAACGCATCGCCGACGCCATTGCCGAAACGATCCGTCCGCTGGAAATGGTGGCTACGCGTGCCGACGGCAGCACCGAGACAATGCTGGCCATCAACGAGGTGGCTCTGTTCCGCCAGTCGGCACAGGCGGCCAAGATCCGCATCTCCGTCGACGACAAGATGCGGCTGGAGGAACTCGTCTGCGACGGCGTCATGGTCGCGACGCCTGCCGGATCCACCGCCTATAACCTGTCGGCGCACGGGCCGATCCTGCCCATCGACGCGCCGCTGCTTGCGCTCACGCCGGTCAGCCCGTTCCGGCCCCGTCGCTGGCGCGGCGCGCTCCTGCCCAATCCCTCGAAGGTCCGTTTCGACGTGCTGGAAACCGACAAGCGCCCCGTCAATGCGGTGGCCGACCATTCCGAGGTCCGCTCCGTCGTCTCGGTGACGGTGCGCGAGGTCAGGGAGCCGACCGTCACCCTGCTGTTCGACGCCAGCCACTCCTGGGACGAGCGCATCCTCAGCGAGCAGTTTCGCTACTAACAGCCTGAAATGATGAGATTAACACCGAATCGGGCGGCGCTGCCGCCTGTCTCGCCTTGCTACCGGGCCGGTCGTGGTGGAGGGGGCTGGATTCGAACCAGCGTAGGCATAGCCAACGGATTTACAGTCCGTCTCCTTTAACCACTCGGACACCCCTCCTGAACCGTCGCCGGAGCACGTGCGAGCTTCGCGAGGGCCATTTGCCGAATAAGCCCGGCCGCCGCGATGGGCCTTATGGCGGGCCGGTCCGAGCCTGTCAACCGCAATCGCAGCGATAGTCGTGGCGGGGCGGAACGACACGGGATATAGGGGGCCATGAGCCAGAAAAAGCCGACCCATACGCCCAAGGACAGTCACTACGCGCGGCTGCGCCGCCAGCACCGCGACCGCACCGTCGAAGCGGTCGGGCCGGACGAGGGGCTGGTCCATCTCTATGGCCTTCACACGGTGCGCGCAGCTATCCAGAATCCACGCCGCAGCATTCGCCGGCTGATGGTGACGCGCAACGCGCTGGCCCGGCTGGAGTTGGACGAGGCGGGCGGCCTGCCCTTCCCCGTCGAGATGGTGGAACCGAAGGAGATCGATCGCCTGACGGGTGCGGATGCCGTCCACCAGGGCGTGCTGGCGGAAGCCGAACCGCTTGAACCCAAGCGCCTGACAGCGCTCGGCGACACAAGGCTGGTCCTGGTGCTCGACCAGGTGACCGATCCGCACAATGTCGGCGCCATCATGCGCTCGGCCGTCGCCTTCGGTGCCGGTGCGCTGGTGACGACGGCCCGCCACAGCCCGTCGGAGAGCGGCGTGCTGGCCAAGGCAGCGTCCGGGGCGCTGGAGCACATCGATCATCTGCAGGCGCGCAATCTCGCCGATGCGCTGCGCGAGTTGAGCGAGGCGGGATTCCAGACCGTCGGTCTCGATTCGGAGGGGCCGGACGTGCTCGAAGACAGCCTTGCGGGCGAGCGCATCGCGCTGGTGCTGGGCGCGGAAGGCAAGGGTCTCAGGCAGAAGACGCGGGAAACGGTGGATCGGCTGGCGCGGCTCGATCTCGATGGCGCAATCCGCTCGCTCAACGTCTCCAACGCTGCGGCGGTGGCCATGTATGCGGCGAGGCGTCACCTCGCCGCCATTGGCTGAGGCGCAGCCTCAATCCAGATCGATGTCGAGAATCGCCATCGAGAAATTGTAGGACAGTTCGCCGTCTTCATCGTCGCGGAAGATGACGCCCAAAAACTCCTCGCCCAGATAGAGTTCGGCCGAATCCTTCTTGTGCGGGCGTGCCTTCACCTGCAATGCGGGATTGTTGAAGGTGCGCTTGAAATAGGCTTCGAGCTTGCGGATTTCTTCCGGCTTCAAGAGGCTTCTCCGGTGCGTGAGAGGGTTGTTTGGCTTGGGCGCGCTTCTGGCATGCCAGGCGCCGGCCTGTAAAGGGCACAGGCCGTGCATTGGTTCCAGATGGGAAGATCAGTTCTCGCCGTTCTCGCCGTTGAGAAGCTGGTCCATGGCGCGCGAAGGTTCGTCGCAGCCTGCTTCGCCGACGATGCGTGCGGGCACGCCCGCCACCGTCTTGTTGTGCGGCACAGATTTCAGCACCACCGAACCGGCCGCCACCTTGGTGCAGTGGCCGATCTCGATATTGCCGAGGATCTTGGCGCCGGCGCCGATCAGCACGCCCTGGCGGATCTTGGGATGGCGGTCGCCGCCGGCCTTGCCGGTGCCGCCCAGCGTCACCCCGTGCAGCATGGAGACGTTGTCCTCCACCACCGCCGTCTCGCCGACGACCAGCCCGGTGGCGTGGTCGATGAAGATGCCCTTGCCGATCCGCGAGCCAGGATGGATGTCGGTCTGGAAGATGGCCGAGGAGCGGCTCTGCAGATAGAGCGCGAAATCGCGCCTGCCATTGTTCCACAGCCAATGCGCCAGCCGGTGCGTCTGCACGGCGTGAAAACCCTTGAAATAGAGCACCGGCACCATGAACCGGTCGCAGGCCGGGTCGCGGTCGTAATAGGCCTGGATATCGACGCGCACGATGGCGCTCCAGTCCGGATTGGCGGCGACCATCGCCTTGTAGGTCTGCCGGATCAGGTCGGCGCTCATGTCGGGATGGTCGAGCCGCTCCGACAGGCGGTGGATCACCGCGTCCTCGAGCCGATCGTGATTGAGGATCGTGGAATAGAGAAACGCCGCCAGGAGCGGATCGCGCGCGACTGCCGCCTCGGCTTCCTCGCGGATCGAGGACCAGATCGGGTCCATCGGCTGGACGCTGCTTGCCCGAAGCGCGCTGCGGTCGTTCATATCCGCCTCCTCATCGTCGGCGTTCTAACCCGCCGCGAGTTGATTTCTACCGCGAAAAGCGGTCCGAATGAACCGCAATTTTCTTAACCTGCCTTCAATGGGAATGGATCGATGGGATTTCAAGACGCGGCTGGCAATCCGATCCGGCTCGAGCGCGCGCAAAACGGCGTCGTCACGATCCTCATCGACCGGCCCCAGAAGAAGAACGCGCTCGATTTCGCGATGTGGCGCACGCTGGCGGAAATGGTCGACGAACTGGCCGCCGACGCCGCCGTGCGGGCGCTCGTTCTGGGGTCGGCCGGGCCCGATTTCTCCGCCGGCGCCGACATTGCCGAATTCGACAGCCTGCGGGGCGAACCCGACAGCGCGCGCACCTACGAGGCTGCCAACTCGGCCGCGTTCGCCGCCCTTCGCGACGCCCCCTTCCCCACCCTCGCGGCCATTTCGGGCATCTGTTTCGGCGGCGGCTTTGGCCTGGCGGCGGCTTGCGACATGCGCATTGCCGCAGCCAACGCGCGTTTTGCGGTGCCCGCCGCACGGCTGGGGCTTGCCTATCCCGTCGACGCGATGGCCGACATCGTGCATGCGCTCGGGCCGCAGCTGGCCCGCCACCTGACCTTCACCGGCGCCAGCATCGGTGCAGAGCGGGCGCTTGCGGTCGGCTTCCTGTTGGAACTGGCCGAGGCGCCATTGGCACGTGCTGGCGAGATCGCCGCCACCATCGCCGCCAACGCGCCTTTGTCGGTGAGGGCATCGAAGGCTGCAATTGCGGCCGTCCTGTCGGGGGGTGAAGCGGATGTCGACCGGGCGATCCGGCTCGGCGACGCCACCTTTTCCAGTGCCGACTATGAAGAGGGCCGCGCCGCCTTCAAGGAGAGACGCACCCCCCGTTTCAACGGTGCCTGACATCATGCCGCCAGCGCGCTGTCAGCAGCCTTCCCTCGGCCCCTTGCATCGGGTCCGCAGATGGGGTCGACCGGCAAGTCACACCACCATCGACGGCAGGCCATGACCATCCGCATTCCCAACCGTCTCGCAAGGCGACACTTCATTGCCCGCCAGCGACTGGCCGTCCCGCCACGCAAGGCGCTGTCGCGCGCCGATTTGCGCGACACGGTTCACGATCTGGGTTTCGTCCAGGTCGACAGTATCGGCACGGTCGAACGTGCCCATCACCACATCCTGTTCTCGCGCAACCAGACCTATCGCCAGCGCGACCTGCATCATCTGATCGAGAAGGACCGGCTGCTTTTCGAGCACTGGACCCATGATGCCTCTATCATCCCCACCGAGTTCTTTGCCTATTGGCGCCATCGCTTCGCCCGCGACAGGCAGCGGCTGGAAACGCGCTGGTGGAAGGAGCGGCTGGAGGCGGGCCGGGCAGAGATGGGCCGTGTGCTCGACCGCATCGCGGCAGAGGGACCGCTGAGAGCGCGCGACTTCGAGGCGCGCGAAAGACCTTCCACCGGCTGGTGGGACTGGCATCCGTCCAAGGCCGCACTGGAGTTCCTGTGGCGCACGGGTGACCTCGCGATTTGCCGGCGCGATGGTTTTCAGAAGGTCTACGATCTTGCCGAGCGCGTCATCCCGGCTTCCGACTACGCGCGCCGCGTCGACCATCACGAATTCGTCGACTGGGCCTGCCGCAGCGCGCTCAGAAGGCTCGGCTTTGCCACACGGGGCGAGATCGCCGCGTTCTGGGA